>Ga0308159_1000887_pt1 | contig 52649 bp, 56 predicted proteins | sample PhyCR1_FD_201040 | JGI IMG/M metagenome (GOLD analysis project Ga0308159, IMG submission 201040) | Phyllosphere microbial communities from UC Gill Tract Community Farm, Albany, California, United States - DLSLC.R1 | ecosystem: Host-associated > Plants > Phyllosphere > Unclassified | place: USA...
GCTCCCGTTGCTCGTCGGCGTCGGCACCTTCTACATCTGGCCGATCATCCAGACGTTCTGGTACTCGTTCACCAGCTGGGGCGTCTTCGGGGGCGCCACGTTCACCGGCGTCGCCAACTACGTCCGGCTCGTCGGTGACCCGCAGCTGTACCAGTCGCTGCTCAACACGGTGATCTACACCGTGATCGTCCTCGCCGGGATCCCGATCGCGGTGTGGCTCGCCAGCCTGCTGAACACCCCGGGGCTGCGGTTCGCGCAGTTCTACCGGGTGCTCTTCTTCCTGCCGTACGTCGCCATGCCCGCGGCGATCGCCCTGGTCTGGCGCATCATGTACAACGGCGACTACGGCATCGTGAACTGGTTCCTCGGGAACTTCGGGATCGACGGCCCGTACTGGATCTCGACCCCCGGCTTCGCGCTGATCGCGGTGAGCCTGGTCGGCCTCTGGTCGTCCCTCGGGTTCTCGATGATCATCCTCGGCGCCGGGCTCAAGGACATCCCGCCGGAGCTCTACGAGGCCGCGGAGCTCGACGGCGCGAGCCGGTGGCGGCAGTTCCGCTCGGTCACCGTGCCGTTGCTCAGCCCGAGCATCTTCTTTGTGGTGATCGTCACGACGATCTCGAGCTTCCAGCTGTTCGACCTGCTGTACGCGATCCTCGGCAGCACCAACCCGGTGATCCCGAAGACGATGTCGCTCGTCTTCTACTTCTACAGCGCCGGGTTCATCGACAACGACAAGGGCTTCGCGGCCGCGATCGCGATGGTGATCTTCCTGCTCATCGGCATCGTCACGCTCGTGCAGTTCCGCGTCCAACGGAAGTGGGTGCAGGGATGACCGCCACCGTCACACCGCCTCGGGCCGCACGCCGACCCGGCCGTCGCGGCGGCAGCCACTGGTGGATCCACGTCGTGCTCGGCATCGGCGGGTTCGCGATGGCCTTCCCGTTCCTGTGGCAGATCATCATGTCGCTCTCCACGAACGCGCAGGTGCAGTCCGTCACGCCGGTCTTCTGGCCGGGGGAGCTGCAGTGGCAGAACTACGCGCAGGTCTTCGAACGCCTGCCGTTCCTCAGCCAGCTGGGCACGTCGGTGTACGTCACGATCATCCGCACGATCGCGCAGATCGTCCTCTGCACGCTCGCCGGGTACGCCTTCGCCCGGATGCGGTTCCGCGGCCGGGCGGCCCTGCTCGCGATCGTGCTGTCGATCCTGCTCGTGCCCTCGCAGGTCTACCTGATCTCGCAGTACCAGATCGTGCAGGGGCTCGGCTGGCTCGACACCCTGATGGGGATCGTCGCACCCGGGCTGTTCAGCGCCTTCGGCACGTTCCTGATGCGGACCGCGTTCCTGAACATGCCGCCCGAGCTGGAAGAGGCAGCGCGGATGGACGGCGCGAACCCGTTCCAGACGTTCTGGCGGATCATGCTGCCCCTGGCCCGTCCCTCGATCAGCGTGCTCGCGATCACGACCGTGCTGTGGTCGTGGAACGAGCTGCTCTGGCCGCTCGTGGTCTCCACCCGCGCCGAGGACATGCCGCTCGCCGCCGGCCTCGCGACGCTGTCGAGTGACCGCACGATCGACTACCCGGTGCTGATGGCCGCCAGCCTGATGGCGATGGCGCCGGTGCTCATCATGTTCGTCGTGCTGCAGCGTCGGGTGATGGACGGGCTCGCGTCGTCCGGTCTGAAGTGACCACCGCGACCCCCGGCCTGGAGGCCCGCCCCGCGTCCGTCGCGGTCCTCGCCGCCGCCGTGGGGTCACCGGACGACTCCGCGACGGTGGCGGCCGCACTGGCCGCCACCGTCGCCGACGCCCGGCCCGCGGAGCGGGACGCGCTGCTGGTGGCGGCGCTCCGCGCCGCGGTGCCGGACACCGCCGGCGCGCTCGCGGATCGGGGCCTCCCGCGCGCGCTCGCCGAGGCCTCCGTCGCCGACGTCGACCGCAAGCTCGCGCGCTACGGACTGCACGGCACCGGGGTGGAGTGGCTCGTCGCCGTGGTGACCGGGCGCGTGGTGGCCGTGGGGCGCCTCCAGTTCGAACTCGGCGACCACCTGGCGGACGGCACGCCGGCCTGGGGCGTGCACGTGCCGGAGACCGGGCCGCTCGACCCGGTGGCCTGCGACCGCTCGTTCGCCCGCGCACCCGAGGTCCTGCGCGGCCTCGCACCGCAGCTCGCTGCCGACCGGTGGCAGTGCCGCTCCTGGATGCTCGACCCGGGGCTGCCGGCCGCTCTCGGTCCCGATGCCAACCTCGTGCGCTTCGCCCGGCGCTTCCGTCTCGTCCCGCCGGGGGAGCGCGACGCGACCGAGGGGGACGCCAGCGTCGCGAAGTTCGTCTTCGGGGTGCCACTGGCGACCGCGCGGTCCGCGGCGCCGTCCGGTCGGTTGCGTGCGGCCGTGCTCGACCGTTGGGCGAGGGGTGAGCACTGGACCGAGCGGACCGGCACGGCGCCGGTCGCGTGACCACCCGCAGCCGCGGCCGCGTACCGTGCACGGCATGACGAAGCCCGACCACGACCACCTCGACGACGGCGTCGACATGACGTTCGAGGAACGCCGACAGGACACGTTCCGCCGAATGTCCGGATCCGACGAGCACGATGCCGATCCGCGGGTCGAGGTCTCCCGCGCCGAGGACGGCGACGTCCGCATCGACGTCGCCGACACCGCGGCGGTCCGACCCGGCGAGTGACACCCGTTCCGGCCCTGGTCTGCCGGGGTCGGTGGGGCACGGCATGATCGTGTCGTGCACCTCGTCCTCCGCCGCGTCGACGGCGGCGTCCTCGCGACGCCCCTGACCGACGCGGGGACCGCCGGGGGTGAACCGATCCGCCTGGACGAGCCGGGCCTCCCGGCCTTCGTCGCGGCCCACGACGCACCGGGCGTGCGCTGGGTGTGGGACGACACCGCCCGTTGGTACCCGGCCGTGCTCGCTGCAGGCGGGCGGGTCGGTCGCTGCGTCGACCTGCGCCTCGGTCGTCGTGTCCTGCGGGCCGCGCTCGCGGCACGGGGATCCGCGCTCGCCGCTGCGCCGGCAGATGCCCTGGACGCCCCGGTCGCGGAAGCCCGCGTGGTCCGGCCGACGCAGGCCCAGCTCTTCGACGACGCCCTGTTCACCGCCGCCGCGCCCGACGACGAGGTCGACCCGGTGGCGGAGTTCCGGGCGCAGCTCGCCGCGGTGGCGGGGTCGAGCGCTCCCGGCGCGCTCCGCCTGCTGCTCACCGCGGAGTCGGCCGGTGCGCTCGTGGCGGCCGAGATGCTGCACGCGGGGCTGCCGTGGCGTGCCGACGTGCACGAGCGGCTGCTCGAGGACGCCCTCGGGCCGCGCGTGCCCTACGGGGTGCGGCCGCGACGCCTCGAGGAGATCGCCGCCGTCGTGCGCGAGCGCCTCGACGACCCCAGTCTCAACCCGGACTCGCCCGCCGACGTCCTGAAGTCGCTGCGCCGGGCAGGCCTGATGGTCACGAGCACGCGGAAGTGGGAGCTGCAGGAGATCGAGCACCCCGTCATCGAGCCGCTGCTCGAGTACAAGCGCCTGGCGCGACTGCTCACCGCCAACGGCTGGACCTGGCTCGACGACTGGATCCGCGACGGCCGGTTCCACCCGAAGTACGTCGTCGGTGGTGTCGTCACCGGTCGTTGGGCGGCCGACGGCGGGGGAGCGATGCAGTTGCCGAAGGGCATCCGCGGGGCCGTCATCGCCGATCCCGGGTGGAAGCTCGTCGTGGCGGACGCCGCGCAGCTGGAGCCCCGGGTGCTCGCCGCGATGTCCGGCGACCGGGCGATGGCCGCGGCAGGCGACGGGCGCGACCTGTACGACGGCGTGGTGGCCTCGGGGGCGGTCGAGACCCGGCAGCAGGCCAAGGTGGCCATGCTCGGTGCGATGTACGGGGCGACCCAGGGCGAGGGCGGCCGGCTCGTGCCGCGCCTGGTCCGGGCGTTCCCGCAGGCGCTCGACATGGTGGAACGGGCGGCCCGCGCGGGGGAGCGCGGCGAACCCGTCACGACGCTGCTCGGGCGGACCTCACCGGTGCCCGAGGACTCGTGGTTCGAGGCCCGGAACCAGGCGTACACGGTCGAGGGGACCCCGGCGATGCAGCGTGCGGTCGAGTCCCGCGCCCGGAGCTGGGGACGGTTCACCCGGAACTTCGTGGTGCAGGGGACGGCGGCGGAGTGGGCGCTCGCGTGGATGGGGTCTCTGCGCTCGCGTCTGATCGCGCGGTTCCCCGGAGCCGTGACGGACGGGCCGCACCTGGTGTTCTTCGTGCACGACGAGATCGTGGTGCACGCCCCGGCGGAGCACGCCGAGTGGGTGGCGCAGCAGATCCGGGAGGCCGCCGTCGATGCCGGACGGCTGTTGTTCCAGGACTTCCCGGTGACGTTCCCGCTGTCGGTCGGGGTGGTGGGGGCGTACTCGGAGGCGAAGGACTAGTCGGGCTGTCGCCGCAGCGCCTGGTCGGGTGCCGCGTGCTCGAGGAAGGCACGGGGCACCCGAGCGGGCACGGTCAGTAGAGCTGGCCGCGGTTGATCTGTGTCGCGGTGTCGAGCGTCGCGACCGATCCGGGTCCCTGCTTCGGAGTGTGGTGCTGCTTGCCGCCGTACTTCTAGCCCCCGCGCGCCGTGTGACTCCCCATGTAGAACTTCCGCGAGAACGTGCCTCCGCTCGGGAACGTGTAGGTCCCGGCGGAGCCGTAGAAGCAGTTGTTCGTGTACGGCGTCGCAGCGGCTGCCCAGTACGCATCTCCGGACTTGCAGGTGTTCCGTACGGACACCTTCGCCTGTCGCTCAGCGGGAGGAACAGGTGCGACCGAGATGATCCTGCCGGTCTCCGCGTCGAGCCGAGTACTGACCGAGTTCGTCGCGACGTAGTCGAGGAGCGCCGCATGGTTCGTGAACTTCGGGAGCCCTTGCACGGTGATGCCGTCGAGCCCGTAGGTCTCGACGGCACTCGCAGTCGACGCGTTCGCTGGTGCCGTGATGCCGACACTGGCGACGGTTGCAAGGAGTACCCCGCCCGCGACGGTGATCCCTCGCCATTTCGTTGCTCGCATGTTCAACCTCGCTTTTGTGATGTCTGCAACGTAGCATGTCAGATACCCACCGGCGAAGCGTTCGGCCGGGACGGCTCCCGGCGGCTTCGGGCAGGGTGGACGGATGCACACCGAACGCGGGGACGCCGCCGACCGCACCGTCGGCGAAGTGGACCTGACCCGTTGGCGCTCCCGGGCCGGCCGCAGTGTCGCCAGCGTGTGGACCGCGCTCGGCAAGCGCTTCGGCGCCATGCCCGTCCTGCTGCTGACCCTCGCCGTGGGTCTCGGTGTCGCCGTCCTCGCCACGTGGATCGCCTCCGAGGTCTACGACGCCGTGCGGGAAGCCGACGACGTCGCGGTGCTCGACCGCCCCGTCCTGGACTGGGCGCTCACACTCCGATCACCCACGGCGGACACGCTCGTCACCTGGTGGACCGACATCGCGGGCACGATCGGGATGCCGATCGTCGCGCTCGGGTTCCTGGTCGGCTTCACGATCCAGCGCCGTGCGTGGACGCCACTGGTGCTCCTCGTCGCCGCGAGCGGTGGTTCGCTGCTCATGACGATCGCGGGCAAGGACCTGATCGGTCGCGCCCGTCCGCCGCTGTCCGACGCGGTGCCGCCGTACGAGACGTCGCCGTCGTTCCCGTCGGGGCACACGCTCAACTCCACGGTGATCGTGGGCACGATCGTGTACCTCCTGCTCCTGCGGCAGTCGCGCGTCGTCACCCGGGTGTGGACGATCGTCGTGGGCACCCTGTTCGTGCTGTCGGTCGGGGCGTCGCGGGTGTTCCTCGGGCACCACTGGCTGACCGACGTGCTGGCGGCGTGGGCGCTCGGACTCGCCTGGCTCGCCCTCGTGATCACGGCGCACCGGTTGTACCTGACGGCGCTCCACCACGGTGCCGAGCCCGCGCCGGACGTCGACCGCATCACTTCGTGAGCAGAAGACGTCGGGTCGCTCGCCCGCGCCCGACATCTTCTGCTCACGAAGTCGCCGGGCGCCGCCGCGCCGCGCCCCGAACGGCAGAGCGCCGTCAGCCGCGACCGGTAGGTTGCCGGGCATGGAAGAACGGGTCTTCGGCGGCAGGTACCGCGTCACGGGCACGCTCGGACACGGTGGCATGGCGTCCGTGTACCGGGCGGTCGACGAGCAACTCGGTCGCGAGGTCGCGGTCAAGGTGTTCCGCATCGGCCCCGTCGACCGCGGTGAGCGCGCCCGCGCCGAGGCGGAGATCCAGACCCTCGCGACGCTGCGCGCCCCCGAGCTCGTCACGCTCTACGACGCCGCACTCGACGACGTCGACGGTGATTCGTACCTCGTCATGGAACTCGTGCCGGGCAGTGACCTGGCGACCCGTCTGCGCGAGGGCCCGCTCGACCCCGCGACCGCCGCCCGCCTGGGTGCGCAGGTGGCCGACGGCCTGGCTGCCGTGCACGCGCAGGGGATCGTCCACCGTGACGTGAAGCCCGCGAACGTCCTGCTCGAGAGCGACGGCCGGCACGTCAAGCTCGCCGACTTCGGGATCGCTCTGCTCCGCGACGCCTCTCGCGTGACGGGGACGGGGACCGTCATGGGGACGGCCGCGTACCTGGCCCCGGAGCAGGTCCTGGCGAAGGAGATCACCGGCAAGGCCGACGTCTACTCGCTCGGGCTCGTGCTGCTCGAGTGCATGACCGGCCGCCAGCCGTTCCCGGGCAGCGCGGTCGAGTCGGCCACGGCCCGGCTGACCCGTTCGCCCGAGATCGACCGGCAGCTGCCCACGGCCTGGCGCACCCTGCTGCACGTGATGACCGCGCAGGACCCGGCGGAGCGACCGACGGCAGCCGAGGCCGCCGAGCGCCTGCGAGCGCTGGGCCGCGACGAGCCGACGAACGCCACGCAGCTGCTGCCCGGCACACCCGGTGCGGTGACGGCTGCGGCCGCCGGTGCTGCTGGTGCCGCAGTCGGCGCCGGTGCCGCCGCAGCGGCGAACGCCGACGACCGGACGCAGGCGATGCCGGCGAGCGAACTGCCGAACGGCGGCGCGGGTCCGGGGGACGACGCCACCCGCGTCCTCGACACCCAGCGTCCGAACGCCGCCGACGACGTCTCGACGACCGTGCTCGGCGCCCAGGCGAATGGTCGCGGCGCATCGGGCCCGAGCGGGCCGACCCCGCCGCCGGTCACGCCCCGCCCGGTCCGGGGCGACCGGCCGGACGACCAGCCGGAGAAGAAGAAGCGCGGACCGCTCATCGCCGCGATCATCGTGATCGTCCTGGTGCTGATCGGCATCGGGGTCGCGGTGTTCGCCCTGAACGGCGACGACGGCACCCCGGCCCCGACGGACACCACGTCGACCGCGCCGACCGAGCAGCAGCCGTCCGAGGACCCGGGCGAGGAACAGCAGCCGAGCGAACCCGCCGAGCAGCAGCCCTCGCAGGAGCAGCAGCAGCCGTCGCAGCCCGCCGAGGAACCGAGCGAGCAGCCGAGCGAACCGACCGAGCCGGAGCAGCCCACCCAGGACCCACCGGTCGGTCCGGAGCCGAGCACTCCGGCCTCGAACCCGGTGCAGGAGCCGCAGGACGGCACGGGCGCAGCTGACACCGGCGCGGCCGACACCGGCGCGGTCGACACCACGTCGGACACCGCCCCCGGCAAGTCCGGCAGCGCACCGGGACAGAACAAGGACTGACACGCCGGGGTTTTCGTCCAGTCCCTGGAGCAAATAGGCTCGTTCCGTGCGAGAACTGCAACGGAGCGGTGGTCCGACGACGGCCGTGGCCGCTCGGAACGGCGTCGGCTTCGGTTCAGCAGAGGCCTGGCTCATCGAACGACCGGCGGGAGCGTCCGTCGCCGAGGCGATCGTCCCCGGCTGCACCGGACGCACCATCGCCACCGGCGACGAGCTCTCCTGGGTCTGGTTCCCCGAGCGGACCCTGCCCGACGGGGCAGCGGAACCGACCGAAGCAGACCTGCCGCACTTCTGGGACGCCACGGCCTTCGCCGTCGACGTCGTCTTCACTGACGGCTCGCGGCTGCGTGACCACGCCGCGGTCCGCGACCAGTACGGCGACGCGGTCACCCCGGACGCGCAGGACGCGGCCCGCAAGCAGTGGGTGGACCAGTGGAACCGTCGCGCGGTCGACCTCACGCCGTTCGCGGGGCTGGTCGTCGACCGCCTGGAGGCCCGGCTCGGCTCCGACACGTCGGCTGCGGCCACCGACGGCGAACGTCCCGCACTGCGCGGCTGGCTCGACGCCGTCCGGATCGGTCCTGCGCGCCCGACCCCGACGACCCCGCTCGGCCACGTCCGGACGACCCGTGGCACCCAGGCGTCCTCCCGGTTCTCCCGCGGCAACAACGCCCCGCTCGTCGGCGTCCCGCACGGCGGGGTGTTCGGCCTGCCGATGACGGACGCCTCGAGCAACCGCTGGCCGTACGCGTACCAGGAGCACGACCGGCTCGACGACCAGGGGCGACTCCGCCCGGCGATCCAGGCCTTCGCGACGAGTCACATCCCGTCGCCGTGGATGGGCGACCGCGGGGTGTTCCAGGTGATGCCCTCGCCGCTCGACACCCCCGACGTCGACCGGTCCGCCCGCGCGCTCGGGTTCGTCCACGAGGACGAGCAGGACGGCCCGCACCGCTACCGGGTCGCCCTCGAGCACGGTGTGACGGCCGAGCTGACCGCGGGGGAGTTCGCCCTCGGGTTCCGGTTCACCGGCACCCGCAGCGTGGTGCTCGACCACCACGGCCGGGTGTCCGACGTCTCCGTGACGATCACCGACGGCACCGCCGTGGTCGAGGCGCTCCTGGACGACCGCCCCGGTACCCCGCAGCACCACGTGCACCTGCGGGTGGCGGGGGTCACCGCCGACCACACGACGATCGGCGAGCACGAGCTGCGCGGCTGGCTGTCCGTGGGGCAGGCTGGGGGCACGGCGGGCCCGGTCGACGTCCTGCTCGGCATCTCGACCGTCTCGATCGAGGACGCCCGCGCGAACCTCGACGACGCCGGCTCGTTCGACGCCATGTGCTCCCGTGCCGAGGCGCTGTGGACCGAGAAGCTCGCGACGCTGTCCTTCGACGGCGCGACCCCCGACCAGCTGACGAGCCTGTACTCCGGCCTGTACCGGCTGTTCCTCTACCCGACCCGCGCCGGCGAGACCGCCCTGACCGGCACCCCGCGGCACCGCTCCCCGTACGGCGACGTGCTGGCGGATCCGATCCGCGACGAGCCCGGGCCGGAGGTCGTCGAGGGGCCGTTCACCACCACGAACGGCTTCTGGGACACCTACCGCACGGCCTGGCCGCTCCTCGGACTCCTGACCCCCGAGACCGCGGGCGAACTCGCGCAGGGCTTCGTCGAGCACCACCACGACGGCGGGTGGACGCCTCGCTGGAGTGCCCCCGGCGCCGAGGACTGCATGACCGGCACCACGAGCGACACCGTCTTCGCCGACCTCGCGGTGAAGGGCGTGCGCGGCTTCGACCTGGCCGAGGCGTACCGGAGCGCGGTGCGGAACGCGACCGTCCCGCCGCGGGACGAGCGCGTCGGACGCAAGGGGAGCCTCCCGGGCGCCTTCCGCGGCCACGTCGACACGGCGACCCACGAGGGGATGTCGTGGACCCTGGACGCGGCCATCAACGACTGGGGTCTGGCCGTCATGGCGGGCCTGCTCGCGTCACGGGCGCGGACGCCCGCCGACCTGTCCCGCTACGAAGCCGAGGCCGAGTGGTTCGCCCGCCGGTCGCTGCAGTACCGGCACGTGTTCGACTCCGAGCGCGGGTTCTTCATCGGCCGCGACCCGGACGGCTCGTGGCGGGTCGGCACCGAGTTCGACCCGCGCGACTGGGGCGACGACTACACGGAGACGAACGCGTGGGGTACCGCGTTCACGGCGCCGCACGACGGCGCCGGCATCGTCGACCTGCACGGCGGGCCGGAGCGGTTCGATGCCGCTCTCGACGCGTTCTTCGCCACTTCCGAGACCGGTGCGCTGGCGCGGTCCGGCTCGTACGGGTTCCCGATCCACGAGATGACCGAGGCCCGCGACGTCCGGATGGGCATGCTCGGGCTGTCGAACCAGCCCGCGCACCACATCCCCTTCTTCCCGATGTTCACCGGGCGGCACGACGACGCGCACCGCATCGTCCGCGAGGCGCTCGAGCGGCTGTTCGTCGGGTCCGACCTCGGTCAGGGCTACCCCGGCGACGAGGACAACGGCGAGATGAGCGCCTGGTACGTCTTCGCGACCATCGGCCTGTACCCGCTGGCGCCGTCGACCGGCACCTACGTGCTCGTACCGCCGTCGGTCCGCAGGACGGTGCTGCGACAGCCTGGAGGCGCGGCCACCGTCATCGAGATCGCCGCCGGCTCCGCAGGCGGGTACGTGGCGTCGGTGACGGTCGACGGCTCGCCCTGGACCTCGGCCACCATCCCGCACAGCGTGGTCGTGGCCGCGTCGCGGATCGAGTTCACCCTGTCCGACGAACCGCAAGGCTGGGCGTCGGACACCCGCCCCGTCTCGGCCTCCGACGTGCACGGCTACCGGGACGCCCCAGTGGACGTCCTGCCCGTCGGGGCCTCGGCGCTCACCGACGACACCGGCCGCACCGTCACGGCGCTCGCCGCGGGGGAGTCCGTGTCCTTCGACGTGTCGTGCCCCGCCGCCTCGTTGTACACCGTGACGGTGGCATCGCCGGGGTCCTACTCGTGGCAGGTCGGCCTCGACGACGCCGTCACCGCGGTCGACGGCGCCGAGTTCTCGTGGGCCGGGCAGACCCGGGTGTTCCGGATCCTCGGCGGTGGGTCGTCGTTCACGTTCACCGCCGGCACCGACCTCACGTTGACGCAGCTCGAGCTCATCGCGGCCGACGGACAGCGTTGACCCGGCGTTCACCGAGCGGGAGCATGCTCGCCCCATGTCGATGAGCGCACCGTTCGATCCCGAACAGCAGGGCCGGTCCATCCCCGTGGACGGCAGTGACGAGTCCGAACTCGAGATGGAGGAGGACCGCGGCGCCGACGGCGGCGACGACTCCGCCGACCCGAGCGTCTCGCCCGTCAGCCACCACGACGAGGACGAAGCCGGCGGCGGCCCGGTGATCCGGCGTCCGCACGCCGGCGATCGGCTGCACCCGGACGACCTCGCCGGCTGAGCGGTCCGGGGGTCCTCAGGGGTTTCTTGGGCGATTGCCAAGCGGCTCGGGCATGCTCGTGCGCATGTCGATCGCGAACTCGTGGGACCCGTCCGGTGGCCGTGCGATCCCGGAGGACCAGGTCCGCCAGGACGGGCTCGAACTCGACGAGGACCCGGCGATGCTCGGGATCTCGTTCGACATCGTGGGTGGCGCCTCCGCCGACCCTGCCGGGGTGTCTCCGGTCGACGTGAACGTTCCGATGCCGAGGTCGGCTGGTTCCGCCTCCGACGACTAGCGCGGCTTCGGTCGGATCGGCCGTGCGTCACTGTCTGACCGGTAGTATTCCGGAATGGTACCGACGGCCTACGTGGACGAGTCCATCCTCGGGGCGGTGACAGTCGCCGACCGCGATGCTGAGAGGTTCCGGGACTCGCTCTGCGCCATCAAGCCACGATCGGCGCGGAAGCTGCACTGGTCCGAGAGCGACGCCCGGCACCGCACCGGGATCGTCGGGATGCTGTGCGACCATCCGTTCGAAGCCATCGGGGTCGTGAGCGTGACTGACCGATCCGTCCGGAGCGAGCGCCGTCGCCGTCTTGCTCTTGAGCACTTGATCCTCGAACTCCGCGCGGGCGGTGTCGACCGAGTCGTCCTCGAATCTCGCGGGCCCTCGGACCGGAACGATCGCGCGCACCTCGACGCCCTGCGGTCACGCAAGTTGGTTCACGGGCTGGTGTTCGAGCACCTGCCAGGTGGCCGCGAGCCACTTCTCTGGGCGGCGGATGCGGTCTGCGGCGTCGTCGCGCTGGCTCGGCGAGGGGAAACGGCCTACCTCGAGCAGCTGGACCATGTGCTGAGCGTGCACGAACACCGTCGGTGAACGCGCGAATCCCCGGGCCCCGCTATACCGCAGGATCTCCCGGGGATCACTTCCGCACCCACCTCGATGGGGCGACTGGTCTCAGTGTGACATATCAGGCGGGCTGGCGGAAGGGTCGGAGACCCGGTACTTGAACCCGACGTGCGAGCCGGTGAAGCCGAGACGTTCGTAGAACCGGTGCGCATCGGTCCGTGCAGCGTCCGAGGTGAGCTGCACGAGCGGGGTCCCGAGCGCCGGCGCGGCGACGTCGGTGACCCAGCGCATCAGGGCACTCCCGATGCCGGCGGAGCGCCGAGCACTGCTGACCCGCACCGCCTCGACGAGCAGTCGGGTGGCACCACGACGAGCCATCCCGGGGATCCGGGTGAGTTGCAGCGTCCCGACGAGCCGCCCGTCGGCGTCCTCGGCGACGAGCAGCGCGTTCGCCGGGTCGTCCACGATCGATCGGAGTGCCTGGGCGTACTGCGGACGGTCCTCCGGCGCGGCGACGTCACCACGTGCAGCGCTGATCGGGTCGTCGGACAACAGTGCCATGAGCGCATCGAGGTCCTCGTCCACCGCGTTCCGCAGCGTCAGTTCGCCGGAGCGTGTGGTCAGGCGGACGGGCAGGGCGAGGTCGTGGAGCACGACCCCACCCTGCCCGACCCGGCGGGGCGGTCCCGGTTCAGGGAACGGTGTGTCCGGCCGCGGTGAAGATCCGGTACCACTCCTCGCGCGACAGCTCGACGTCCGAGCCGGCTGCCGAGTCCCGCACGCGCTGCGGGTTGGTGGTGCCGAGGACGACCTGGAAGTGCGCGGGGTGGCGGGTGATCCACGCGACCGCGATGCCGGTCGGGGTGACACCGTGTGCGGCGGCGACCTCCTCGAGCACGTCGTTCAGCTCGGCGTACTGCTCACGGTCGCCCAGGAAGACGCCGTCGAAGAACCCCTTCTGGAACGGCGACCAGGCCTGCAGCGTGATGTCGTTGATGCGCGAGTAGTTGAGGATGTCGTTGTCGCGGTCCACCGACTGCTCGAGGCCGCCCATGTTCGCGGTCAGACCCTGCGAGATCACGTTGGCGTGCGTGATGCTGAGCTGCACCTGGTTGAACGCGAGCGGCTGGCGGACGTGCTTCTTGAGCAGGTCGACCTGGCCGGGGGTGTGGTTCGAGACGCCGAAGTGGTGCACCTTGCCGGCGGCGTGCAGCTCGTCGAAGGCCTTCGCGACCTCTTCCGGCTCGACCAGGGCGTCGGGGCGGTGCAGCAGCAGGACGTCGACGTACTCGGTCTGCAGTGCCTCGAGCGACTCGTGCACGGACTCGAGGATGTGCTCGTACGAGAAGTCGAAGTACGCGCCCTTCGGCGTCGGCCGGATGCCGACCTTGGTCTGCAGCACGATCTCGGCGCGCTCCGCGGGCGTCAGCGTGACGGCGGCGCCGAACCGCTCCTCGCAGCCGTGCCACTCGCCGTACACCGCGGCGTGGTCGAACATGTTCACGCCCGCATCGCGCGAGGCGCTGTAGAGCGAACGGATGTCCTCGTCGCTCATGTCGTTGATCCGCATCAGTCCGACGACGACGTCGGAGGCGGTGAGGTCTGTCTGTGGCAACTCCAGTGTCTTCACGCCGTCGATCCTGCCAGCCGGTCCCCGGCACAGGCAGGCCCTGCCAGTACCTCAGGCGCGTTCGGGCAGCAGGACGGCGAGCACCTCGGAGCCGTTCGTCCACGTCCCGGTCAGCGTCTCGCCCTCGGGCAGGGCCGTACCGACGACCCGAGCGATGACGATCGTGCCGTGGTCGGTCGCGATCGACGTCAGGGCGTCCGCAGTGGTCGCTCGCACCGAGTTGATCGTGGGGGAGTCGGGTGCGGAGCCGCTCCCGCTGGCCCAGGCGTCCTTCGGCCGCTGTCCGGCACCGTTGGCCAACTCGAGCTCCGCTTCGTGTCCGCCGGTGACGATCGCCCGGCGCAGGACATCAGCGTGCACGGGATCGCCCACCGCGTCGTACACCCACCGTCGTCCGAGCACGGAGTGGTCCATCTCGGTCACCAGGAACGCGTCGGCACCCGGCAGTGGTGCGCCCCGGTAGGTCAGTGGTGCCTGCAGCACCCGGTCGTCGTCAGTGCGGACGAGGAGCACCTCGACGCCGACCTCGCCAGCGGGGTCGTCGAACCGGAACTGCCCGATGACCTGGAGCGGCGCTCCCGCGACGACGCCGCTCCACGCCTGGTCGGGGAGCCAGGCGGCGAGCGCCTCGGCCTTGGAGGGGCTGAGCGTTGCCTGCTCGATGACTGCCATGTCCTGACCGTACTGCTGCGCAGCACCATGCCGTCCGCGTCCCTCGAGGTCAGTGGACGGAGAACCCGCCGTCCACCGCGATGGACTGCCCGGTGACGTAGGCCGACCCGGGCCCGGCGAGGAACACCGCCGCCGCGGCGAAGTCCGACGCCAGCCCGTTCCGGCCGACCAGCGTCCGCGCGGCGAGGGCCGCCACCGTCGCCGGGTCGGACCCGAGTCGTTCGTTGAGCGGGGTGCGCACGAAACCGGGGACGAGGACGTTGGAGGTGACTCCCTGCGCGGACCAGGCCTCTGCCTGAGACCGGGCCAGCGCCTCCAGACCAGCCTTGGAGACCCCGTACGCGCCGCTGGCGGCGAAGGGGCGGTGGGCCTGCTGCGAACTGATCGACACGATCCGCCCGTACCCACGGGCCGCCATGCCGGGTGCGAGCCGCTGCCCGAGCACGAACGGCGCGTCGAGGTTGACGGCCATCGTGGCATCCCAGGTGGCCTCGTCGAGTTCCGGCATCGGCGGCCGCAGGTTGATCCCGGCGGAGTTCACCAGCACGTCGACGTCCCCGGCGGCGTCCGCGAGTGCGTGGGCTCCGGCGCGGGAGGAGAGGTCCGCGACGATGCCGTCAGCCGAGCCGCCCGCCTGGCGGATGCCGGCGACGGTGGCATCGATGGTCGCGGACGTCCGGGCGGCGACGAGGACGTGGGCACCAGCGTCGGCGAGTGCGGTGGCGATCGCCCGGCCGATGCCGGAGCTGCCTCCCGTCACGAGTGCGGTGCGGCCGTCGAGGCCGAAGAGCTGCTGCAGCGACATCCGGTCAGGCTACCGAGGCCCGTACGCTGGGCCGGTGCGTGACGACCTGCTGCCGATGCTCGCCTGCCCCGTGTGCGCCGAGCCCCTCGGCCGCGTCGACGGCGGCCAGGTCGGCTGCCCGAACGGTCACCGGTTCGACGAGGCGAAGCAGGGCCACCTGACCCTCCTGCCCGCGAAGCGCCGCGCACTCACCGCGGACACCCCGGAGATGGTCGACGCTCGGCTGCGGTTCCTGGGGCGCGGGCACTACGCGCCCATCGAGCGGGCGCTCGCGGCGATCGTCGCGGACGCCACCGCGCCCGGCATCGTGCTCGACGTCGGTTCCGGTCCGGGGACCTACCTGGCGCATGCGCTGCGCGCGGCGGACGGGAGGCTCGGGGTCGCGCTCGACCTGTCGGCCGTCGCGATCCGGCGTGCGGCACGCGCCCACGAGCGCGCGGGGGCCGTCGTCGGGGACGTGACCGAGCGCCTCCCGGTCGTCGACGGCGCTGCCGCCGTCCTGCTCGACGTCTTCGCACCCCGCAACCAGACCGAGTACGCCCGCGTGCTGCACGCCGACGGCGTGCTCGCGGTGGTGACCCCGCGGGCCGGCCACCTGGCGGAGCTCGCCGAGGCGACGATCAGCGTGGACCCGGAGAAGGAGCGCCGGCTGCACGACTCCCTGACGCCGTCGTTCGCGCTGCGGTCCTCCGAGGACCTGACGTGGACCATGGAGCTGTCGGCGGAGGATGTCCACGACGTCGTGCACATGGGGCCGAGTCACCACCACGTCGCGGCGGAGCAGGTGTTCGCGCCGACGAGCGTGACCGCGACCGTGACGGTCAGCACCTGGAGCCGCTCGGGCTGATCCTCGACCGGGTCAGCGCTCGCCCACGTCCCGCGGACTGTCCTGTTCGGCCCGCCGACGGGCGGTGTGGGCTCGCCCGCGCACACGGTCGACGGCCATCCCGATCCGGGCGAGCAGGAGGACGACGCCCAGGCTCCCGGCTCCGATCGGCGTCACGAACAGCCCGAGGTCGATGCCGGGCATCCGCCACCAGTCGATCGACCACGCGGCGACGAGCGCGAACCCGAGCAGGAGCGCGCCCGTCCACCACCACCGCCCGGGGACCCGGACGGTGCCGAGACCGGCGAGCACGAGGAGCGCCCAGCACCCCTCCGGCGCGAAGGACCGCGGGTCGCTCGTGCCGCAGGTGGACACCGCGCACTCCCACTCGACCTGGTCGGCCACGCCCGCGTACCAGTGGAACAGCAGCGCGGCAGCGACGACGGCGACGAGTGCGACCGGCGGCCCGATCCAGCGCCACACGCTGCCGAACCGGGAGCGGCGTCGGCGGGCGGCCACCCATCCGTGGCCGAGCTCGTAACCGGGCATCGGGCGGAACTCGGGCATGCCAGCACGCTATCGGCGGCCGGATTCCGTCGGGAAGTGGTTCACAAACGTCCGAGCGTCGGTGCGGGGCGGGACCATCCGGGCCGCACCGCCGCGTCACTCGGTCGGGGCCGCGACGTCGAGCTGCCAGACCACGCCGAAGCGGTCGCGCAGCTGCCCGGCCAACGGTGCCCAGGCCGAGGGTTCCAGGGGCTGCCGGACCTCGGCGCCCTCGGACAGTGCCGCCCAGTACCGCTCGATCTCGGCCGTGTCGTCGCCGTGCACGAACACGTAGAAGGCGTTCGATCCCTGGTCGTAGGGCTGCCCGGGCCAGACGTCGAAGGCCATGACGCGGAAGCCGGCGGCCGTGGAGACCTGCCCGAAGACGATGCGGTCCGCCCAGGCCGGGTCGTCCAGGGCGCCCATCTGGCCGTAGGTGGCGGCGGTGACCTCGCCGCCGAAGACCGATGCGTAGAAGTCGAGCGCCGCGCGGGCGTCGCCGTCGAAGTTGAGGTGGGTTGTCGTCTCGATGCTCATGGGACGAGGATCTCGGGCAATGCGGTCAGATCATGTCCGCTTCTCGGACCAAGATGGACGCCATGGCCGGACCCTCCGCACGGATGCTCGCGCTGCTCTCCCTGCTCCAGGTGCACCGCGACTGGCCGGGGGACGAGCTCGCCGGGCGGCTCGACGTCAGTCCGCGCACCGTCCGCCGCGACGTCGATCGGCTCCGCGGGCTCGGGTACCGGGTCGAGGCGCTCCGTGGCCCGGCCGGCGGCTACCGGCTCGAGGCCGGCTCCGACCTGCCCCCGCTGCTCTTCGACGACGACCAGGCGGTGGCGATCGCCCTGGCGCTCGCCGTGGCACCGGCATCGGGGGCGGACGTCGCCGAGTCGGCGGCCCGCGCCCTGGCGACCGTCCGGCAGGTGATGCCCGCGCGACTGCGGTCCCGGGTCGACGCGGTGCAGGCCGTGACCGCGACGAGCCGGACCACCATCGACCCGGAGGTCCTGGTGGCGGTGAGCGAGGCCGTCCACCTGCAGGAGGTCTTCCGCTTCGGGTACGGCGACGACGAGACCCCGCACCGGGTGGAACCGCACGCCGTCGTCGCCCGGAACGGCCGCTGGTACCTGCTCGACTGGGATGCCGCCCGCGACGAATGGCGCACGCACCGCATCGACCGGATCACGCCGCGGATGCGCACCCGCGTCCCCTTCACGCCACGTCCGATCCCCGGTGGCGATGCGGCCGCGTTCGTGTCCGCGCGGTTCAAGGGGTCGGCGGTCGACGACGTGTGGCCGTGCACCGGTTCGGTGACCACGACGGCGGGCGATGCGCGGCGGATCACGCCGTACCTGCCCGAGGACGCCGTGGTCGAGCAGCTCGAGGGCGACCGGGCCCGCGTCACCCTCGGATCGTGGTCGTGGGACGGGCTCGCGGGAGTGGTGTCAGGACTTGCGGTCGACTTCATCGTCGCGAGTCCGGACGAGCTCGTCGAGGCCGTGGCAGGCCTCGCTGACCGGTTGCGCGCGGCCGGCACGCGTGGCCCAGCGTGATCAGTGGCGACCTCTCCAGAGCGCGTGGTCCAGCCAACCGGCACCGACACCCATCGACGAGAGGTTCGCGAGGAGCGGCGAGCTTCTCGATCCGTACGCCATGTGCCCGCGAGACGAGAAAATCGGCCCGAGCCGTGAGGCGAGCGGGCCGATCATGATGGGTCGACGCTAGCAGGATCCGCTCCGCGAGAGCCAGTGTTGGTCGGCCGAGGAACGCCGGAAGCGTCAGTCGCCCGTGATGGATCCGCCGAAGAACATCGCCACCGGCGCGAACACGACGAACACGATGCACCCGACGGTCAGCGCTGCACGGCTCCGACCACCACCTCGGGACCACCCCACCGCGGCGAGCGCGAGCGCGGTGACGGCCACGAGCCACGGAACGACGGACAGCGGTGCCGCCCAGAACCAGAACAGCAGTTGCCGCCGTTCGCCGAAGAGCCACAGCGGCGCGAAAACCGTCCCCCACAGCGCACCGAACGCGACGCCGGCGACCGCCAGCAAGCCGGCTGCCACGACGGACGCCGTCGTACCGGGACGGGCGGGGACCACGGGGAACGTCACGTCTCGATCGTAGGACGGCGGAGCGCGTTAGGAGCGTGCATGCGTCCGCCAGGGCGGCGTCAGGGATCCGTTAGGAGCGGCCTGGAGGCCCGGCGCAGGATCCAGCATCGGTTCGGCACCACAAGTGGTGCCGGTCCGCGTCACCCGGCGCGGACACCGCAGAGCTTCTGGAGTCCCTCGTGTTCGACGTGTTCGTCGTCGCCGGTGTCCTCGCCGTGTTCGGCGTGGTGGCACTGATCGCCAAGGGGGTGGAACGGCTGTGATCGGCATCACCATCGCGGCCGCCGTCCTCGGCATCGCCGCAGTCGTGTACCTCGTCTGGGCGCTCGTGCGTCCGGAGCGCTTCTAGTGGGCGCCGCGGACGTCTGGGCGGGCATCGCCCAGGTCGCCACCCTCGTCCTGCTGCTCGTCGTCGCGTACCGCCCGCTCGGTGACTGGATGGCGAAGGTCTTCACGCCCGTCCGCCACAACCGGGTCGAGCGCGGGGTCTACCGGCTGATCGGGGTCGACCCGGACGCCGAGCAGTCCTGGCCCGTGTACCTGCGCGGCGTGTTGCTCTTCAGCGTCGCCGGGCTCCTGCTCGTCTACCTGCTGCAGCGCATCCAGGTCGTCCTGCCCGGCGACCTCGGGCTGCCCGCCGTCGGACCCTCGCTCGCGTTCAACACCGCGGCGTCGTTCGTCGCGAACACGAACTGGCAGTCCTACTCGCCCGAGGCCACCCTCGGCTACACAGTGCAGATGGCCGGCCTGGCGGTGCAGAACTTCCTGTCCGCGGCCGTCGGTCTCTCGGTCGCCGTGGCCCTGGTGCGCGGGTTCGCCCGTCGCAAGTCGGGCACGCTCGGCAACGTGTGGGTGGACATCGTCCGCGGTCTCGGCCGACTGCTGCTGCCCGGGGCGTTCGTCTTCGCGATCGTCCTCGTCGCCGGCGGGGTCGTCCAGTCGTGGGGGAGCGGCACCGACGTCACCACGCTCATCGGTGGCACGCAGCACATCCCGGACGGGTTCGTCGCGTCGCAGGAGGCGATCAAGGAACTCGGCACGAACGGCGGCGGCTACTTCAACGCCAACTCGGCGCACCCGTTCGAGAACCCGCAGGCGTGGACGAACCTCGTCGAGATCTTCCTGATGCTCGTCATCCCGTTCTCGCTCCCGCGCACGTTCGGGCGCCTGGTCGGCGACGACCGCCAGGGGTACGCGATCCTCGCCGTGATGGGCGCGATCTTCCTCGTGTCGCTGTCGGTCATGTCGATCGCCGAACTCGGCGGCGGCGGTGTCGCCACACACGCTGCCGGTGCCGCGATGGAGGGCAAGGAGAGCCGCTTCGGCATCCTCGGTTCGACGCTCTTCTCGACCGCGACCACCTCGACGTCCACCGGTGCGGTCAACGCGATGCACGACAGCTACACCCCGATCGGCGGGATGATGGCGCTCGTCAACATGATGCTCGGCGAGGTCACCCCCGGCGGCGTCGGATCCGGCCTGTACGGCATGCTCGTGCTCGCCGTCATCACGGTGTTCATCGGCGGCCTGCTCGTCGGTCGCACTCCGGAGTACCTCGGCAAGAAGATCCGCGCCAAGGAGATGACCTTCGCGGCGCTGTACATCCTCGTCACGCCGACGCTCGTGCTCCTGGCCACCGGGCTCTCGCTCGTGATCCCCGGGGTCCGCGAACAGGTGCTCGGGACGTCGATCTTCAACCCCGGCAACCACGGGCTGACCGAGCTGCTCTACGCCTTCACCTCGGGTGCGAACAACAACGGCTCGGCCTTCGGCGGGCTCACCGCGAACACCACCTGGATGAACTCCTCGCTCGGCGTCGTGATGCTGCTCGGCCGCTTCGTGCCGATGGTGTTCGTCCTGGCGCTCGCCGGGTCCCTCGCCGCGCAGGACCGGGTGCCGGAGACCGCCGGCACGCTGCCCACCCACCGCCCGCTGTTCATCGGGCTGCTCGGCGGCGTCGCCGTCATCGTCACCGCACTCACCTACTTCCCGGTGCTCGCACTGGGTCCGCTCGCAGAAGGACTGTCATGACCACCCCCGTGACCACGGAGTCGGAACCGCGCACCGCCGTGGAACCGGCCACCCGCTCGTCCGCATTCGGACCCCGCCAACTGGTGGCGGGCCTCCCGGGCGCCCTGCGGAAACTCGATCCGCGACTCATGTGGCGGAACCCCGTCATGTTCATCGTCGAGGTCGGCGCAGCGCTGACGACGGCGGCTGCCGTCGTCGAGCCGTCCGCGTTCACCATCGCGATCGCCGTGTGGCTCTGGCTCACCGTCGTCTTCGCCAACCTGGCGGAGTCGGTGGCGGAGGGCCGTGGCAAGGCGCAGGCCGACACCCTGCGGAAGACCCGATCGACCACGAGCGCCCGCCGGGTGCTCGGGTACGCGACGACCGACGCGGCAGCGACCGGCAACGAGACCGAGGAGGTCGCGTCCGTCGACCTGGCAAAGGGCGACGTGGTCGTGGTCGTCGCCGGCGAGGTCATCCCCGGCGACGGTGACGTCATCGACGGCATCGCGTCGGTCGACGAGTCGGCCGTCACGGGTGAGTCCGCACCGGTCATCCGCGAGTCCGGTGGTGACCGCAGTGCCGTCACCGGCGGCACCCGGGTGCTGTCGGACCGGATCGTGGTGCGCATCACCTCGACGCCGGGCGAGACCTTCATCGACCGGATGATCCGCCTGGTCGAGGGTGCGGCACGGCAGAAGACGCCGAACGAGATCGCGCTGAACATCCTGCTCGCCTCGTTGTCGATCGTCTTCGTGATCGTCTGCCTGACGATGCAGCCCATCGCGGGGCTCGTCGGTGCGACGGTCAGCGTGCCGGTGCTCATCGCCCTGCTCGTCTGCCTCATCCCGACCACCATCGGAGCCCTGCTCTCCGCGATCGGCATCGCCGGCATGGACCGGCTCGTGCAGCACAACGTGCTGGCGATGTCGGGCCGCGCGGTCGAGGCCGCCGGTGACATCACGACGCTGCTGCTCGACAAGACCGGCACGATCACCTACGGCAACCGTCGGGCATCCCGCGTGGTGCCGGTGCCGGGCGTGAGCGAGGCTTCGCTGATGGAAGCGGCAGCCCTGTCGAGTGCTGCGGACTCGACCCCTGAGGGGCGCTCGATCGTGTCGCTCGCTGCTGACGCAGGGGTGGCTCCGGCACTGCCGGACGGCGCCGTCGAGGTGCCGTTCACGGCGCAGACGCGCATGTCCGGTCTCGACCTGCCCGACGGGTCGCAGATCCGGAAGGGTGCCGCTGCGGCAGTGCTCGCCTGGGGGGACACCACCGAAGCCGGTGTGGTCTCGGCCATCGACGCGACCGTCGCGGAGATCTCCGACCAGGGTGGCACCCCGCTCGTCGTCGGCCGTCGCTCCTCCGCCGGCGCGGTCACACTGCTCGGCGTCGTGCACCTGAAGGACGTCGTCAAGGACGGCATGGCGTCGCGGTTCGCCGAGCTCCGGTCGATGGGCATCCGCACGGTGATGATCACCGGGGACAACCCGCGCACCGCGGCCGCCATCGCCCACGAGGCCGGCGTCGACGACTTCCTCGCCGAGGCCACCCCGGAGGACAAGCTCGCGTACATCAAGCGCGAGCAGGAGGGCGGCAACCTCGTCGCCATGACCGGTGACGGCACCAACGACGCCCCGGCCCTGGCCCAGGCGGACGTCGGCGTCGCGATGAACACCGGCACGACGGCGGCGAAGGAGGCGGGCAACATGGTCGACCTCGACTCCGACCCGACCAAGCTCATCGACGTCGTCCGCATCGGCAAGCAGCTGCTCATCACCCGCGGTGCGCTGACCACCTTCTCCATCGCCAACGACGTCGCGAAGTACTTCGCGATCATCCCGGCGATGTTCCAGGCGGCGTTCCCCGGGCTCGCGGCGCTCAACATCATGGGGCTGCACAGCCCGTCGTCCGCGATCCTGTCGGCGGTCGTCTTCAACGCGCTCGTCATCGTGGCGCTCATCCCGCTGTCCCTGCGTGGCGTCAAGTACCGCGCGGCCGCAGCGTCGTCGATCCTCGGCCGCAACCTGCTCGTCTACGGGCTGGGCGGCGTGGTCGTCCCTTTCATCGGCATCAAACTGATCGACCTCGTGGTCGGTCTCATCCCGGGGTTCTAGTCATGGCATCTGCACGTTCCACCTTCCGTTCCGCCGGTGTGGCCATCCGCCTCACCCTCGTCGCCACCGTCGTCCTGGGCGTCGGCTACCCGCTCGCCGTCTGGGGCGTCGGCCAGGCGGCGTTCCACGACCAGGCCAACGGCTCGATGGTCACGGACTCGTCCGGCAAGGTCGTCGGTTCCTCGTTGATCGGGCAGTCGTTCACGGGCAAGCAGGCCGACCGCTGGTTCCAGTCCCGGCCGTCCGCCGCCGGGGACGGCTACGACGCGGGGGCGTCCTCCGGCTCGAACCTCGGGCCGAACAACGCCGACCTGCTCAAGGCCGTCGATGAGCGTCGTGCGGCGCTGGCGAAGGCCGACGGGGTCTCCGCCGCGCAGGTGCCCGCCGACGCCGTGACCGCGTCCGGTTCGGGGCTCGACCCGGACATCAGCCCGGCGTACGCGTCGCAGCAGGTGGCCCGTGTGGCCTCGGCGCGCGGCCTGTCAGCGGACACCGTGCGGCAGCTGGTGGCGTCGCACACCGAGTCGCGGCAGCTCGGGTTCCTCGGTGAGCCCGTGGTGAACGTGCTCGCGCTGAACCTGGCCCTGGCAAAGCTGTCCTGAGCGTGGGTGACCCGGCGCGAGTGCGCTGCGCACAACCGAAGTCGCGCGGAACCGCGGAATCGCGCGGCGCGAGGTCACTTTGGTTGTGCGCAGCCCCCGCGCCGACCCCCGCACGCGAGAGGATGAGCACGTGAAGCGCGGGAAGCTGCGGGTCCTGCTCGGTGCGGCGCCCGGTGTCGGCAAGACCTACACGATGCTCGAAGAGGGGCGTCGGCTGCTCGACGAGGGGCGCGACGTGGTCGTCGCCGTCGTCGAGACGCACGAGCGCGCCGCCACCGCGGCACTGGTGGACGGGCTCGAGGTCGTGCCACGGCGCACCGTCGCGCACCGCGGTGTCGACCTGGACGACCTCGACCTCGACGCCGTCATCGCCCGGGCACCCGAGGTCGCGCTGGTCGACGAACTCGCGCATACGAACGCCCCGGGGAGCCCGAACGAGAAGCGCTGGCAGGACGTCGAAGCGCTGCGGGACGCCGGCATCGACGTCATCTCGACCGTCAACGTGCAGCACATGCAGTCCCTCGGTGACGTGGTCCGCGAGATCACCGGCACCGTGCAGCGCGAGACCGTCCCCGACGCCGTGGTGCGCGCGGCCGACCAGATCGAGGTCGTCGACCTGGCCCCGGCAGCGCTGCGCGAGCGGCTCTCCGACGGGCTCGTCTACCCGGCGGCCCGGATCGACGCCGCGCTGTCGAACTACTTCCGCCTCGGCAACCTCACCGCACTGCGCGAGATCGCCCTGCTCTGGCTCGCCGACGAGGTCGACGACGCGCTCAAGGCCTACCGCGCCGAGCACGGCATCGAGCACCGGTGGGAGACCCGGGAGCGCGTGCTCGTCGCCCTGACCGGCGGCCCCGAGGGCGAGACCCTGCTGCGCCGCGGCGCCCGCATCGCCGCCCGCAGTGCCGGTGGCGAGCTCGCCGCCGTCCACGTGACGACGAACGACGGCCTGCGCGTCCGGCACCCCGGCGCGCTCGGCAAGCAGCGGACCCTGCTCGAGCAGCTCGGTGGAACGTACCACCAGGTCGTCGGCGACGACGTGCCGAGCACGCTGGTGCGGTTCGCGCGGTCGATCGACGCCACCCAGATCGTGATCGGGGTCAGCCGCCGCAGTCGGCTCGCGGCCGCCATGACCGGCCCGGGGATCGGCAACACCGTGATCCGCGAGTCCGGCGACATCGACGTGCACGTCGTCACGCACGAGCGAGCCGGCGGCGGGATCACCCTGCCGAAGCTCGGCGGCAGCCTGTCGCGCGGCCGGGTGGTCGCCGCGTTCGTCCTGTCGGTCCTGGTCGGGCCGCTGCTCACGTGGGTGCTGTCGATCGGCAGCGATCCGGACGCCATCACGGTGGACGTGCTGGCGTACCAGCTGCTCGTCCTCGTCGTGGCGCTCGTGGGCGGGATGTGGCCGGCGGTCTTCACGGCCGTGCTGTCCGGGCTGAGCCTCGACTACTTCTTCGTGCAACCCCTCTACATGGTCACCGTCCAGCAGCCGTGGCACCTGTTCGCCCTGGTCATGTACGTGATCAGTGCGGTGCTGGTCAGCTTCGTGGTCGACCGGTCTGCTCGGCGGTCCCGCGCTGCCCGTCGGGCCTCGGCCGAGTCCGGACTCCTGATGGGCATCGCCGGCAGCGTGCTCCGCGGCGACGACGCCCTGCAGGCACTGCTCGACCGCACACGAGAGGCGTTCGGCTTCGCCGGCGTCCGGATCCGCCAGGGTGACGAGGTGCCGGCGACCTCCGGCGAGTTCGGTGCGACGCCGGACGCGTCGACGACGCTGGCGTCCGGCGCCGTGCTCGAGTTCGCCGGTGCGCCCGACGACCCGACCCAGCGCCGGCTGCTGCGGGTCGTCGAGCAGCAGCTCGACGCCGCCGTCGAGCACCGCGAGCTCACCCGCACCGCCGTCGGCGCCGAGCGCATCGCCGCCGCCGACCGGGTCCGGAGCGCGCTGCTCGCGGCCGTCGGCCACGACGTGCGCCGACCGATCGCGGCGGCCTCCGCCGCCGTGCAGACGCTGCGTGCGCCCGACATCGACCTGTCACGGGCCGACCGGGAGGCGCTGCTCGCGACCGCCGACGAGAGCCTGGGTCAGCTGGCGGTGCTGTTGGCAGATCTGTTGGACGTCAGTCGGGTCCAGGCCGGTGTCCTCGCGGTCACCCCGGCGGCGATCGCGCTCGAGACGGTGGTCGCCCCCGCGCTCGACGAGCTGGAGCTCGGCCCGGACGACGTCGACCTCGACCTGCCCGCGGATCTGCCACCGGTGCTCGCCGACCCGGTCCTGCTGCAGCGCGTAGTCGTGAACCTGCTCGCCAACGCGGCGCGGTACGCCCCGGACGGCACCCACGTCCGGGTCGCCGCGAGCGCGTTCGCCGGCGGGGTGGAACTCCGCGTCGCCGACCACGGCCCCGGTATCCCCGAGGACCGCCGCGACGAGGTGTTCCAGCCGTTCCAGCGACTCGGTGACACCGACAACGAGACCGGCCTCGGGCTCGGCCTGGCCCTGGCGCGTGGGTTCACCGAGGGCATGGGCGGCACGATCGAGGTCGACGACACCCCGGGCGGTGGGCTCACCGTGGTGGTGCGGCTGCCGATCGCCGGGCACGTGGGAGTGGAGATCCGATGAAGGTCCTGATCGCTGACGACGACGCGCAGCTCGTCCGCGCGCTGTCGGTGACGCTCTCGGCGCGCGGGTACGACGTCGTCACGGCTCGGGACGGGCGCGAGGCCATCGACGCCGTCATCACCGAGCGCCCCGACCTGGTGCTGCTCGACCTCGGTATGCCCCGGCTCGACGGCATCGGGGTGCTCGAGGGCGTCCGGGCCTGGTCGCAGGTGCCGGTCCTCGTGCTCTCGGGGCGCACCGACTCGTCGGACAAGGTCGACGCGCTCGACGCCGGTGCGGACGACTACGTGACGAAGCCGTTCCAGATGGACGAGCTCCTCGCCCGGCTGCGGGCACTCGGACGACGCCGGGTGGTGGCGTCCGAGGAGACCCCGACGATCGCGATCGGACCGCTGCTCGTGGACCTCGTCGCGAAGCAGGTCACCCCGGCCGAGGGTCCGGCGATCCGCCTGACGCCCACCGAGTGGCGCCTGCTCGAGGTCCTGGTCACGAACCCCGACCGCCTGATGACCCGCGAGATGCTGTTGACCGAGGTCTGGGGGCCGACGCACGGCAACGACTCCGGGTACCTGCGCCTCTACATGGCCCAGCTGCGGCGGAAGCTCGAGCCCGACCCCGCGCACCCGCGCTACCTGGTGACGGAGTCCGGCATGGGCTACCGCTTCGCCCCCGGAGCGTAGGAACCCGCCGCTGTCGGGGGACTGGCGGGAAGCTGTCGTGTCGGTGGCGGGTCCCTGTCGTGGTGCGCCGTTCCGCGGTTCCCTACTGTTCAGGACATGAACGAGATGCGGATCGGTGAACTCCGACGACTGCGGGGCTGGACCCAGGAACGACTGGCCGAGACGAGCGGCATCGCCGTGCGGACGGTGCAACGGATGGAGAGCGGCAACGACGCGAGCCTCGAGTCGCTGTCCGCGGTGGCCACAGCCCTCGAGGTCCCCGTGCGCGACCTGTTCGCCACCGAGGAGCCGGCGTCGCTCGACCCCGGGGTGCGCGGTCTCGACGAGCGTGCCGAGCGGGAGCAGGCGCAGCGCGACGCCGCTTCGCGCGGCTGGCAGTACCTGTACTCCGGCGTCGGCATCGTCGTGACGCTCGGCACCCTGGCACTCATCGGTTCGCGCATCTGGCCGGGCGCCGCGATCTTCGTCATCCCCATCTACTGGGCGGGTGGGCGGCTGCTCTCCCAGTTCCTGATGGCGACCGTCGTCGAGCCCGCGCTCGACCGTCGGTACCCGTTGTCGCGGTCTCGTCGGGACGCCTCGTCGCGGTCCCGTCGGTTCACGCCCGGGAGCTGAACGCCGCGAGCTCGGCCCGGGTCCGGGCGCCGTGCTTCCGGAGCAGGTTCGCCACGTGGTACTTCACGGTGTTGACGCTGATGCCGAGTCCCTCGGCGATCTCCCGGTTGCCGACACCGGTCGCCACGAGCCGCAGGACGTCGCGCTCCCGCGGGGTCAGGTCGCCGTCGTCGACCGCGTCCACCTCGGTCGGCCGCGGGTCGAGCGGGAGCGAGATGTCGAGCACCGATCCCCACCCCGGGGTGCTCGCGACCTTCACCCGCCCGTCGAGCGTGACGACCCGCTCCGCGATCGGTCGCATGGCGTCGTCCTGCACGTCGAGTGTGCCGGAGCCGTCGTCGCGGAGCTGCATGAGCAGGTTCCGGCCGTCGCAGTCCCACTGGATGCGCACCCGCTTCGCCGCACCGTCGTCGACCAGGGCGAGCACCGCGGTCCGGACGATCGCCCGGGCCGCGTGGGCGACGTCACCCGGGAGCGCGCGGCCGGTGGCCGGCGGCTCGACGAACTGCACGTCGAGGTCCCCGAAGCGCACGAGCGGCCGCAGGTCGGCGCGCAACCGCGAGAACGCGCCGGTGACGGGTTCGAGCAGGGTGCTCCGCTGCTGATCGGTCACGGTGCGCAGGTCGACGAGGGCGGCCGAGGCGATCTCGACGGCCTCGGCCCGTGCGGCCGCGTCGGTGACCCGCGACGACCGGAGCACGGCGAGGACGGACTCCAGGGTGAGCGCGTGCCGGTCCGCCTGCTCGGCGACGGTCCGGGCGTGCTCGGCGGCCGCGAGCCGGATGGCGGAGCCGCCCCGGGCCTCCAGGGTGTCGACCGATGCGTCCATGGACGCGACCGTACCCGTCCCACCCGAGCGAACGGGCCCACCCGATGGGATGGGACCCCTGCCGGGGCGGGTAGCGGCGGACCGGGACGCGCGACGGAAGGATCGACGGCATGGCAGCAACCACCGTCTCCGCAGCGCTCGACCTGGTCGTCCGCGAGGTCGGCGACCTGGCAGCCCGCCTCGACGACGCCCCGGCCCAGCGCGCACTCGACCTGATCGAGGGCGCCGACCGGGTGTTCGTCCACGGCGCCGGTCGCTCCGGCCTCGCCCTCCGCATGACCGCGATGCGCCTCATGCACCTGGGGCTCGACGCCCACGTCGTCGGCGAGGTCACCACCCCGGCCATCCGTCCGGGTGACCTGCTCCTCGTCGCGAGCGGCTCCGGTACGACCACCGGCATCGTGCAGGCCGCGCGCACCGCGCACGAGGTCGGCGCATCCGTCGTGGCGCTCTCGACCACCGACGACTCCCCGCTCTCCGAGCTGGCGGACGTCACGATCGTGCTGCCCGCCGCGACGAAGACCGACCGCTCCGGCACCGCCTCGGCCCAGTACGCCGGTGGCCTCTTCGAACAGGCGGTCGCCCTGGTGGGCGACGCCGTGTTCCACGCCCTGTGGACCCGAGGCGGGCAGTCCGCCGACGACCTCTGGCCCCGTCACGCCAACCTCGAATGAAAGGCACACCCATGCAGCTCCAGTTCGCCATGGACACCCTGACCACCGAAGCCGCCCTCGAGCTCGCCGCCGCGGCCGCGCCGCACGTCGACGTCCTCGAGCTCGGCACGCCCCTGATCAAGAGCGCCGGCCTGTCCGCCGTCACCGCGATCAAGGAAGCACACCCCGACAAGATCGTGTTCGCCGACCTCAAGACCATGGACGCCGGTGAGCTCGAGGCCGACATCGCCTTCTCGGCCGGTGCCGACCTGGTCACCGTCCTCGGTGTCGCCGGTGACTCGACGATCGTCGGCGCCGTCAAGGCCGCCAAGAAGCACGGCAAGGGCATCGTCGTCGACCTGATCGGCGTCTCCGACAAGGCCGCCCGTGCCCGTGAGGTCGTCGCGCTCGGCGCCGAGTTCGTCGAGGTCCACGCCGGGCTCGACGAGCAGGCGGAAGAGGGCTTCACGTTCTCGACCCTGCTCGACGCCGGTAAGGACTCGGGCGTCCCGTTCTCGATCGCGGGCGGCGTGAACGCGTCCTCGGTCGCCTCGGTGCAGGAGGCCGGTGCCCGCATCGCCGTCGCCGGCAGCGCGATCTACAGCGCCTCGGACGTCGGCGCAGCAGCCGCCGAGATCCGCGCCGCCATCAAGTAGCGCGTCTCGGTCGCCCGTCGCGGGCGACATCGTGAGCAGGAATGGTCGGGTGTGCACGTCGCACCCGACCATTCCTGCTCACGAAGCGAACGCCGCCGGCTCCGATGCGCCGTACGGTGGCCACATGAACCGAGCGCTGCGCTGGACCACCTGGATCGTCGCCGTCGTCGTGCTGATCGCGGTGGTGTTCCTCGTCTGGGCGCACATCGTGATGCAGGGCACCCGCAGCGCCGCCCTGCAGGTCTGGCGCGACGACCGGATCGCGGTCCGGGACGCCGGTGACTCGGTGGTGATGACCCCGACCGGCCCGGCGGACGGGGTCGGGATCGTCTTCATCCCCGGCGCGAAGGTCGATCCGTACGCCTACATGGCCACGTTCCGGCAGGTGGTCGCCAACGGCACGACGGTGGTCATCACGAAGCCGACGCTGAACCTCGCGTTCTTCGACACCCGGCCGCTCGCGACGTTCGAGGCCCACGCACCCTCGGTGACCCGCTGGGCGGTCGGCGGGCACTCCCTCGGCGGGGTCCGCGCGTGCCAGCTCGCCCAGGACGCCGACGGTCTGCTGCTGCTCGGCAGCTACTGCGCGAACGACGTCAGCCGCTCGTACATCGACGTGCTGAGCGTCTCCGGTTCGCGTGACGGCCTGTCGACGCCGGCGAAGGTCGACGCCGCGCGGGACAAGCTGCCGTCGACCGCCACCATGACCGAGATCCAGGGGTCGAACCACGCCGACTTCGGTGCCTACGGCGACCAGCCGGGCGACCGCACGGCGACCATCAGCCGTGCTGATGCCCGCCAGCAGATCTCGGACGCGATCGAGGCCTGGGTGCGCGACCTGCGCTGACCACGCGGGTGGACCGGCGGACGCACCACGGGCCTCCAGACGGTCTGCCTGGAGGCCCGTGGGACGTGCCGTCAGTGGATCACGCCCGCCTCGTGGTCGCGTCCGGAACGGCGCCCGGTGACCCGGGCGACGAAGTACAGGACCACGCCGACGGCGAGCAGGATCGCGGCGTAGAGCCAGACCTGACCGCTCTGCTGCGTCAGCAGCAGGATGCACGACAGCACCCCGAGCACCGGGACGAACGTCCAGACCCGGAAGTGGTCGTGCTCGACGTGGTCGCGGCGGAGCACCAGGACGGCGACGTTCGTGCTGATGAACACGAAGAGCAGCAGGAGCACGACGGTCTCGGCCAGCACGCCCACGTCACCCACCAGGGTCAGGAGCATCGCGACGATCGTGGTGGCGACGATGGCGGTCCACGGGGTCTTCCGGTTCGGCAGGACCTTCGCGAGCAGGGCGGGCAGGAGCCGCTGCTCGGCCATGCCGTAGGTCACGCGGCTCGACATGATCATCGTGAGCAGCGCGCCGTTCGCGACGGCGACCAGGGCGATGAGGCTGAAGACCCAGTCGGGGATCGGGACGCCGGTGGCGGAGACGACCGCGAGCAGCGGGCCGCTGGACTCCGACAGCTCCGACGCGGGCAGGGCGATCGCGCTGGCGAGGGCGACGAGGACGTAGACGACGCCGGCGGTGGCGAGGGCGCCGAACAGGGCCTTCGGGTAGACGCGGCGGGGGTCGCGGACCTCCTCCGCGATGTTGGCGGACGTCTCGAAACCGACGAACGAGTAGTAGGCGACGATCGCGGCGCTCAGGGTCGCCAGGGCCGGGTTCGCCTCGGACGGGAACGCGCCGATCCGGGAGACGTCACCGCCGCCACCGCCGAGCATCACGGCCACGACGACGATCACGATGACGAGGCCGGAGACCTCGATGATCGTCATCACGACGTTGCTCTTGAGCGAGTCGGAGATGCCGCGGGCGTTCAGACAGGCGATCAGGGCGAGGAAGACGATCGCGGTGGGCACGGGCGGCAGGTCGACGAACGTGCCGAGGTAGTCGCCGGCGAAGGCGAGCGACAGGCCGGCGGCGCTCGTGACGCCGGCGGCGAGCATGCTGAACCCGACCAGGAACGAGACGATCGGCGCCTTGTAGGCCCGTTCGGCGAAGACCGCGGCACCGCCGGCCTTCGGGTACTTCGTCACGAGTTCGGCGTAGGAGCCCGCGGTGAGCAGGGCCAGCAGGAGCGCGAGCACCAGCGGTGCCCAGAGCGCACCGCCGACGTCCTTCGCCAGCGTCCCCATCAGGGCGTAGATGCCGGCACCGAGCACGTCGCCGAGGACGAAGAGGAACAGCAGCGGGCCGGTGATCGCCTGGCGGAGCTTCGACTGCGTGCCGTCGTGGGGTGCGGCCGTGGTGTCGCTGGTCATGGTGGCGCCTTTCGTCCGGGTCAGCGTGCCGGGGCATGTCTCAGAGGCCTCACAGGTGCACCGTGACGGGGTCCTCCCTGCACAGCGGAGCGCCCGGTGAACTCTCTCCACAGGGTGCGGCGCGTCCGGACGTCCGGACTGGAGCGGTCCTAGACTCGTCGCGAGCCATTCGTCCACCACCAGTCCCCGGAGGACCGCAGATGACGACGCAGGACCAGCGCACGCCCGCGCGACTCAGTGACCAGCGAGCGCTCCTGTTCGACCTCGACGGCGTGCTCACCCCGACCGCCGACGTCCACATGCGTGCGTGGAGCCGACTGTTCACGCCGTACCTCGAAGCACACGGGGTCGCGCCGTACACCGAGCAGGACTACTTCACCTCCATCGACGGCAAGCCCCGCTACGACGGCGTGCGCTCGCTGCTCGAGTCGCGCGGCATCGACCTGCCGCAGGGCACCCCGGACGACGCGCCCGACACCGACACCGTCTGCGGGCTCGGCAACCGGAAGAACGCGGAGTTCACCGCCGAGCTCGACGAGCACGGCGTCGAGCCCTACCCGGGGTCGCTCCGGTTCCTGACCGCCGCGATCGCCGCAGGCATGTCCGTCGCGGTCGTCTCCAGCTCGGCGAACGCCACGTCGGTGCTCCGGACGGCGGGCATCCTCGACCGGTTCCCCGTCGTCGTCGACGGGCTCGTCGCGCGCCAGGACGGCCTGACCGGCAAGCCGGCGCCCGACACCTACCTCGACGCAGCGACCCGGTTCGGGCTCACCGCCGCCGAGTGCGTCGTGGTCGAGGACGCCACCAGCGGGGTCGAAGCCGGCCGCAACGGTTCGTTCGGTCTCGTCGTCGGGGTCGACCGCGGTGCCGGGGCGGACGCCCTGCGCGAGCACGGTGCCGACGTCGTCGTGTCCGACCTCGACGAACTCATCGACGAGCTGCCCACACCGGCCACCAGCACGACGTAGGCCACCCGGCCGGACGCTCCCTGGCTGCCGGCCGCACCGACGTACCCATCTCCCTCCCTTCCCACGGAGCAGCATGAACCCCATCACCTCGGACCCCCTCGACCGCGTCCGCTACCCGATCGACGAGTGGGCCCTCGTGGAGACCGAGTACACCCCCGACGAGCAGGGCGTCGCCGAGACGAACTTCGCCGTCGGCAACGGGTACCTCGGCCTGCGCGGCAACCTCGACGAAGGCCGTGGCGGCGTGCAGTACGGCACGTACGTCAACGGGTTCCACGAGACCTGGCCGATCCGGCACGCGGAAGACGCCTTCGGCTTCGCGAAGACCGGGCAGACGATCATCAACGCGCCGGACGCCAAGGTCATCCGCCTGTACGTCGACGACGAGCCGCTCGTGCTGGCCGAGGCCGACATCCTCCGGCACACCCGCCGGCTGGAGTTCCGCGGCGGGTACCTGTTCCGCGAGACCGAGTGGTCGACGCCGTCCGGCAAGCGGGTGCTCATCCGGGCACGTCGACTCGTGTCGTTCACCGACCGGCACCTCGCCGTCATCGACTACGAGGTCACCGTGCTCGACGCGGACGCCTCGATCCTGCTGTCCAGCCAGATCCTCAACCGCCAGGACGTGCAGGACGAGTACCACGCCGGCATGCGCGCCGCGGCGAACGCCTTCGACCCCCGCAAGGCCGAGTCGTTCACCGAGCGGGTGCTCGTGCCGAAGCTCAAGCGCAGCACCGGCGGCCGTTCGGTCCTCGGGTACCAGGCGTCCAGCTCCGGCATGACGATCTGCGTCGGCGTCGAGCACCACATCGAGACCGAGAACAGCTGGGACGAGTCGTCGTCGATCGAGGACGACCTGGCGAAGCACGTCTACCGGGTGCAGGCCCGCGCCGGGCAGCCCATCCGCCTCGTGAAGCACGTGGTCTACCACACCTCCCGCGGGGTGCCCGTGCGCGAGCTCGCCGACCGGTGCGACCGCACGCTCGACCGTGCGCACGCCGAGAACGTCGACGAGACCTTCGCGAAGCAGCGCGAGTGGCTCGACGACTACTGGGCCCGCAGCGACGTCGAGATCGCCGGCCAGCCCGCGATCCAGCAGGCCGTCCGCTGGAACCTCTTCCAGCTCGCGCAGGCCACCGCCCGCACCGACGGCCACGGCATCGCCGCGAAGGGCGTCACCGGCTCCGGCTACGGCGGCCACTACTTCTGGGACATGGAGATCTACGTCCTGCCGTTCCTGTCGTACACGGCGCCGATCGTCGCGCGGAACGCCCTGCGCTTCCGCTACAACATGCTCGACGCGGCACGGGCGCGGGCCCGGGAGCTGAACCAGCGCGGCGCCCTGTTCCCGTGGCGGACGATCAACGGCGAGGAGTCCAGCGCGTACTACGCCGCCGGCACCGCGCAGTACCACATCGACGCCGACATCTCGCATGCGCTCATGCAGTACGTGCGGGCCTCGGGCGACCGCGAGTTCCTGAAGCGCGGCGCCATCGACGTGCTCGTGGAGACCGCGCGACTCTGGGCCGACCTCGGGTTCTGGCGGTCCAACGGCGACAAGAAGTTCCACATCGACGGCGTCACCGGGCCGGACGAGTACACGACCGTCGTCGACGACAACCTCTACACGAACGTCATGGCGCGGGCGAACCTGTGGTTCGCCGTCAACGCGTGCCGCGAGCTCGCCGCCGACGACGCCGAAGAGTACGACCGCATGGTGCGCCGGACCGGTCTGCAGCCGGACGAGCTCGTCGAGTGGGAGCACGCCGCCGAGTCGATGGAGATCCCGTTCGACCCGCACCGCGGCATCCACCCGCAGGACGCCCAGTTCCTCGACAAGGAACTCTGGGACCTCGAGAACACCCCCGAGTCCAAGCGCCCGCTGCTGCTCCACTACCACCCGCTGGTCATCTACCGGTTCCAGGTGCTGAAGCAGGCCGACGTCGTGCTCGCGCTGTTCCTGCAGGGACACGAGTTCACGGCGGCCGAGAAGCGTCGCGACTTCGACTACTACGACGCACTCACCACCGGTGACTCGACGCTGTCCGCGGTCGTGCAGTCGATCATGGCGGCCGAGGTCGGGTACCACGACCTCGCCGACCAGTACTTCCAGACCGCGCTCTACGTCGACCTGGCGGACCTGCACGGCAACACCTCGGACGGCGTGCACATCGCGTCGACCGGTGGCATCTGGGGTGCGCTGGTCAACGGCTTCGGCGGTATGCGCGACCACGGCGGGCGGATGAGCTTCAACCCGCGGTTGCCGAAGCACTGGGACCGTCTGTCCTACCGTCTGACGGTGCGCGGATCGCGGGTCCGGGTCGACCTCGAGCAGGAAGCCATGACGCTCACGGTCGAGACCGGTTCGGGCTTCACGGTGTGGGTGCACAACCAGCAGTGGGACATCGAGGCGGGGGAGCCCACCGTGGTGCCGCTGCCGCACCACGGGCCGCGGATGTCCGGGCACGCCCCGACCACGAGCGACATCCAGGGCACGCTGCGGGCGGACGGCTCGGTCATCACCGCGTCGATCCCGACGATCTCCCTGGAGCGCGACTTCGACCTCGACGACTCGACCGGCTGACACCAGTACCTGCCCTGCCCTGCGCTGCAGTCGCACGTCGCCCCGGTTCCGCCTCGCGGAGCCGGGGCGACCTGCGTTCCCGGGCGTTCCCGGCACCTCCGAACGCGTCCAGTCGGTCCGGGGCACCGTGGTCTGCCGTGCCCCTCGGGTCGATGGCGTCTCCCCGGGCACGGTTCGTGCAACGAGAGGAGACATCATGGGCAACCGGTTCGAGGGCAAGGTCGCGATCGTCACGGGCGCGGGGTCCGGCATCGGTGAGGCGACGGCGCGGGCGTTCATCGACGAGGGCGCGTCGGTCGTGCTGACCGACAGCGTCGAGGAGAAGGTCCGCGCGGTGGGTGACGCCCTGCCGACGCACCGGGTCGTCGCCCTGCACGCCGACGTGGCGAGCCCGGAGGACTGGGAGACCGTCGTCTCGGCGGCGATCGACCGCTTCGATCGACTCGACGTCCTGGTGAACAACGCCGGGACCTTCAGCTCCGGCGACATCACCGACATCAGCACGGCCGAGTGGCGCCGGGTCATCGAGACCGACCTGTCCGGTGTGTTCTACGGCACCCGGGCGGCCCTGCCGTTCCTGCGCGAGACGAAGGGGTCGATCGTCAACACCTCGTCGGTCTCCGGTGAGGACGCCGACTGGCGGATGAGTCCCTACAACGCGGCGAAGGGTGGCGTGACGAACTTCACCAAGGCCGCCGCGCTCGACAACGGACAGTTCGGCGTGCGCGTCAACGCCGTCGCTCCGGGACTCATCTGGACCGACCTGACCCAGGAGCAGGCGGAGGACGAGGCCCTGCAGTCGAAGTTCACCGAGCGCATCGCCCTCGGCCGCGGGGGCCGCTCTGCCGAGGTCGCCGAGGCGATCCTGTTCCTGGCCAGCGACGCGGCCTCGTTCATCACCGGTGCGGTCCTGCCGGTGGACGGCGGGACCATGGCGAGCAACGGGCAGCCGCCGCAGGCCTGAGCCACCCCGTCGTCGGCGGCACCGTCAGCTGGCGACGAGCTCGACCTTGAACCGCTCGGCGTCCTCGAGGAAGGCCGCGTGGTGCTCCGGGCCACCGGCGAACGGGTGCCGGTCCTCGTACAGGTGGGTCCAGCCGTGATCGGGAGCCTCGGCCCAGAGCCGCTCCACCGTCTCGGCAGTACCGGCGTGGAACGCCAGGTGGCTGAGCCCTGGTCGGCGGCGGTCGTGATCGCCGTCCAACGGCGCCGATTCGAGGACGACGTACAACGGGCCGAGCCGCCAGCTCCGGCCGTGCTCCCAGCGCTGGAACGGCTCGTAGCCGAGTTCGCCGAGCAGCCAGCCCCAGGGGCCGACGGCGGTGTCGAGGTCGGCGGTGCGGAGCTCGACGTGGTGCAGCGTGCCGATCGTCACAGGAGCTTCCGCAGGGTGTTCGTGTTGCGGGTCGTCGTCGTGCGCTTGAAGCGTGCGGCGGCGGCCCGCTTGGCGAACACGGTGTCGGTGCTCGACCCCTTCGGACACGACCAGTAGACGACGCCGTCCCCGCGGGTGACCTGCTCGACCGAATCGTCGAGTTCGAGGTCCGCGACCAACGCGTCGAGCGCACCGTCGTCGGACCCGAACACGACGTAGTCGTGCCGTTCGTCGGCACGCGCGAAGGGGAACCCGTCGACCACGGCCGCGAGGGCGTCGTGCCGGACGAGCACGATCCAGGCGTCGTAGCCGAACCGGTCGCGCAACCCCTGCTCGATCGACGTCTTCAGCTGCTCGGCGGGCACGTCGGCGGAGAACACGACGTTGCCCGAGGCGAGCACGGTGCGGACGTTGTCGAACCCGAGCCCTCGGAAGAGCTCCGCGAGCTCAGCGCTCCGGATCGTGATGCCGTTCACGTTGACGCCGCGCAGCAGCGCCACCCACCTGTCCATGTGCGGACGGTAGCGGTCCGGGCCGCTCACGTCCACGTCCGGGCCACGCCCCAGCCCGCACCCTGCGGCACGATGTCGACCACCAGGGCCTCGCCGTCGTCGTCGCTGGTCGCCTGGAACCGCCAGCCCACGGTGCGCTCGGGCGCATGGGTGATCGCGGTGGGCAGCTCGGCGCGCGTCACGGTCAGCCGGGTGGGGGTGTCGCTCACCCGCCAGCGCCGTCCGGCCCACACGAGCCGGGTCGGCGTGCCCTCGGCCCACCACACCGTGGCCGCCGTGTCGGTGATCATCATCGGGTCTCCTCGTTCGAACGTGTGTTCGAATGGTAGGCGGCAACCACTGACGGAGCAACCGGCCATTGCGTTCAGAACACGTTCTGAATAGGCTCGGTCCATGACGCTCGTCGCTCCGCCCCGATCCCGACGGTCGGTGCAGTCCTCTGACCTCTCCCGCCACGCCAAGCAGGTGTTCGCTGCCGCCGAGGAAGCCCCACTCGAGGTCACCCGTCGAGACGGGAAGCCCCTGGTCCTCACCACGAAGGAACGGTCCGACGACGACGACGCGGTCCTGGACATCGCGGCGCAGCTCATCGCCGCGGTGACGCTCAACGAGCAACTGCCGCTCCACGATCGGCTGGCGATCCCGTACCCGTGGATCAAGCTCCTCAGCGCCGCAGACCAGCAGCGCTTCGCCCGGGAGATCGTCGACGTCGCCCGTGGCTCGTTCTCGCTCCGGCAGCCGCGCAGGCTCCTGCTCGAGATGCAGGCGTGGCGCAACAGTGCCGAGGCGATCGCCGCGGGCTGGGACACCGGAGAGCCGGAGATCCTCGCCGAGCCGATCCGCGTCGAGAAGCCCTGACGCGGTGGCGGGCCGGCGCGGCGGGGTCCCCCCGGCCGATCCGTTCGACGGAGTACACGATCGTCTTCGGGACACGTGGCGCGGAACAGGGGTGGCGCGACGTGGTGGCGGTGCAGCGGAACGCACACCCACCACCCCAACCAGACGAAGTGACTGCGCTCGGCCTCGGCAGCCCTCGTGTAGACGGGACCCATGACGAACGACGCACAGGGCCCCGACGCGCAGCACCAGGTTCCCGAGGGGGTGTCCGAGGCCACGGTCGAGGCACTCGGCAGCCTGTCCGCCGCGGTCGAGGTCATCGAGCACGCCCGCGGCCTGCTCTACGGGTTCCACCGACTGACCGGCACCGCTGACCTGAACCTCGGTGAGGCGGTCGAGCAGCTGCGGAAGGCCGGGCACACCGAACTCGCCGAGCGCATCGACACCGAACTCGTGGGCCGCAACGTCATCGCGGGCCGCTGGACGTTCCAGATCGTCGAGGACTACGACGACGGCTACTACGCCCTCGCCAAGGAGCTCGAGCGCACGGCGCGCGACGAGCTCGTGCAGGGCCGTCGCCACCTGTTCGAGGCGGGCATGAAGGAAGACCGTCGTACCCAGGACCAGCGCCACCACGAGGCGACGCCGAGCGACCTGCCGGACTGACCACGGGCCTCCAGGCCGACGCGGCGGACGCGGCCAACGCCGCCGATGCGGTCGACCGCGTCCCGCCCGCCGCCGCACAACCAAAGACGGCTCGCGCCACGGAATCCCGTGGCGCGAGCCGATCTTGGTTGTGCCGGACCGAACCGAACCGTCCGGAAGCAAGGTCGGACGAACGCCTCAGCCGACGCCGAGCAGCGCCTCCAGCGGCCCGCGCGCGAAGTACAGCAGGAAGCCCGCGGCGACGACGTAGAGCAGCCACGAGACCTCACGGCCACGGCCGGACAGCAGCTTGATGAGCACCCAGCTGATGAAGCCGGCGCCGATGCCGTTCGCGATCGAGTAGGTCAGCGGCATGACGACGATCGTCAGGAACGCCGGCAGGGCCGAGCCGAAGTCCGACCACGAGATGTCCGCGACCTGCGCGACCATGAGCGCACCGACGACGACGAGCCCGGCGGCGGCGACCTCGAGCGGGACGACCTGGGTGAGCGGCGTGAGGAACATCGACGCCAGGAACAGCAGGCCGGTGACGACCGAGGCCATGCCCGTGCGGGCGCCCTCCCCGATGCCGGAAGCCGAGTCGATGAAGACCGTGTTCGACGACACCGACGCGCCACCACCGGCGATCGCGCCGACGCCCTCGACGACGAGCGCCGACTTCAGGCGGGGGAACGTGCCGTCCGGCTTCGCGACACCGGCCGCCTTGGCCAGACCGGTCATGGTGCCCATGGCGTCGAAGAAGTTCGTGAAGACGAGGGTGAAGACGAGCATCGACGCGGCGAGCGGGCCGATGCGGGTGAAGGCGCCGAAGACGTCGGCGTGGCCGACGAGCGACAGGTCCGGCACGGCGAACAGCGCGCTCGGCAGGCCGGGGGCGTTGAGGTTCCAGCCGGTCTTCGAGTCGACCGAGGTCGGCACCTGGAAGATCGCCTGCAGGATGATCGCGATGATCGTGGTCGCGACGATGCCGATGAGCAGCGCACCCTTGACCCGGCGGGCCATGAGCGTGCCGATGATGATCAGGCCGATCAGGAACACGATGGTCGGCAGGGCCCCGACGGAGCCGTCCTCGCCGAGCTGCAGCGGCGGCGACGCGAGCCCGGAGGACCGTACGAAGCCGGAGTCGACGAGCCCGATGAACGCGATGAACAGGCCGATGCCGACGGTGATCGCGGCCTTGAGCTGGGCCGGGACGGCGGTGAAGATCATCGTCCGGATGCCGGTCAACGCGAGGATCACGATGATCACACCGTTGATGACGACCAGGCCCATCGCCTCGGCCCAGGTGACCTGGTGCACGACGCTGACGGCGAGGAACGAGTTGATCCCGAGCCCCGCGGCGATGCCGAACGGCAGGTTCGCGATGATGCCCATCGCGATGGTCATGACGCCGGCGACGAGGCCGGTCGCCGCGGCCACCTGAGCGTTCTCGAGCCATCCGCCGCTGACGTCCTTGGCGGCCTGGTCGGCGCTGAACCCGCCGAGGATGAGGGGGTTCAGGATGACGATGTACGCCATCGTCACGAACGAGACGAGGCCACCGCGGACCTCGCGGGGGATCGACGATCCGCGTTGCGTGATGGAGAAGAATCGATCGAGGCCGGTCGCGAAGCGGTTCCGGGGCGTGGTGTCGGTCTGCGGGGCGCTCACCACGAGAGTTTAAAGGACGCTGGGTTTCGGGCGTGTCACACCGGTCTCACAGGTTGTGACGGCCGGGAGGCCCGTTCCACGCGGTTCGCGCACCTCGCGCTGGGCGTCTGCCCGCGTTCTCCGGCCAGGGCTGGTGTTGGATGAGCGGGTGACGTCACCCATGGACCGCGCCCGTGTGGAGGCCGCCGTCCGCGAGCTGCTGCTCGCCATCGGCGAGGATCCCGACCGCCCGGAACTCACCCGCACCCCCGCCCGGGTCGCCGACTCGTACGCCGAGTTCTTCTCCGGGATCGGCACCGACGCGGTCGCGATCGCCCGGGACGGCACCGTGCACGCCGAGGACGGCGAACGCGGTCGGCTCGTGATCGTGCGCGACGTGAAGTTCCGTTCCGTCTGCGAGCACCACCTGCTGCCGTTCCTCGGGGTCGCGCACCTGGCGTACGCGCCGGGCGACCGGCTCATCGGGCTCGGCACGCTGGCACGGGTGCTCGACGCGGTGGCCTCCCGTCCGCAGCTGCAGGAGCGGCTCGGCGAACAGGTCGCCGCGATCATCGCCGAGGGGCTCGGTGCCGAGGGCGTCCTGGTGGTCCTCGACGCGCAGCACCAGTGCGTCACGACGCGTGGGGAGCGCCAGACCGGTTCGACGACCGTGACGGTGGCCGCGACCGGTTCGCTGGCCGACGCCGCGGGACGGGCCGAGGCGATCGCGCTCATCGGTGCGGGGCGTGGGACCGCAGCCGAGCACGACGAGCGTGCCGGGGCGGACGCATGACGGGCCTCCCGGACGGCGCGGCCGGACCCGGCGCGGCCGGACCCGGCTGGGTCGTGCCGGACCTGCGCCACCCGGTCCGGACGTTCGGCCGCCGCACCATCGACTTCGACCACCGCATCGCCGTGATGGCGATCGTGAACCGTACGCCCGACTCGTTCCACGACCGCGGCGCCACCTTCGAGCTCGACCAGGCCGTCGCCGCCTCGGTCCGTGCCGCCGAACAGGGCGCCGACTGGGTCGACATCGGCGGCGTGAAGTTCGCCCCCGGTCCGGAACTGCCCGCCTCCGACGAGATCGACCGCGTCGTGCCCGTCGTCGAGCAGCTCGCCCAGCAGTCCGACGTCGTCATCAGCGTCGACACCTTCCGCCCGGAGGTCGCCGCAGCGGCGATCGCAGCCGGGGCGACCGTCGTCAACGACACCACCGGCCTGTCCGACCCGCGGATGGCCGCCGTGGTCGCCGACTCCGAGGCCACCGTCGTCATCACGCACTCGCTCGCCGAACCCCGACGGCCCCTGCCGGCGCCGCCGCAGTACGGCGACATCGCGGGCGAGGTCGTCGCGTTCCTGCGCGAACGGGTCGACCGGGCGCTCGCCGCGGGCATCCCCGAGTCGCGGATCATCGTCGACCCGGGCCACGACCTGCACAAGAACACCGTGCACACCCTCGAGCTCACCCGTCGGCTGCCCGAGGTCGTCGCGCTCGGCTACCCGGTCCTCGCCGCGGTGTCGAACAAGGACTTCGTCGGGGAGTCGCTCGGACGCCCCCGCGGGGAACGGCTCTCCGGATCGCTCGCCGTGGCGACCGTGAGCGCGATGCTCGGCGCCCGGATCGTCCGGATGCACGACGTCGCCGAGAGCGTCGACGCGATGCGCATGGTCGAGGCCACGCTCGGATGGCGCACCCCCGTGGAATCGAGGCACAACACGTGAACGTCCTGCCCCCGTCGATCGCGGACCTGTCCGACGACGACCTGCTCGACCTCTACACCGCCGACGCCGGGGCCCTCTGGCTCCGGGTGAACTTCGTCGCGACGCTGGACGGTTCGGCCTCGGCTGCCGGGGTGTCCGGGTCGCTCGGCGGCGACGACGACCTGCGCGTCTTCGACCTGCTCCGCCGGGTGGCCGACGTCGTGCTCGTCGCCGCCGGCACCGTCCGTGACGAGGGCTACGGGCCGATGGTCCTGCACGACGCCGACGTCGCCTGGCGTCGGGCGCACGGCAAGCCGGACCACCCCGTGTTCGCGATCGTCACCGGCTCGCTGTCGCTCGACCCGGGGTCTCGGGTGTTCACCGAGGCGCCGGTGCGCCCGATCGTCCTGACGTCGGCGACGGCGGCTGCGTCGTCGAAGGCCCAGGCGTTCGCCGAGGTCGCCGACGTTGTGTCCTGCAGCGCGGACGACGAGCCGGACTCAGTGGACTCCGGACGGATCCGAGGCGTGTTGGCCGACCGTGGCCTCGGGATGATCCACTGCGAGGGCGGGCCGTCGTTCCTCGGGGCGCTCATCGCCGCGGACGCCGTCGACGAGCTGACCCTGACGATCGACCCGTCGCTCGAGGGTGGGGAGGGGCCGCGCGTCGCCCGCGGGTCGTCGCCGGAGCTCCGGCGGATGCGACCGGCGCACGTGCTGCTCGGCGCCGGCGGTGTGCTGCTCACCCGGTACGTCCGGGCGCACTGACACCGCTCGACCGCGGACCGCGGGCGCGCTGACACCGCTCGCGCGCGGACCGCGGGACGGTCGAGCCCGTGGGCTAGGGTCGGGCGCGTGATCGACATCGTGGCGTCCGGGGTCCTCTTCGACATGGACGGGACCCTCGTCGACTCGACCGCGGTGGTCGAGGCGACCTGGACCCGGTTCGGCCACGCGAACGGCATCGACCCCGACGAGATCCTCGCGTTCTCGCACGGACGGCAGGCGATCGACACCCTGCGGCGCTTCCTGCCCGACCTGCCCCTGGCCGAGCAACAGCGGATCGCGGCCGAGCTCGTCGCCGAGGAGACCGCGAGCACCGAGGGCATCCTCGAGATCCCCGGCGCCGTCGCCTTCGTGCAGCGGCTCGTCGAACTCGGCGTCCCGGTGGCCCTCGTGACCAGCGCACCGCGTGACCTCGCCGCGGGCCGGATGGCCGCCGCAGGGTTCGCCGTGCCCGAGGCCTTCGTGCCCTCGGAGGACGTCGAGCACGGCAAGCCCCACCCCGACGGCTACCTGCGCGGAGCTGCCCTGCTCGGTGTCGACCCGACCGACTGCGTGGCGTTCGAGGACGCCCCGGCCGGGCTGGAGTCCGCCATCGCCTCGGGCGCGACCACGGTCGTCGTCGGTCCGCTCGAGCACCCGGTGACGGCCGGCCTGCACCGAGTGCACGGGTACGACGGGCTCACGGTCGAGCGCGACGGCGAGGCCTTCCGCATCCGCGGCTGAGCGCGGCGCCCGTCCTGCGCGGCTGGCGGTCTGCCGCCGGTCAGGACACCCCGCCCGGCCTGCGCCGAGTGGTCAGGAACCGTCGGCTGCGCCGCCGCCAGCCGACGCTTCGCGACCGCCCGGCGGACGTGAGCGGGATGTTGTGACCTGCGGGATGACGGCCTGGAGGCCCGTGGCGGGCCGGCACCGTGCCTCCAGGCCGACTGTGGGCGCGTCCACGGCGCCTCACCCGCGGTCAGGACGCCCCGCCCGGCCTGCGTTGAGTGGTCAGGAACCGTCGGCTGCGCCGCCGCCAGGCGACGGTTTGCGACCGCCCGGCGGACGTGAGCGGGGTGTTGCGACCGCCCGACCGGACCCCCCGAGCCGCCCCTGCACGCCTGCCCAGCCGACCCCGACGACCCTCGGGTGTGCGGCCGGAACGACCGGGCCGCGGAAGGAGCGGATCATGGCAACCCTCGACGGCAAGAAGATCCTCGTGATCACGACGAACTACGGCGTGGAGCAGGACGAGATCGTCGTCCCCACCGAGCAGCTGCGTGAGCGCGGTGCCTCGGTGACCGTGGCGGCGAAGGAGACCGGCACGATCCAGACCCTGGTCGGTGACAAGGACCCGGGGCAGACGCTCGAGCCGGACACCACCATCGCCGGTGTCGACGCGAAGGACTTCGACGCCCTCGTGATCCCCGGCGGCACGATCAACGCCGACACGCTGCGCCAGGAGTCCCGCGCAGCGACGCTCGTGCAGGCCTTCGCGGAGGCGAGCAAGCCGGTCGCGGCGATCTGCCACGGCCCGTGGACCCTCGTCGAGGCGGGCGTGCTGTCCGGCAAGACCGTCACCTCGTTCCCGTCGCTGCAGACGGACCTGCGCAACGCCGGAGCCGAGTGGGTCGACCAGGAGGTCCAGGTCGACGGCGGCTTCATCACCTCCCGCACCCCGGACGACCTGCCGGCGTTCGTCGACGCGATCGAGAGCGCCCTCACCGCCTGAGCACTGTGCCGCAGGGCGGTCGCGCCGCCCAGCGACCGCGTCAGTCGAGCGCGACGGGGCGGGCCGTGCGGAGCACCGCCGGACCGAGGGTGAGCACACCGTCGGACTCCGGGTCGCACCGCACGCCGCCCCGGCCGCGCATCGCCCGGAACGCCCCGGGGGCCACCTCGTGGTCCATCCAGGCGCAGGGGTTCGCCGCGCGGTAGCCACGGAACCGGACGGCACGACCGAGGTCGTCGCCGCCGTCGCCACCGGGAAGCAGGCTCTCCAGCGAGAACGGCTCGCCCCGCAGCGCCTCGACGTCGGCACCGCGGAGGAACACGTTCCGCCGGGTCGCAGCGGGGTCGACGGTCGCCCCGATCGCCGTGCCGACGGCCTCGAGCCCCTCCATCCCGATCACCGTGACCGAGGCGTGCACGTGCGCCCGGGCCGCGAAGTACCGGTCGCCGACGATGCCCAGCCCGGCCCGCAGTTCGATCCGGTCGCGTGACTCGTCCGGATCGTCCGCGCGCACCGGCAGCGCGCCGTCGGCCGGGCGTCCCTCGTACCGGTGCCGCGGCGAGACGAGCAGCAGCGCGACCTCGACCTCGGTCCGGAACGGCAGGTCGTCGAGACCGGCCACGTCGTCTGCGGAAGTCACCCGGCCAACGCTAGCCGGGCCTCCCGGCCGTGCGCTGCTCCGTCCGATTCCCGCCAGTCGACGTCGGCGGCGCATGTCAGGCTGAGCCCATGACCACCCCGGACACCGACGCGCAGCCGGACGCGCTGCACGCCGAACGGCACCGCGCCGTCGCCTCGCGCGACGCGCGTTTCGACGGCCAGTTCGTCACCGCCGTGCACTCCACCGGCATCTACTGCCGGCCCAGCTGCCCGGCCCGCACGCCGAGGGTCTCGGGCGTCACCTTCTACCGCACGAGCGCCGCAGCGCACCTGGCCGGCTTCCGCGCCTGCAAGCGCTGCCTGCCCGAGGCGACCCCCGGCAGCCCCGAGTGGGACCTGCGCGAGGACGTCGCCGGCCGGGCGATGCGACTCCTACTCGACGGTGTCGTCGAGCGCGACGGCGTCCCCGGGCTCGCCGCGCGTGTGGGGTACTCGGAGCGGCAGCTCAACCGCATCATGACGGCCGAGCTGGGCGCCGGGCCGAAGGCGCTCAGCCGGGCGCACCGGGCGCAGACCGCGCGGACCCTGCTCACCTCGTCCGACCTGCCCGTCGCCGACGTCGCGTTCGCCGCGGGCTTCGCCAGCGTCCGGCAGTTCAACGACACCGTGCGCGAGGTCTTCGCCGTCACCCCGACGGAGCTCCGCGCACGTCGGTCCGGGCGAGGCGACGGTGCTACGGACGGCGGCGACGGGGCACTGCACGTGCACCTGCCGGCCCGGGCGCCCTTCGACGCGCAGGGCCTGCTCGACTGGCACGCGCTGCACGCCCTGCCGGGCACGGAGCAGGTGGACACCGACCCCACGGGCCGGGTCACGTCGTACGGGCGGCTGGTCGACCTGCCTGGAGGCCCGGGCTGGTTCAGCGCGTCAGCCGCCGTCCCCGACGTGGCCGGTCGGGGCACCGGGATCGACCTGCGCGTGCGGGTCACCGACCTCTCCGACCTGCCCGCGCTCGTGGCGAGGGTGCGTGCGCTGTTCGACCTCGACGCCGACCCGGTCGCCGTCGACGCCGTCCTCGGAGCCGTGCCCGAGCTCGCCGGCCCCGTCGCACGGGTGCCCGGCCTCCGGCTCCCCGGCGCGGTGGACGCGCACGAGATCGTGTTCCGCACCCTGATCGGGCAGCAGGTCTCGGTGGCCGCAGCGCGCACGGCGCAGACCCGGCTCGTGGCCGCACTCGGCGCGACGGTGCCGGACGCCATCAGGGCCGGCGGGCTGCTCTTCCCGTCGGCGGCGGTGATCGCCGAACGCGGGCACGAGGTGCTGCGCGGCCCGGCCGCCCGCGTCGACACGATCCTGCGGGTGGCTGCTGCGCTCGCCGACGGGTCCCTGGTGGTGGACGGTGGGCAGTCCCTCGGTGACCTGCGCGACGGACTCCTCGCGGTGAAGGGCATCGGACCGTGGACCGCCGACTACGTCGCGCTGCGGGTCCGGCACCACCCCGACATCTTCCTCCACAGCGACCTCGCCGTGCGGAACGGTGCACAGGAACTCGGGCTGCCCGGAACGGTGCGCGAGCTCTCCCTATGGTCGGAGCAGGTGGCCCCCTGGCGGAGCTACCTCACGATGCACTGCTGGCGACCGATCATCGACCGCGCGATGACCGCGACCGCCGGCGCCCGTGCAGCCCGTGCCCCCGAGGACCCCCGGAAGGACGACCGATGACCGACGCAACCATCCAGACCCTGGACACCCCCGACGGGGCGTTCACCGTGCTCGAAGACGCCGAGGGCAGGGTCCTCGCGTCCGGGTGGACCGACTCCGTCGAGCGGATCCTGGCCCGTCTGGCCGACCGCCACCGCCCCGACCGGGTGCTCGACGGCGTGGTCGCCTCGGCCGACGCGGTCGACGCCTTCTACTCGGGCGAGGTCGAGCACGCCATGCAGGTACCAGTCCGGCAGTTCGGCACCGAGCTCTTCACCGAGGGGTGGCGCCAGCTCCGCCGGATCCCGGCCGGCGGCACCCTGACCTACACCGGGTTCGCGGCGGCGATGGGCCGGCCCGACGCCGTGCGGGCGGCGGCGAGCGTGTGCGCTCGGAACGCCCCGGCGCTCTTCGTCCCGTGCCACCGGGTGTTGCGCTCGGACGGCACGCTCGGCGGCTTCGCCTGGGGCCTCGACGTCAAGCGGTCACTGCTCGAACGGGAGTCGATCGGCACCACGGCGCTCGTCTGACTTGTACAAAACGCTCTAGAATGTACAGGTGAGCGAAGTGTCGATCTCCGAAGCCCGTGGCCGCCTGGCGTCGATCATCGACGACGCCCGGCACGAACCCGTCTACCTGACCCGGCGCAACAAGCGCGTCGCGGCCGTGGTCGACGCGGCCGTCCTCGACCGGTTGCTCGAGGCGGCGGAGGACCTGGACGACCTGGTCGCCTACGACGAAGCCGTCGCCGAGAGCGCCCGCATCGGTGGCGAGAACGTCAAGTGGGACGACCTCAAGCGCGAACTCGGTCTCGGGTGACGTACTCGGTCGAGGTCATCCCGGCCGCGCAACGCGTCATCCGCAAGCTCCCGCTCGACGGGCGGCGGCGGATCGAGGGGCTCCTCGCGATCCTCGCCGAGCACCCTCGGCCGCCCGCTGCACGCAAGCTCGTGAACCGGCCCGGGTGGCGGGTCCGCTCGGGGGACTACCGGCTGATCTACCGGATCGACGACGGCAAGCTCATCGTGGTGGTCGTCGATGCCGGCCACCGGCGCGAGGTCTACCGGGATCGCTGAGGCGTCGGGCGGCAGCCGGCAGACGTCAGGCGATCGCACCGTGCAGGCTGTCCACGTGCAGTTCGACGAGCGCCAGGACCCGCTCGGGCGCACGTGCCGCCGGATCCCACGTGTGCTCGACCGCCAGCCCGTCGATCAGCGCGTGCAGCCGGTCGACCTCGTCGGTCAGGTCGCGACCGTCGCCGAAGCCGCCGTCCTCACGCAGGATCTCCAGCGCCCGGGTGCACACCTGGCTGACCCCGTCGTTCAGGCGTCGGGCACTCGCGGCCAGGTGGTCGTCGGTGCGCGCGAGCACGCCGAGCTGCACCTGCGCCAGGATCTCGGTCGTGCGCTCGGCGTCGAGCGGCAGCACCTGGGCGAGGACGTCCAGTGCGAGCGCACGACCCGTCGAACGCAGGGCGGCGAGCCGAACGGTGACCCGTTCCTCGATGATCGTCAGGCAGTGCTCGCGCAGGGCGTGCTGTGTCGGGAACACGCGGCGGAGTGACGCCGGGGCGATGCCGGCCTCGTCCGCGACGTTCCGCACGGACAGCGCGCTGAGGCCGTCCCGCTCCAGGATCCGCAGGCAGGCCGCGGCCACCAGGGATCCCCGTTCCTCGAGGTCGACACGGCGGGGCACCGGGTCAGCCTACGGCTGGCTCGATGCTCCGGCCGGGTCCGCGGCTGCGGTGGTGACTCGGCGCGGCCAGATCGTGTAACTGATCGCCCACAGCAGTTCGATGCCCAGGACCACCCCGAGCAGTGCGACCGTGCCCTGCAGCTCGTCCGTGCGCTCCGGGTCGCCGACGACGAGGACGAGCGCACCGATGATCCCGCCGGCGATCAGCACGGCGAGCCCGGTCCGCAGCACGTCGCCCCAGCACCGGGCCGTGTACCGCCGTCCACTCAGGCGTTCCGGTGCGGGGCCCCCGGCGAACCGGTGCGTGAACCGGACGTCCGCCCACGCGATCATCCGGTGCCCGTACGCGACCGAGAAGCCGATGTAGATCGCCGCGAGTCCGTGGTGCCACGACGCGGTCCCACCGCCGAGCAGGTCGACCGTGACGACCGCGAGCAGCACGAGGTCGATCACGGGTGCCGCGACGAGCATCGCCGCACCCGTGCGCGGCCGTCGCAGCAGGTACCGGGTGGTCAGGCCGCCGAGGATCGCGACCCAGAAGGCGATCTCGCAGGCGACGATGGCGATGAGTGTCATGGTTCCCCGTTGCGGTGGCGGTGTTCGCTTGAGTACGGGTGTACTCAAACAGCATGGCACGGCGACCACCACGGTGTCGAGCGACCGGGTCCTGCCCCTGGAAGCGGGGGGAGACACGGACTCCCACGCCTGCGACACTCGGAGGACCGGTAATCCGCACGGTCCCCTCCGAGGCCCGACGCATCGCCGTCGACAGCCCGCAAAGGACCCCATGCTCCCTCCAGTCGACCGAACGGTCGTCTCCTCCGACGGCACCACCATCGCCGTCTCCGAGGCAGGGGACGGGCCGGCGGTCGTCGTCGTGGGCGGTGCCTTCGACCACCGCGGGACCCCGTACCTCGACCGCGTGGTCGCCGAGCTCGGCTCGACGCACCGCGTGGTGACCTACGACCGACGCGGTCGCGGTGCCAGCGGTGACTCCGCGACGTGGGCCATCGAGCGCGAGGTCGACGACCTGCGCGCCGTCGTCGAGAGCATCGGCGCACCGACCACCGCCGTCGGCATCTGCGTCGGCGCCGGTGTCGTCCTGCACGGGCTCGCCACCGGACTGCCCGTCGACGGTGCCGTCCTGTGGGAACCGCCGTACCGCGCCTCCGTCGACCCGCACGCCGACGACGTCGTGTTCGCCGACCTGCTCGACGAACACGTCGGCGCTGGCCGCCGGGCCCAGGCCGTCCGCGGGTTCCTGACCCAGGTGCTCGGGGTCCCGATGGGTCAGGTCACGGCCCTGCGGCTCAAGGGGTCGCTCTGGCGCTCCCTGGTGGTCGACGCCCACGTGCTGAGCCGCGAGGTCCGGGTGCTGAACGGCCTCGCCGTGCCGGAGCGCGTTGCCGCCGCGGTCGGCGTACCGGTGCTCGTCGGCGCCGGTGGCGACGGACTCGAGTGGATGCGACGTGCGGCCCGCGCCGTCGTCGACGCCGTCCCAGGCTCGGAGTACACCGAGGTCCCCGGGCAGGGACACGTCCCCGCCCCGGCGGCCCTCGGAGCCCTGATCGACCGCGTCCGGAGCCGGATCGTCTCGCCCAGCAGCTGACTGCGAGAGGATGGGCGGGTGAACGCACCCCGCCTCGGTCTCCTGCTCGACGTCGACGGGCCCATCGCCAGCCCGGTCTCCCGCACCATCGCGATCCCGAGCATCGTCGCGGACCTCGTCGCGCTCGCCGCCGAGGGCATCCCGATCGTCTTCAACACCGGCCGCAGCGACGCGTTCATCCGCTCCGAGGTCGTCGGTCCGCTGCTCGCCGGGGGCCTCGCCGAGGGTGGCCGCGTCCACGCCGTCTGCGAGAAGGGTGCCGTGTGGTGCTCGATCGGCCCGCAGTACGACGGCGGCATGGGCGAACTGACCGTCGCCGAGGACCTCGCGCTGCCGCGGGACTACGCCGACGAGATGCGCGAGCTGGTCCGCGACGAGTACGCCGACCTGGTGTTCTTCGACGAGACGAAGCGCGCCATGGTGTCGATCGAGCAGCGCGTCGAGGTGCCGAACGCCACCTACCTGGCCCGCCAGCCGGAGTTCGACGCGAAGGCCATGGCCGCGCTCGAGCGTCGCGGGCTCGGTGTCCGCCGACTCGACGACGTCCGACCCGACGCCGACGGTGCCGTCCAGTGGCGCATCGACCCCACGATCATCTCGACCGACGTCGAGTCCGACCGCAGCGGCAAGGACCTGGGGGCGGAGCGCTCGCTCGAGCTCCTCGGGCAGGACGGCGAGCTCCCGGTCACCTGGCGCACCGTGGGGGACTCCCGCAGCGACTACGCCATGGCGGACTGGCTGCACGCCCACGGCCACGAGGTCGCGCACGTCGACGTCCGTCCCGCCGACGGGGTGCCGGCCACGCCCTACCCGGTGCTCACCGCGCCTGACGGCGTGATCCACGACGAGGCCGGAGCCCGGTTCCTGGCGGACTGGCGCGCGGGCCGCTGACGCGACCGCGGCCCTGGACGCACCCATCGGCCGGCCGAGCGGTACGCGCCGGACCCCCGCCGCGCCTCCCGGCCGTCGCCGGACCGGACCACCGTCCGGGCGGACGCTTTGCGTGACACAGTGGTACACCAGTACCCTTCCGAGGTCCGCCGCCAGCCGATGACGGGATCCACCCCATGGCAACGAAGCTCCGCATCAAGTCGATCGAGGCCTCCCTGGCCGACTCCGAGGAGCAGGGCAGGTCCCTGAAACGCTCCCTGAAGACGTTCGACATCGCCGCGATGGGGATCGCGGTCGCCGTCGGCGCCGGCATCTTCTCGGTCGGCGCGAACGCCGCCGCGAACTTCGCGGGGCCCGGCGTCATCATCTCCTTCCTGCTCGCCGCCGTCACCTGCGGCCTGGCGATCATGTGCTACGCCGAGTTCGCGTCGACGATCCCCGTCGCCGGCTCCGCGTACACGTTCACCTACGCCACGATGGGTGAGCTGCTCGCCTGGATCGTGGGCTGGGACCTCATCCTCGAGACCCTCACCGCCAGCGCCGTGATCGCGAAGTACTGGGGCATCTACCTCAGCACCGCGTTCGACGTCTTCGGCATCACCCTGCCGAGCACGATCCAGCTCGGCCCGATCCCCTTCACCTGGGGTCCGGTGCTCATCGTCGGGATCTTCACGGTGCTCCTCGCCTTCGGCACCCGCCTGTCGTCGCGGGTGTCGGCGGTCATCACCGTCATCAAGGTCGCGATCGTCGTGTTCGTCATCGTCGCCGGCGCGTTCTTCGTCAAGGCCGCGAACTTCACGCCGTTCATCCCGCCGGCCGAGCCCGCCAAGGGCGCCGAGGGCAGCGTCTGGACCCAGTCGCTCGTGTCGTGGTTCACCGGTGCCGAGCCCGCCCAGTACGGCGTCTTCGGCTTGCTCGCGGCGGCATCCCTGGTGTTCTTCGCCTTCATCGGGTTCGACGTCGTCGCCACCAGTGCCGAGGAGACCGAGAACCCGCAGAAGACGCTGCCCCGTGGCATCTTCATCGGCCTCGGCATCGTGACCCTGCTCTACGTCGGCGTCAGCATCGTCATCACCGGCATGGTCTCGTACCAGCGCCTGGCCGAGGAGAAGGCGCCGTCGCTGGCGTCGGCGTTCGACATCGTCGGGCTGCCGTGGGCGGCCGGCATCATCGCCATCGGCTCGCTGATCGGTCTGACCACCGTCGTCATGGTGCTGCTGCTCGGCCTGTCCCGCATCGTCTTCTCGATGAGCCGCGACGGCCTGCTGCCCCGCTGGTTCTCGAAGACCAACCCGAAGACGCAGACACCGGTGCGCGTGCAGGTCGTCGCCGGTGTCGTCGTGGCGCTGCTGGCCGGGTTCACCGCGGTCGACAAGCTCGAGGGCATGATCAACATCGGCACCCTGTCGGCGTTCGTCCTGGTGTCGATCGGCATCGTCGTGCTGCGTCGTTCGCGGCCCGACGCCCCGCGGGCCTTCCGGGTGCCGTGGTCGCCCGTGCTGCCGATCATCTCGGCGGTGCTGTGCTTCTGGCTGATGCTGAACCTCGAGGTCGAGACCTGGCTCCGGTTCGTCGTCTGGCTGGCCATCGGCTTCGTCATCTACTTCGGCTACAGCCGTCGGCACAGCCGCGTCGGCCAGCGCATGCAGTAGGGCAGTTCCGCCTCACCGGAACCAGGTTCCGGACACAGCACCACGCGACCGCGTGGTGCTGTG
>Ga0308159_1000888_pt1 | contig 52619 bp, 41 predicted proteins | sample PhyCR1_FD_201040 | JGI IMG/M metagenome (GOLD analysis project Ga0308159, IMG submission 201040) | Phyllosphere microbial communities from UC Gill Tract Community Farm, Albany, California, United States - DLSLC.R1 | ecosystem: Host-associated > Plants > Phyllosphere > Unclassified | place: USA...
GCCAACCACCTGGGCCGTTATTCCTTCTTCGATCCGGACCAGACCCCGTTCAACCTGCGCTGCTCCATCCGCACCGACGAGCAGGGCCGTTATCGCTTCCGCAGCCGCGTGCCGGTCGGCTACAGCGTGCCCCCGGGCGGTGCGACCGATCGCCTGCTCAACAAGCTGGGCCGTCATGGCAGCCGTCCTGCGCACATCCACTTCTTCGTCACCGTGCCGGGCTATCGCAAGCTGACCACGCAGATCAACATCGCCGGCGATCCGTACCTGTGGGATGACTTCGCCTTCGCCACCCGCGAGGGCCTGGTGCCGGAGATGACGCATGTGACCGACCCGGCCGAACTGCGCAAGCACGAAGTCGATGCGCCCTTCTATGCCATCGAGTTCAACTTCAGCCTGCTGCCGGAACAGAGCGATCTGCCCAAGGCAGACATCAACCGTCCGCGCCTGGCTGCCTGAGCAGGCAGGGCATCATGATGGAACGGGCCATGCCTTGCGCATGGCCCGTTGTCTTTCCGGCCAAGCTCAGGGATATTCCTCTGCATGCATCTGCGCGATGCCTGATGCCGTGGCGCGCAATTTCTCCAGCAGCACGGAACGGTCGTTGGCCCGGAAATTCATGATCACCGGCGAATGCACACCCTTGTTGGACAAGGGCCGATAGACCACGTCCGACCGGTGCAGCCCCTGCACCGAACGCGGTACCAGGGTCACGCCGACCCCGGCTGCGACCAGGCCGATGGCGGTCTGCATTTCGTTGGCTTCCTTGACGATGGTGGGCCGCAGACCGCGACTGGAAAAGATTTCCAGCACCTGGTCCGCATAGCTGGGACGCGGACGCGCCGGATAGAGGATGAAGCGCTCCTCGGCCAGTTGCGCCAGCGTCACCTTGTTGCGCGCCAGCAGCGCGTGACCCAGCGGAAACACCGCCACCAGCGGCTCTTCCACGATGGTCTCGCAGACGATGTCGGGATCGGTGATGGGCAGGCGGCCGAAGCCGACATCGATGCGGCCGGACTTGAGTGCCTCGATCTGTTCCATGGTGACGATCTCGGAAAAGCCGATCTCGATGTCCGGCAGTTCGGTCCGGAAACGCTTGATCATTTCCGGCAGCAGACCATACAGCGCCGACGGCACGAAGCCGATGTTGAACCAGTGTTGCTGTCCCTTGGCGATGAGACGGGTGCCTTCCTCGATCTGCTCCAGCCGCGCCAATACCTGCAGGGTCTGCTCGTAGAAGAACTTGCCGGCCATGGTCAGGGCAATGGGACGCGAGGCACGGTCGATCAGTTCGGCCCCCAGAAGCTCTTCCAGCTGGCGGATCTGCCGGCTCAGGGGCGGCTGGGCGATGTGCAGCAATTCGGCCGCACGGCTGAAGCTGAGGGTGCTGGCGACGGCGTTGAAATACTTGAGATGGCGAAGTTCCACTATACCTCCGGGGCATACCATGATGCTGATTTGATATTGTACGTTCTCCCGCCCTGGGCATAGAATCCAAGGCCAGCGGCCGCAGAGCCGAGCGCACGACGCCTTCCACGCGTGCCACGCGCACCACCATAGCGAGGCCAGCGCCCACGCCAGCGCAGGCCCGACCAGAAGACCGTAGAGGAGACCGACATGAACCGCAGCACCCTGCCCCATCTTTGCCCCTGCCCGCCCTCCTGGCGGGCATGAAACTTGCAACCTCATTGCATTGACCGCGAGGCTCGCTGACTGAAGGGAAAGCAGACAGCGCGCCTCCCGGTCCTGCAATCCATGAAGGTGCGGCGCACTTCTGGCCATCGGCCGGTGCGCCCGTACTGCATCACCACCCGGTACCAACGTCTCCCCCGCAACCGGCACTGCGCGGGCGGGACCGTTAAGAGGTTAACATGCTCAACACTGTCCATGCGCTCAGTCTGGAGCCGCTGTATCGTCGCCGCGTGTTCCAGTCCACCCGCAAGGTCGACTGCCACGCCCAGGTCGCCAACGAACTGTCGGAACACGATCTGTTCTGGAAGGGTGACGACGTCGACACCGTGCTCTTCAAGGCCGCCATCCAGCAGTTGCAGATCTTCATGCTGAAGTACGGCGCCGAAGTCATCGTGCGGCCACGCCTGTTCAATGGCTTCGCCCTGGTCCACATGACACTCTCCGGCACGGCCGAGATCGAATCGGACGGCCAGAAAGTGTGCATCCCGCAGGGCAAGACCGCGCTGATCGCACCAAAACGGAATCTGCGCCTGTGGTGGCAGGCGGGTTCCGAGCAACTGATCCTGAAGGTACCCCTGGCGCTGTTCGAGGAACTGAGCGCACTGGGCCAGCCCGGACCGGCCAATATGCCCTCGCTGTTCCTGCTGCCGCAGCAGGCCGCGCCGCACTGGGACCTGCTGATCCAGTCGCTGCTGCGCGTGCTGGCCCTGCCCGGGCAGAGCGAGGGGCATGGCGAGTGGATTCGCCATTTCGAACGTAGTGCCGCGCAATTCCTGCTGTCGCAACTGACCAGCACGGTGCAGCCTGTGCTGGGCGTTTCCGGCAGCGCGCAAGTCGCGGCCAGCGAATCCGGCGACAGCCTGGTGGGCGCCGGCAAGCTGCAGCGACTGGACATGCTGGAGCGTTACATCCGCACCCGCCTGTGCGCCCCGCTGGCACTGGCCGACCTGGCCAGTGCCGCCGGCGTGAGCGTACGCGCGCTCAATGCGCTGTGCCACCAGCAATACGGCGTGGCCCCCATGGACCTGCTGCGCAACATCCGCCTGGACGCGGTACGCGAACGCCTGTTGACCCATCCCGGCGCCAACATCACCGACACCGCCTTCGAATTCGGCTTTGGTCACCTCGGACGTTTCTCTGCGTACTATCGGGAGCGGTTTGGTGAACTGCCCAAGCAGACGCGGGGCGGGATGCGTTAGAGAAGCCCTAGCCCGATCCAGACGGCTTCTATTCGATTAATCCTTGACCATCAGGAAGGTTTAATCATGCGTCCCGTCATCTTCTCCGGTGGTCAGCGTCACATATTCCAGACCATTGCGTACCTCGTTGGCATTGGCCAGCCACTGCCAGAGAATCTCCTTCTCTTCGATACCGGGACGATCGGTGACCACCGCAGGAAACGGCATGCCCTTTCTCACATAGGCCTGCCGATCCCAGCGATTGAAGGAGGCATGCAAGGGATGTGTATCCGGTAGATACGGACGCCATATGCCCGTGCGTGGGCAAGGTGAATGGCTTCTGTAGTAGCGCTCCGTTTTCGAGATATCGCTATAGCGTGCTGCGCGGCGGGACACACGGGGATCGTCCTTGATTGGCGCCGGTGGCAATTGGTCGATGGCCTCACCCAGATAATGGAAGCGGATGCGCCCATCTTCATCTTGCAGCCCGGTCCGGCTGCGATCGAAGAGCTCCCCCTTCAGATAGCGCATCGGCAGCTGCTGCGCATCCCACGCACGATGACGCTCACTGACAGGATGCATCAGGCGGGCGATCCAGTAGCCGGTTTCGGGGGCTGCCGTGCTTTCATAATGCGGCACGATCTGGCGTTGCGGTTGCTCGGGGAGTTGCCGGCCCGGTTCGATATGGGCACGGCCGGTAAGCAGCCAGGCCGGGTTCGGTTCGGGCGGAGGTGGTGCAGCGGGTCGGGGAAGAATTGGCTTGGCCGCGTCGAGCAGGGTGTTGCGGTCGCCGTTCCACATGGGGAGCTTGGCAGGGGGAAGAGGAAGAATCTTGTCCAGGTTGGGGAAGCGGAGATCGGGATCAATGCGGAGCACCGCCGCCAACGTCGAATAGCGGTCTGCACGAGTCGGGTCTTTGAATCCTCCAACTAGCGGCCTACCCACCGAGAAAGACAGACTGAGATAAGAAGCACCCTCATCACTACCCAATTTGACCGAATCATGCAGGACAACCAATGCTCGCTCCATATCGTGGCCCATCGCGCTGTCCGTGCCTATCAAGCTTAGTCCTAATGCATAGGCAGCTTCGCGGTTTCCTTGTTGAAATCCGCATTCCATCATTTTGATGCCGATTTTTCTATTCCCCCAGAAACCTTGTGCAGGATCATCATAGACTGCGCGCAGCGCCTTACCTATAAAAGCTTGAGCACTGGCACTACCCATGTCTGCCGCGAGTTCCAGAAAGGCATAAGCTCTACTTGGATCGCTTTTTACACCCATTCCTTCCATGTGATACCTCCCCATTACATTGAAGGCAGCGGGAATTCCCATCCTCATGGCCTCTTCGATAATCTGAATAGCGCGCTCGGTATTGCGATCCACGCCTTCGCCATGGGCGTAACCGTCGGCAAGATTAAGCATGGCTTTCCAGTGACCTCGATCCGCTGCCTGCTGCCATAACTGAATGGCCATTTTGTAATTGCGTTGCTCTGGCCAAAGCCGGTGATTGGTGAGCGCCAGGCCGTCTTGAAACCATATCTCAGCTTGTGGATCGTTCGGAGGAACAATGTCGGCTTCATGCTTACATTGAAATTCCTTGCGATGCGGATCAAAGGCTTTCAAAGGCATGTTGCGGGGAAGGTTATTCATGGCATTGGAGGAGAAAATAGTTAGAGAAATAAGAATCGATGAAACACACGAGAATCCACGCATAGGTTTATGCCAATCTAAATCTGCTAGTTCGCGAATCCTTGAATGGGAATAAAAATCCACTAGGCGCGCTACCTATTACACGAGCTTCCTCGTTCTCGTCCATCAGCTGCTTCCACGCATTGAATGCCTCATCTGCAGATATCCTATCTATGGTGACGGGATTACATTTCTCGGTGTCTCCGGTATGTCTCCCCCACACATGCTTCCTGATCTGCGCACTCATCGCAGGATCATCGCAAGCCACATTGATCTCCGCATCCACCGCCATCGAGCGCAGATTCAGGTTGGCGCTGCCCACCGTAAACATGGAGTCGTCGATCACCATCAACTTGCTGTGGATATAGATTTCACGATAGCGCTCGCCCAGCCTGGCTGACTCACCGTCATTCAAGGGCGTTCGTGAGCGCCAGGCATGGTCGTAGGTCCACAAGGTGCCGATGAGCGTACGCATGCCCAATGTCTTCAGTTGCTCGCTGACGTTCTCCTTGCTGGTACCGGTCGATGCAGCGCTTTGGGCCAGGGCCGAGGGCTCTGCCGGTTTGAGCATGGGGTTCGGCACTTCACCCTTGGCGCGCTTCTCGCTGGCATAGCGCTCCCAGTCACGCTGCTTCTGGAGCTCGTCTTCGATCAGCTTGTCCTGGTTGGGCATGGACTCTCCATGGCCCAGAGCGCGTACCGTGTCGTAGGTGCGGGGTACCATCTGCGCCAGTTCCGGGGCCGGAATCACCGCCATCACATGCAGTACCGGTACGTCGTCCAGGCTCAGGCCGGCGCGCTGGCATCCCTGGACGAAGTTGTTACGGTTTTCCTTGAGTTCCTGCGCCCACTCGGTGTACTGGAAATACTGGTTTTCCACATACAGGTAACTGCGCGCAAAGCTGCTGGCCTGGCGATACAGGCGCTTGATGGTCTTGTCGCCTTCTTCCGGCTGGGTGCGCACGATCTGGGCATTGACCGTGGCCTGGCCTCTCAGGGGTTCCCACAGGCCAGGAGGCGGGTGATGCACGTCGTGCTCACGCTTGAGCGGGGAACCTCGCCCCTTGGCGCGGTTCCAGGCATCGGTGAAGTTCTTGCTGATGCCCACCAGCGCCTCTCCTTGGATGCGGCAGGCATAGTCCTGATAGGGCTTGAGGCCAGGTTGGCCATCCTTGGTGCCGCCTTCCCACGACTCGCCGCGGCGTGGATCGTGGAACAGGTGTTCTTCGGTATCCCAGTAGTCGGTCACCGAGTTCAGCCCCATCACATACCCCACCGCATGCGCACCGCCTTCGTGTTCGTAATCGATGAGAATAGTCTTCTGGTGATCCGTGGCGACCACGGCCATGCCGACGGTCTCCAGCAGGCCGCGCTTGCCGGGTTCCTCGGACAGGCTGCCCAGCACCGCACTGACGTCGCCATCGCGAGTGCGCAGACTCAGATTCTCGATCAGGCCCTGCTCGGCTTCGCGGTACCACTGGGCGTTGAAGGCTTCGCGCATACCCTGGGGATCGTCGGCCGACGGGGGTAACTTTTCTTGCCTGCCCATGCGGTACAGGTTGCTCACGTTGGGTTCATAGGGACTGGGCTGCCGGAACCCCGGCATGTTCCTGGCCAGCGAGCTGCCGATGAAGCCGTACCACGACAACAGCCGCACCTGCACCGGCTTGCCGCCGTTGTAGCGGCCTGCGGCAACATTGCGCAGCAGCGTGCCCCAGCTCTCGCCACGTGGCCATTGACCTCCTTCACGCTCCAGCTCCATGGCCGGGTCGAAGCCCCAGCAGATGATCTCCACACTGGCGCGGGCTTGCTTGATGTCGTTGAGGATGCTGCGAAATCCTTCCTCGCCGCAGTAGAGCATGGTCAGCTTGTTGCAGCGGTGGATGGGGCTGTGCCGGTCGTACTCGCTTTCGAGCAGCCATTGCACGCTGCCCCAGCTGATGGGCGAGGCTTCACTGAGGGGGACGCGGGATTTGCGGTGGGTGGTGGGCATGATGCGCTTGGATGAATAAGGAGTGGATCAAAAAGGCGGGCGGGATCAGCCTTCCCTGAACTCTCGATTGCGCTGGCGGTCTTGTACGTCCTCGTCAGCGGCGCGATAGCCACGCGCGGCCAGGCTGTCGTCCTCCGAATCCAGCGCGGCCTTGACCGGCAATTCGAACTCATGGCCGTTGCTCAACTTGACGACGTAATCGGTAGTACCTGGCGCGTGATCCTTGACGACCAGCTGTCCACGCCCGTCGGTCATGCCGTCGGCCACTTTGGCGCCGTCCTTGTAGAGGGCATACGGTTCGTGCGCGAAGATCCGGCCCGGCATCGAGTGCGAACGCAGCAGGAAGGCCAGGCTTTGCTTCTGCTTGAGTTCCTCCAACTTGACCGGCTCCGGCAAGCTCACCTGGGGGCCGTTGGCGGGGCCATCCAGGTTGTACTGCGCTGCATGCGCCTGCCAATTGCCGCTGGTGCCTTGTTCGATGCCGCCCGCATTGAAGCGCATGTAACTGCCCCCGCCATTGATGAGGATTTCTTCCTTGGCGGTGATGCTGATGCGATTGGCGGTGTGAGTGATGTTCAGTTTCGCCAGGATGTTGATGCTGTCCCTAAGCGCGGTGATGTCGATATCGGCGGCGGCGGCCACCAGTTTCATGCCGGCTTTACAGGCGAACAGGCGTACCGCATCCCTGGCGCTGGCCAACAGGCTCTTACCGGCGCTGATGCTGGCATGGGCGCCGCTCGTCAAGGCCGTGTGCTGGTGGCTGAGCAGATGCGTCGAACCGGCACTGCTGGTCTGGATGCCGGCCGGGCTAGAGAGGGTGAGATGGGGTTGCTGGAATTCGGGGAAGCCACTTTCGTTGCCAATGACCCGGCCCTTGACGGCATCATTCTGCTGATGCAGTGCCGCCGCCACCTGTCGCTGGTCACCGTCCTGCTGCGCCCCGGACTGCAGGGCGGCCAGCGACAAGCTGTCATGCAGATCGGCGCCCTGCTCCATGCGCGCCACCGTCTCGGCCATGTCGGTAATATGGCCTTCGGCGCCTGGCCGGGCTTCGGTCGTAAGCAGCAGGCCGCGCTGCGCACGCACCGCGCCGTGACCGTCGGTACGCAGTTCAAAGCCTTGTCCCCGGCCATCCTTGCGACCGACGTGGTCATCGATACGGGTAATGTGACCCAAGCTGAGTTGGCTGGACTGATGATCGCTCTTGAGCTGGACCTGGATCTGCTTCCAGGTATCGTCCAGGACCAGATGATTGCTTCTCCCCAAGGCACGGTTGCCCCCCTCGGGGGTGAGCTCGCGACTACGCAGGCCGGTCAGCGCACGCTGCTGCGGCAGGTCCCAGGGCGGCATGTTCGCCTCGTTATGGACACAGGCCGTGACCAGGGGATGATCAGGATTGCCGTCCAGCCACTGCACCACTACTTCGGAATCCACCCGAGGATGAGTGGCCAGCCCGCTCCGGGAGCCAGCCCAGTTGGTCGCAACGCGGACCCAGCAACTGCTGGTCTGCTCCCGATCCCAATGGAAGCGCACCTCGATGCGGCCGTAGCGGTCCACGTTGAGGCTGCCCTTGCCCTTAGGCCCGACTACGGTGGCCGTCTGCAAGGTAGCAATCCGGGTATCGACACTGTCAAAACCCGGGCCGGGGCGCCAGGGGCTATCCAGTGGCTGGCAAACGAAGCGGTTGCTGTAATGCGCCTCCATATCGGCGCCTTGCAGATAATTGTTGCAGGCCTCGTGATGGACTTCCAGGATCAGGAATTGTCCGTCATCCTTGCCGTGGCGAAAATGTTCACGCAGGCGGAACGACCTGCCGGGTGTCACGTGACGGTTGTTCCCGCTGGCCTCGAACTGCAAGGTGCGGGCTTCAAGTTCCTCCATGCGCAGGCGCACCAGGCGCTCCGCATCAGCCAGGTTGCGAAATCCATAGTGGCCCAGGTAGCGATGCTCCTCCACGCGGGCGGTGGCCCCCTGCTGGACGATCGTGCGAATTTCCGTCTCACGCGGATAGGGCTGCTTGAAATCAAATCCGGTGACCACCGAACGGGCCGGCACCGACTGCCTGGTCGCGCGCCACTGCGCGATGGCGTCTTCGTCCTGCGCCCCGCCCTTGCTGTGGAAGCGGATTTCCGCACCATCCTCGTCGAGAGGGCGGGCGCCGCAGGTGTCGTCACTCACGACCAGGGTGTGGCCATCCTCGGCATGTTCGTACCAGTAGGCGTATCCCTCGGCCGCCCAACGCCGCGACAGATAGTTGTGGTCGCTCTCGTCCCACTGCGTGCACATGGTGTATTGCGGCTGCTTGCGTACGACCGACCAGCGCCAGCGTGGCAGCCCACTGTAGGCCTTGAGGATCGCGTGGGTCTGCTGCTCTATCGTCTGCTGATGAAAGAGACGGCTGTTGCGGCGTAGCCGTGCGTAGTGCAGCCAGGGAACCAGAATGGTCTCATAGAAGGCGATCGCGCCGTCGGTCTTGACGAAGGCAAAGCGCGAGACGTAACCGGTAAAGGAGCGCAACCGGCCATCGGCCAGCACCAGCGACACGCAGAGCAGCTTACCCTGCATGCTTTCCAGTGCAATGGTGGCGTCGTCGCTGAGCAATTCCAGCGTGAAGCAGAAGTCTCTCGACATCGATTCGTGACCACTGAAACGGTGGATCATCAGCGGGGCCGAGGGGGCGTCGTCGTGAGGAAAGGAAAGACGCAACAGACGATGGTGGTGGTGCCGCTGATGCAGCATTTTTAGAATATTCATGGCAGCAAGGGAAGGATGAGCCGGACCAGGGAGGCAGTATCGGCTCAGCGCGCGCTCTTGCTCTTGCACCTTGTTGAACTAGTTGGCTGCTTCCGAAAATTTTCGACGCAGTTTTTCGCTGCACCAAACTGATTCGGTCATTCATCAAAATGGGGCAACTCAATTCGCACCGATAGCTTTGCCATCAGGCCGGAAAAATCCACGGCTCGCCTACCTAGAACTCATTTCATAAATAGGCGCGAGTGCGAGGCAAAATGCATCTCGCGACTATTTATGAAATGAGTTCTACGTAAAAAGTGGATAGTCGCGCGCCCGCAAGATGCAAGCGCCGGATATTTTTCATCGTTCCGATTCCCTATGATCGCCGCAGCAAGCGATGAGGTCGCGCGTCCACGCGCACGGCGTCACGGCAGGTCGGTCTGCACGCTTGCCACCTCCACATCCGGACCACTCAATTCAATCAACATGGGGAAGAGCATGAAAAAACTGGTCGCAGGCGCCATGGCGCTCACGGCAATGACTTGTGCACAGCAGGCGTTGGCGCAAAGCCAGGTCAGCATCTACGGCATCATCGATACCGGCGTGGTCTATACCACCCACGCCAATGCTGCCGGCAACTCGGTCCTGAAGATGCCGTCGCTGACGGCCTCGTTCCCGTCACGCCTGGGCTTCAAGGGTAGCGAAGACCTCGGTGGCGGACTGCAGGCCATGTTCGTGCTGGAGTCCGGCTTCGCCGTCGATACCGGTGCCATGGGCCAGGGCAATCGCCTGTTCGGCCGGCAGTCCTACGTCGGCCTGAAGAATGGCTGGGGTAGCCTGATGCTGGGTCGGCAGGTCAACATGACCTACCTGGTCACGGCCAAGTCGGATGTGATGGGTCCCAACATCTTTTCCATCAGCAGCATCGATTCGTACATCCCCAACGCCCGCAGCGACAATGCCATCGGCTACCTAGGCAGCTTCAACGGTCTGACCGTCGGCGCCACCTACAGCTTCGGCCGCGATACCTCCAGCGCCGGCGGTGCCAGCGCCACCAACTGTGCCGGCGAAGTGGCCGGCAATGCCAAGGCCTGTCGCCAGATCACCGGTATGCTGGCCTATGACGGCAGCAGCTACGGCATCTCCAGTTCCTACGACATCCTGTACGGCAACACCGGTGCCGCCAATGGCCTCACCAGCAGCAACAATCACGATCAGCGCGTCACATTGAATGGCTACGTGATGCTGGGCCAGAGCAAGATCGGCGGCGGCGTGATCGACCGCAAGACCCGCGCAGCCACCGCCAATACCGATTCGGACCTGTACTACCTGGGCTTCTCCACGCCGCTGTCGGTCGCGCTGGTGCTGGATGCGCAGGTGGCACGGCTCAAGATCAAGGGCACGTCCAACAACTCCACACTGTCGGTGGCGCGCCTGACCTACAACCTCTCCAAGCGCACTGCGCTGTATAGCTCGGTGGGATACATGAAGAACGGCGGCAGCGCCGCGATCCCGCTGGACGTGGGCGGGACGGTCGGGGTCGGCATGAACCAGTTCGGCGTGATGACGGGTGTACGTCATACCTTCTGAGCTTGATCCCTCAGATCTCGGCGTCGACCGCGGCGATCCATTGCCGGATGGCCTGCATTGCATCCGGCTCGCCGTCGGCCAGTGCCGTCTGTAGCATCTGGCTGCGTTCGGCCAGATGCTCGCGGCCCATGGCCAGCAGACCACCCTGCAGGCGATGCAGGATGCGTGCGGCGCGTTCGCCATCGCCGCACTGCAGGACCTGCTGCAACTTGTCCCGCTCCTGCGGCCAACTGTGCCGGAAGGCTTCCAGCAGTACCTTTTGCAGCGGGTCACCCTGGTCCTGCACCGGCGCTGCGGGGCGGCCGAAACGGGATAGCAGTTCCTGCATCTGCTGCAGCGACCCTGGTTTGTAGAGCAGGGCATCGAACAGTCCGCTGGGCAAGTGCGCCAGGCTGTCCGGGCCGGCGGCGGTAGTGGCGATGATGCATGCCTGCGCATGTTCCTGACGCACGCGTCGGGCCAGCGCGACGCCGTCCAGCCCCGGCATGTCCAGATCGGTGATGAGCAGGTCGGCGCGCTGCGCCTGCCATTGCGCCTGGGCGTCCAGGCCATCGCGTGCCAACCGCAGGCGCTGACAGCCCAACGCCTGCAGCTGTTGCTGGATCAGGGTCAGATTCACGTAGTCATCCTCCACCACCAGCACGTCCAGCATGTCCGGTGCGACGGGCAGCTGCACGGCCTGCGGCCGGCCTCGCCATGGCGGTACGATCATTCCATCCTGCTGGCTCAGGGCCATCCGCCAGGCATGGCGGTCGAAGGCACTGACCTGGCGCCAGTGCGTCACGCTGCTGCTGTGGCGAACCACATCGGCGCGGATCAGCACGGCCGTCTTCGATACACTCACAGGCGCAGCCACGAAGGCTTCTACGCTGTCCGGCGCCACCAGGTGAATGGTGGTCAGGCCCGCCGACTCCGGCTCGACCGGCTCGGCACCCCAATGTTTGAGGTAGGCGCGCAGCATGGCTGCGGTGCTCGCCTCACCGGCATGCAACGCCACCTGTCGTCCACGCAGCGGGGCGGCATGCTGCAAATCCGCCTGCGGCAAGGTCTGCAGCACAATCTCGGCGCCGAACACGCTACCCTTCCCCGGCTCGCTGGTGAGGGTGATATCGCCGCCCATCAACTCGGCCAGGCGCCGGCACAGCGACAGGCCCAGTCCGGTGCCACCGAAGCGCTGGCTGATGCTGTCGTCGGCCTGTTGCAGGGACTTGAAGATGCGCTGGCGCGCCCCGGACGAAACACCGATGCCGGTATCGGCCACCTCGAAACGCACCACGCTCACCCCCTCGGCAACGCGCAGCAGGCGCGTGGACAACGTGATGCTGCCGGTGCTGGTGAACTTGACCGCATTGCCAACCAGGTTCTGCAGGATCTGCATCAGCCGACGTGGATCGCCGCGCAGCGGACGTTCCAGCGCGACATCCGGCAGACAGCGGAACTGCAGTCCCTTGTCCAGCGCCAGCGGCGCGAACAGCTGGGCGCATTCTTCGAGCAGCTCGTTGACCTGCAACTGCTCGGAAGCCAGCGTGATGCTCTGCGACTCGATCTTGGTGATGTCGAGAATGTCGTTGACCAGGCTCATGAGCATGTCGAAGGCATGCCGGATCAGCTCGATGCGCTGGCGCTGCGGCGCCGACAGGTCTTCAGGCGTCAGCAACTCCAGGTGACCGATGGCCCCGTGCAAGGGGGTGCGGATCTCGTGGCTGACCTGGGCCAGGAACATGGACTTGGCCTGGTTGGCACGGTCCGCCATGCTCCTGGCGTCGCGCATCAGGGCTTCATGCGCCTTCTGCATGTTGAGGTCGATCATGCCCAGCAGTAGCACATCCTGACCCGAAAAGCGGGTGCGCGACCACACTGCCCCCAGGTGGCTCACGCCACCATCGCGCAAAGGCAGTTCGGCTTCGATCATGGCCTGGCGCAGATCGTCACCCACCCGCACCGCCGTGAGGATCTGGGCGTAGAAGCCGGCGCTGGGCAGTGCAGATTGCTCCAGCATCTGTGCCGCCACTGCATTACGCAGCACCACCTCGCCGGAGCCCGGCGCATAGACGGCGATACCCACCGGCAGGGTGTCAATGATGGTCTGGCTGAACTGGCGACTTTCCACCATCGCCAGTGCTTTCTTCTGTAGCGGGCCGATCACGCAACGATCGAAGTACAAGGTGGCTGCCCACACGAAAAGCAAGGAGAACAGCCCCCAGAACGCGCCGGTGATGAAGTTGCCCTGAAGGCCGGCCAGCACGTCGCGCCAGGTGAAGGTATAGACCACCACCCAATCCGGCCCCTCGATGGTCTGGGCGATGAAGAAGCTGCCATCGTCATGGAAATGGCCGACGTGATCATGCGGATCCATCTCGCGTCGCACATGCTCCTGAATGTGCTGCATCAGGCCCGGATCGACCTGGCTGTCGGGGTGGCTCAACAGCTGGACGCTACCCTGTCCTTCGAAGACGAACAGTCCAGGGGTATCTTCGTTCTTCATGAAGAACTGGCGGAACTGGCTGGCCGGGACCGAGAAGACGGCCGTGGCCTCATCGCCCTTGTCCAGCTGGATACGCACGGCCAGCCTGGTCACCGCATTACGCACCAGCGGCGCGCTCAAGGCCGGACTCATCCATAGCACACGCTGTCCGGTGCTGCCCTGGGCGCGGGCGGCACGCTCTCGTTCGGCGGCGAAGGCCGCGTTGACCGGTGCCCCCAGGGCGCTGATGAAGCGCGCGATACCCTGTTGCCTCACCAGAGCGAGCTCAGAGCCCTCCAGCGGTGGCGAGACCGCCAGGAAACCGGCATCGGCCGTATAAATGAAACCGTCCAGCGTCACCCCTGGCTCGGCAGGATTGAACATCGGCAGGGCCGACGCCTGACGCAAGAGGAGCAGCAGGCTGGCCAGGCGCAGGCGGTCGGCGGCCGTATCGCCGCGGACCAGGAGCGAGAACGGTACCACCGTCAAGTTTTCCGGACTGCGGGTGATCTGCCCGCCACCGACGTTGCCGGTATAACCCTCCAGCGTCAGCAATTCCCTCTTGTAAAGATGTTGCAGGCGTGCGTACATTTCGGCGAACTGGACCACACGCGCTGTCAGCCGGTCGACCTCGGACTTGATCTGCTCGCGCTTGCTAGTGAAGGTGCCGATCTGGCGTTCACGGAACTGGGAAAAGGCGCTGTATCCAAGGAACAGGATGGCGCAGACGATGGCCGCCGACAACAGGCAGGCACAGCAGTAGAGCAGGCGCCGATAGTAGCGCTCGGAAAGGGCGAGGAGCTGGCGTGGCATGGGGTCCGGTGGCGCGCTGGATCAGTCGCCCAGGCTCTGGAAGACGCGACTCAGTTCGACGTCATTGCTCACCCCCAGCTTCTTCATCGCCGCCACCTTCTGGTTGCTGATGGTCTTGGGGCTGCGGTGAAGTCGTTCGGCGATTGCGGTGATGGACATGCCCTGGCAGATCATGCGCGCCACCACCAGCTCGCGCTCGGACAGCTGGCCCAGGCCGCTTTGGCGCGGGTTGACGCTGAACAGGCTGCCCTGCAGGGCCGACGACAGGGACTGCGGCAGGTAGACCTGCCCGCCCTGCACGCTGTAGATGGCCTGTGGCAGGTTGACGAAATCACTGCGATTCTTGCCGATGAATCCGGCGGCGCCCAGCTCCAGGGCGCTGGAGATGATCTGCGGCTGGGCGTGGGCGCTGAGGAAGATCACCTTCATTGCCGGATGGTGACGACGCAGCCGCTTGAGCAGGTCCAGGCCGTCGGCGTGCGGGTCGTCGTCGAAAGCATAGTCGCATAGCAGTACATCGACCGGTGTCTGCGCCAGCGCCGCCATGAGCTGGGCGATGCTCTCGGCGGAAAAGTGTAGTGCGATGTCCGTGCAGGGCGCCAGGATCGCCTCTATCCCGCGCAGAACCACCGGAAAATCATCGGCAATGCCGACCCGTATCGTTACCCCTTTAGTCGTCACGGCAACACCCCCTTTCCGAAACTGGCTTCATCGTCGATGCTTGTGTGGCGTGACCGCTTACCGGCCTCCTGACGTGATTCAACCTGGCAAAAAAATCCGGCAGCGCCATCGGCCTGGCAAAGTAATATCCCTGGAAGCGTCTCACCCCGATGCGGCGCAGGCCTTGCCACTGCGCCAGGGTCTCGACACCTTCGGCGGTGACGGAGGCACCGAATACCGCGGCCAGTGCCACGATCTTTTCGATCAGGCGACTGTACATGGAATTTCCGTGCATGGCAGCAACAAATGAACGGTCGAGCTTGAGGCAACTGATGCGGCCACACGCCAGTTGGTGCAGGCGAGCGTCACCGACGCCGAAATCATCGAGCGCTATGGCGATATCGGCATGCTCGCACTGGGCGAACAGGCGACGGCAATGCACCGGCCCGAGATCGCCGCCGCGTTCGGGCATCTCGATCATCAAGCGTAGCTGCCCCTCCTGCAAGTCTTGCAACAGGGTCTGACATTGCGCCACCAGGATATCGTCTTGCAATTGCTGGCCGCATGCGTTGAAGGAGAGAAAGAAGGGCTGCAACAGACGCACCTGCGCCCGCTTCCAGCCGATGCTCAGTTGTCTGAGCATCTGCCGCGTGGCCGCCGCCAACAGTCCCTCCTCCTCCAGCCTCTGCAGAAAACTGCCCGGCGGCAGCATCCCGGCTTGCGGATGTTGCCATCGCATCAGGATCTCGGCACCCAGCCATTGGCCATCGGTACCGACGATGGCTTGCAGGAAGGGAAGGAACTGCCGTCGACGCAGCGCCTGCAACAGCTGCGCGCGCGTCATCGCGGGCATCCTGTCACTCCTGGTGCTGTGGTAAGTGAGGCCAAGCATAAGTACTCCGTTCAGGGGTGGGAGGGCGGTGTCAGCGCAACTTCGTGTTCGCTGAGACGGCCGTCGTCATTGATGGTCTGGTACCGCAGGTACGGTGCTTGCCAGGCGGCGGGCATCCCGGTCCGGGCATTTCCATCCTGCTGCAACACATAGCGCTGCTGGCCATAGGGTGGGACCATCTGGTCGGGCGCCAGACGTGGGGAGAACCCATGTGCGCCATCGCCAAGCTGCAAGGCGGCGAAGGAGACGAAGTAGGGGCTGTCGTTGCGACATACCAGCACCCATGCGCCTTCTTCCCCGGGGTCCCGCGCCAGATGGAAGTGCAGTGCGTGGTGCCACTGCGGACCGGGGGCAGGCAGGCCTGGTGGGCGGTAAAACAGCTTGATCTGCGTGTTGATCCCCAGCAGTAACCGTGATGCATCCTGCTGCGGGGCCTTGGCCGACAACAGCGCTATCTCATAGAGATTGAGCCAGAACACCGACTCGCGCCCGGCCGGCAGGGGATCGCCGGTGTACAACACCCGCACCTGGCTGACGGCGTGCGGCTGCAGTCGTTGTACCGCCGGCATGACGAACATCGAAGACAGCACCGTGTCCGGCGCCTGGCTGCCTTCCCCCTGATCGACCCAGCTCTGCAGCATCACCGGGTAATCGTTGGTATTGGCCAGGCGCAGGCTGATCTCGCCAACGCCCTGGCTGAAGATCAGGCGCGTGCGTTCCGGCATGATCCCGGCCTCTCCGGTGCTGCACACTGTCAGGCTCAGCCACAGGAAGGCACAGCGCCATATGAACCACTGCCTCATTGCGTAGCTCCACTTGCCGCGGGCGGGCCGGCGTCGGCGGGGAGGAAGGCTTCGCGCCGGGGCGCGGCGATGCAAGCGGCATCCAGGCGCAGGAGGGCGGCCTTGAGATCCTGGCCGTGCAAGTCGTAACGGACCGCGCAGCGCTCCTGCTGGCCATCCCCCCAGCGTACCAGCAGGTTGCCGCGCAACGGGGCGATGCGCAGATAGGCCTGGCTACCCTGCCCCACCATGCCCACCAGCTCGCCCTGCGGGTCCAGCACATCGGCCCCCATGGGCAGGGGCTGACCATCGTCCCGCCGCAGCCGGATCAACAAGGCATGGCCGGAGCGGGTCCGGAAGTTCAGCTTCAGGGTGGCGCCGGCGTAGGGGATCACGGTGCGCTGGCTCTCAAGGATCTCGCTCTTGCTGCTCATCCCGGCGTCCGCCAGTTCCACGACATTGCGCTGGTAGGGTGACAAGGACGGCAGCAGCGCAAAGCCGTTGCTGTCGATCACCGCACCTTGACCGTTGAAGAGCCGGGCTCCCTCGGCCCCCTTGGCTTCGACCAGCGCAAAGGTATCTCCCAGATAGGGGCCAAAGGTGATGCCGCCACCATGCAAGGCCAGCGCGCCACGGGCATTGGCCGCAGCCTGCCAGTAGTCATGGCCACGCGCCAGGTTGAGATTGAGGTTGACCTTCGGCAGGCGCATGCCGACATTGCCATTGAGGCTGTCCTGTCCTCCGCCAGGTGCGTGGCTGGCACCCAGGCTGTAGCTGATGTGGCGCTCGCCCGGCACCATGGCGGAGAGCTGCGACTGGTACAGATCCTGTCCAGCCGCCTTGACCACCGAGCTGCTCAGGACCGGTCGATCACCGCCGGCTTGCCCCAATGGAATGGAAAGCGACAGCATGACCGAGGAACCTGGTCGACCCGCTTGCGGCAGGCGAGGGTCCAGGCCCGACTGTACGCTGGAGGCGGCACTGACCTGCTGCCGCTGGAATGCCAGATTGATGCTCATGCCATTGCTCCACATGGTTGAATAACCGAACTGCAACTGGGTGATGCGGCTGCGGTTGTGATAGAAGGTCTGGGTCAGCCCGGAGAGGTAGAGTGCCCCCACGCTGCCCAGTTGCTGACTGAGCGAGACGTCGAACCGCGAATGCTGCTGATAGCTGCTGGAATTGGCCAGCGCCCACTGGTTGCCGCGCCCGGCATGGCGTTCGCTGAGCACATCGGCCAGCTCACGGTAGCCGGCCGTCGAATAGCGATAGCTGGCAATGGAAAAATTGGTGCCGGTGGCCTCGAAGGCGTGCGAATACGACAAGCCCAGCATCCAGCCAGCGCGGGCCCCACGCCCGGTATCTGCGTGAGAATGATTCAGCGCCAGTCCGATCGACCCTGCCGGCCCTGCCAAGGTAGTTCCGATCAGCACCGAACGGTAAGCCCGGGCCAGTCGCATCCCGACGTTGCCGGTCAAGGCATTGCTCAGACCACGTTGATAAAGCGCGTCCATGAACAGCGCCGGCGTGTCGGTATCACGCGTGCGCCCGGCGGTCAGGCTGTAGCGCGAGCGACCCGGGCGCATCGATTCCGGCAGTGCGGAAAATGGCACGCTGAAGCCGGAACGCGTGCCGTCAGCCTCGATCACGGTGACGTCGAGGTCGCCGTTGTAACTGGTCGGATACAGATCGTCAATGACAAAGCTGCCTGGTGCCACCGTGGTGCGATAGATCTCGCGCCCCTTCTGGCTGACGATGACCTGGGCATTGCTGCGGGCACTGCCGCGAATGACCGGCGCGTAGCCGCGTTGCGAGTCAGGCAGCATGCGGTCATCCGAACTGAGTTCCAGCCCCTGGTAGGCCAGACCGGAGAGCAGCTTTCCGGAAGTGAAGCTCTGGCCCACCGTCAGTTCGCTGGTCCAGCCTGGCAAGGCGCGCCTGGCGTAGGTACGTACCGGATTCCAGGCCAGCCCGGCATGGTTGTCATAGCCCAGACTGCCCTGCTGGCGCAGGCGCCACAGACCGAGATTGACGCCGCTGTCGGTAAAGCCGTAGGTCGCGCTATGGCTGACCTGTGCCGTGCGAACGTAGTACTGGCTGATGCTGTAGTTGACGAAGCCGATACTTTCGCCGGCGTCGTAGTGTTCGGGGTCGACATAGCCCCGCGCCACGTGCTTGAGCTGTGCCTGTGGCAAGGTGAGGTTCAGGCGCAGATTGGCCAGATCAAACACCGCGTTTGCGCCCGGCGCAAGTTCTTCGATGCGCGCACATTCGCGCTGCCCCAGTTGCGCCAGCAGATCTGGACGCAGGTTCAACATGGCAGCATCCTGCGCCTTGAAGCAGGCTGCGACGCCCTGCCCTTCGAACAAGTCGAAACGCAGCGACCGCCGGTGACTGAAACTGCCATTGACGAACACATCCACGCTGTAGGTGCCGGGCTCCACATTACCGACCCGGTTGAAGCGCGACAGGCTGCCCTTGTTGACAGGCGAGGCCATCTCCAGCGCCTCCAGGAAGCGATAGCTCTGCTCCGGCTGCCCGGACACCGGCGGGGCCATGACCAAGAGACTGACGCCCAACGACAGCGCTGTCCAGCCGGCTCCCGCCCGTAGCGTTGATCTGCATGGTTTCACTACCGGTCTCGTCAGTGCAGTGGGTAGTCGCGCACGACTTCCGCCCCGAAATCATTGACGATGCGCAGTTGCATGCGCAGGTCCGAGCGTTCCACCGGCACACGTGTCAGCGGCCAGCGCAACTGCTGGAACGGACTGATCACCGTGGCCCGCGCCAGCGCTTGTTGCTGCTCTCCCTGCAGCAGCGTCGCCTGCTGCACCACGACGTGGTAGGCACTGGAATTATCGACAACGACGGTGGCAGCACTGCCCGTACTATCGATGGAAAATGCCAGGCCATCCGGCGCCCGCGCAGCATCGGCCTCGCTGGCCAGTGCCGTCGGTCGGTAGAACAGTTTCATGCGGCTGCGTACGGTGAGCACCAGCTGGTTTTCCCCGACGGAATCAGCCTTCAGGGCCGGCACCTGGAGAAAATTGAGGAAGAACAGGGACTCCCGATCCTGTGGCAACGCTGCACCCACATACGACAATCGCACCATCTGCCCCCCATGCGGCTCTACCCGAAACACCGGCGGAATCACCAGGAACGGCGAGGACAAGGCATGGGCATCGCCGCTGCGACCATCGTCGAGCCACACCTGGACCAGATTGGGGTGATCGTCCGGATTACTGAAACGCAGCGCCTGTTCGCTGGCATCGGCCGGATAGATGATGCGCGTGCCAAGCATGGTCACGCTGGCCTGGGCGCTTGCGATGAATACCAACACCATGATGAGCCCTGCGAGCAAGCTTGCTTTTTTCATGTTCAAAACGGAAAAGGCACCGCGGCGGCGATCCAGCGGCGGCGAAGGTGAAGCGACAAAGCTGGCGCCGGTTCACATTCAATCTGCGAGATGCGTGGATTGAATCTGCACCGGGCCTGAAGGTAGCGAAGGAGATGATCAACAAGCGGCGACGCTGCAAGGCAGCCGCCCCGAAGGGCGGCCCGGCCCGCAGGTCAGAGGTAGTCCAGCGCGTACTGCACCGATCCGATGACCGAACCGGCTCCCGCCGAGCCAGCCTCTGAGATGTAGCGCACGGAGAAGGTATGCGACGCACTGGTGGCGCCCGTGGCAATCTCCAGGCCATCAACCGAGACGGCACTTCCGCCGACCAGCTTGATGGCTTCTCCGCCCATGCCCGCACGCAATTGCAGTGCCACGTTCTTGGCACTGCCGAGGTTGGGGATGTTGTTACCACCGGTGGCGGAACTGGCCAGGAACTGGGTCTTGATCTTCAGTGAATCCGAAGCCGATGCCGTACAACCGCTCACGCTGACCACGAAGGGGGTCTCACCGGCGGCGCTGCCAGCGGCCACCAGGTCGCCCGCAGCCACCGTGGGCAGCAGCACCACCGGATTGGTGGCGCCATCGACCATCACCTGGCAGGTCTGCTTGCTGACCTGGCCACGGAAGCTGATGGTATTGCCGGCCGCCAGCACCAGGGATGGCGAGACCAACATCAGGATTGCAAGATACTTTTTCATGTTTACCCCCAAAAGGATTCGGCCGACAGAAAGAAAATGCAGACGCCGACCGAAGCGCCCTGCACCGATCGCATCTTAGGCAAGAGCGGGCATCCAGAGGATCGGCGCCAGCCCATCGACGGGCTGGCGAAGTCTGATTGCGGCATGGGCGAAATCCCATATGCTGCGCTAGGCATCGGCCCATGCGCATTGCGGGTCAGGCCCATTCACCGGCGCAGCGCGGGGAGCGATGATGGCTGGGGTCTCCTTCCCACCCTTTCCCCTTCCCCACCCGATCGCCCATGTCCCTCTTTACTCACTATCCTCATCGCGCGCGCACGATGCTGCTTTTGCTGATGACGCTTTCCCTGTGGCTGCTGCTGGCACCGACGGCAGAAGCGATCTGCAAGCGCAACAACCGCGCCGCCTATCCGTTTGCGCCGCTCAGTGACGGCGGCTCTGCCCAGTTCTGGTTCGGCCGTATCAATCTGGCCAGTACGGCGATCCAGCCACCAGGCAGCATACTGGGCAGCGCGGTGGCCAGCGCCGCTGAAGCGGCCGGCATCAACGGCGATACCCTGCTCTGGACCTGCGACCTGGCCGATGCCGACCAGATCTATGAAGTCTTTTCCACCAACGGTGATGACAGGGTCGGTGGCTATGCCGAAATAGGTATCAAGGATGGCCTCCATGGTTTCTATCGCACATGGTTTCCCGGGGTTGCGATCCGCCTCACGCATCTGCGCTCGGGCAAGATCCTTTCCCGCTATTACCAGTCCAGCAAGCTCGATACCTATGATGTCGATCAGGCCACCAGAAAGATCCTGATCCGCGCCCGTCACCTCAGTCCGATCAAGGCCGAGGTGGCGAGGGTATCGGACCTGACACCGGGCACCGGAACCAGCAACTGGTGCAGTGGCGCACCGGACAACACGCGCTGGGCAGCCGTCGCGTATGAGTGCACCCAGCCCAATGGCTACCTGATGCTGCGCGGTCCCGGCTATAACCGTGCCAGCGGCGACATGGATGACGATGGTGAAGACCATGCCTATCGCTACCTGTTCTTTGGCGCGGCCAATGGCATTGCATTCGGCATGCGCATGGGCGCAACACTGAGCGTGCTGCCCTCTTGCGTGGTCCAGAATGTGACACCGGAAGTGGTGTTCCCGCCGATCTCGGAAACCGAGCTCAATCTGGGGCAGACGCGCCAGGTGGAATTCACGCTCTCATTCCGCTGCGACGAGGGCATCGGCAGCAAGCCGCCTTTCGCCGCCGGCACGGATGACAACCAGACCGCCTTCGGCCTCCAGGTTTCACCGGGGGCGCTGGCGGCTGCCCGCTTGCTGGGCTATGTGAATCAGAGTCAGGGGGTACGCTATCTGCTTTCGGACAACTACGGCACCGACCCGTCGCTGGCCAAGGGAGTGGGGATAGGCCTGAGCGATGCAGACAATCAACAAGAGATGCAGTTCCTGAGTTCATCGGTGACCGGCCAGTGGCTGTCGCAGTCCTTCCCGTCCGGCCGCAATGCCGGCTGGTATCGGCTGAGGGCAACCGAGGAACGATGTCCTCCCAGCCCGTCGTCGCCCGCTGCAGCCGTCGAACAATTTACGATCAACAAGCGCCTGACGGCGACCCTGCAAAAGCTGCCGGGGCAGACCGTCACACCGGGAAGAGTGTTCTCGACCGCCTATGTCATCGTAAAGGTGCAGTGAAGGTCTCGGTCCTAAGCGGCCTTCAGTCGCCCGGGCTGGCCATCATCGATGGGAAAATGCAGCAGCGCCGCGACGATTCCCACCACGAAGGTGGCCATCCACAGCAAGGAATACGATCCACTCAGTTCCAGCATCCAGCCTCCCAGCCAGGCGCCGAGGAAGGAACCGATCTGGTGGCTCAGGAAGCACACGCCGAACAAGCTGCCCATGTGGGTCGGACCGAACAGGCGTGCCACCAGCGCCGTGGTCAGCGGGACCGTGCCCAACCAGGTCAGCCCCATGACTGCGGCAAACAGGGTCACCGACAGACTGCTCTTGGGGGCGATGAAAAACAATCCGATCGCAGTGCTGCGCACCAGGTACAGCCAGCCCAGCACCTGCTGCGGACGATAGCGACCGCCCAGCCAGCCGCAGGTCCAGCTGCCGGCCATGTTGAACAGGCCGATCAGCGCCAGCGCCGTCGCCGCCAGGCCGGTGGGCATGTGGCACAGTTCCAGATAGCCCGGCAGGTGGGTGGCGATGAAGGCCAGCTGGAATCCACAGGCGAAGAATCCCAGGGTCAGCAACTGGAAGCCACGGTGCCGCAGTGACTGCACCATCACCCGCCGCAAACCGCCCTCCTGGCGCGGCATGACCGGCGTACGGATCGCTGGGGAGCGCAACACCAGCCCCAGCGGCGCCACCATCAGGACCAGCGCGGCCAGCACCAGCAGCGCCAGACTGATCCCCGAGGCAGCGCGCAAAGCCTGCACCAGCGGCAACATCAGCACCTGGCCCAGCGAGCCACCGGCACTGACCAGCCCCATGGCGCTGCTGCGCCGTTCCGGCGGTACGCTGCGCCCCACCGCCGGTAGCACCACGCCGAAGCTGGTGCAACTGATACCCACGCCGATGAAGACTCCCATGCCCAAGACCAGCAAGGCGCCGTTGGGGGCGAGTGCCGTCAACGCCAGGCCGATGGCGTAGCAGACCGCGCCGAATGCCACCACAGGCGCTGGGCCATGACGATCGGTCATGCCACCGGCCAGCGGCTGCGCCGCACCCCATACCAGGTTGTGCAGGGCGATGGCGAAGGCGACCAGGGTCACCGGCAGGCCGTGATCGTAGGACAAGGGACTGATGAACAGGCCGAAGGTCTGGCGCGATCCGAGCGCCATGCTCATGATGGCAGCACCGGCCAGCACGGCCCAGAGACGTTTGTGGCTCACAGAAGCATGGCTCATGGCAAGAGGCGATCCTGGATAGATGAATGATGCAATTTGACTCTGAAAAGAGAGCGCATTCAAATGACTTCGGCACGACTATCCATTCCAAAATGGAATGCGAAATGATGGACAACGGATGCCCACGAGGATGCACGACTATGCTTCAATAGCGCATCCGACCTGCTTCCCTTGCCGATCGCCATGACACTCCCTCTCGCCAAGCTGCCGCCGCTGGACCTGATCCGTGGCTTTGTCGCCGTGGGCCGCCGCATGAGCTTCACGCTGGCGGCACAAGACCTGTTCCTGACCCAGTCGGCGGTGAGCCGTCAGGTCCATCTGCTGGAAGAATTCATGGGAACCACCCTGCTGCACCGCCACCACCGCGCAATCTCCTTCACGACCGCCGGTGAGCGGCTGTTCCGCAGCTGTGATGCGATGCTGCTGCAACTGCAGGACAGCATCGGCGAACTGCGCGCCGCCCAGGCAAGCCGTCCGGTGACCATCACCGCCAGCATCGGCATGACCGGGCTATGGCTGTTGCCGCGCCTGTCGCGACTGCAGCAGCAGGTGCCGGGGATAGACGTGCGGGTGGCCGCCAGTGACAGCGTGATCGACCTGCGCCACGAAGGCATCGATCTGGCCCTGCGCTACACCACGCGCGCCCAGACGCCGCCGGAAGCGATCCGCCTGTTCGGGGAATCGGTGGCACCGGTGGCGCACCCCCTGCTGCTCAAGCAAGGCAAGCTGCCGGCCGATACCACCCTGATCGAATTCGAACAAGCCAACCCGCGCCTGCGCTGGAAGGACTGGCTGGACCATGGCGAATGGAAGAAGAAGCACCGCATGCTGCGCTTCAACCAGTACGACATGGTGATCCAGGCGGCACTGGCCGGACAGGGCGTGGCGCTGGGCCGCATCGAACTGATCGGACCGCAACTGGCCAGCGGCCAGCTGGTGCTGCTGGGCGAAGCACGGGCGCAGGACGAGGATGGCTACGCCTACTGGATGATCCAGGCCACCCCTGCAGCCCGCCGCGAAGTACAGCAGGTCGCCGCCTGGATACGCAACGAGGCCGGGACCAGCCTCACGGGCTGAAGCTGGCTGGTTCCCTGCAGGCGGCCAATGCGTCGTCCAGCCGGTCGTTGCCCCAGAACATCTCCTTGCCGACGAAGAAGGTAGGCGCGCCGAAGATGCCTCGCGCACGGGCCAGCACGGTCTGCTCGCGCAGGCGGGCGCGATTGTCTGCGGACTGCGCATCCTCCAGGAGGGAGGCTACGGGCAGGTCCATCGCCGTCAACACTTCAGCGACCGTCTCGGCGCTGTCGATGTCGCGGTCCTCGGCGAAGTTCAGATGCATCATCAGACGGCAAAAGCCACCCACCCAGTGCGTCCCGGATCCCGCCAGGGCGACCAGGGTGGGCAGCACCGCAGGACGCGGAAAGCGGCTGGGACGCCGCCACGGCAGGCCATACTTGCGACACTGGCGGGCCATGTCCTGCCAGGTGTACTCCCCCTTCTCCTTCTGCAACACGAAAGGAGACGTGCTCCAGCCCAGTTCGCGAAACACCGGCCCCAGCAGGAAGGGCCGCCACTGCACGGATACACCGGCCAGTTGCGCCGCCTGCTCGATGCGCAGCGTGCTCAGGTAACTGTAGTTGCTGCCGAAGTCGAACCAGTATTCGATCACGGGGTGCGGCGCGCTCATGCATGCACCACCAGACAGCGGATTTCCAGGCTCTGACGCAAGGGGGCCCCGGGCCGGATGTCGGGAAGGTCGAAAGCGGTATGCGGGGTGAAGCGTGCCACGCCGCTGGTGCGCGAATCGAACTGCTTGAACACCAGCGCATGGTGACGATCCATCTGCGGGAAATAACACCAGCGATGCGCAGGGTTGTGGCGCATCAGATAGATTTCGCCGGTGCGCCGTGGATAGCGCACCTCGCCCCGCACCAGGTCCTCGCGTGCCACGCTGCGCGCGTCAACCACGGCCAACGGCGTGTCCTCGATCACGCCGCGCAGGCTGCGCCAGATGTTGATGATGGAAAAGTGGCGGGCAAAGGGAATCAGGTCCGAATCATGCAAGACCATGGACAGGCGCCTGCGCCCCGAGACCTCGGTGTAATCGTTGTGGATGCGACCGTTGGCTGCCGGCGTGGCACCACGGGCGGCGCGCCCGAAATCCAGCGTCGCGCGTGCAGGGTCGCGCTCGCGCACCAGGTGATCGAAGACATAGGCATGGGTGCCACCGGTCACATCCAATGCCAGCTCCACTGCTTCGGCATAACAGGTAGCCTCGATCTCGTCGGCATCGCCCGGATTGCGCAAGGCCGTGGGGGCGTCACACAATTCGAAACCGTTGGTATCGATATCCAGGTCGCGCCAGGCACCGGCATCGGCGATGAAGGTGTCGTGCACGGTGTAGTCGGCGCTCTCCCAGGGAACGCCAGGGGGTGGCGTATAGGCATAGCTGACCGGGTCACGGGCATGACTGGCGAGATAGCTCAGGCGCGCCCGCACGCCGCGCCTGGCATCAGCGTGACTCATGTCGGCGGGCAAGTGGGAAGTAGTCGTTTCCATACTGGCTCCTGATTCAAGAATGGCTGTTGGTAAAGCCATTGAAGCAGTGCAGAAAAACCTGTTCAAACGACTAATTTGATCTTACGCATGCGCGATGGGAATACGAAACGGCATGATGGCCAGGGTCGCACGCTGTTGCGACCGGCATCATCCGTCGCCGCATATGCATATGACGAATCATTTCTTGGCGCCCTGCCCGCCGTCGCGCTACGGTCTCGGTGTGGTATCGCCTTCCTGCATCCCCGTTCAACGATAAGAGAGAGATAACATGGCAGACAACCCGCAATGGAAATTCGAGACCGTATCGGTACACGGTGGCTACGACCCTGATCCGACCACGCGCGCCGTGGCCGTGCCGATCTACCAGACGGTGGCCTTCGCCTTCGATGATACCCAGCATGGCGCCGACCTGTTCGACCTGAAGGTCCAGGGCAATATCTATTCGCGCATCATGAACCCCACCCAGGACGTACTGGAAAAGCGCCTGGCGGCACTGGAAGGTGGTATCGCCGCGTTGGCACTGGCCTCCGGCCAGGCGGCCGTGACCTATGCGATCCAGACCATCGCCGAGGCGGGCGACAACATCGTCTCGGCCTCCACGCTCTACGGCGGCACCTACAACCTGTTCGCCCATACCCTGCCGCAGTTCGGCATCACCACGCGCTTTGCCGATCCACGCCAGCCGGCTTCCTTCGAACCCCTGATCGACGACCGTACCAAGGCCATCTTCATCGAATCCATCGGCAATCCGCTGGGCAACATCACCGACATCGCGGCCGTGGCCGCCATTGCGCATCGGCATGGCGTCCCGCTGATCGTGGATAACACGGTGGCCACACCCTATCTGCTGCGTCCCTTCGAACACGGCGCCGACATCGTGGTGCACTCCCTGACCAAATACCTCGGCGGCCACGGCACCACGCTGGGCGGTGCCATCGTGGATTCCGGCAAGTTCCCCTGGGCGCAGCACAAGGAACGCTTCAAACGGCTCAACGAGCCCGATGTCAGCTATCACGGCGTGGTCTATACCGAAGCACTGGGCGCGGCCGCCTACATCGGTCGCGCACGCGTGGTACCGCTGCGCAATACCGGAGCGGCGCTGTCGCCGTTCAATGCCTTCCAGATCCTGCAAGGCATCGAGACCCTGGCCCTGCGCCTGGACCGCATCACCGCCAACACCCTGGCCGTGGCGCAATACCTGAAACGCCATCCCAAGGTGCGCTGGGTCAACTATGCCGGGCTGGAAGGCCATCCCGATCATCAACTGGCGCAGAAATACTTCAAGGGTCGCGCTTCGGGCGTGCTGACCTTTGGCGTGGCCAACGGTCGCGAAGGTGGCGCACGCTTCCAGGATGCGCTGCAGCTCTTCACGCGGCTGGTCAACATCGGCGACGCCAAGTCGCTGGCCACGCATCCGGCGTCCACCACACACCGCCAGCTGTCGCCGGAGGAACTGGACAAGGCCGGCGTAACCGTGGATACGGTGCGCCTGTCCATCGGCATCGAGCATATCGATGACCTGCTGGCCGATCTGGAACAGGCTTTGCAGTCGGCCTGACCGGGCATTCATCTCCACCAAAAAAAGTGGCTCCGCAATGCGGAGCCACTGTCACGTTGCGACGGGAAAATCAGGCGGCCTGCTTTTGCTGCTTTTGCTGCTTTTGCTGTTTCTCCAGTTTCTGGCGCACGCGTTCTGCCACCAGTTCGCGGGTGCGCGGGATCAGTTCGCGACCGTAGTCGAGGGCATCTTCCAACGGATCGAAGCCGCGGATCAGGAAGGTCGTTACGCCCAGGTCGTAGTAATCCAGCAGCGCCTCGGCCACCTGCCCGGGCGTACCGACCAGGGCCGTGGAGTTGTAGCGGGCACCAGTTTCGCGGGCGATGGCGGTCCACAGGCGACGATCGACCCGATCCCCCTTTTCTGCGGCGGCCAGCAGGCGGCGTGCACCCACGCTTTCCTGGGGCCCGGTCTGGGCCGGATGACGGCTGCCATTGCCGGAGCGCAGGCGGCGTGTCTCGGCCAGGATACGTTCGGCACGCTCCCAGGCAGCGTCTTCGGTGGCCGCCAGGATGGGACGGAAGGAAACCGAGAAACTGATCTCCCTCCCATGCCGAGCCGCTTCGGTTCGCACACGCCCGGTCAGCTCGCGCACCTGGTCCAGTGACTCACCCCACAAGGCATAGATGTCGGCATGCCGACCCGCGACCGGAATGGCGGCCTCGGAGGCGCCACCGAAGAAGATCGGGATATGCGGCTGCTGCACCGGCTTGACCTCGGAAAAGGCTTGCTCGACGCGATAGAACTCGCCGTGATGATCGAAGGGCTCGCCGGCAGTCCACACCTTGCGCAGGACTTCCAGGTACTCATCGGTACGGGCATAACGCCGGTCGTGATCGAGGAAGTCACCGTCACGTCGCTGCTCGGCGTCGGAACCACCGGAGATGATGTGCACCCCCAGCCGCCCACCGCTGAACTGGTCCAGCGTGGCCAACTGGCGGGCCGCCAGCGTGGGCGCCACGAACCCGGGCCGGTGTGCCAGCATCAGCTTGATGTGTCGCGTGGCGGCAGCCACCTGGGCGATGGTCAGGATGGCGTCCGGCCCGTTGGAGTGATACGGCACCAGCACCCGGTCGAAACCGGCCTCTTCGTGGGCACGCGCAAAACGCTGCAGGTAATCGATATCGATGGCGGGCCCCACCGGAGCATGAATCTCCGAATTCTTGTTGGTGGTGACCATGCCGATGAAGTTGACGCTCATGCTTCTCTCCTTGAAATGAATCAGACCTTGACGATGTAATCGCTCACCTGCACCTTCTGCGGCAGGATCTTGCGTGCGGCCAACCAATCGGCCGCTCCCTGGAAGGTGGCGATGAACTTCGCGTCATCGGCGCCATGGAATTCCCAGCGCCGCGCCAGCTTGATGAGCGAATCGCGTACCGCGTCCGAATAACCGGCATCCTTCTGCACCAGGATCTCGGCCTCGCGCGGATTTCTGCTGATCCACTCGCCCTCGGCGCGATAGGCGGCATTGACGGCGCGCACGATGTCGGCGTTTTCCTGCGCGAACTTGCGATGGGTGACGTAGGAGTTGAAGTCGATCAGGAAATCCAGATCGCGGCCTTCGAAGAAGACGTCATGCGCCTTGTATTCGACCCGCGCAATGTCCACGCCCGGGCTCCACATCGACCAGGCATCGACCTTGCCCTGGGAAAAGGCCGGACCGGCATCCGGCGGATTGAGATAGACGAACTGCACCTTGTCGCGGGCGATGCCGTGCTTTTCCAGCGCCGCCACCAGCAGGAACTCGCCCAGGCCCGAGCGGTTTACCGCCACGGTCTTGCCGACCAGATCGCTGACCTTGGTGATGCCCGAACCATCCTTGGCGATGATGGCGGTGCTGCGTGGCTCGACCACGGCAAACTGGGTGAATACCAGCGGCGAGCCGGCGATCATGGCCGCCAGCGCGGGCGTGGTGCTGCCGCCGAAACCAAAGTCGGCGCTACCGCCGGTGACCGCCTGCAGCGAAGGCGCGTGATTGGGGAAAGGCCCCACCCATTGCACCTTGATGCCATCGCGGGCCAGGGTCTTTTCGAATTCGCCACGGGTGCGGGCGATACCGGGCAGACCGCCCTTGCCCCAGGCCAGGCGCACGGTATCGGTATTGCGAGAGGAACCGGCGGCCAGCGCCACGGTGGATGCACCGACGGCACCCAGGGCGGCGCCTGCGGCCGCCTGCAACAGCAGACGACGATGGCGATGATGGAGATGGGCGGACTTGGCGTCTTGGGTCATGAGCATTCAGTGATGGTGAAGGGAAATCAGATCGGCATTAGATCGCTATTAATGCAGCGCATCGGCAGCCGCCACGCCCAGCTCGGCCAGCAATTGCGTGCGCAGGGCCTCGGCCGCCGGGTGGGCGCGATGGTGGGCGGCTTCCGGCGCGACGCGGTGATCGCTGGCAATGGCACCATCGCGCATGACCAGGATGCGGTCGGCCAGGACGATGGCTTCATCGACATCGTGCGTGACCAGCAGTACGCCGGGTCGATGGCGCGCCAGCAGTTGGCGCACCAGGGCATGCATGCGGATGCGGGTCAGGGCGTCCAGGGCGGCAAAGGGTTCATCCAGCAGCAGCAGACGAGGCTCGCGCACCAGGGCGCGTGCCAGCGCCACGCGCTGGGCCTGGCCGCCAGAGAGATTGCGGGGCCAATCCTCACTGCGGCCGCCCAGGCCGACTTCTTCCAGCGCCGCCTGTGCGAGCGGCTTGCCGCTCTTGTCATCGAGCCCCAGGGAAACGTTGCGCCACAAGGGGTCCCACGGGATCAGGCGCGGTTCCTGGAACACCACGGCCGGTTGCGCCGGACCGTCGATGCGGCCGCCATCGAGGGCGTCCAGCCCCGCCAGGGCGCGCAGCAGGGTGGTCTTGCCGCAACCGCTCTCGCCCAGCAGGGCCACGAACTCACCGCGATGGATGCGCAGGTTCAAGCCCTGGATGACGGTGCGCTGGCCATAGCGGCGCTTGAGACCGGCGACCTGCACGGCAATCTCATCGATGCCAGCCGGATGCATGGGTTGGGTGGTGGTGCTCATCATTTCCCCTTGGCGGCGTAGTTGGGATGCCAGGCCAGCAGACGGCGCTCCAGCAGGCGGGCAATGGCATCCGAGACCACGCCGATGCCGGCATAGATGACGATGGTCAGCACGATCACGTCGGTCTGCAGGAATTCACGCGCATCCATGGCCAGTGAACCGATACCGGTATTGGCGGCAATGGTTTCGGCGATCACCAGTGCCAGCCAGGCCACTGCCAGCGCATAGCGCACCCCGGCCAGGATCGAGGGCAAGGCACCGGGCAGCACGATGCGACGGATCAGGGTCCAGTTGGAGAGCCCGGTCACGCGGCCCAGTTCGAGCAGCTTGGGATCGACCTGGCGGATGCCCAGCACGGTATTGATATAGATCGGGAACAGCACGCCCAGCGACACCAGGAACACCTTGCCGCCCTCGCCCACACCGAACCACACGATCACCAGCGGCAACGCCGCCAGGAAGGGGACGGCGCGCACCATCTGCACGCTACGGTCGAACAGGGCTTCGGCCAGCCGCGAGAAGCCGACCAGGGTGCCCAGCACGAAGCCGAGGCTGCCACCGATGACGAAGCCGGCGGCAGCCCGCAGAAGACTGGCACCGAGATCGGAGAGCAGGCGGCCCTGACCGATCAGGTTCCAGGCGGTCTGCAATACCCTGCTGGGCGCCGGCAGCACTTGCGGCGAGAGCACACCGGCACGGGCGAAGGCTTCCCAGAGCAGTAACAGGAGCAGCGGTGCGGCCCAGGAGAGCAGGAACAGGCTGCGGTTGCCGGGTTCTTGCAAGGGACGCAGTCGCCTCAATCGGCGCACGGGGGAGGACTCGGCGGCTGCCGGCAGGGGGAAATGATTCACCGCTTCTGACATGGGGATTTCCTTCTCTGACGTTTCAGGATGCGCAACCAGAGTGGCGCAGGAAGGAAATGCTAATCAGCTTCGCGGTGAGCGAATACGAATGATTTTATGCTTGGATAGTTGGTAAACGGATTTGGACTTCGTCGCGCAGTTTCAGCGGAGCTCGTCTTCGCCCACCCCCGGTACGCCACGCCGGATCAGCTTGCTGTAGTCGTCCCCCGGGCCGCTTTGCAATGCCCGTCCGGTGATGCGGCCGGCCTCGCGCAGTTGCTCGAAGCGGTAGCCGGGCGTCAATACCCCGTGGTCGTACACGTACCCGGCGAAATAACCGGAGAGCAGCAGGCGATAGTCCAGCGGCAAGGTGGGAGAAAGACGGCGCGCCAACTCGAAGACGATGGTGGTGCAGTTGCTGGTGAGGGTGTTGTAGAAGCGCGGTGTGGCGCGCACCTGCGCGGCGCGTTCCAGGTATCCGAGGAAGACCTTGCGCAACTGGTCGGGGCGCAGTTGCAGGCGATACAGGTAGACGTCCTCGCCACGGGCGTTGGTGCGGGTACGGACGATGTCGCGCTCGTCGGCGGCGACGATCACGGTCTCGAACTTGCGGAAGAAGCCGCCCAGGGCCGAGAAGGATTCGCCGCGTTCGCGCCGGATCTCCAGCGAAAACACCAGGCGCCGGCCATCGGCAAACCCGAAGGAAACCAGGGTGTGCGCAATCGCCGGCCCCATCCAGTAGGACAGCAGCAGGTCGGCCGAGACCAGTTGCGACAGATCGTAGTCACGCGACTCCCAGCGCACATCGTAATCGGTCTCGCTGCGCCATTCGAAGTTGCGTACATTGTCCAGTCTGACGCGATCACCCGTGACCTGCGAGACCAGCATGCAGGCCACATCGTCGGCCCAGACCCGATCATGGGAAGCACGGATGCCACGCCACCAGCACAGCAACACCACCAGTGCCAGCACGAAGGCCAGCGGCCCCCAGGGCGATGCGCCACCTGGCCCGGCCCATGCTCCCAGGCTTGCCAGGGTGGCCAGCGCAGGCAGACTCCATGCCGTCATCACCAGGAGACGCGCCCAGCGCGGTCCAGGGCACTGGTACCAGAGCGCAAACCCACCCCAGGCCGCCAGCCCCAGCACCAGGCAGGCCAGCACGATCAGCAATACGATAAAAAGAAGGCTCATTGACGTCACGCACGCTTGTTATTGATCTGGCGTCGGGGTCCCTCCCCCTCGCTCCCGGGCATTGTAGCCGTCCCGCGCGCATATGTTTATGCGGATATATTCGTGGCTGCCGCCGGGGTGGCCGGCACAGAATCGTCGGGTTTCCCATCATCAGGAATGCCTCCATGGAGCGCGACCGGTCGGTCTTACTTGCTTATGGCCTGAGCCTGTGCACGTGTCACGAGTCGTTCCCCTCCCCGGAGCCCCCATGAGCCAGCCCCCAAGGCAATTGCATCTGAACGTCAATATCCTGCATTCCGGCTTCATCCCGTCGGCGTGGCGCCTGCCGCACGCCGATCCGCTGGCCTTCATCGATGCCGCGCATTACGTCAAGGTGGCGCGCATCGCCGAGGCGGCCAAATTCGATGCGGTGTTCCTGGCCGACAATGCGGCCATCATCGAGCAGATCGATTTCCGTCCCATCACGGCGCTGGAGCCTACCGTGCTGCTGGCCACGGTGGCGGCCGCGACCACCCATATCGGCGTCATCGGTACGGCCTCCACCAGCTATAACGAGCCGTACAACATCGCACGCCGCTTCGCGACGCTGGACCATGTCAGTGGCGGCCGTGCCGGCTGGAACATCGTCACCACCGCCGATGTCGCATCGGCCCGCAATTTCGGGCTGGACAAGGTTCCCGACCATGCAGCGCGTTATGCGCGTGCAGATGAATTCACCCAGGTGGTGAAGTCGCTATGGAACAGCTGGGAAGACGAGGCGCTGGTGGCCGACAAGCTCAGCGGTCGTTTCATCGATGACAGCCGGGTGCATCCCATCGCCCATCGCGGCAGCCACTTCCAGGTGCACGGCCCGCTGAACCTGCCGCGCACGCCGCAAGGCCAGCCGGTACTGGTACAGGCCGGCGGATCGGGGGATGGCCAGGAGCTGGCCGCACGTCACGCGGAGGCGGTCTTCTCGGCGGCCCATACCGTGGAAGAATCGCTGGCCTACAGCCGCGCCATCAATACCCGCGCCGCACAGCTCGGACGCGGCCCCCATGCGGTCAAGATCCTGCCGGGGCTGGCCACCATCATCGGGGCCACCGAAGCCGAGGCCCTGCGCCGACGCGACGAACTGATCGACAACATTCCCTGGAGCTATAGCCTGAAGCGCCTGGCCGGCATCCTCGGGGTGCCGGTGGACAGCCTGGACCTGGATCGGCCACTGCCGGACAAGCTGGCCCTGCCCGGTGGCGGCAATGGCAACCACACCTTCTTCCATGCCACGCTGTCGCTGGTGAAGGGGCGGCCACACACGGTGCGCGATGTCATCCGTGCCCTGTGCGGTGGCGGCGGTCACCGGGTACTGGTCGGCACGCCCGAGCAGATTGCCGATGACATCGAACGGTGGTTCAAGGCCGGCGCCGCCGACGGTTTCAACCTGATGCCCGATGCCCTGCCGGATGGCCTGCAGCACTTCGTCGATGGTGTGGTGCCGCTGCTTCAACAACGCGGTCTGTTCCGTCTCGACTACGAGGGCAAGACCCTGCGTTCCCATTTCGGACTCGTACATCCTGCCAGCACCGGTGGCCAGGCCAGGGCGGCCTGAGCCTCCGGATCAAGCACAATAGAGCAAAGGCTCGCCCCGGAACGACCGGGAGCGAGCCTTTTATTTGATGGCAGCCGGGTGGCAACGGCGGGACAATGCGCCGGTCAGTTCTTGCCCAATTTGAGGTTTTTGTCGTCCTGGTCCTTGCTGCTGAAATAATCCGGCAGGGTGAAACCGTCATAGAAGCGGTCGCTGCGGATGGCCTTCTGGAAATAGTCGGAACGGTAGGCCTGGGCGATATCGCGGGCATAGGTCTCGTCCTGGCGGGTCTTCCTGACGGCCACCACGTTGATGTAGGGCGGCTTCATGTCTTCCAGGATGAAGGCCTCGGACAGCTTGAGTTTGGCGAAGATGGCGAAGTTGCCCTGGACGGCGGCGAAATCGGCGTCATCCAGCGCGCGTGGACCCTGGGCATTCTCCAGCAGCACCAGTTTCAGGCCGACCTTGTTTTCCACCACGTCCAGTTCGGTGACGTCGACCGGCTTGTTCTCGCGGATGCGGATCCAGCCCAGCCTTTGCAGTATCCACAGGGCGCGCTGCAGATTGACCGGGTCGTTGGGTACGGCGACGGTGAAGCCCTTCTTCAGGTTGTTCAGGTCCTTGTGCTTGCGCGAATACAGGCCCATGGGGGGCGTAGGCACCTGCACGATGCCCACCAGGTCGGTCTTGTTGCGCTCATTGTAGGAAGCCAGAAATACCGAGTGCTGCATCACGTTGGCATCGATGTCGCCCTTGAAGACGGCGCTGTTGGCTTCCAGTCCTGTGGAAAACTCATAGTAGCGGATCTTGTAGCCCTTCTTCTGCAGCTCGGGTTGCACGCCCAGCTTGAATTCGTCGATGTAGGGGCCGGGGACGAAGCCGATCTTCAGTTCGCGTTCGGGCGTGGCAGGGGGCGCGGCGTGGGCGCCGGCAATCACGGCAGCGCCGATGAGCAGCAGGCCGGCAAGTTGCTTGAGCATGATGGACTTCCTTCAGTGGATCGCGGAAATACCCGCCGCCAACTTGCATCACATTGGCGTGGAAATGTGGCGGGTGGCGTATGCGGATGATTTCCTTGGGAGGTGAAACCGACCAAGGATTATGTGGCCGCGAACCGGTCCGAATGAACGAAGGAAAACGGATAAGAATATACAAAGCCAGTGTCCTGGCCGGAACTCATGTCGTCATCAGTTGCGAGATGTGTTCAAGGGCCCGTGAACCTGCAGCGGCTTGCTGGTGCGGATCGCCGCGATCATGTTGCGCACCGCCGGCGCGCGTTCGTGACGACGGAATACGGCTGCCACCTCGGAAACGATAGCGCTGCCCGCCAGCGGCCGATAGCAGACATTGGGCAGTTGCACCACCGAGGTCAATACCCCCGGCACCACCGCCACGCCCGCGCCCACCGATACCTCGGCCAGCACCGCCAGCAGTCCACCTGGACGACTCATGCTGCGCGGCTCGAAACCGCCGCGGCGCCAGACCTCGCGACTGCCCAGCTCCTGCTCGGGCAGGATGAAGGATTCTCCGGCCAGGGCCCGTGAACGCACGGCAGCGTCCGGGCTTGCCAGTGCATGATCAGCGGGCAGGGCCAGACAGAAGCGGTCGCGCAACAGGACTTGCGACTGCAGGGTGCCGCCCAGCGGCACCGGCATGCGCAGGAAGGCGATGTCGACCTTGCCCTCTTCCAGCGCGTCGGAAAGTTGCGCCATCGGCCACTCGCGGGCATGTACCGTGGCTTGCGGCCACTGACGGCGGAAGGCGCTGATCTGCTGCTGCAGGATGCCGCCGAATACCGCCGATCCCACATAGCCGATTTCGACCCGGCCCAGCTCGCCGCGCCCGGCGCGGCGACCTACGTCGATGGCCTGGTCGAAGCGTGCCAGTACCGCACGAGCCTGCTCGACGAAATCACGACCGGCCGAGGTCAGCGATACGGAGCGCTTGGTGCGGGCGAACAACTGGACCTGCAGTTGGCGCTCCAGCTCCTGGATCTGCACCGACAGCGTGGGTGGCGCAATGCTCAGCAGTTCGGCAGAACGGGCGAAGTGCAGTTCTTCGGCGACGGTCAGGAAGTAACGCAGGTGTCGTAGGTCCACAGGCTTGCTCCGGTATGAGGGATGGCGGCGATGTCTTGAATTAGTTTAAAACTAATTAAGTCGTGGTTGATGATTATTGAAGTGAATTATAGAGACTGGTTCAATGAACCCTCTCCCCTCTCGCATTTCAGAAAAGGAATTCCATGATCATCAAGAACCGACTTCTCGCCCTGGCCCTCTCCAGCCTGTTGGCTGCCAATGTAGCGGCTGCCGCCACCCTGCCGACCCAGCCGGTGCTGACGCTGGCCGCTGCACAACAGGTGCTGCAGGCTGCCCAGGCTAAGGCGCAGGCGGAAAACTGGCCCTGCGTGATCTCGGTGGTGGATGCCGCCGGTCTGCCCGTGGCGCTGGTGCGGATGGACAACGCGGCCGTACCGGCCGGAGTCGAGATCGCGCCGGGCAAGGCGCGTACTGCAGCACTGTTTCGCCGTCCCAGCGGCGCGCTGGAAGATGCGATCAACGGCAACCGCCCGGCGGCCGCCACGGCACGCGGCTTTGTCCTGATGCGCGGCGGCCTGCCGTTGGTGGCCGACGGTCAGGTGGTGGGGGCCATCGGCGTGTCGGCCGACACCCCGCAGCATGATGAAGACATCGCCAAGGCCGGCGTGGCGGCGTTGAAGTAAGACCCTCTTGCCCTCCTGCCCGCGCCGCCATGCGTTCGCCCTTTTCCTCCACCGCTGGCCGCATCCTGCTGACCGGTTCGCTGGGATGTGCCATGACGGTACTGGACACCAACGTGGTCGGGATCATCCTGCCCACGGTGGCGCGTGAGCTGCAGGCGTCCTTCAGCGAGGTGGAATGGGTGGTCAGCAGCTATGTGCTGTGCTTTGCCGCGCTGCTGCTGCCGGCCGGTGCCCTGGCGGACCGCTATGGCCGCAAGCGCGTGCTGCGGGGCGGGCTGGCGCTGTTCGCGCTGGCCTCGCTGCTTTGTGCGTTGGCTCCCACGGCACAGGCCCTGTATGCGGCCCGCGCGCTGCAGGGGGTGGGTGCGGCCCTTTTGCTGGCGCCTTCGCTGGCGGTGATCGGCCATGCCTTCCATGACGAGAGCGAGCGCGCACGCGCCTGGGCGGTGTGGGGCGTCATCATGGGCCTGACCATGGTGCTGGCGCCGCTGATCGGCGCCGTCATCAATACCCTGCTGGGCTGGCGCTGGGCGTTCGGGATCAACCTGCCGGTCTGCCTGTTGCTGGGCATGGCGGTAGGACGGCAGGTACCGGAGTCACGCAATCCGCTGCCGCGTCCGCTGGATCCGCTGGGCATCCTGTCTTTCTCCAGCGCGGTCTTCCTCCTGACCTGGGCCCTGATCACGGGTCCGGAACAGGGGTGGACCAGCGTTGTTTGCGTCGCCCGTGGTCTGGGTGGCGCATTTTTATTCCTGCTCTTCATCGCCTGGGAGCGCCGCTGCGCGCATCCGATGCTGGAGCTGTCGCTATTCCGTCATGCCGGTTTCGTGGCGGCAGTGGCGGCCATGTTCGCCTATGCGGCCTCGGCCCAGGTGATGGCGTCGCTGCTGCCGCTGTTCCTGCAAAACGCACGCGGCCTGAACGCGCTGCAGACCGGCCTGGGCATGCTGCCCTTCGCGCTGGCGATGCTGCTGTTGCCGCAGCTGGGTCGACGACTGGGTCACTACCTGTCCTCGGCGCAGGTGCTGGCGCTGGGACTGGGCGTGACGGCGCTGGGCAACCTGCTGATGATGTGGGCGGCCGGATCGGGATCGCAGATGCTGGTGATCCTCGGCATGGCAGTGCTGGGCAGCGGCGGTGGCCTGCTCAATGGCGAAACGCAAAAGGCCATCATGGGCAATGTGCCACGCGAGCGCGCGGGCATGGCCTCGGGCATCAGTACCACCTCGCGTTTCACGGGTGTGCTGGCCGGCTTTGCGGGCCTGGGTGCGGTGCTGGCCGAGGCGGCGCGGGGCCGCATGCTGACGGGGATGGCGGGCATGCAAGAGGCGCCCGGACACGCGGCCCAGTTCGTGGCGCGGGCGATGGCCGGCGACATGGTGCAGGCAGCGCAGGGCTATGGCGAACGGCAGGCGGCGGTGCTGGCCTTGGCGCGAAATGCCTATGCCCAGGGTTTTGCGCATGCCTTTGCTGCGGCCGCACTTCTGGCGCTGATGGCAGCGGCCATCGTACTGTGGTCGATCAGGAAGGCGACTGTGACAGCAATCGTGCCGCCAGACGCGGCAACACCGACTCGGCATCCTCCTGCAGCTTGAAGGCCAGCAGTTCGTCAGCACGGGTACGACCGCGATTGATGGCCGCCACCGGCTTGCCTGCGGCGGCCGCCATGCGCGCAAAGCGGAAACCCGACAACACCATCAGCGAAGAACCCACCACCAGCATGGCATCGCAGTCACGGGCGAGTGCTTCGGCCTGGGCGCTGCGCGCAGCCGGCACGCCATCGCCGAAGAACACCACGTCCGGTTGCAGCATGCCGCCACAGGCAGTACAGGCGGGAACGTGGAAGGCGGCGTCGGCATCGGGCTCCAGCTGGGCATCGCCATCGGGCAGGACTTCTGCCTGCAGCTGGGCAAAGGCGGGGTTGCTGCGTTCCAGCTGCGCCTGGATCTCGGCACGACCATAGGGAGTGCTACAGGCCAGACAGCGCACCGCATGGATGCTGCCGTGCAGTTCCAGCACATCGCGGCTGCCGGCCTGCTGATGCAGGCCATCGACGTTCTGGGTCAGGATTGCGCCCAGGTGGCCGGCTGCCTGCAACTGCGCCAGTGCCTGGTGGGCCGCATTGGGCAGGGCCTGGGCCAGGCGCGGCCAGCCGAGCATGCTGCGTGCCCAGTAGCGCTTGCGGGCGGCTTCGGACTGGCGGAATTCGCTGCCCTGGATGGGTAGGCGGCCACGTCGCACGCCTGCGTCATCGCGATAATCGGGAATGCCGGAGGCAGTGCTGATACCGGCGCCGGTCAGTACCAATACCTTGCGATGGGAGAGCAGCAACTGCGCCAGCGCCGACAAGGTATCGGCGTGGAGCGATGGTGCGGCTCGGGGTTCGCAGCGGGGGGCGACGGCAGCAGTGGCGGTCGCGGTGACGGTAACGGTGGGCGCCCCGTCCTCGGGCAGGCTCAGACTCTGGCTCATGGAAAACTCGCTGGACAATGACAACCGGCAGCGTACGCGAAATCGGTCCGGCGCGTCGGCCGCCGGGGTATTTCCAATTCCCGATCAGGCGCGGCGTGGCACCTCATGAGGCGGCACCGCCTGCGCCAGCTCACCCAGGGCGCTCAGCAGCGCCGGTCGGCCGAACAGATAGCCCTGCCCTTCCTGGCAGCCCTCCTGCTCAAGGATGGCGCGCTGGGCTTCGGTTTCTACACCTTCGGCCAGCACCGCCACATTCAGGCTGTGGCCCAGTGCCAGGATGGCACGCACAAAGGCCTTGGCCTGCTGGCTGGTTTCCAGCTCGCTGATGAAGCTGCGGTCCAGCTTGATCTTGTCGAAGGGGAAGGAACGCAGGGTCTCCAGCGAGGAATAGCCGCTGCCGAAATCGTCCATGGCAATGGTCACGCCCATGGCCTTGAGCTGCTGCAGCAGGTAGAGGGCGCGTTCGCGGTCGGCGATGATGGCGGTTTCGGTGACTTCCAGTTCCAGCCGCTGCGCTGGCAGGCCGGTGGCGGCCAGCACCGAGCGTACCTTTTCCACCAGGCCGGCATTGGACAATTGCAGGGCCGACAGGTTGACGGCGATGCGCGGCTGCAGATTCCATTGCGCCGCCTCGCGACAGGCGTGCTCCAGCACCCAGTCGCCGATGGCGCCGATGGCGCCGCACTCTTCGGCCACCGGGATGAATACGGCCGGCGGGATCAGTCCCTGTACCGGATGTTGCCAGCGCAGGAGAACCTCATAGCCGGTGATCTCGTCGCAGCTGACGGCGCGCTGTATCTGGTAGTTCAGGAAGAACTCCCCGCGTTCCAGTGCAGTCCAGATATCGCGTGCCATGGCACGACGGGCGCGCGAAGCCTCGTCCATGCTGGCTTCGTAGAAGCAGATCTTTTCGTCCATGCTCTTCTTGGCGCGATACATGGCGAGATCGGCATTGTTGAGCAATTGTCCGCGGTCACCCGCGTCGCCGGGAAACATCGCCACCCCCAGGCTGGCGCCGGGGACGATGTCGGTCTGCGCCAGGTGCAGCATGGTGGTCAGGGCGCGCTGCAGACGGCTGATGAAGTCCGCCAGATGGCGCTGCTGACGGAATACCTTGAAGGCGACGAATTCGTCACCGCCGAAGCGCGCCACGGTCTCGCCCTCGCCCACGGTGTTCTTGAGACGCTTCCCCAGTTCGGAGAGCAGCTGGTCGCCCACGCCATGACCGAAGGCATCGTTGATTTCCTTGAAACCATCCAGGTCGATGCTGACCACGGCCACTTGTTGCTGGCCGGCATGCAGGGTGGACATGGCTTCGTCCAGGCGTTCCAGGAAATGGACACGGTTGGGCAGGCCGGTCATGGCATCGTGCCGGGCCATGAAGAGGATTTTTTCGTTGGTTTCCAGTTGCTCGGTGCGGTCGCGGGTGATCTTGGCGACCCCCAGCAGGCGTCCATTTTCCTGGTAGATCGGATCGATCACCACGTGCGCCCAGAAACGTGAACCATCCTTGCGCACGCGCCAGCCCTCGTCCTCGAACTTGCCCTCGCGCAGGGCCAGGGCCAGGTTGGTGGCGGGCAGGCCAGCGAGACGATCCGGCTCTTCATAGAAGACCGAATAATGCTGGCCGATGATTTCGTCGGCGGTATAGCCCTTGAAGCGCTGGGCACCAGCATTCCAGCTGGCGACCACACCATCCGGACGCAGCATGTAGATGGCGTAGTCCTTGATCCGCTGCACCAGCAGCCGATAGGCGTTTTCCGAACCGAATTCGATCAAGTCACTCTGCTGGCTCATCGCCCTTGCCCCCACTCCCCGATTTGCATGCCGTCCTGCCGGATAACCCTCATGGGCCACGGGCGGTGCGCTGTTCAAGCCGTCATTGTACGCTGGCCCACCGTCAGTACCGTGGCGTTGGCGCTACGCACGCTGGCGGGCATCGAGCCGGAAGGTCGAGACCAGGCTGGCCAGGGCGGCCGCCTGCTCCATCATCGAATTGGCGGCGGCAGCGGCCTCCTCGACCAGCGCCGAATTCTGCTGCGTGGCCTCGTCCATGTGGGTGATGGCCAGATTGACCTGGGTGATGCCGTGACTCTGCTCCTGACTGGCGTGCGAAATCTCGGCGACGACATCGGTCACCCGCCTCACGCTGTTGACCACGTTTTCCATCGTCACGCCCGCCTGCTGGACCAGGTTGCTGCCCTGGCCGATCTGCCCCACCGAGTCATTGATGAGTTCGGTGATTTCCTTGGCAGCGGTGGCGCTGCGTTGCGCCAGGTTGCGCACCTCCGACGCCACGACTGCGAAGCCGCGGCCCTGTTCACCGGCCCGGGCAGCTTCCACTGCCGCGTTCAAGGCCAGGATATTGGTCTGGAACGCGATACCGTCAATGACGCTGATGATGTCGACGATCTTGCGCGAGGAGGCATTGATGCCTTCCATGGTGCTCACCACCTGGCCCACGGCGACGCCGCCCTGGCTGGCCACTTCCGAGGCCGATACCGCAAGCTGGCTTGCCTGCCTGGCGTTGTCGGCGTTCTGTTTTACGGTGGACATCAGTTCTTCCATGGCGGAGGCGGTCTGCTCCAGGGCACCGGCCTGTTGCTCCGTGCGGGAAGACAGGTCCAGGTTACCGGTGGCAATCTCGGAGGAAGCCTGTTCGATGGTCTGGGTGCCTTCACGCACCTTGCCGACAATGGCGACCAGACTGTCTCGCATCTTCTTGATGGCCAGCAGCAGACTGGCGTTATCGCCGGGCCGCGTCACCACTTCAGAGGTCAGATCACCGGCAGCGATCTGCTGGGCGATGTCGGCAGCATAGGCGGGTTCACCGCCAAGTTGCTTGAGCAGGCTGCGGGTGATCAGTACGGCCACGATGATCGAGATGAACGTCACCAGCAAGGTGAGCGCGGCGACCACCATGGAACCGTGGGTCGCCATTTCCAGCGTGGAGTGATGCGCGCGGTCGTTTTCGGCGTCCACTTCCGCAATGACCTTGTTGATGTCCTGCACGATCTGGCGCCGCAGGGGGCTGCATTCATTGACCAGGAAGTCACGGAACTCCTCGTTCTTCCCGCTTTCGCGATAGATGCGCGGACGCTTGAGTTCCTCGGCCATCTGCAGCAGCCCGGTCCGCACCTTGTCGAAACTCTTGTTGCCGGCCATTTCCGGTTCGAGTTCGGCCAGTGCCTTGAGATAGATATTCTTCTGTTCATCGACGATGGCCAGTTCCTTGGCGGCATCGGCGTCGCTACGGAATACATAGGCATTGCGCGCCGCAAGGCCGGTCTGGTCCAGCGCCTCGCGCACCAGATAGAGCGGCACCAGGTGCCGGTCCTGGACGGTATCTGCGGCCTTGATGGAGGTCGTCAGTGACTGGATGCTGACCAGTGCAACGGCAGCCAGGATCATCGTCAGCACCAGCAGGACGGCAAACCCCAGTGATAACTTGGTGCCGATTTTCATATTCTTGAACACACTCATTGTTCCCCCTCGGATGTGATTGTTGGACATCGACCAATCCAGAGTGAATCAATCCATGCAGTGACTCACTATAGACAAAGGCGGGGTCGGGGGATCTAGGGCATTTCCCGATACGGATGAACTCCAGGACGGCGGGCAACAAAAAGGCGCCGGTGTTGCCACTGGCGCCTCTCCGATATCCGGTTCCGGTCCGACACGACCCTATCGATGTTCCGGTTGCTTTACTTGTTGTTTTTTCAATCCGCTGTGTCCTCCCGGCCAAGCATTCAGAGCTTTTCAGTCTCCCCGCTCTTGGGCTGCCACTTCATGAGCCGCTTCTCGATCACGCCCACGGCCAGGTCCAGCACCAGCGCGAAGACGGTCAGCACGACGATGCCGGCAAAGACGGTGTTGATGTCGAAGGTCCCTTCGGCTTGCAGGATCAGGTAACCGACGCCGCGTGCCGAACCCAGGTACTCACCCACCACCGCGCCGACGAAGGCCAGACCGATGGAGGTGTGCAGGCTGGAGAACACCCACGAGGTGGCCGAGGGCAGGTAGACCGTACGCAGCAGCTGGCGCGCGTTGGCGCCCAGCATGCGGGCATTGGCCAACACCACCGGGCTGACTTCCTTGACGCCCTGGTAGACGTTGAAGAAGACAATGAAGAACACCAGCGTGACCGCCAGGGCCACCTTGGACCAGATGCCCAGGCCGAACCACATGGCGAAGATCGGGGCCAGGATCACGCGGGGCATGGAATTGGCGGCCTTCACGTAGGGATCGAGAATGGCCGAGGCGGTCGGCGACAGCGCCAGCCACAGGCCGATGCCCAGGCCGAAGACGGTGCCGATGACGAAGGCCAGCACGGTCTCGGTCAGCGTGATGAGCAGGTGTGAATAGATCTCGGCGGGGAAAGTGAGTGTGAAGAAGGTGGTATCGCCTATGCCCACTTCCAGCGAGCCGCTGCCCACCGTGAACCACTCCCAGATGCGCTGGGCCACCTTCAGCGGTTCACCGAAGAAGAAGGCGGTCTGCGGATTGCGGGTGGCCACATGCCACACCAGCAGGACGATGGCCAATACCATCAGTTGCCAGAAACGGATGTTCTTGTGATTCGGTTTCAGTAATTTCCACATGGTGCTGATTCTCTTCCCTGATCTTTTCCGGTACGGCTTACGCTGCGCGCTTCTGTTGTTGATATCCCTTGAGGACTTCGTCGCGCAGCACGTCCCAGATCTGCTGGTGCAGTTCGACGAAGCGGGGATGCATGCGGATTTCGGCGACATCACGCGGGCGCGGCAGGTCGATCCTGAATTCGCCGATGGGGTGGGTGCCAGGGCCCGCGGCCAGCACGATCACGCGATCGGACATGGCGATGGCTTCGTCGAGGTCGTGGGTGATGAAGAGCACGGCCTTCTTCTTGGCGTTCCACAGGTCCAGCACCTCGTTTTCCATCAGCTGGCGGGTCTGGATATCGAGGGCCGAGAAGGGTTCATCCATGAGGATGATGTCGGGGTCCAGGATCAGGGTCTGCGCCAGGGCCACACGCTTGCGCATGCCGCCGGAGAGCTGGTGCGGGTAACGGTCGCCGAAGCCTTGCAGACCCACGCGGGCCAGCCATTGCTCGCCCAGTTCGGCAGCCGCCTTCTCGTCCTGGCCGCGATACTGCAGGCCGGCGATCACGTTCTGCAGCGCGCTGCGCCAGGGCATCAGCGCCTCGGCCTGGAACATGTAACCGGCGCGGCGATTGATGCCGGTGAGCTCTTCGCCGAATACCTTGACGCTGCCCGAGGAGGGTTGCAGCAGGCCGGCACCGACGTTGAGCAGGGTGGACTTGCCACAGCCGGTGGGGCCGACCACGGACACGAATTCGCCCGGTGCGATGGACAGGTCGGTATTGGCCACGGCGGTGTAGCGCTGGGAACGATCGTCCTTGGAGACGAAGGTGCAGGTGATGTTGTCGAACTGGAGGGCTGGCGTCATGGCGTCTGGGCTTCAGGGATTCAGGACTTCACTGCGTTACGGGCCGGCACGGCCGCGCTAGGTGATACACAGGCAAGCGCCCCGTTCAGATGCGCAAATGCCCGTTGCCGGGCATTTGCTGTGCATTCGCATCGGGTGGGAGCCTTGCTCCTTACTTGTACTTGGCGTTGGCCTTCTGCACGAAGGAATTGGTGAAGGTCTTGGAGAGGTCGATCTGCTTGTCGGCCAGCGAGGGCTCGAAGGCCTTGAGCGTGCGCAGGGCGGTATCGGGGCCACCTGGCGGGAAGTATCCATCCGGCGAAATGGCCTGGCGCACCTTCATGAAGGCATCGATGTAGAGCGAACGGTCGCCCAGCAGGTAGCTCTCCGGCACGGCCTTGATGATGTCCGAGGGGCCGGCCTTCTGGATCCACTTCAGCGCGCGCACCATGGCGTTGGTCAGGGCTTGCGTGGTGTTGGGATACTTCTGGACGAAGGCCGCCGGAGCGTACAGGGTGGCGGCCGGCATCGGGCCACCGAAGACGTCGTTGGTGTCCTTCAGGGTGCGGGTGTCGGCGATGGTCTTAATCTCGTTGTGCTGTTCCAGCATGGAGATCACCGGGTCCAGGTTGGCGATGGCATCGATCTGGCCCGAGCGGATGGCCGAGATCGCACCGGCCGATGCACCCACGCCGATGAAGGAGACGTCGGTGGGCTTCAGGCCGGCCTTGGCCAGCACATAGCTGGCCATAATGCTGGTGGATGAACCGGGTGCGGTCACGCCGATCTTCTTGCCCTTGAGGTCGGCCACGCTCTTGTAGTTGGGCATGGTCTTGTTGTTGGCGGCCAGCACGATCTGCGGCGCACGGCCTTGCAGCACGAAGGCGACGATGGCCTGGCCCTTGGCCTGCATGTTGATGGTGTGCTCGTAGGCGCCCGAGACCACGTCGGCGCTGCCGCCCACCATCGCCTGCAAGGCCTTGGCACCGCCGGCGAAGTCGGAAATCTCGACCTGCAGGCCTTCATCCTTGAAATAACCGAGCTGTTCGGCCACCGTCAGCGGGAGGTAATAGAACAGGTTCTTGCCGCCGACGGCGATGGACACCTTGGGCTTTTCCAGTGCCTGCGCACCGGCACTGCCGTTGAAGGAAAAGTAGCCGGCCAGGAACAGGCCCGCGGCGATCAGCAATTGCTTCCAGCTCAATTTCATTATGTCTCCTCCGTGTGTGGATGGGGGTGCTGCGTTTTTGCTGCGTTTTTGCTGCTTTATTGTCTGCAGCCAGTGCAGTGTTGGTCCGCAATCCCGTGCAGATTGCGCTACCGTTGCGTGCCGCTCAGACCACGCCGTGGTCGCGCAGCATCTTGATGTGGGCCTCATCATACCCCAGCGATTGCAGGATTTCATCGCTGTGGGCGCCCAGCTCGGGACCGAGCCACTTGGTCTGGCCGGGTGTCTGGGACATCTTGGGTGTGATGCCGGGCAGCTTGACCGGCGTGCCGTCGGCAAACTGGTGCTGCTCGAACATGTCACGCGCCAGGAACTGGGCGTCGCTCATCATGTCCTTGACCGAGTAGATCTTGCCGACCGGGACGTCGGCCCCCTGCAGCGTGGTCAGGGCATTGTCGATGGTCTGCGTGCTGCACCACTGCTGGATGGCCGCGTCGATCTCGGCGGTACGCGGGACGCGCCCGTCGTTGCGTGCCAGACCGGGGTCGCTGGCCATGTCGTCGCGACCGATGGCACTCATCAGGCGCTTGAAGATGGCGTCGCCATTGCCGGCGATGACGATGTTCATGCCGTCGCCCGTGGTGTAGGTGTTGGAGGGCACGATGCCGGGCAGCGCACCTCCGGTGCGCTCGCGGACCACGCCGGCAAAGTCGAACTCGGGGACCATCGATTCCATCATGTTGAAGACGGCCTCATACAAGGCCACATCCACCATCTGCCCCTGGCCGGCGACGCAGTCGTCACCCTGCTTGCCGTTCCAGCGGCCGCCTGTGACGTCGCGGTGGCGCAGCGCCATCATGGCGCCGATGACGCCGTGCAGGGCAGCGATGGAGTCGCCGATGGAGATGCCGATGCGCACCGGTGGACGATCCGGGTGGCCGGAGACGTAGCGGATACCGCCCATCGATTCGCCGATGGCGCCGAAGCCCGGCAGGTCGCGCAAGGGGCCGGTCTGGCCGTAGCCGGACAGGCGCACCATGATGGTGGCAGGGTTGATCTGCCTGAGGTCTTCATAGCCGAGCTTCCACTTTTCCAGCACGCCGGGACGGTAGTTCTCGATGATGACGTCGGCCTCCAGGGCGAGCTTGCGGGCGATTTCCTGGGCCCGCTCGTCCTTCATGTTGAGGGTGATGCTCTTCTTGTTGCGGGCCTGGACCGACCACCACAGCGAGGTGCCATCCTTGAGCACGCGCCATTGGCGCAGCGGGTCGCCGTTGCCGGGGGCTTCGACCTTGATCACATCGGCGCCGAATTCGGCCAGCATGCGCGAGCAGAACGGGCCTGCAATCAGCGTACCGAGTTCCAGTACCTTGATGCCGGCCAGCGGGCCGGGCTTGGATGTGCCTGTGCTCATCGTGCTTGCACCGGATGGCTGACGCGCTGCGGCGCGGCCGATCCGGTGATCTCCTCCTGATCGTGATGCCGGACCTGGCTCTTGTCGGGTAGTGGCCAGTGTCCTGAAATGCGTGGGTTGGTGTGCAGTCCGGTGCGCAGGGTTGCTGCGCTGTCGCCTGCGGCAGCCTCCGGGGGTACCGGCTGGCTGGCAGTCGTCATTCTATTGCAGCATGGACTGGATGTCGCGCATTTTGACCTTCATTGTCGACCTCATGCCTGCAAGTTTTTCATCTGAAAACCTGCCCGGCCTCACGTCGTGCGGCGGTCCAGCATGGCGCGGGCGATGGTGCCGGCATCCACGTACTCCAGCTCGCCGCCGACCGGGACACCCCGTGCCAGGCGGCTGACCTTGAGGCCACGGGCCTTGAGGGTTTCGCTGATGTAGTGGGCAGTGGCTTCGCCTTCGTTGGTGAAGTTGGTGGCCAGCACCACTTCGGTGACCACGCCATCGGTGGCGCGGGTGATCAGCTTTTCGAGATGGATGTCACGCGGGCCGATGCCGTCCAGCGGCGAGAGGCGCCCCATGAGGACGAAATACAGGCCCTTGAAGGTCAGCGTCTGCTCGATCATGACCTGGTCGGAGGGCGACTCCACCACGCAGAGCTGGGTATGGTCGCGCTGGCTGTCCTGGCAGGTCTCGCAGATGACCTGCTCGGTGAAGGTGTTGCACAACGCGCAATGACGGATGGTATCGAGCGCCTGCGCCAGCGACTTGCTGAGCTCGGCAGCGGCGTCGCGATCGTGCTGCAGCAGGTGGTAGGCCATGCGCTGCGCGGTCTTGGGCCCGATGCCGGGAAGCCGGCGCAGCGATTCGGTGAGGACGGTGAGACTGGAGGGCGTTTTCAATTGCGGTCTACGGAATAGCGGAAGGCTTCCAGCGCCTCGGCGGTCATCGAAGGCACGAATTCGATGATCTCGTATTCGGCCACGCCCCCGATGAAGAAGGGATCAGACTCCATGATGGCTTCGATCTCGGCACGATCGGCGCAATCGGCAATGATGATGCCGCCGGTGCGCGGGACCTTGCGGCCCGACATCAGGAACACGCCGTCGGCATATTGCTGGTTCAGGAATTTCTTGTGCGCGGTCAGCAGGGAGTCGATGTCGCCTGCCGGCTTGGTGTACGTGATCGAGACGATGAACATGGTGCATCCCCTAAACAATCGTGCATTCCGTCAACATCATGGATGTCTTGCATTACCGCAGCGATCGTGGCGGCCCGGCATGCATGCGCGGGCCGCACCGACATCAGAACGGCATCTTGAAGCCCGGGGGCATCGGCATGCCGGCAGTGACGCCGGACATCTTTTCCTGGGCGGTGGCTTCAGCCTTGCGCACGGCGTCGTTGAAGGCGGCGGCGACCAGGTCTTCCAGCATGTCCTTGTCGTCAGCCAGCAGCGACGGATCGATGGAGACGCGCTTGACGTCGTTCTTACAGGTCATCACGACCTTCACCAGGCCGGCACCGGACTGGCCTTCCACCTCGATATTGGCCAGTTGTTCCTGGGCCTTCTTCATGTTGTCCTGCATGGCCTGTGCTTGCTTCATCAGACCTGCGAGTTGACCTTTCATCATGCTCATGCTCCTTGTTTCAATTTCACGGGATTCTATCGCGTTTGCGGAAGCGCCCGGCAATCCGGTCGGCCCTTCCGTTCCTGCTTCACAACGCCTGGATCGACCCCGGCACGATGGTGGCGCCGAATTCGCGCATCATGGTCATCACGAAGGGGTCGCTGGTCATCTTCTGTTCGGCCTTGCGCTGGCGCTCGGCGCGCTCGGCTTCGGCCACCGCGTTGGCCGTGTCGGCGACGGCGCCGAGTTCGGTTTCCACGCGGATTTCCTTGCCGAAGCGTTCTGACAGGGCGGCCACCAGTTTTTCCACGCTGCCCGAGGAACGCAGGGTGTCGAGGGGGATGCGCAGGTGGAAGCAGACATTGCCACCATTGAGCGCTTCGCAGCGCACCAGTTCACTCTGGAACGCCATCTGATGGGCCACACCGCGCAGTGCCAGGCTGGCGGCCAGGCTGGGCCAATGGCCGTCCCAGCCCAGTTCAGCGGCGATGCGGGCGGTTTCCTGCTGCTGTGCGGGTGTGGCAGCCGGACGCTGGGGTGCGACGGGCGCGGCCGGTGCAGCCGGTGCGACGGCGACAGCGGGCTCAGTTTTTTTTTCAGCCGCGAAGCCAGCGGGTGGCATCGTGTCGACGCGTGCATCCTCTTCCCAGGGCGGGATGGCGTCGAAGGGCGGCGGTTCGGGCATGTCCGGCATGTCCGACGCCAGCGGCGCGGCGGCACGCGGAGCCGAAGCAGCCGGGGCGGCAGCGGTGGATACCACCTGCGCGGCGCCCCCAGCAGGCGCCGACGCTGGTGTCGGCGCAGGTGTTGGACGAGCAGCAGGAGCCTTGCCGTTCTTGCCGACGCGGGCTGCCATCAGCGCTGCCTCGCGGGCCGATGCCGGGGCTGCAGGGGCAGCACGCGTAGCAGGTGCGGCTGAAGCTGTTGCAGGTGCTGCGGATGCGCTTGCTGCGGGCGGTGCATTCAGTGCAGTCGGCACGGTCGGCGCTGGCGCTGCTGCCGGGGCCTGAACGCGGGCGACCGGGGCGCTGGTCACGGCCGCTTGCGGCGCCATCAGTGGGGCCGCCTGGCGCGGTGCAGCCGGGCGCGCTGCGGCTGGTGCTGCTGCGGCCGGTACCGGGCCGGAGGCAGTGGCGCTGACCGGACGGAAGGCCAGCATGCGCAAGAGCGTCATGCTGAAGCCGGCGTATTCGTCCGGGGCCAGGCCCAGTTCATTGCGGCCGTGCACGGCGATCTGGTAGAACAGCTGCACGTGCTCGGGACTGAACTGGGTCGCCAGGCGCAGGATATCTTCGCGGTTGGGCAGGTCCTCGGCCAGTGCAGCCGGTACGGCCTGCGCCAGCGCGATCTGGTGCAGCAGCGTCCCCAGGTCTTGCAGCGCGGCATTGTAGGACAGGCTGCGGGTCGCCATGTCGTCGGCCACACCCAGCAGGGCGGCGCCATCCTGCACGGCCAGGGCGTCGAGGACGCGGATCAGGTAGGACTGGTCCAGCGCGCCCAGCATGCCCTGCACGGCTTCCAGGGTGACCCGGCCGGCGGCATAGGCGATGGCCTGGTCGGTCAGCGACAGCGCATCGCGCATGGAGCCCGAGGCCCCTTGCGCCAGCAGGCGCAGCGCGGGGGGATCGAACGCGATGCCTTCCTGGTTCAGGATATTGTCGAGATGGCTGATGATGTGGCCGGGCGGCATCTGCTTCAGGTTGAATTGCAGGCAGCGCGACAGCACGGTCACGGGAATCTTTTGCGGATCTGTAGTGGCGAGGATGAACTTGATGTGCTCGGGCGGCTCTTCCAGCGTCTTCAGCATGGCGTTGAAGGCGTGGTTGGTGAGCATGTGCACTTCGTCGATCATGTAGACCTTGAAGCGGGCATTGGACGGCGCGTAGATGGCCTGTTCCAGCAACTGCGCCATCTCGTCCACACCGCGGTTGGAGGCGGCATCCATCTCGATGTAGTCGACGAAGCGGCCGGCATCGATGGCCACGCAGGCTTCGCACACGCCACAGGGAGCCGCGGTGATGCCGCCGTTGCCATCCGGGCCGACGCAATTGAGTGACTTGGCCAGGATGCGCGAGAGCGTGGTCTTGCCTACACCCCGGGTACCGGTGAACAGGTAGGCGTGGTGCAGCCGCTGCTGTTCCAGCGCGTGCGTCAACGCGCGCACGACATGTTCCTGGCCTACCAGGGTGTCGAAGCTGCGGGGACGATATTTACGGGCGAGAACTTGATAGGACATGAGGTGGCTGCAGTCGGCTTTTTGGCTCAGGGGGGCATTTTAAGCTATTTCGCCGCCCGTATCGCCTTTGCCTGCATGCACTGCCGCCGCCAGCCCCCGCTGACTGGATCAGGGCGCGGCGCGGCGCGCCTTCTTGCGCTCGTACATGGCTGCATCAGCGTCGCGCTGCAGGGCAGCCAGGTCAGGGTGCCGCGCTGCATCGTACTGCACCGCACCGACGCAGTAGTCCAGCTGATACTGGCGCTGGCCGCTCTGGTTGAAGGCTTGCACCGCCTGCTGCAGATGCTGCAGGACGACGACCGAATCGTCCAGGGAAGTATTGGTCAGGAAGACCGCGAATTCGTCACCGCCCAGGCGCCCGATGACATCGGATTCGCGCAGGTTGGCCATGAGCAGGCCGGCGAAATCGGTCAGGGCCTGATCGCCTTCGGAATGCCCGAAGCGGTCGTTGATCTGCTTGAAATGGTTCAGGTCGAAATTGAGCACGCAGGCGGCATGGCCGATGCGCCGGGCGTTGGCCAGGGCGTGCCGGGCCAGCGCCTCGAAGCCGCGCCGGTTCGAGACCCCGGTGAGGTCGTCGATGGTGGCCAGTTTCACGGCAGCCAGTTCCTGTTCGACCATGGCAGCCAGGTCCTTGAGCAGGGATTGCTCATCGACATCGAAATTGCGCGGGACCGTATCGACCAGGCACAGGGTACCCAGGGTAAAGCCGCTTTCACTCTTGATGGGACACCCGGCGTAGAACCGGATGAAGGGTTCGCCGGTGACCTGCGGATTGGTGGCGAAACGCGCATCGAGCCGGGCGTCGGGAACGATGGTCAGGTCTTCGCTCAGGATGGCATGGGCGCAGAAGGAAACGTCACGCGAGGTCTCGGTGGCATCGCCCAGTCCCACGCAGGACTTGAACCACTGACGATGGACGTCGACCAGCGTCACCACCGCCATCGGTACATCGAACAGACGCCGCGCCAGGCGGGTCAGGCGGTCGAAGCGCTCTTCCCTGGGCGTATCGAGGATGCGCAGCGAATGCAGGGCGTCGATGCGGGCAGCTTCATTGACGGGGAGCTCGGCAATTATCATGATTCATCAACGCAGATGGACGTGGTTGCCCTGGTTAACGGCAGGCTGCGGCTCACTTTAACCCCAAATTTTTCGAGAAACAAGATTTAGAACTCATTTCATAAATAGTCGTGAGATGCGTTCTGCCCAGAAAGGGCGCTGGCAAGGCGCGCGACGCGTCGTGTGGTGGGTGCCACACGCAAGGAGCGCAACGCGGCCAGCGCCCTTTCTGGGCAGAACCCGGAGGGAGCGGCCCG
>Ga0308159_1000890_pt1 | contig 52553 bp, 44 predicted proteins | sample PhyCR1_FD_201040 | JGI IMG/M metagenome (GOLD analysis project Ga0308159, IMG submission 201040) | Phyllosphere microbial communities from UC Gill Tract Community Farm, Albany, California, United States - DLSLC.R1 | ecosystem: Host-associated > Plants > Phyllosphere > Unclassified | place: USA...
GAAATCGGAGATCAGCCGGGCGCTCACGATCAGGTGGGTGTTGCTTGTCATAGTCACATTCAGTCCTTGAGTGTGCGGCGGCAGGTCAGATTCACACACACGTTTCAGCAACACCACCCATCCCTGTGGGAGCGAGCCTGCTAGCGAAAGCGGTGTTGCAGTTTACGACTGATGGTGGCTGACAGGGCCCTTTCGCGAGCAGGCTCGCTCCCACAGGGGATCGGTAGTTTTCAGCAGACACAAAAAACCCGGCCGGAGCCGGGTTTTTTATCAAGCGTTCACTGCATCCACGGCGGTGGCGGTGGTTCTTCGGACTTGCCTTTGGGCTCGTCGTCTGCCGCGCGGATCGCCTGTTTGCGTTCCTCGTCGAGGCGCGCCGCTTCGATCTCGCGCAACACGCCGCCGACATCGGCGAGGTCTTCCGGGTCATCGAACTCACCGGTCAGCACACTGTTCGGGTGCAGGATGCCGGCTTCGTAAAGCGCCCACATTTCTTTCGCATACTTGGTCTTCTTCAGCTCCGGTGCAAAGCGACCGAAGTATGAAGCCATGTTGCCAACGTCACGCTCCAGCATGCTGAACGCGTGGTTGTTGCCTGCGGCATCGACCGCTTGCGGCAGGTCGATGATCACCGGGCCGGTCGGCGTCAGCAGCACGTTGAACTCCGAAAGGTCACCGTGCACCAGACCGGTACACAACATCAGCACGATCTGCGAAATCAGGAACGCGTGATATTCGCGCGCCTGATCCGGCTCCAGCACCACGTCGTTCAGGCGCGGCGCGGCGTCGCCGAACTCATCCGCCACCAGCTCCATCAACAGCACGCCGTCGAGGAAGTCATAGGGTTTCGGCACCCGTACGCCGGCACCGGCCAGACGGAACAGCGCCGCCACTTCGGCGTTCTGCCAGGCGTCTTCGGTCTCCTTGCGACCGAACTTGGAGCCCTTGGCCATCGCGCGAGCCTGTCGGCTGTTGCGCACCTTGCGGCCTTCCTGATACTCGGCCGCCTGGCGGAAACTGCAGACCGTCCTCGATCAGGGGTTCAATGCGTTTTGGAGTCTTCATCAGCTTTTATTGTGGGTCCTTTATTACCAAACACGCGAATGTCACTCGTTATACGGCAATCCTCGCATCACGGGGAGGGGGTGCCGACCTGTGAACGTAGAGAATGCACACACTGTGCCGGATTACAGGGCCAACTCTGCGCTCGCGCATCGACCGTGGCGAATGATAGCCGAGCCCAGCGAGTTTGTTGGCCACTGCGTGAAAGGGCATTTGCGACAGAATCTGACATTGGCTGCACGACAACCCTTCGGCAGATTTTTTCCGCGCCGCCTCAATTTCCCGTCTGCACAGCCGAAGCCCTGAATGACAGAGGGATCTGTTCGACAATCGTTCCACAACAACCTGCGATGCCGCGCCCAGGGAAACGGGTGATCCACAACGTTTTCGGCTGCCAATAAACCACAAGTCATCTGCACTGCGTGGGCCTACAAGAAAATCTGGAGCGCGGATGAACATCAAACAGAAATTGACGTGGGCGTTTGCAATCATCGCCTGCTTGCCGGTAGTGCTGGTCGCCACCCTCGTGGTCATGAACCTGCGCAGCGATGCCCGGGACAATTTTGTCGACAGCAGCGGCCGCGAGATCCGTCAGGTCAGCAACGCCATGCAGTTGTTTTTTGACGGCATCAGCCAGAACGTCGATTACCTGGCGTCGCAACCGCTGATCAAGAACACCGACGACAGCCTCAAGACCTACATGAGTGCCAACGCCGAAACCATCCCGCAGGGCGAGATGGACAAAAAGGTCTTTGCGTTTCTGCAGGACCTGGGCAACGCCCACCCCGCTTACGCCTACGCGATTGTCGGTACCGCTGCCGGCGGTTACGTGTCGTGGCCGGACGATCCCAAGCTGAACAATTACGACCCGCGCCAGCGCCCATGGTACAAGGCCGCCCAGGCCAAACCGGGCAAACCGTTTCGCACCGCGGCTTATTATTGGGCGCAGGACGATGCTACCTACGTCAGCACCGTGCGCACCATCGACAACAAGCTCGGCAGCAACGGCGGCGTGGTCAGCATCGACGTGACGCTCAAGCAGCTCACCGAAATCGTCAAACAGATCAAGCTCGGCGACAGCGGTTACCTGATGCTGCTGGAAAACAGCGGCACGGTGCTGGTCGATCCGAAACAGCCGGAACACAACTTCAAGCCGCTCGACAGCCTCGGCGACGGTTATGCGCAACTGGCCAAGGCGGGCAAAGGGCTGGTGGAAGTCGAGCTCAACGGCGAGCGCTACATGGCCAACGTCTGGCCGTCGGAGCAACTGGGCTGGACTTTTGTCGGCCTGATCAAGCAGAGCGATGTGATGAGCTCTGCCACGCAACTGACCTGGTTGATCGCGATCATTGCGGCGGTGCTTGCCGTGCTGTTCGCCGTGGTCGGCGCCAGTTTCGCCAGCCTCATCGTGCGCCCGATCCGTAGCGTCGCCAGTGGCTTGGAGGGCATCGCTCAGGGCGAAGGCGACCTGACCAAAAACCTCGATATCCGTGGCAGCGATGAAACCGCGCAACTGGCCAACTGGTTCAACCAGTTCCTGACGGCGATCCGCAGCCTGATCCAGCACATCGGCGGCGCGGCGGGGAAAATTCTCGCGACCTCGCAGAGTTCGACCCAGGTTTCCAGCGACATGGCCGAAGCCGCCGGGCGCCAGCGCGAAGCGGTCGACATGGTGTCAACGGCTTTCCATGAAATGGTCGCCACCGCCAATGAAGTCGCGCGCTCGTGCAGTCAGGCGGCGGACTCCGCCGACAGCGGTCAGCGGCAGGCCCGGCAGGGCCAGCAGCAGATCGACGCGGCGGTGCACAGCGTTGATCAGTTGAGCCAGGAACTGGAGCAATCGGCGCAGTCGATGCAACAACTGGAGCGCGACAGCAACGATATCCAGTCGATCCTCGGCACCATCCGCTCGATCGCCGAACAGACCAACCTGCTGGCGCTCAACGCCGCCATCGAGGCGGCGCGTGCCGGTGAACAGGGTCGCGGTTTTGCCGTGGTCGCCGACGAGGTTCGCGCGCTGGCCAAACGCACCGCGGATTCGACGGCCGAGATCGACGGTTTGCTCGGCAACCTGGCCAAGCGCACCAGCCAGGTCACGCAGCAGATGCACGCCAGCCTGCAGGTTTCGCAGCAATCGGTGACGCGCATCGGCGAGGCACGCGAAAGCTTCGGGCAGATCCGCGAATCGGTCGACGTGATCCGCGACATGAACACGCAGATCGCCACGGCGGCGGAAGAGCAGCATCAAGTGGCTGAGGACATTAATCGGCACATCAGCCAGATTCACGGGGATGCGCAATTGGTGGCGGAACTGGCTAATTCGGCGAGGCTGGATTCGCAGAGTCTGGCGGGGTTGTCGAATGAGCTGGATGGGTTGGTTCGACGGTTTCGGACCTGAGACTGTTGCGATCCCCTTCCCCTCACCCCAGCCCTCTCCCAAAGGGAGAGGGGGCCGACCGTGGTGTCTGGTGTTTTACATCGACCTGAAATACCGGGTTGATTATGGATTTAAAGAAGCGCCGGCTCGGTCGGTTTCGGATTCAACGCTGCTCGTTCAGGTCGGCGAATCTCGCCAATATTCCCCAATCAGTCCCCTCTCCCCCCGGGAGAGGGTTAGGGTGAGGGGCTTTTCTAGCGTTAGCGTTCAACAATGGCTGTCACGCCCTGCCCACCCGCCGCACAAATCGAAATCAACCCGCGCCCCTTCCCCGCCGCATCCAGCAACTTCGCCAGGTTCGCCACAATCCGCCCACCCGTTGCAGCAAACGGATGTCCCGCCGCCAGCGAGCTGCCCTTCACATTCAGCCGGCTGCGGTCGATCGCGCCCAGCGGTGCGTCGAGGCCCAGGCGGGTCTTGCAGTAGTCGGGATCTTCCCAGGCCTTGAGCGTGCACAGCACTTGCGCCGCGAACGCTTCATGGATTTCGTAGTAATCGAAGTCCTGCAGGGTCAGACCATTGCGCGCCAGCAAACGCGGCACCGCGTACACCGGGGCCATCAACAGGCCTTCGGCGCCGTTGACGAAATCCACCGCTGCCGCTTCGCCGTCGCGCAGGTAAGCGAGGATCGGCAGCCCCCGTTCCCTGGCCCATTCTTCGCTGCCGAGCAGCACCACCGAGGCGCCATCGGTCAGCGGTGTGGAGTTGCCTGCGGTCAACGTGCCTTTCGCACTTTTTTCGAAGGCCGGTTTCAGGCTCGCGAGTTTTTCCAGGGTCAGGTCCGGGCGCAGGTTGTTGTCGCGGGCCAGGCCGAGGAACGGTGTCATCAGGTCGTTATGCCAGCCTTCGCTGTAGGACGCGGCGAGTTTTTGATGACTTTCGAGCGCCAGTTGATCCTGTTCTTCGCGGGGGATCTGCCAGGTCTGCGCCATCAATTCGCAGTGCTGCCCCATCGACAGACCGGTGCGCGGCTCGCCGTTGCGCGGGAAATCGGGAATCAGATGCTGAGGCCGCAGCTGCAGAAAGGTCTTCAGTTTGTCGCCAGTGCTCTTGGCGCGGTTGGCTTGCAGGAGAATCTTGCGCAGGCCTTCGCTGACGCTGATCGGCGCGTCCGAGGTGGTATCCACGCCGCCAGCGATGCCGCAGTCGATCTGACCGAGGGCGATCTTGTTCGCCACCAGGATCGCCGCCTCCAGCCCGGTGCCGCAGGCTTGCTGGATGTCGTAGGCCGGGGTGGCCGGTGACAGGCGCGAGCCGAGCACGCATTCGCGGGTCAGGTTCATATCCCGTGACAATTTCAGCACCGCGCCCGCTACCACCTCGCCGATGCGCTGGCCGTGCAGGTTGTAGCGTTCGATCAGGCCTTCGAGGGCGGCGGTGAGCATCGCCTGATTGCTGGCCGTGGCGTACGGTCCGTTGGAGCGGGCGAAGGGAATACGGTTACCGCCGATGATCGCGACGCGGCGCAGCTGGGTCATGAATAACTCCTTTTCACAATACACGTGGAGCCCTGTGGGAGCTGGCTTGCCAGCGATGGGGCCAGCACATCCAATACCTCGGTGGCTGACACTACGCCATCGCTGGCAAGCCAGCTCCCACAGGGTAGGTGGTCTACTCTGCTTTGCAGCGTAGGCCTTATTGCGCGGATCGAACGATTGATTGCCGTCGGCAGTCCACACTTTGAACCCCAACTTCTGGAGAGCGTTCCATGTCTGACCGCTATATCGACTTCGCCAACTCGTCCCTCGGCCATCGTGTGGTCGGGGCGTTGGGCCTGCCGTCGCCGGTGCGGCTGGAACGCTGGCAGGCCGGGCGCCTGCGGCCGGTCGAGGGCGCGCTGCTGATCGGTGGCGGGCCGCTGGCCGAGCGCATCAGCGTATTCGCCAATCGCTTGACCGATGGCATCTACCGCTACGGCGAACAACCGGCGAGCGCCAGCGAATGGATTCCCGGTCATGGGCCGAAACTCAAGGCGGTGGTGTTCGATGCCAGCGCGTTGCAGCACACCGACCAGCTCAAACAGCTGCGCGAGTTTTTCCAGCCGCTGCTGAAGAACCTCGAACACAGCGCGCATCTGGTCATTCTTGGCCGCGCGCCGGAAACCCTCAGCGATCCGTTCGCGGCGAGTGCGCAGCGTGCGCTGGAAGGTTTTTCCCGTTCACTGGCCAAGGAGCTGCGCAGCGGCGGTACGCTACAACTGATCTATGTCGGCGAAGGTGCCGAAGATCAGCTGGAAGGCCCGCTGCGGTTTTTCCTCTCGCCGAAAAGCGCGTTCATCTCCGGCCAGGTGATTCGCCTCAGCCCCTGCGCCACGCCGGTCAGCGACTGGACGCGACCACTGGCTGGACGTAAAGCGCTGGTCACCGGCGCGGCGCGGGGTATCGGCGCATCGATTGCCGAAACCCTCGCCCGCGATGGCGCCGAGCTGATTCTGCTCGACGTGCCGCCGGCCAAAGCCGATCTGGAAGCCCTCGCCGCTCGCTTGGGCGGGCGCAGCATCACCCTGGATATCTGCGCTGAAGACGCCGCCGCGCAACTGATCGAACAGCTCCCGGATGGCCTCGACATTCTGGTGCACAACGCCGGGATCACCCGCGACAAGACCCTGGCCAACATGACCCCGGAATTCTGGGACGCGGTGCTGGCGGTCAACCTCAATGCCCCGCAAGTGCTGACCAAGGTGCTGCTCGACAGCGGCACCCTGCGTGACAACGCGCGGGTGGTTCTGCTCGCCTCGATCAGCGGCATCGCCGGCAACCGCGGGCAAACCAACTACGCCGCGAGCAAGGCCGGGTTGATCGGTCTCGCGCAGGCCTGGGCGCCGACCCTGCTGCCGCGCGGCATCAGTATCAACGCCGTGGCGCCGGGTTTTATCGAGACACAAATGACTGCGCACATTCCCTTCGGCCTGCGCGAGGCCGGGCGCCGCATGAGTTCGCTGGGCCAGGGCGGCCTGCCCCAGGATGTCGCCGAAGCGGTGGCTTGGCTGGCGCAACCGGGCAGCGGCGCGTTCACCGGCCAGGCCCTGCGGGTCTGTGGTCAAAGCGTTCTGGGGGCTTAGGCATGAGCATCGAATGGCGCACGCTGGACCGCGAACCGAGCCTGCCCGGGCTGTACACCAGGGCGGCGACGCGACGCAAGATCACTGGCACGCAATTGCCCGACCGAGGTTTGCGCTGCTGGGTCGATATCGACAGCAAACGTCTGGCGGCGTATCGCAAGGTCTGCGGCTTTGCCGACGACGGTTTGCTGCCACCGACGTATCCACACATCCTTGCCTTCGCCTTGCAGATGCAATTGCTCACTGACAACGAATTTCCGTTTCCGCTGCTGGGGCTGGTTCATCTGAGCAACCGCATTCGCGTACTGCGACCGCTGGGCGCGGTCAACCGGGCGCAGGTCAGCGTGCGTGTGCACAATCTGCAAGCGCATGCCAAAGGCGCGACGTTCGATCTGTTGACCACGCTGGATGATCAGCTCGGGCCGTTGTGGGAAGCGCAGAGTCAGATGCTCTGTCGCGGCGTGAAACTCGACGGTGAGCCCGGCGAACAAACCTGGCAACCCGCGCAAGCTCTGTTGGAGGTAGCGCACTGGCACGCGCCGGCGGACATCGGCCGGCAGTACGCGAAAGTCTCCGGCGACTACAACCCGATTCACCTGAGCGCTGCCAGCGCAAAACTGTTCGGCTTCCCCACTGCCATCGCCCACGGTTTGTGGAACAAGGCGCGCACGCTGGCGGCACTGTCCGGGCACCTGCCCAAAGCCAATCTGGAAATTGCTGTGCATTTTCGCAAGCCGGTGCGCCTGCCCAGCGATGTGACCTTGCTGGCGAGTGCGCCGGGTTCCAGTGGCGAGTTGCGGCTGGTTGGCAGCCGGGAACTGGAGCACATGGTCGGCCAGTGGCAGCCGATCGCCTGAGCGGATCGAGCGGTAAAAGCCGTTAATTGTGTATATATAACTTAAGTTATTCGCCCGTCACTCCCCACTGTTCAAAAAGTCGAAGCCTTGATATTCAAGGCTTTTTTTTGCGCGTCCAATACCGCGGTATTAGTCCTAAGGCAGTGTGCTGCGGCAATTGTATAAAGGCGTTAATACCAACTTGAGAATGGTGCGAAATCATCCATCGACTGAGATTAGAGCCATGGACGAGGCATCGCCGACAACAGATCGGCGGGCCATCGAAGGCAACGTAACGTTGTGACAGGTGCAGGAATCTCGATCATGAAAACTCAAGACGTGTGGTGCAAATCGGCAATCGCTCTGGCTCTGGTACTTTCTCTCGGTCTCACCGGCTGCAGCAGCGGCGGTGGCGGCCATCACAGCAGTTCGGGCAGCTCGGGCGGTGCAGCGGCGGACGGCACGGCTGGCACCGACGGCTCCGGTGGCGCAGGCGGCACTGCTGGCGGTGGTGATACCGCAGGCACCGGTGGTACTGGTGGTACTGGTGGTGGAACCGGTGGCACTGGCGGAACCGGCGGCGGCACCGATCCGACCAACCCAACCAACCCGACCGATCCCACCAATCCGACCAATCCGACCGCACCCGCGCTTGTCACCACCACGCTGGTGCAGGACGTCGGCAAAACGGTCAGCGGTGTCGGCGATGGCGTCGGTCAGATCGGCGACTCCCTGAGTGGCGTACCAGTGGCCGGCGGCATCGTACAAAGCGTGGCGAACACGACGGGCAACGTAGTCAGCACTTTGGGTGACGGCGTCAGCAACGGCATCGGCAAACTGGCCACCGACCCGAAAGGCCTGACCACGACCGTGGCCACGGTCGGCGGCGTGGTGTCGGATGTCGGCGATGGCGTATCGGACCTGAGCGGCAAACTGGCCAGCGCCACCAGCAGCGTACCGGTGGTGGGCGGCGTGGTCACCAAAGTGGCCCCGGTACTCGACGGAGTCGGGGTGAAAGTCACCATGCTCGGCGATACCCTCAACACCACCCTGAGCAATGGCCCGACCAGCCAGCTGACCAATAAAGTCGGCAGCAGCCTGGTCCCGGTGATCGCCATGGTCGAGAGCACCACCGACAAACTCGGCGATGCCACCGGCCTCGGCGATCCGCTCAAAGGCGCCGTGGCGCAAGTAGGCGGCGCGGTGAACACCCTTGGCGGTAAGGTCACCGGCGCCGGTAGCGGCAATGCGCTGACCAATACCCTTGGCGGTGCGCTGAGCAACACTGGCACGGCAGTTGGCAAAGCCGGTGGTCTGGTGTCCAACGGCACCGGTTCTGGCACTGGCGGCGGTCTCGGCGGTGGGCTGGGTGGCGGCCTCGGCGGCACCGGCCTGCTGCAGACTGTCGGTGGTGCGGTGGTCAACGTCGGCACGGGTCTCAATGCTGGCAACACCAATGGCGTGGTCAGTGCCGGTGGCGTGACCGCTGGCGGCCTGGGCAACACCATCGCTTCGCTCAACACCGTACTCGGTGGCTCCGGTACTCCGATCACCGCCACCACGTCACCGCTGGCCACCGTCGGCGCCGCTGTCGGCGCAGGTCTGAACCCGGTCACCAGCGCGGTCACCAGCGTCACCCAGCAGGTCGGCGCCGCCACGGGCCTCGGCTCACCTGTCGCGGGCCTCACCGGTCAGGTCGGCGGCGCGGTCAGCAGCCTCGGCAACAGCATTGCCGCGACCAACAACCCGGTCACGACCGCGGTCGGTGGTCTGGTCACTAACGTCGGCGGCACCGTGGCGGCAGTCGGTGGCCTGGTCAACGGCGGCACTGCCACTGGCGGCACAACTGGCGGTCTGGGCGGGGTACTCGGTGGTCTGACCGGCACTCTGGGAGGCAACAAACGCTAAATTGCACCTGGCCGATTCGACGGCCTTACCTACAGCGCCTACGCTTGGTTGAGGGCGGAAGATTCCCACGAGTCTTCCGCCTTTTTTCTCAGGAAAATCCCGCCCAGTGCTGCGATCTGACCATGGAGTGTCCTATGCGCGTAATGGCATCCCTGCTGCTGCTCAGCCTCACCTCCCCCGCCTTCGCCGACACCCTGCCCAGCTTTCTCAACAGCAACGAAACCATCCGCAACCTGCCCCAGCCGAACCTGCCGGCCGACGCCTATCGCCCGAGCGCGACGCCGCTGCAAGTGCCGGACCCCGGCGCGACTGCCGCGCAGCCCTTGCTGATGGAAACCAAAGTGAATCTCAAGACCGTGCAGATCGAAGGCGGCACGATTTACCCGCTCAACGAACTGGCCGAAGTCTACAAACCGCTGATCGGCCGACAGACCCGCCTTGCCGACCTGATCGAAGCCACGCGCAACATCACTCGTCGCTATCAACAGGACGGCTACCTGTTGTCCTACGCGTTTTTGCCACAACAGAATTTCGACGATGGCGTGGCTAGGGTGGTGCTGGTGGAAGGCTATGTGCGCGATGTCCAGATGCAGGGCGAGGTCGGCCGGGTCAAAGGCCTGCTCGACAAACTGGCGGCAAAAATCCAGGCCGAACGGCCGCTGACCCGCAAGACCTTCGAGCGTTACACCACGCTGATGACACGCATCCCCGGCGTAACCATCCAGGCCCAGGTGCCACCGCCGGGCACCACCGATGGCGCCACCACGCTGATCGCCCAGGCCAGCCGCAAACCGTTCACCAGCACCCTGAGCACCACCGAAGACAACCGCAACGGCCCGCAAGCCCTGCTCGGCGTCAGCAGCAATTCGCAGACGTCGCTGGGCGAACAACTGAGCCTCAGCGGCCTGTTTCCACCGGGCGATGACAAAGAGCATTACTACCGACTCGACTACAGCCAGTTCCTCGACAGCGAAGGCACCCAACTGAATCTTTCGGCCTCCCGCTACCGCGCCGATCCCGATACCGAAGTGCTGGTCAACGGCGGCGGACGGCTCAGCACCCACCGTGAAAACGACCGCTACTCGATCGGCTTCAGCACACCCTTGATCGCCTCCGCCAACGAACTGCTGACCGCCGGCTCACGTCTCTACGCCGTCGACGACAAGACCCGCTACGACGGCATCAACTTCCCGTTCAGCACCGAACTGCGCACCGACGTCCGCGCCCTCGCCTTCGAAGGCGACTGGCGCAAGGCCGACGCCCGCCAATTGCGCATCCTCAGCGCCGGTGTCTATCAAGGCTTCGACAGCCTCGGCGCACACACCAACTACGACGACATCGACCTGGACTTCTTCCGCGTACGCCTGTCCGGCGTGCAGAGCGACAAATTCCTCGACAACTGGCAAGGCGTCCTCTCGGCCGCGCTGTACTGGAGCGACGACACCCTGCCCGACAGCGAACGCGCCGTATTCGGCGGCCAGAACTTCGGCCGCGGCTACCCCGACGACCAGGCCTCCGGCGACAAGGGCTGGGGCGTGGCATACGAGGTCAACTACAGCTTCAACCGCGACGGCAACTGGCTGCGCATCCTGCAACCGTACGTCGTCCTCGACCGCTCACGCAGCTGGTTCAACCAGTTGCCGGTACAGGCCAACAACCTCTCCTCGACCGCCATCGGCCTGCGGTTTGGCGACGCCAGGTACTACAACATATCGCTGGAAGTGGCCAAGGCCATGTCCGATGAAGCGCTGGACACGTTGAATCGCAAACCGCGGTATAGCGTTAGTTTCAGTTATCAGTTGTAGGGGGAAGATGTTCGCGATAGTGGTTCGGCAATTAAGCTTGTTCAGGCTGAATCACCGCATTCGCGAGCAGGCTCGCTCCCACCATTGGAATGGATGCGTTCTGGAAATATTGGGTGGCTGTGAGGCCGCTATCGCTGGCAAGCCAGCTCCCACAGGTTTTGCGCTGATTTCATGATCGGTGCGTGAGCAGTGGGAGGCAGCCTCCTGGCGATGAACGCGGTGATCTCGCGGATCAGGCCTGGTAGCCAAAAGCCGACCCTCACCCTAGCCCTCTCCCAGAGGGAGAGGGCTAGGGTGAGGTGGATGTGAGAGATACGCCGACGTGAAATACCGAGTCGTACACAATTTCAAAGCCAACGCAGATCGGCTCCCTCTCCAGGGGGAGAGGGCTGGGGTGAGGGGCGAATACACCACAAATCCCAAGCCGAACAACCGCTTCTAACCACTCAACAATGAGCGTTAGCTCGCGTGCTCTTGATCTTGCGTCACCGGCGACATCGGAAGGCTGAGTGGAGGGATTGATCCGGGCGTGGGAGCGCAGCGACCGTCTGGCGCAGCCAGACACAGCGGACGTAGGTGCAGCGAAGCAAACCGTAGCCGCTGCGCCCGGATCGATCCCGGAGCGAAGGGACCCGAGCCTGCGAGGGCCGAACGCAGGAGCAAGCGTTTTTTGCTTACTTTTTTAGGCGCTTGTAAAAAAGTAAGTCGCCGTCAGGCGAAACCGCTAGCCGCAGCACCCGAAGCAACGGATATGCACCCAAAACCATTGATCCGCTATGAACATCAATCCATGCCAACAATGCAATTAACAGATTGTTACATCTGCGCCACCATCCACCTCAATAAAAACCGTGCGCCGCCCTCCCGTAGCGCACGTCATAAAAGCGGTGGAGTCCTTAACTATGACAGCCTCAATCCCACACGGCGGCTCGCGCGCCGGTGCCATTTTCCGAGTCACCTCGGGCAACTTCCTCGAACAGTTCGACTTCTTCCTGTTCGGCTTCTATGCCACACAGATCGCCGCGGTGTTCTTCCCGGCAAGCAGTGAATTCGCCTCCCTGATGATGACCTTCGCCGTATTCGGCGCAGGCTTCCTCATGCGCCCGCTCGGCGCCATCGTGCTCGGTGCCTACATCGACGATGTCGGCCGGCGCAAAGGCTTGATCGTCACCCTGTCGATCATGGCCAGCGGCACGATATTGATCGTGCTGGTGCCCGGATACGAAACCATCGGCCTGTTCGCCCCGGCGCTGGTATTGATCGGGCGCTTGCTGCAAGGCTTCTCGGCCGGCGCCGAACTGGGCGGAGTGTCGGTTTACCTGTCGGAAATCGCCACGCCCGGTCGCAAGGGTTTCTTCACCGCATGGCAATCGGCAAGCCAGCAAGTGGCGATCATCGTCGCTGCCGCACTCGGCTATGGCCTGAACCAATGGATGGCGCCGCAGGCGATCGCCGACTGGGGCTGGCGGATTCCGTTTTTCGTCGGTTGCATGATCGTCCCGTTCATCTTTTTCCTGCGCCGCAACCTGGCGGAAACCGAAGAGTTCGCTGCGCGCAAACACCGTCCGAGCATGGCCGAAGTGTTCCGCACCCTCGGCCAGAACTGGGGTGTGGTGCTGGGCGGCATGTTGATGGTCGCGCTGACCACTACAGCGTTCTACCTGATCACCGTATACGCGCCAACTTTCGGTAAAACCGTGCTGCACCTGAGCACTTCCGATGCGCTGCTGGTCACCCTGCTGGTGGGCGTTTCGAACTTCTTCTGGCTGCCGATTGGCGGCGCGCTGTCCGATCGCATCGGCCGTCGCCCGGTACTGATCGCCATGGCGTTGCTGGCGCTGGCCACAACCTATCCGGCGCTGTCGTTGCTGGTGCAATCGCCGAGCTTCAGCCACATGTTGCTGTCGCTGTTGTGGCTGTCGTTCATCTACGGCCTGTACAACGGCGCGATGATTCCGGCCCTCACCGAGATCATGCCGGTAGAAGTGCGCGTGGCCGGTTTCTCGTTGGCCTACAGCCTGGCCACGGCGATTTTCGGCGGGTTCACCCCGGCGATGTCGACCTTCCTGATTCAGTACACCGGCGACAAAGCCGCGCCGGGTTACTGGATGAGCATCGGTGCGCTGTGTGCGTTGTGCGCCACCCTTTATCTGTACCGCCGTGCCGGTGGTCGTCTGCAACCTGTCGCGGCCTGAGGAAAACCTGCCATGAAAAAACTCTTTACTGTCACCGCCCTCCTCGCCGGTCTGGCGTTCAACCTGAGCGCCCACGCCGCAGAACTCAGCGTGATGACGTCCGGTGGTTTCACCGCCGCGTACAAAATCCTCGGGCCGAAATTCGCCGCCGCCAGCGGTAACACGCTGACCACCAGCCTCGGCCCGTCGATGGGCAAGGCGCCGGAGGCGATCCCTAATCGTCTGGCGCGCGGCGAGCATGCCGATGTGGTGATCATGGTCGGCTATGCCCTCGACGAGTTGATCAAACAAGGCAAGGTCGACCCGGCTTCGCGGGTCGAACTGGCGGATTCGCGGATCGGCATGGTGGTGCGCGAAGGCGCGGCGAAACCGGACATCAGCAGCGTCGACGGCTTGAAGAAAACCCTGCTCGGCGCGCAATCCGTGGCGTACTCCGACAGCGCCAGCGGCGTGTACATCGAGCAGCAGCTGTTCAAGAAACTCGGCATCGAAGATCAGTTGAAGCCGAAGGCCAAGATGGTCGCCAGGATCCCGGTGGGCTCGGTGGTTGCCAGCGGTGACTATCAACTGGGCTTCCAGCAGGTCAGCGAATTGCTGCCGGTGCCAGGGGTGAGCTTCGTCGCGAAGATTCCGGAATCAGTGCAGTCGGTGACCCGTTTCGCTGCCGGCATTCCGGTCAAGGCCGAGCATCCGGAAGAAGCCAAAGCCCTGCTCGCCTACCTTGCCGCGCCTGCCGCCCAGGCTGACGTCAAGGCCACCGGGCTGGATTCGGTCAAGCGCTGATCGTTGGCGGCTGGACCTTCATTTCCACCACCAGCCGCTCCAGTTCCAAAGCCGCCGGGGTTAGCGTACGACCCCGGCGCTTGAGGATGCCGACACTGCGCATCACTTGCGGAGCGGTCAGCGACACCCGCGTCAGGATCGGATGATCCGGCCCGGGCAACGCCATCAATGGCACCGCCGCCACGCCCAACCCCGCCTCGACCAGGCCGATCATCGTCGTCACATGCCGCGTCTCGCAGATGCTCTGACGCTGCGGCACCACCCCGCCCAACGCCTGATCCAGCAGAAAACGATTGCCGGAAGTCTTGTCCAGGCCGATGTAATCCTGCTGATAGAACTCGTCCCACGTCACGCTGCTGCGCTGCGCCAACGGATGATCACGGCGGCAGGCGACCACGTAGCACTCCTGCACAAGCGGTTCGAAGTCGACTTTGGCATCCTGCGTGCCGAGAAAACTCAAACCGAAATCCGCCTCGCCATTGACCACTGCACTCAACACATCGTGGGCGCTGGAGTCGAGGACCTTGACCTTGATCCGCGGAAACTGCTGGTGATAACGCGCGATGACCCGCGGCATGAAGTAGTACGCCGCCGACGGCACGCAGGCGACGGTGACATGGCCCAGCCGCGTCGAGGCCACTTCGCTGATACCCAGCAATGCGACGTCGAGGTCATCGAGCAAACGTTCGACGCTGGGCATGAAACCGCGCCCGGCCTGGGTCAGGCTGACCTTGCGCGTGGTGCGCTCGAAGAGTTTGACGCCGAGCGCGTCTTCGAGCTTTTCGATGCGCCGGCTCAGTGCCGGTTGCGACAGGCGTACGGTATCGGCGGCCTTGCGAAAGCTGCCCTGCTCGACCACCGCGCGAAAGGCTTGCAGGTCGTTGAGGTCGAAGTTGATGGCCATGGCGGTTCCGGAAATTGATGCGCAGGGGTTATAAATGTAACCAGTTGATGCAAAACATTACAGCCACAATGAAATTCCCCTGTGGGAGCGAGCCTGCTCGCGAAAGCGGTGTAGCAGTCAAAGGATGTGTGGCTGACCCACCGCCTTCGCGAGCAGGCTCGCTCCCAAACTGGATATGCGATGGCCTGAGGTCCTTGTAGCCCTTATCCTTGTCGCCCCCCGCCGTACCGTTGTCAGGAGTAAACCCATGCCCCATGAAGGCAATCTGTTGCAAGCCGCTGTCGTGTTTCTGTTCGCGGCGGTGCTCACCGTGCCTTTGGCCAAACGTCTGCAACTGGGCGCGGTGCTCGGTTATCTGTTCGCCGGGGTGATCATTGGCCCGTCGGTGCTCGGCCTGATCGGCAACCCGCAGAGCGTGGCGCATATTTCCGAACTGGGCGTGGTGTTGTTGCTGTTCATCATTGGCCTTGAGCTGTCGCCGCGACGCTTGTGGGTGATGCGCAAATCGGTGTTCGGCGTCGGCCTGGCGCAGGTGCTGCTGACCGCGTCGGTGATCGGCGTGCTGGCGTTGTCGGTGTTTGGCCAACCGCTGAACAGCGCGATTGTGCTGGGTCTGGGCCTGGCACTTTCCTCGACCGCGTTCGGCCTGCAGAGTCTGGCCGAGCGCAAGGAACTGACCAGCCCTCACGGACGGCTGGCGTTTGCGATTCTGTTGTTTCAGGACATCGCCGCGATCCCCTTGATTGCCCTGGTGCCGATGCTCGCCGGCGTCGATCACCACACCAGTACCGCCGACGATATCCGTCACAGTCTGCAGGTGCTCGGCGGCATCGCCGTGGTGGTGATTGGCGGACGCTATCTGCTGCGCCCGGTGTTTCGCGTGGTGGCGAAAACCGGTCTGCCTGAGGTGTCCACCGCCACCGCATTGCTGGTGGTCATCGGCACCGCGTGGCTGATGGATCTGGTCGGTGTGTCGATGGCGCTGGGGGCGTTTCTCGCCGGTCTGCTGCTGGCGGATTCGGAGTATCGGCACGAGCTGGAAGCGCAGATCGAACCGTTCAAAGGCCTGCTGCTTGGGCTGTTTTTCATCAGTGTCGGCATGGGCGCGAATCTGAGTCTGCTGCTCAGTGCGCCGATCACTGTGCTGGGGCTGACGCTGCTGCTGATCGGCCTGAAGTTGCCGCTGCTGTTTGTGGTCGGGCGTCTGGCGGGCGGCCTGAACAAGATCAGTGCGATTCGCCTCGGCATCGTATTGGCGGCCGGCGGTGAGTTCGCTTTCGTGGTGTTCAAGATCGGTCGCGATCAGGGCCTGTTCGAGCCGCGTCTCTACGATCTGTTGGTATTGACCATCACCCTGTCGATGGCATTGACGCCGTTGCTGCTGTTGCTTTGCGCGCGGCTGGTCAGCCCGAAAGTGCAGCCGGTGGAAGTGCCGGAGAAATTCCGTGAAATCGACACTGAAGCACCGCGCGTGGTGATTGCCGGCATGGGCCGGATGGGCCAGATCGTCGCGCGGATTCTGCGCGCGCAAAATATCAATTTCGTCGCGCTGGACACGTCGGTGGAAACCATCGAACTGTCGCGCAGTTTCGGCGGTGTGCCGGTGTTCTATGGCGATCCGATGCGCCCGGAAATCCTCCATGCGGCGAAAGTCGGCGAGGCGGAATATTTTGTCATCGCCACCGACGATCCAGACACCAACATCAAGACCGCTGAGGTGGTGCGCAAGCACTATCCGCACATGAAAATCATTGCCCGCGCCCGTAACCGTCAGCACGTGCATCGTTTGATCGATGTCGGCGCCGAGGCGATTCGGGAAACCTATTATTCGAGCCTGGAAATGAGTCGACGTACGCTGGTCGGGCTCGGTCTGACCCAGGAACAGGCGGATGCACGGATCAAGCGATTCAAGCATCACGACGAACAGGTGCTGGAGGCGCAGCACGCGGTCTACGACGACGAGGCCAAGGTCCTGCAGACCGCTCAGGAAGCCCGAGCGGAACTGGCCAAACTGTTCGAGTCGGATCAGCTGGAAGAAGAAGCCCGAAAATCCTGAAAATGTGGCGCAGCTCACGCCGCCATCGCGGGCAAGCCCGCTCCCACAGTGGTCGAGTCGCACCGACATTTCGTGTACGCCATCTAACCCTGTGGGAGCGGCTTGCCCGCGAAGAGGCCGGCACCGTCAACACTAATATCCTGATTGTTCCCACGCTTCGCGTGGTAACACAGCCCGCGGACGCTCCGCGCTCCATTCGCGAGCTGGAACGCGGAGCGTCCCTTTAGGTATTTCCCACGCAGAGCGTGGGAACGATCATGTCGCCCAGGTCAGGCAAGTTCAGCCGTGCGTTGCTCCTTGACCGGCGCCACCGCAAACCGGTCCGCCAGAAACGGTGCGATATCCAGTGGCAACGGCTCATCATTCACCAACTTGTCGAGCAATACGCCAGTAATCGCCGAAGTCAGGATGCCCGTGCGAAAGTGCCCGCACGCATTCAGGTAACCCTCCACCCCTCGCATTGGCCCGAGGATCGGCAGTTCGTCCGGCGAACCTGGACGCAGCCCGGCCCAGGTGCGCTTCAGATTCACATCAGCCAGTCCCGGCAGGCAGCGCACCGCGCCCTGCACCAGCCCGGCGATTTCCGGGTAGGTGGTGGTGACGTCGAAGCCCTTGTCTTCGGTGGTGCTGCCGATGAGGATCTCGCCGTTGTCCTTTTGCGCCACGTAGCAGTCGCTGGTAGTCAGGCAGCCGTTAAGGATCTTCGGCATGCGTTCGGTCAGCAGAATCTGGCCCTTGACCGGTTTCACCGGAATACGAGTCCCGGTGGCCCACTCACTCAGATCCGCCGCCCAGGCGCCCGCGGCGTTGATCAGCGTCTTGCAGTGGAAAACGCCCTGTTCGCTCGTTTGCACCCCGGTCACCCGCGTGCCGTGATGCAGCACCCCGGTGACGTTGGTGTTGACGAAAATGTCCACGCCGTTCTGCCGCGCGCCTTCCAGGTAGGCATCGGCGAGGCGGAACGGGCTGACCTGATGGTCGCAAAGGAACTCCAGCGCCCCGCGTGCCTCGTGGCTGACGCTCGGTTCGGCGGCGCGCAACGCCGCTTGATCGAGCCAGCGCACCTGATCGGCCAGATGCGGAATGCAGCCAACGATGTGCTCGGCGTAGAGCCGGTCTTCCTCGTCATAGATGACGAATTTCAGCCCGGTCCGCTCGAACTTGAAATCCATCCCGTGATGGTCTTTCAGCTCGCGGTGCAACGCCGGGTACAGCGCGTTGGACTGCAAGGCGAAATCGAAAAACGACGTCGGCAGAATGTGCGGCGTGCTCGCATCCACCGCCACCGCCGCGCCCTGGGTTTCGCGCTTGCGATTGGCTGACATCATGCGGAAGAAAATCACCCCGCAGCCCAGCCCGACTGACTCGCCGATCGCCCACAGACCACCGGCCGACGCACGGGTGGCGTTGCCGGGGCGCTTGGCGTCGATCAGCGCAATCCTCAGGTTTTTGCGTTTGGACAATTGATAGGCGCAGGACGCCCCGATCACGCCGCCACCGGCAATGACCACGTCGTAGAACTTACTCATGGGCAGCGGCCTCCCTGCCGATGGACTGGAACGCGGAAAAAGGAATTGGATCAATCGGGAAGCGCGGACGCAGCCAGCCGACATCCTTGCGACCGGTGGCCTGGCGCAGACGATCGCTGCAGTAGCCGACGCACATGCGCCCCTGGCAATCGCCCATGCTCACACGGGTGCGCATTTTCAGGCTGGCGATGTCTTGCACGCCTTGCTCCAGCGCCCGATCAATGTCGGCACGGGTGGCGTTTTCGCAACGGCAGATGACCGTGTCGGCCGCCGGCAACGCGGTCTGACCAACGCCGCGCTCGGTGTAGCGATCCACCGCCGCACGAAAGCGCACGATGGCTTTGAGTTTGCCCAAGTAGCGGTCGCGACGCACCCGCGCCAGTTCCTCTTCGAGCACGCCGCGTTGCAGCAGAATCGACGTCGCCGCAATCTTGCCAGCGAGCATCGCCGCTTCACCGCCACGAATCCCGCCCATGTCGCCGGCCAGATGCACGTGCGGCTCGTTGCTTTGCTGCCAGATGTTGGCATTGGCGCGCAGGTAACCGTCGTCACTGAAGCCATGATTGAGGCCCATCTGCTGGCTCAACTGCGTGCGCGGGATAAAGCCGTAACCGACCGCCAGGGTCTGCGCTTCGAAGCGCTCGACGCGGTTCAGGTCCGGTTCCCAGGTCGCCGAATACGGCGCGACGCTGACGCTTTTCAGTTCGCCCTCGCCATGCGCTTCGACCACGCCCCAGCCGTATTGCAGGGGGATGCCGTGCAGTTTCAGGTACGCAAGCATGCTCAAGCCATCGAGGAACAGCTGCGGCTTGTTCAACAACGCCAGACTTTCCCGGGCGATCTTGCCGAATGCACAAGCCTCATACACGCCCGCAACACGGACGCCGGACGCATGCAGTTGCGTCGCCACCAGCGGCAACAGCGGCCCGGTGCCGGCAATGATCACCGGCCCTCGTGGCTTGACCACGCCACTTTTGATCTGCAACTGCAGGCCGCCCAGCATGATCACGCCAGGCAACGTCCAGCCGCGAAACGGCACGCTGCGCTCGTGACAACCGGCGGATAACAGCAACTGGGCGTATTCGATTTCATGCAGTTGCTCGTCGCCGTCGAGCACCACCAACGCGCGAGTGTCTTCGGCGCCGACCACGCGATGGTTGAGGCGCACGTCGATCAGCCCGGCCTGCTGCTGAAATTCGCCGTGCAGCTTGCCCAGCACCTCGGCGTAACGCGGGCCGAGATAGTCCAGCTGCACGCCGTCACGCAGCGGCCCGCGATAGACCACACCGCCGAGGCGCGACGCTTCTTCGAGCAAGGTGCAGCGCACGCCGTGACGGGCCAGTTCGATAGCGGCGGCCATTCCGGCAGGGCCACCGCCGACAATCACCGGTTGCAGGCTCATACCACCTCCTGCGCAGTGATGCGATTGACCTGGGTTTGAATTTGCATGCCGTCGCGCACCACGGTCTGACAGGCGCGGCGTTTATGCCGACCGTTGATCCGCACCAGACAGCACTGGCACACACCCATGCCGCAGTAGGCGCCGCTGATCTGGTTGTGATCGTTGCGCGCGATCTGGCGCAGGCCGAGGGATTGAATAACGCTGAGAACGGTTTCGCCGATGGCGGCCGTGACAGGCTGGCCGTTGATGTGCACGATCATGTCCGCCTGCACCAACGGCTGGATATCGAAGGATCTTTCTAGGCAGTTCATTGCAGTGTTCGTCCGTGAAAAATTCAGAAGAGTTTTGTGTCAGCTCCTTGCTGCACTACACCACGCCGTCCCGTTCTTAATGCTTTCGTGGGAACGTGCGGTACTCCGTTAGCGCAAAAACCTGCGCACGAAATCAATGTAGTCGATACCGCGACAAAGGCCTGGTTCATTTACGTTAGGCAATATCGCGATACGAAATGTTGATCCAGAGCAGGCACAGCACAAATGCCTGTGGGAGCGAGCCTGCTCGCGAATCTGCGCCGCACCATAGTCATCGAATTCAGACAAACCGCTTTCGCGAGCAGGCTCGCTCCCACCCTGTGTGTGCGTTGCGCCAGACAGCAAAAAGCCGCTTTCACCCGAAGATGACAGCGGCCGAGGCAACCTGCCTCAGAGGGATCAGTGCACGAACAGGGCGATCAGGATGATGATCGGGATAGGCACGCCGAGGAAAAACAGCAGTAATGAGCGCATGGTTTTGCTCCTTGTTTAACGGACTGGAGTGGTCGTGGTGTAGGTGTCGACTTCGACGTATTCCACCGCGTCGCGACGACGACCGCCGAAAGTAGCGGCGAGGCTGGCAAAGAACGCACCGGCCAGCAGCGCGACGAACATCCACAGCGAGGTGTAGGCAGCGACTTTGGCGGCGGTGTCGGCGGCTTGCTGAGCTTTCAGTTTGGCGTCGGCGATGGCTTTCTGCGTGCTGGCGTAGATCTCATCTACACGACGTTCAGCATCGGCCTGACTCAGGTTGGTTCGCTGCGCGACCAGTTGGGCCAGGTAGGTACGGTCTTCGGCACTGAGCTGACCGTTGGCCAGGCTCTGGGCGAAGATGCGGGTCACGGTGCCGCGTGCGGCGTCATCGCTGACAGCAACAGGACGATCGTCGCGGAACAGGCTGTCGACGAAATAGCCGTACTGATCGCTGTCAGTGTTGGCAGCCACCGAACCGGCCGCCTGACTCATCGCACCGGCAGCACCGCCGACAACGTTGGCACCGGCCTGCACACCGCCGCTGACGACGCTGCTGACCGAGCCGACCACCAGTATCGCGGTGACCAGTGTGGCCACGCACCAAGCGAGGAAACCGTGCGCGGTGTCGCGGAAATACACCTCGTCACCGTGCATGTTCGCCCACTTCACCCGCAGGCGACCGGCAATATAGCCACCCATGCCGGAAGCGATGATCTGCGTCACTGCCAGCCAGACAATCGTCGAAATACCCAGGCCTTTGGCGCTGACGCCCTCTCCGGCCCACGGCGAAACAGCGGAGAAACCCAGACCGAAGCCGAGCAACACCAGAATCATCGACAACGCCGCAGCCGCCGCAGCGCCCGCGAAAATTGCGCCCCAGGACACACCCGAAACGCTGCTTGATTCTTCAACGGCAGAATAAAATCCATCAGAAGATCTGTTCATTGTTGTTCTGCTCCAGGCATGAAAAATGATGTTACAAGTACTCAGCGGAGCAATTGCAGCGACCGTGCCAGTCGTCAGAACAAAATAAACCTAGCATTTTCAATCAGTTAGAAAAGATGAACTTCCTCAGACCTTGCAATTTGCAACAACTGGGCAATAACGGCGGGTTTTCTGCATTGGCTGGCGAGCTGAAATCTGCATTTGTGACAGCCTGAAGATGAAAGTTAATTTAAAGCGCCACCGGAATTTCTTGGCAAAATGCTGCCATTCCGTTTGAACCGATCAGCAGGCCTGCCTATGACTCGTATCTTGACCATCGAAGACGACGCCGTGACCGCTCGGGAAATCGTCGCCGAACTCAGCAGCCACGGGCTCGACGTCGACTGGGTCGACAATGGCCGCGAAGGCCTCGACCGCGCTGTGAGCGGCAATTACGACCTGATCACCCTCGACCGCATGTTGCCCGAGCTCGACGGCCTGGCCATTGTCACCACCCTGCGCACCATGGGCGTGGCGACGCCGATTCTGATGATCAGCGCCCTCTCCGACGTCGACGAGCGCGTGCGTGGCTTGCGCGCTGGCGGTGACGATTACCTGACCAAGCCGTTCGCCACCGACGAAATGGCCGCGCGGGTCGAAGTGCTGTTGCGCCGCCAGACCAGCGTCGCCACGCAAGCGACGACGCTGCAGGTCGCTGACCTCGAGCTCGACTTGATCAGCCACGAAGCGCGCCGCGCCGACCAGGTGCTGACGCTGCTGCCGACCGAATACAAACTGCTCGAATTCCTCATGCGCAACAGTGGCCAGATCCTCTCGCGGATGATGATTTTCGAAGAAGTCTGGGGCTATCACTTCGACCCGGGCACCAACCTGATCGACGTGCACATCGGCCGCCTGCGCAAGAAGATCGACGCCGCTGGCAACGTTCCGCTGATCCGCACGGTACGGGGCTCCGGCTATGTCATTGCCGAACCCGTCTGACGGCTGGCGCTCTTCCAGCAGCCGTTTGCTGGCGCTTTACAGCTCGCTGTTCGTGGCCTGGAGCGCGATCCTCATGGGGGTCATGTATTACGAGGTGTCGGGCTACCTGGACAACCTCGCCAAGCATTCGCTGATGCAACGCCAGCACCTGTTTTCGCACTTTCGTGGCGAGCAACTGGAAGACGCCCTCGCCGCCAGCATGACCTTCGATATTCGTGGCATCGACGCCTATGGCCTGTTCAGTGCCGACGGCGTTTACCTCGGCGGTGCGCTGCAGCAGATTCCCGAAGGCCTGCCGCTGGACGGCAAGATCCACATGCTCGCCGACTGCGCCGATTCCGATGATCCGACCCTGCCGAACGACAGCTGCGATGCCGTGGCCACGCAAACCCGCGATGGCCGCTGGCTGGTGCTGCTGCGCGACAACGGCTCGTTGTTCGCAGTGACGCGGATCATTTTGCATGCGTTGTTCTGGGGTGTGTCGCTGACCATTCTGCCGGGCGTCGCCGGGTGGCATCTGCTGCGGCGCCGGCCGTTGCGGCGGATTCGGGCGATTCAGGACAGCGCCCAGGCGATTGTCGCCGGCGATCTGACCCATCGTTTGCCGCTGTCCAATCGCCGCGATGAACTGGACATGCTCGCCGCCATCGTCAACGCGATGCTGGAGCGCATCGAGCGGCTGATGAACGAAGTCAAAGGCGTCTGCGACAACATCGCCCACGACCTGCGCACGCCTCTGACGCGCCTGCGCGCGCAGTTGTATCGCATGCAGCAACAGGCCGGCGAAGGCTCGCAGGAAGCGGCGCAACTGGATCTGGTGCTGGCCGAAGCAGATACGCTGATGGCACGGTTTCGCGGTTTGCTGCGAATTTCCGAGCTGGAAGATCGTCAGCGTCGCTCGGGTTTCGTGCAGCTCGACCCGGTGCAACTGCTCGAAGAACTGCATGAGTTTTACTTGCCACTGGCCGAAGAAGGCGAGCTGCGTTTCGAGCTGAACATGCCGGAAACCCTGCCGCCGCTCAATGGCGATCGGGCGTTGCTGTTCGAGGCACTGGCGAATCTGTTGAGCAATTCGATCAAGTTCACCCCGCCCGGCGGCACGGTCATGTTGCGCGGAGTCAATGTCGGTGGGCAGACGCAGATCGAAGTGCACGACTCGGGGCCAGGAATTCCCGAGGCGGAACGTGAGGCAGTATTCCAGCGTTTCTACCGCGCCGACGGCGGGCAACCGAAGAGCGGTTTTGGCCTTGGGTTATCGATCGTCGCGGCGATTGTCAGCCTGCACGGCTTCAGCCTGCAGGTGAGCAATAGCGATCTGGGCGGGGCGAAACTGCTGCTCGATTGCCAGCAGAGCCTGATCGGCAGTTCCTGATCAGCGCTTGAAATGCAGCATCTGTGATGATCGTATGATCGTTCCCACGCAGAGCGTGCGAACGATCGGCCGAGATGTATCTAGGTTGGGTAATTGGCGCGCAATGCGTCCAGCCCACCCTGGTAAATGCCGTTGAACAGCGCCACCGCTTCCTCATCGCTCACGCCGACGGCGGTAAATCGTCCCGACCAGGTTACTCGTGCGCCCTGCTCCTGCGCCTCGACCTTGAGCGTGGCCAGATAATCAGTCGCCGGAAACGGTGCCTGTTCGATCGAATAGCTGTACGTCATGGCGGCGTTATCGAAGGTTTGCAGGCGTTCGATCACCACGCCGCCGTCAGCGGTTTTCAGGCTGCGCACACGTCCGCCGTCGGTCAGGGTGCTTTCGGTAATGAGCGGCAGCCAGTCGGGCAGCGTGTTGAAGCCGCCGATCAATTGCCAGACTTGATCGGCCGAGGACGGGATGTCGATGGTTGCAGAAGCGGTTGCCATGGAAGTGGTCTCTCTCGTCAGTTCAAATGTAGCCCCTCACCCTAGCCCTCTCCCCGAGGGAGAGGGAACCGATTGGGGGAAATTAGCGATGTGCGCCGACGTGGAAGATCCGCGCTGAATCCATAATCGCTTAGGTCGCTTGGGTCGTTCAGGTCGGCATCTGACGCGGCACAACTCGGTCAGTCCCCTCTCCCTCCGGGAGAGGGCTAGGGTGAGGGTTTTTTCAGTTCTCCAACAACCGCAGTAACCCCTGATCATCAACCTCGACCCTGATCGCGTCATAACTGGCAATCGTCGCGTGCGTGGTCTCCAGCGGATGCTGATGAGTCGTGGTAATGATCATCAACGGCGCACCCGCCGCTTCCGCCGCTTGAATGCCCACCGTCGCGTCTTCGAATATCAGGCAATCGCGCGGTTCAACCCCGAGGCGTTGCGCCGCCAAGCGATACCCCGCCGGATCCGGTTTGCCGGCCTTGACGTCTTGCGCGGTGATCAACACTGCAGGCGCGGCAATGCCGGCGGCTGCCATGCGCCGCAACGCCAGATCCCGCGGTGCCGAAGTGACCATGGCCCAGCGCTCGGCCGGCAGGCTGTTGAGAAACGCCGCGGCGCCGGGAATCTCGACAATGCCTTCGACGTCGTCGATTTCCGCAGCGGTAATGAACGCCGCCTGGGCTTCGGCATCCACCCCCGGCAGGTTCAGACGCGTGATGGTGTCGATAGCCCGTGCACCGTGGATGGTCGGTAGAAACGCCTCGACATCGACGCCATGGCGTACCGCCCAAGCCGACCAAATACGCTCCGCAGCGGCGATGGAATTGAGCACGGTACCGTCCATGTCGAACAGGAATGCACCGAACGCGCGGTCGAAAACAGAAATTTCAGCAGACAAAAGGGCAAATCCTCTGACAAGGGCGGGCAAATTCGCCTGCCAATGTAGCACCCGTCAGTGCAACTGCGGGGCCTTGGACTTGAACGCCTCTTCCACGCAGTCGAGCAACTGACCGATCGCCCACGGCTTTTTGATGAACGCCACCGAATGCTTGACCCCCGAGGTTTCCGGGGTCTCGTAACCGGACATGACCATCACCGGTTTTTCCGGCCAGCGATCACCGACCAGATTGGCCAGGTCGGCGCCATTGAGTGTGCCGGGCATGGTGATATCGGTCAGTAACAGCGCAACGTCCGCCGCGTGTTTTTCCAGATACAGTGACGCTGCGTCAGCGCTGGTTTGCGGTTCGACCTTGAACCCTTCCTCCTGAAGAATTTCGCAAAGAAACTCCAGAATCAACGGATCGTCCTCGACTACCAGAATCAACCCGCCAGGAAGGTGCGCGCTCGACGTAGGTGTAGGGCACATGAACAGCACTCCCCCGAATTACATTTTTCGATTAGCGGTTTGGATCCGCTGCTTATCTGGTATGAGCCACACGCTCTGCAGAAATTCACTTTTGATACAGGACTTTTCGAAAACAAGGTTTCCAGCGGTATCGGTCGGGATTCGCAACGCAGCAATTGTGGTTAAAATGCCGGCCCCTTCTGCTTGCCGATCCTGACCGATGACCCCTGACGCCCTCACCACCCTCCGCGCCCATTTGCTGCCGGCGCTCGCCGCCGCACCCAGCGAAACCCGTCGCCTGTTTCACGGTCGCGGGCGCTGCTGGCCGGGGCTGGAGCAGTTGACGGTGGACTGGTTGCAGGGCGTGGTGCTGGTGTCGCTGTTCAAAGAACCGGCGCCTGAGCAACTGGCAGATCTGAAACGCTTGCTGCTGGACATCACTGCTAGCGAAGAATGGCGGCAGTGCGGTGCGCATACTTTGTTGATCCAGCATCGCTACTTGCCACAAAGCACCGCCGAATGGCTGCTCGGCGACGAGATTGAGGAAATGACCATTGTCGAGGGCGGCTTGCAGTACCGCGTTGACCTGGGCCGCAAGCAGAACGCCGGGCTGTTTCTTGACATGCGTTACGGGCGCGACTGGGTGCGCGAACAGGCCAGCGGCAAACGCATTCTCAACCTGTTTGCCTACACCTGCGGTTTCTCGGTCGCGGCCATTGCTGGCGGCGCCAGCCATGTGGTCAACCTCGACATGTCCCGCGCGGCGCTGAGCCGCGGTCGCGACAATCATCGCCTGAACGGCCACGACCTGAGCAAAGTCAGTTTCCTCGGCCACGATCTGTTCAAGTCCTGGGGCAAGGTGATCAACGGCGGCCCGTACGATCTGGTGATCATCGATCCGCCGTCGTTCCAGAAAGGCAGCTTTCTGCTGACCAAGGATTACCAGCGCGTGCTGCGGCGCCTGCCGGAATTGCTCACGGCACAGGGCAGCGTACTGGCGTGCATGAACGACCCGGCGTTCGGCTCGGACTTTCTGATCGATGGCGTGACGCGGGAAGCGCCGGGATTGCGCTTTGAGCAGCGGCTGGATAATCCGCCGGAGTTTCCGGACATCGACCCGGAGAGCGGCTTGAAGGCGCTGGTTTTCCAGCGCACCGCCTGACTTGACGGAAACTTTCTGAACGACACCCATCTCCTGTAGGAGCGAGCCTGCTCGCGAAAGCGTTCTGTCAGTCGCAGCGATGTTGACTGAGCTAGCGCATTCGCGAGCAGGCTCGCTCCCACAGGGTTAGCGTTTTGCTTGAGAAACTTGGCGGGCCAGCGCAAACAGCTTGGGCTGCCCATTGACTGCCATCCCCCTGCGCAAAATCAGTCTGGCAACGCCGAGTCGGCGCGAATCGAGCGCCATGCGGCTTGCGCCAGTACTTCGCGATATTCCATCGGGCTGCCCTTGACCCGCCCCGCCAGCCACGCACGGCAGTAGCTGTCGGCCTGACCAATGATCAGCGAGGGCAACAATTCGAACGGCAACTCGCGCAGTTCGCCCATGCGCCCGGATTCACCGAGCCATTCGCGCAGGCGTCGATTGCGCATTTTGTTGCGCTCGGCCAACTCATCCTTGAATGGCCCTTTGGTCACGGCAAACCGCGCGTGGTACTGAAAGCGCGCCCATTGTGGCTGGCGCTCGACCCAGTCGAGGTAGCTGAACACCAGCGCCTGCACGCCTTGTTCGGTGGTTTGCGCGGCATCCAGATACTCATCGCGCAGCCGCGTCTGATCCTCCAGCGCGGTGAAAAACAGCGCTGCGACCAAGCCTTCCTTGTTGCCGAAATGGTGATAGATCGCGCCGACGCTGGTATCGCATTCGGCGCGAATCATCTCGATGGTGGTGGCCTCGATGCCCTGTTCGTTGAACAGGTGCAGCGCCTTGCGAAAAATATCGCGCTTAAGCTCGGCGCGCCGACCGGGGTAACTGCGTTCAAGTAGATCTGCGGTGTCCATGCTGCTCACAGCCTGAAAAATGAATAGTGGAAGACACGCTCGTGCCCAACAAAAAAAGCCTGTACAGGTTGACAGATTTTCCGCAAACAGAATACCGTTCCGTTACAGAACATTATTCTGTAACGGAACATAGTTCTGCAAACCACTTACCGCGAGGCGTTTTCCATGAGTCAATCTCTCAGCATGTTCAACAGCGTCGGCTCCGACGCCTTCAGCAAAATGGCCTGCCAGTTCGCCCCCTACTTCAGCACGATTAACCCGTTGATCACCGAACTGCGCCCGAACGCCGCCACCGTCCAGGTGCCGTTTCGCAAGGAAATCACCAACCACCTCGGCACGGTCCATGCGATTGCCATGTGCAACGCGGCAGAACTCGCCGGCGGCATGATGACCGACGTTTCGATCCCCGACGGCGCGCGCTGGATTCCCAAAGGCATGAGCGTGGAATACCTGGCCAAGGCCAAAACCGACGTGACGGCAGTGGCCAGCGCTGAAGGCGTGGATTGGCAAAGCGAGGGCGACAAGGTGGTCACCGTCGATATTCACGATACCGAGGGCAAAAAGGTCTTCACGGCGCGGATAACCATGAATGTGAAGCTTGGCTGAGTGGCGGGGGCTGCGGTGAGCCTGCCCTCACCCCAGCCCCTCACCCGGAAGTGAGGGCGCCGATCCCGGTTGGCTGCCGACCTGATCGTTCCCACGCTCCGCGTGGGAATGCAGCCGCGGACGCTCCGCGTCCATGACGCAAAGCGTGACGACGGAACCCGGTTAACTCAATGCAGTGTCAGCCGCTGGCGGACGAATTCTTCGGTATGCCGGGTCGTCTGATCCAAATGCCGGTCGCGCTGTTTCTCGGCGTCGAGCATCGCGCGCTTGCCGTTTTTCTGCAGCAGATAGGTATGAATCTGCTGCACCTCCAGCGAGCGATAGATCGGGGTGGTATCGATGAAACCGCGCAAGCCGTTGCTGCGATAGTGTCGGGTACTCATCAGCACCTGGGTTTCGCGCGAGCCGATCACCTCAAAACCCAGCGCCTCGAAATACGCGACCTTGCCAACGCTGCAGGTCAGTTCGGCATGCGGATAACGCCCGGTCATCTCGCCGAGCATCGCCCGTGCCACACCCTGGCGCCGATGCCCTTCGCGCACCGCCATGTAGGCGACGCTGCACGCTTCCCAGTCGCCCTGCACCGGCAGGTACAGAACAAAGCCGATGACCTGCTCCGGGTCGTCCTCGGCGGTCGCGACCAGCAATTCCACTTCGGTGCCCTTCTCGCCGTTCAACGCTTCCAGATACAGATGCACCTCATAGCCCACCGCGTACTGATAGACGTTGTACAGCAGGTTGCTCGGCCCCAGGCCGACGGCGCTGATGTCGGTCAGGTAGTCGACGACCATTTGCAGGATCTGGCTGTTGACGCTTTCAGGGCATGGGGTTTTGTAGTGGGTGATGCGTGGCATGACAGGCAAACTCCGGCGGAAAACCGCGACATCATACCTTGTGGATCAACAGAGTCTGCCGATGTCAGCTCAGCGTCACTGCTGCGGCGCCACGACCTTGAACTTGATGACGATCTCTGTGGACACCACCGAGTCTGCCCATTCCCCTGCGCCGAGGCCGAACTCGTTGCGCTTGAGGATCATCTCCCCGTCGAACACACCGATGCCACTGCCCGGTTTCAGCTCCACCGGTACCTGCACAGCGCGAGTCATGCCTTTGAGGGTGAGCTGACCGTCGACCAGATAACGATGCTCCGCCACTTCGGCGAAGCGCGTCGACTGAAACACCGCCACAGGAAACTTCTCAGTGTCGAACCACGCCGGTTTCACCAGTTCGGTGTTGGCGTCGTCACTGCCGGCATCGATGCTGCTGAGGTCGATGTGCAAAGTGGTCCGGGCGTTGCCGAGGTCATTACTATCGAAATCCAGCGTTGCCTCGAACTTGCCGAAGATGCCATACATCGGCGCGCCCATCTGTTTGTAAGTGAAGCTGATCTGGCTGGCGGTGGTGTTGACCCGGTTGTACTCGACGGCCTGCGCCACAACTGAAACGCACAGGGAAAACGCGGCAGCCAGCAGCAATCGGATCAACATGACTTTCTCCAGGCTGGGCTCGCTATCGGGACACCCCGATTGACTTAAGCAAACAACTGACCGTTACGCCAACGCTAACCGGGCTAAACCAACCGCTCAATTTTCTGATGCCGCCAGACCAGTTTGTAATACAGCGTCTGCAGCACCAGCATGCCCAGATACGCGACCGGAAATGCCATCCACACGCCTTGCAAACCAAACTGCCCGTCGAGCCAATACGCTGCCGGCAGTTGCACGCCGACCACGCAGATGATCGCAATGGCCACCGGCACCAGCACCGTGCCGCTGGCGCGCATGATGCCGCCGATGATCGCCTGGAAGCCAAACACCAGCAGGCTCCATAACATGATGTGCAACAGATGCTCAGCCATCGCCCGGGTCGAGTCATCGGTGAGGAACAGCCCGAGCAACCAGTGCGATAGCAGGTAACCGAGAAGGATCAAACCACCGGTCAGGCACACGTTGATCAAAAGGCCCGTACGCAGGATCGGGCCCATGCGTTCCAGCCGCCCGGCACCGATGGCCTGTGCACCAAGAATCGATGCGGTGATCGCAATCGACAGCGCCGGGAACTGCACGTAGTTGACGATCTGCGTCACCGCGCCGTAAGCCGCGGTTGCTTGCGAACCGTGCTGATTGACCAGTGCCAGAATCACCAGCTCCGACAGCGACAGCACAATCATTTGCACGCCGGTCGGCAGGCCGATGCGCAGCACTTTGCCGAGAATCGCACCGTCGAGTCGCAGTGCGGCAAAAAACTCCCGGTCCGGCGCCAACGGATGCCCCTTGCGAATCAAGCGCCACGCCAGCCACGCCATCGCCGACAGGTTACCGGCCAGTCCGGCATAGGCCGCGCTCTGAATACCCAGTTGCGGCAAGCCGAACCAGCCACGAATAAGCGCCGGCGTCAGCGCCAGACCGACGCAGGTCGAGACCATCAGTGCCAGCAGCGGTGACAGCGTATCGCTGACCCCGCGCAGCAATTGCGTGAACAGCACGAATACCAATAGCGACGGCAGAATCCACAGCATCACATGGGCGTATGCCACCGCATCATCGAGGACATCCGCCGGTGTCCCCAGCCCGGTCAGCGCCTGTCGCGCAAATACACTGCCGAGCACCGCCGCCAGCAACCCGATCAACACGCCCAACAGCAGCGTCGCGCCGGCGATCGCCTTGACCATGTGCGTTTCGCGCGCGCCCCAGGCCTGGCCGATCAGCACACCCGCTCCCGCACCGAGGCCGATCACCAGTGCGATAAAAAAGAACACGACAGGAAACATTCCCGACACCGCCGCCAGCGCCTGGGTGCCGAGCATCTGGCCGATGTAGATGCTGTTGACCGTGCCCGACATCGATTGCAGAAAATTCGACAGCACCATTGGCGCAAGGAACAGCAGATAGGTTTGCCAGAGCGGGCGGTGGTCGGCGACTTGCATTGAGGGGTGGTCCATCTCTACGGCGGGAGGGTTGATGGAGGATAGCTTCGATGACATGCGGGCGGTGTGCAATTAACATTTCCGTTCGCTGTTTATCAGCGATCCAAACATTGTCTAAACAATCGCTGAGGGCAGTAGGTAGCGTGTCACGGGCTGTGGTAAATAAAACGCACACCAATTTCTCTGCTTGAGGTTCTGTACATGCCGCACCTTGCCAACCTGCTGACCGGCACCCTTCTCGCCCTCCTCGTCACCGGCGCTCAAGCCGCCACGCCCGCCGAAACCCTGAAGCCGTTGGTGCAGACGCTGAACGAACGCCTGAACATCGGCGACCTCGTAGCGCTGACCAAATGGGACAGCGGCAAGCCAATCCAGGACAGCCCGCGTGAAGCGCAAGTCATCGCCAATGCGCGAACGCTGGCCACAGAACACAAACTCGATCCAGAAGATGTCGCGCAATTGCTCGCTGCGCAAATGGAGGCGAACAAGCTGGTGCAGTACGGTCTGCTGGCCCAGTGGCAAGCCGCCGGAGCCGCGCCGGACACGCCGCGTCCTGATCTGGGCAAGCAGATCCGCCCACGCCTGGATCAATTGCAAACGCGGCTGTTGCAGCAGTACGCCGACTTCGCGCCGTACCGCCATGACGCCGATTGCCCGAAGTGGCTGGTCAACGCGCGCAATGGCCTGACCAAGGATGCGCTGCATCAGCTGGCGCTGACCCGTGCGACCGGTGAACTGTGCATTCGGCCGGTAGCGCCGTAGGCAGCAGCGTACGCAGCTCTTCCAGAATCACAGGCAAGCCAACCTGAAACGGCCGCGGGGGTATCCACACTCGACTGGCCCCCGCCACCCATTGCGCATACCATTCGCCAACAAAATCAGAACAGACCCCGCCTGCCATGCTCAACGCCAGTCTGCGTAGCCACCTCACCCTCTGGTTCGCCGGACTGTCCTTGCTGACGCTGTTGAGCGTGGGCTTCTATGTCGGCCATATCGCCACCGAGCAGATGAAGCAGGCCAGCGGCAACGCGCTGCTCAATACCGCGCGCGCGGCGGCGTCCTTGTTGGGCGAGCAACTGCGCGAACGCCAGCTGGAGGTTTATCTGCTCAGCCGCGCTCCGCATTTGGAGCGTGGCGATCTCGACAACCCGGCGATACTGAAATCCATGCAATTGCGCACCGAGGCCCGCGCCGAGTATGCCTGGATGGGTGTTACCGATGCCGAGGGCAAGGTGCGTCAAGCGGTGGGCGGTTTGCTGGTCGGTCAGTCGGTGCAGCAACGGCCGTGGTTCCGCGCCGGGCTGGATGGCGAGTACACCGGCGACCCGCACGAGGCCGTGCTGCTGGCGAAAATGTTGCCCGCCCTGCCCAACGGCGAGCCGCTGCGTTTCATCGATTTCGCCGCACCGATCCATAACGCCGATGGTCAGGTGATCGGCGTGCTGGGCGCGCATGCGCACTGGAGCTGGGTGACCCGCATGATCGAGTCGGCGGCATTCGCGCATAAACATTCTGCGCCGGACATCCAAGCGTTGATCATCGATCACGATGGCAAGGTTCTCTATCCGCAAGCACTGGCGGGCCAGCAAGTGTCTACGCCCGACGACGAGCTGCAAGGCTGGACGGCGAGCAACGGTTTTCTGACCAGCACGGTCAGCGTGCCGACACCCTCCAGCACCGCGCTGACATGGTCGATTGCCGTACGTCAGCCATTGGAAACCGCACTGCAGCCGGCACGCCTGTTGTTCTACAAACTGCTGATTCTCGGCGTGTTCGCGGCGCTGATTTTCGGCCTGGTGGCTTACTATCTGGCGTTGTATCTGAGCCGGCCGATCGAGCAGCTCGCGCACTCGGCCCGGCAGGTGCAGAACAAACAGACCGGCGCGCAATTTGCCCTGCAACACCCGGTGCAGGAAATTGCCCAGCTCGGTCAGTCGATCGAGGCCATGACCCAGTCTTTGCTCGCCAAGGAACATGAGCTACAACAAGCCAATGCGTCGCTGGAGGCCACCGTCGCGCAGCGCACCGCGGCGCTGACTCAGGCCAATGCCGAACTGCTCAATCTGGCTACCCACGACGCCTTGACCGGCGTTTATAACCGCCGTCGCTTCGACGAAAAACTCACCGAGTACACGCTGCTGTTTCGCCGCACCGGCCGCCCGTTCTCGCTGCTGCTGACTGATGCCGACCACTTCAAACGCATCAACGACACCCACGGTCACGCAGTGGGCGATGCCGTTCTGCAACAATTGGCGCAACTGATTCAGGCCAGCGTGCGCACAACCGACTTCGTCGCGCGTTACGGCGGCGAAGAGTTCGCTGTGCTACTGCCGGAAATCGCCACCCCCGACACACCGGACGTGGTCGCCGAAAAGATTCGCGTGGCCATCGCCAGCGCGGATTTCCCCGGCATCGAACAGGTCACGGTGAGCATCGGCATCGGTCTGGCTGACCCGGCCGACAACAGCCATGCCGCGCTGCTCAAACGTGCTGACCAGCAGCTTTATCAAGCCAAGGCGAACGGTCGCAATCGGGTGGCGTGATCGAGATCACTGCTTCAAGTGATCGACCAGTTTGATGACTACCAGATCAGACACATGACTGAATGCCTTGCGCAGCGCCGCCGGATCTGTGGCGTATTGCTGTGGGGTATAGGCGATGGTGTTGGCGTCATTGGAAACGGAGATGGTATCGAAATTACGCCAGACCGCTGAGCCGTTGCGCTTGATCTGCGCGGTGGCACCGATGACCGGATACAGCACGTCGCTGAAGTTCTTCAGGCAAAGCCCCCATTGCGACACCATGATCTCAACCTCGGCATCGGCTCGCTCACCCTCGCCCACCACGATAAACAAGCGTTCTTGCTGCACGCGGTCAATGAAGCTTTGCCGGACCAGTTTGGCCAGATCAATGTCGTTGTTTTTCATGTTGTTGCGTATTGCCGAGGTGATGTCGCCCGTTACCCCATCTGCCGCTTTCGTTCCCGCCACCGAGCCCACACCTGTCAGCGCGCTGGTCCCTGCGGTAGAACTGCCGGAAGCCATACCGGCGGCTGCGCCCGCTCCGGCGCCAAGACCTGCGCCCCACGCCTGGGTCATGCTTGTGTACTGAAAATTATCCACGGCAACAAATACCGGCAGCACCTTCAGGGTCTTGATCTGCTGGCGGTCTTCCACGCTGAGATCTTTGGTCACACAACCTGTAAGCAACACACAGGCAGTCAGTACGCTGAGCAACATTTTCATATCGAGTTCATTCAGGGACTTGGGTGTGAGGCATATCGCCCGCACCCGCCAATACTTGAATGCCGGGTGCGGGTGAAGTTGCGATCAAGGCGAAAACGTCTGCAAATACGCCAGCAGATTATCCAGCTTCTCCTCGTCGCTCAGCCCCCAGAAAATCATCCGTGTGCCGGGCACCACGCCTTTCGGGTCTTTCAGGTAGGCAATCAGCGTTTGGCGGTCCCAGGTCAGCCCGGAGTTTTTCATCGCGTCGGAATACACGTAGTTGGCTGAAGTCCCCGCCGCCCGGCCAATGATGCCATTGAGTTGCGGGCCGAATCCGGGGCGCGCGGATTCGCCGACCTGGTGGCAGCCGCCGCACAGGCGCGGGAAGATTTTTGCGCCGGCTTCGGGGTCGCCTGCGGCCTGCGTGAGAGGACTGAGCAGGCCGGTGCCGAGCAGCAGCGCGAGGGTCAATGCAGCAGAGTTTTTCATCACGGATTCCGGTTCGATTGCAACGGGCGGCGCAAGGTTAGCATCTTGTCTTCACAGATAAGCACCGAGGATCTGGCGGATTTTCTTCAGCGCCTGGCGTAGCACATCGATGTCGACCGAGCCCAATGCCAGACGAATCGCGTGCGGCACATGGCTTGCCACGGCAAACGGCTCGGCGCTGGTGACCGAAATCTGCTTACGCATCAATTCGACGACGACTTGGTCCGCACGCACATCCTCCGGCAGCGGTAACCAGAGGAAATACGAGGTCGGATGGCCAATACAATGCAGGCCTTTGAGCACCTCGGCGGCCAACGCTTGTCGCGCCTTGGCATCGTTGCGTTTTTGTTCTTCGAGCAGCGTCACCGTACCGTCGTCGAGCCAGCCGCAGGCGATGGCGGTCATCACGCCGGGGGTGTTCCAGGTCGTGGCGCGGATTACCCGTTCCAGCGCTGGCATCCGCTCGATCGGTGCGGCGATGTAACCGACGCGCAGGCCCGTGGCGATATTTTTCGACAGGCCCGAGACGTACACCGTGCGTTCCGGCGCCAGATCGATCAACGCGCGCGGCGGGTTTTCCACCAGAAACGCGTAGGCCGCATCCTCGATCAACGTCAGATCGTGCCGCCGGGCGATCGCCACCAATTGCTCGCGTTGCGCCAACGGTGTCACCCAGCCCAGCGGATTGTGCAGTGTCGGCATGCAATACACCGCGCGCACTGCGCGATGGCGGCAGAGTTTTTCCAGGGCGTCGAGGTCCGGGCCCTGAGCAACGGACGGGATCGCGACAATTTCCAGATGCAGTGCTTCGGCCAGAACCTTGAAGCCGGAATAGGTCAACGCGTCGGCGGCGATCACATCGCCGGGCTTGAGCAGCGCCATCAATGTCACCGCCAGCCCCTGCTGGGCGCCGTTGACGATCAGCACCTGCTCGGCCGTGACCTCGACGCCACGGCTCAGCAAATGCCGGGCGACCGATGCGCGCTCATGGCTGCGACCGGCGTGGGGTTGATAGCGCAGCAGCGCTTCAAGGTCGCCCGACAAGGCCAATTGGCGCAGCGCTGTGCGCAATAGCTCGGCCTGCCCAGGCAATGACGGGTAGTTGAAATTGAGGTCGATCATGCCGACCGCCACGTCTTTCTGATCGATGCCTTGCCCCGGCGCCAGCAACGTTTCACGGACAAAGGTGCCGCGCCCGGTTTCGCCGCTGACCAGGCCCATGGCCTCAAGCTCGGCGTAAACGCGCGAGGCGGTGACCAGCGCCAGCCCTTCTTGTGTCGCCAATTGCCGATGGGTCGGCAAGCGCGTGCCCGGTGCCAGATGCCCCGAACGAATATCCGCAGCATAAGCGTCGACCAGGGTTTTATAACGGGAGCGTGGCATGTCGAGGTGTATCCATGACAATTTTTTGATTGTGCTGATTCTCGGCCCTAGCATCGGCGCAACGCCACTCACTTGTCGAGCGTGACTTCGTATGGAACAGACTTCGCACCTGCCCGCCCCCGCACTGGGAAAAACCAGTGGCTGGATCAATGGTTTCATCGGCGTGCTGATTTTCAGCGGCTCGCTGCCCGCCACGCGTGTGGCGGTGCTGGAGTTCGATCCGGTGTTTCTGACGGTGCTGCGCGCTGCCATCGCCGGGGTGCTGGCCGTGACTCTGCTGGGGTTGTTCCGCCAACCACGGCCAGCGCGCAATCAATGGCTGTCGCTGCTGATTGTCGCGCTCGGGGTGGTGCTGGGTTTTCCACTGCTGACCGCGTTGGCACTGCAACACGTGACGTCGGCGCATTCGATTGTGTTTGTAGGATTGCTGCCACTGGCCACGGCGATTTTCGGCGTGCTGCGCGGCGGTGAGCGGCCACGTCCAGTGTTCTGGCTGTTTTCGATTATTGGCAGTGCGCTGGTGGTCGGTTTTGCCCTGTCGCAAGGTTTGACCGCCTCGCCCATTGGCGACCTGTTGATGCTCGCAGCGATTCTCGCCTGCGGCCTCGGTTACGCCGAAGGCGCGAAGCTGTCACGTAGCCTGGGTGGCTGGCAGGTGATTTGCTGGGCGCTGGTGCTGTCGTTGCCGCTGATGGCGATAACCAGTATGTGGCTGGCGCCCGCCTCGTTCGCCACCATCAGTGCATCGGCTTGGCTGAGTCTGGGCTACGTGTCGCTGTTCAGCATGCTGATCGGTTTCGTGTTCTGGTATCGCGGCCTGGCTCAGGGCGGGATCGCAGCGGTCGGGCAATTGCAATTGCTGCAACCGTTTTTCGGCTTGGCACTGGCGGCGACCCTGCTGCACGAACAGGTCAGCCTCGGCATGCTGGCAGTGACGTTAGGGGTGATTCTCTGTGTCGCCGGGGCGAAAAAGTTTGCGCGATGATTATCCCAAAGCGGCCTTCCATTCGCGCGGACTGAGCCCGGTCTTGCGGCGAAACGCCCGGGCCAATGCCGACGGGCTTTCATAACCGACTTCCTCGGCGATCAGCGCAATCGGCCGCTTCTCGCGCAGGCGTTTCTGCGCCAGACTGACCCGCCAGCTCAGCAGATAATCGGCCGGCGTCTGCCCAACCACCCGACGAAACTGCTCGGCAAAACCGGCACGGGACAGGTTGGCGACTGACGCCAGCTCGGCCACGCTCCAGGGTTTTTGGGGTTGTTCATGCATCAGGTTCAAGGCCCGGGACAAGCGCGGATCGGCGAGCCCGGCAATCATTCCGGGCTGTTGCTCGCGGCTGCTGATCAAGTGCCGTAACAGCAGAATCACCAGCAATTCGAACAGCCGATCCATCACCGCCACACGGCCGCAATGGCCTTCGAAGGCTTCCTTGAACAACCATTCGAGAGTGCTGCCCAGTTCGGGAATATCGGTCAGCTTCAGCACCAGATAATCCGGTAGCGCCGCCGCCAGGGCATTGCCGGAGCCGCCGTCGAATGTCAGCGAGGCACAGACCAGCCGGGTGTCCATGGCTTCGTCGGCAAACATGCGATGAGTGAAGGGCCGGGGGAAAAAGATCAGCGACGGTTCAGTCAGCCGCATCTCACGCTCACGGCCCGGCCGCAACAGCAGCTCGCCCGCCTGCAATAGATGAACATGGCCGACCGGTTCGTCCTCATGCACGCTGACGCCACAAAACGCGCCGCTGTGAAAGGTCCCGGCATTCACGCCGAAATGGCTGAGCAAGGTTGACAGGCGATCCATGGACGACTCCGGCTTTGTTGGCGGCTTGGGGTGTTGCAACGCTGGCTCCGCGTCGACACTTTCGCGAGCAGGCTCGCTCCCACCTTGAAATGCATGCTTCCTGTGGGAGCGAGCCTGCTCGCGAAGGCGGCCGCCCAGTCGATGAATCTTCCAAGCGTTTATCTGGACGATCTGCAGCATATCCTCGACGATTTGCCGCCAAAGCACCAGTCTCTCTCAATAACATGGCCTCCATCCCCGGCGCACTTCGCACCGGTACTTCGGAGAATCACCATGAGCCGCATCAACGCTATCAGCCTCGACACCGCCACCGACGCCACCCGCCCAGTTCTGGAAGGGGTGAAAAAGAAAATCGGTTTTCTGCCGAATCTGTTCTCCACACTGGCCAAGGCGCCGGTCGCCCTCGACACTTATGTGCAGGCTTCGGCGATCCTCGGCAAGACCTCGCTGAGCGCCCAGCAAAAAGAAGCGGTGTACCTCGCCACTTCGCAAGTCAACGGTTGCGACTACTGCCTGGCAGCGCACACCCTGTTCGCCGGCAAGGCCGGACTGTCGGCCGAGGACATCGTCGCCGCCCGTCACGGCGAACTCAACGCTTACGCCGCCCTCGCCCGCCAATTGGTCGAAACCCGCGGCCACTTGAACGATGAACAGATTGCTGCCGCCCGCGCCGCCGGTATCGATGACGTGAAAATCATTGAAGTGATCGCATTGGTAGCGGTGCAGACGTTGACCAACTACCTGAACAACACCGCGCTGACGGACATCGATTTCCCCGCCATCGACGCGTGATAAAAAGTCAGCAACAACGCCGTGGCGAGGGAGCGATACCCTCGCCACAAATCGTTTCGTCCGCTGCATCGTGGCATGATGCGCACAGGTCCGGATCCACCGCTGGCCAACACCACGCCGGTACTCTGAAACCAAACACCGGCACGAGGGTCTTCTTCACATGCTGACGTCAGGATAGACAAGATCCCCATGAAAGACTGGTTGCAGGACAACGGCGCAATGGCCGAACAGATTCGACGTCACGATTGGGCAAACAACCCGCTCGGTCCGTTGGAACACTGGCCCGATGTACTCAAGACCACTGTCTCGCTCTGCCTCGCCTCGCACTTCCCCCAAGCGATCATTTGGGGCCCGGAACTGATCACCCTGTACAACGACGCGTTTGTGCCGATTCTCGGCGACAAGCCCGACGCACTGGGCCGCCCCTTCAGCGATATCTGGAAAGAAGCCTGGAGCGAGATCAGCCCCATCGCCGATGCGGCCTACGCCGGACGCGCCACCTATATCGAAAACTTCGCGCTGATGATCGAGCGCGGCCGCGGCCCCGAGCAGGCCTATTTCACCTTCTGCTACAGCCCGATTCGCGATTCTCTTGGCAATGTCGTCGGGATGATCGACACCGTCACCGAAACCACGCAGACCGTCCACCTCAACCAGCGCCTGGTGGTCCTCGATGCGATCGGCAAGGCCGTGACCAACGCCACTGACGCCCAGGACATTCTGGCGACGAGCACGCGGCTGATGGTCGAGCAGTTGCAACTGTCCAATTGCGCCTACGCTGACATGGATGCCGACGAAGACGGCTTCACCATTCGCGGCGACTACGCGGCGCCGGGCTCGCCGAGCATCGTCGGCCATTATCAGTTGCGCGATTTCGGCAAAAAAGCCGTGACCCTGCTGCGTGCCGGCAAGCCGCTGATCATCCATGACAACCGCAGCGAACTGCCGCCGGAAGAATCGGCGACGTTTCAGGCCATCGGCATCACCGCGACCATCTGCATGCCGTTGATCAAGCAAGGTCGCTTGACTGCCCTGATGGCCATCCACGACAAGACGCCGCGGGTCTGGTCGGACTTCGAGCAAGCGCTGCTGAGCGAAGTGACCGAACGTTGCTGGGCGCACATCGAGCGGGTGCGCGCCGACGCCAGCGTGCGCGAAGGCCTCAACGCGCTGGCCGAACTCAACGCCACGCTCGAGCAGCGGGTCGAGGAGCGCAGCCTGCGCCTGGCCCATGCCGAATCGGCGTTGCGCCAGTCGCAAAAACTCGAAGCCATCGGCCAGCTCACCGGCGGCGTCGCACATGACTTCAACAACCTGCTGACGATCATTCGCTCGTCGGTGGATTTTCTGCGCCAGCCCAACCTTTCTGAAGAGCGCCGGCAGCGTTATATGCGCGCGGTGTCGGATACGGTCGAGCGTGCCTCCAAGCTGACCAGCCAGTTGCTCGCCTTTGCCCGTCGCCAGCCGCTCAATCCGCAGGTGGTGGATGCCGGCGAGCGCTTGGAAAACATCGGCGAAATGCTCGAATCGGTCACCGGTGCGCAAATCCATGTGTGCGTCGAACGGCCCAATCATCCCTGCTATATCCGCGTCGACCTGAGTCAGTTCGAGACGGCGCTGATCAACATTGCACTCAACGCCCGTGATGCCATGAATGGTCAGGGTCTGCTGAAATTGCGCCTGGAATGCAACAAGCCACTGCCAGCGATTCGCGGCCACGCCAGCTCCGGCGGGCAGTTTGTGTCGATTGCTCTGGCGGACAATGGCCCCGGCATTGATGCGAAGACGCTCGAGCATATCTTCGAACCGTTTTTCACCACCAAAGATGTCGGCAAAGGCACCGGGCTGGGCTTGTCGCAAGTGTTCGGCTTTGCCAAGCAATCGGGCGGTAACGTCGACGTGTCCAGCGTGCTCGGTGAAGGTTCGGAGTTCACTCTGTACCTGCCACAAGTACCTGCCAGCGAAGTGGAATGCAACGATGCGGCGGACGATGACGACGCAGAGCCGCTGCACGAAAAGCGCCGGGTGTTGGTGGTCGAGGACAATCTTGAGGTGGGCCGCTTTGCCAATCAGATTCTGCAGGATCTGGGCTACGAGACGGTCTGGGCGACCAACGCCGAAGAAGCCCTGCAACTGGCCGGTGCCGACGCCATGGGCTTCGATGCGGTGTTCTCAGATGTAGTGATGCCGGGCATCACCGGCGTCGCACTCGCCAAAGAGCTGCGCCGGCGTCGCCCGGATCTGCCGGTGATTCTAACTTCTGGCTACAGCGAAGAACTGGCGCGCAGCGGTTACGAAGGGTTCGAGTTCATCGCCAAGCCCTACTCCGCCGATCAGGTCTCGCGCATTCTCGGCAAGACCTGGCTCAAGGACACGAACTGTGAAGGTTCAGTCGTGATCGACGCCGGCACGCTTGAGTAACTTTTTGCAGCGCTCCGACAGATGAAACACCTGCAAATGCTTGCCAGCCTTGGCGTAGCGTTCGCGCAGGGTTTTCAGCGCAGCAATGGCTGAATAATCGACGAAGCTCAGATGCCGGCAATCCAGCGTCACGCGGGCCGGGTCATTGGCCGGGTCGAACTGGTTCAGGAACGGCGTGGTCGAGGCGAAGAACAACGTGCCGTGCAAGCGATAGAGCTTGCTGCCGTCGGCTTCCAGATGCTCGTCGGCGTACAGTTCGCGCGCCTGCTGCCAGGCGAAGTTGAGCGCAGCAATAACGATGCCGCAGAGCACGGCCGTCGCCAGATCGGTGAACACGGTGATGGTGGTCACGGCGATGATCACCAGCACATCGTTGAACGGCACTTTGTTGATTACTCGCAACGATGCCCAGGCAAAGGTCTGCTGCGACACCACGAACATCACGCCGACCAGCGCCGCCAGCGGAATCCGCTCGATCAGCGGCGACAGGAACAGAATGAACAACAGAATCAGCACACCGGCGACCACCCCGGACAACCGCCCGCGCCCGCCGGAACTGAGGTTGATCACCGTCTGGCCGATCATCGCGCAACCGCCCATGCCGCCGAATGCGCCCGAGACCATGTTCGCCGCGCCAAGCGCCACGCATTCGCGATCCGGGTAGCCGCGGGTTTCGGTGATTTCGTCAGTGAGGTTGAGGGTCAGCAGGGTTTCCAGCAGGCCAACCAGCGCCATCAGGATTGCGTAAGGCGCAATGATGCGCAGGGTTTCGAGATTCCACGGGATGTCCGGCAGCGCGAAGCTCGGCAAGCCGCCGGCAATGTGCGCCATGTCGCCGAGGGTGCGGGTCGGCAGGCCGAACACATAGACCAGCAGACCGACGCCGAGAATCGCCACCAACGCCGGCGGCACCGCACGGGTCAGGCGCGGCAGGACGTAGACGATGGCCATGGTCAGCAGCACCAGACCGGTCATCAGATACAACGGCGTGCCGCTGAGCCAGTCTTCACCGCTCTTGAAATGCTCCAGTTGCGCCAGGGCAATGATGATCGCCAGCCCGTTGACGAACCCGAGCATCACTGGGTGCGGCACCATGCGCACCAGTTTGCCCAAGCGCAAGAGCCCGAACGCCATCATGATCAACCCACCAAGCAGCACCGTCGCCAGCAGATACTGCACACCGTGCTGCACCACCAGCGCGACGATCACCACGGCCATCGAGCCTGCGGCGCCGGAAACCATGCCCGGCCGCCCGCCGAACAACGCCGTCAGCGTACAAATGATGAACGCGCCATACAGGCCCATCAGCGGATTGAGGTGCGCCACCAGCGCGAATGCAATGCATTCGGGCAACAGGGCAAACGAGGTGGTGAGTCCGGCCAGGACATCGGCGCGCAGACGAATCGGTTTCATGGCTTACCTGACTGAGCGGCCGACGCGGCGACCGCAGGTGTTCGGAAAAAGAGGGGGGCGAATGTTACGGAATTGTTCCGTTTCGGGCCAGTGATCGCTGACAGGTGTCGAGCCCAGCCTTATGCTGACGCCTCATTTTTTGACTGAGTTCAACATGTCGTCACCATTGACCGCCCGCGAGGTTTGTCAGCGTCTGCGTGAAGCGGCGTTGGGAGTCGTGACTTTTGAGGTCTGTGCAAGGCCTGACGTGACTGGCCTGGTTACGGTCGATATCGAAGGCTGGAGCCTGCTGCTGGATTTTGCTGATCAACGATTGCATCACTGTGAATACGCCCGCAGTCCTGCAGGACAAGAAGGCACACTCGCGTCGTGGCAACGTTACGGCATGGATCCGGTAAGTCTGCTCAGTACCTGGGAACTGGAGCAGGTCGAGCGTTTGTTGCAGAACAAATGAACAAGGTTGCTCAATGATGGCACTGTGCCCATAATTCGCCTCCCCCTTTAGATACATACGCAAGGAATTGCCGTGAAGAAGTCTCTGTTGCTGCTCCCGATGCTGGCGCTGTTGCTGCAAGGGTGTGGCATGACCATGACCCGCTACGAGCCGAGCTACGAAAACGTGCAGAAGCTCAAGCAAACCCCGCCATTGAATGCGATTAGCAACCCGCAAGTCAGCGCCGAATCCGGTGAAGGTTCCCTGGTGGTTCGCGCCAATCCGGTCAGCTCACCCTCCGGCAGCATCCCGGCGCATATCCAGGACGCAATCACTGAAGAACTGCGCAAGGCCGGTTTGCTCGACCCTCAGGCCCAGCGTCACTTGAACGTTCTGGTGGTGAAAAATGAACTGTCCGCCGGCATGGGCACGGGCGATGGCAAACTGGCTGCCCGCTTCACCCTGCTCAAAGGCAATGACGTGGTGTACGACGCAACCAAGACCGTCAGCAGCCAATGGAGCAGCAGCTTCTTCGGTTTCATTGCGATCCCGAACGCGGTCAATGCTTACAACCCGATGGTGCGTGACCTGCTGAAAGACTTGTACAGCGATCCACAATTCATTCAGGCGTTGAAGTAACAGACATAAAAAAAGAGCCGCTACTGCGGCTCTTTTTTTGGCTTCACACCCGTGGGATACGGGTTTCAAGTGCTGAATATCTGAGATTCTTGTTATCCACCAGTTGCTTGAGCAACGCGTTGACCTGACGGGTGAACGTGTCATTCACCGCCTCAGCCGGTGTGTTGCCCATCAAAGGAATGAACCAGATGCCGATCCACGTGCCAACTGCGTCGTGGTTGCTGGCGGTGGTCAGCGGCTGACCCGTTCCATCCAGTGCTTCCAGGCTCATGGTGTACTGGTCCGTGCCGTACGCCGGGATCACTCCCAGGCTGAACCCGCTGATGAAACCCAATACCATTGAGCCGGCATTTGGCGGATGGTTGTACATTTTCAGACGCAGGCTGTAATCGCCCGGCTGTTTCTGAAACTCATCCAGCGTGACGCGGCCGAACAGACCGGAGTCAGTGAGGATTTTCTGCAACTGCGGTTTAAGTTGCTCACGCGCTTGTGGCACTTCCACGGCGGAGGCACTTTTAGGCTCGCCCTGGTAAAAGTCGAAATCCACGTAGACGTTCGGCTTGGTGGCGTAGTTGGCCATCGACGGCATGGTTACCGGCGCCACTTCGTCTTTAGTGAAACTGGCACAACCGCCCAGCGCAAGTACCAGCCCCAGCGCGAGTATTTTCCCGAATTGCATGATGTCCGTCCCTATGTGTACGCAAACAAATGATGGCATTACGCCTTCAGTGCGAAGGCCGGGCGGATTCTAGAGAGTGCTGTGGCTGCGGGAAAGCCCGAAAGCAGAAATTTGACGAAAAAAATTTGGCGCATCGCGAGGTAGTGAGCCACTCAGGGCATGAAAGCCACGGGCAATTGCAGATAATCTTTCATGCGGTCGTACCAGGCCTGCAATGCGTCGGGCAGACGGGTCTTCCAATTCGAAACATTGGTGTAATAACGCAGCCGTGATTGACCGTTATCGTTGGTCACTACTAAAACCCAGTAACGCGCATCGGTTGCCCGCATCACGACGCCGGTAGCGCCGAGGCCGCGCATCGACATCTCTGTCACCTCATTGCCCGGGATATCCTCTGAGGCGTCAGCACTGATCAAGCTGCCAGACTTTTCGACGAGCGTTTGATAATCCTCGCCGAGCAGCGAACGCAACGCTTGATCCTCTAAAGGCGTGCGCGCCAGACCCAGGCTGAGCAGGTCATAATCGAGCGTTAGAGGCTGCTGCGCAGCAACGAAGCGCCCGGTGTAATACACCCCCAATCCGGCACTGCAATAACCGCCCGCTGCAGCTTGCGAAATGTCCAGCACACCGTTTACCGGCGTGAATACCAGAACGCAGTCGTCTTGTGCGAAAACGGCCTTGCCGTCCTTGAGTTCGGCAATGCCGGTCAGATCCCCCGAATTGCCACCCTCCGCGGCCGTGATGTCGAAGCTGATGTGAGTGGCGTCATCGCGCTGTGTGATGACAGTTGCCGAAGTCGAAGCACTTGGCGGGATCAATTGCCAGGTGGCGTGCCAACTGAAGGGCTGACCGGCGTGCTCCAGTTCGGTCAGACGCATCAAGTAAGCACGGCGCAGACAGGCCGTCGAATCGCCACACGCGTTGCGGCGCTTCAGCCACTGGCGCTGATCGGCCTTGAGCATTCTGGCGTTGGCGACCTTGGTCAGTGTGGAGCGCCAAAGCGTCGCCAGCTTGTCATCGAGCGCCGAAATTTGTGCGTCGCTACAAACGGCTTTTTCGGTTTTGCTGACAGCCTTGGCGCAATCGAAACTGCTGGCGTGGATGGCGCCGGTAAACGCAAGGCAGGTCAGGGCAACCATGTGACGCAGGTTGGAGATGAACATCGGCAGATTCCATTCTTCAGATGGCGCGCAGTATGCCAGCGCTGGAGCTGGAAATCTGTGGCCGGGCCTGCTCGAAAGCGCCGCAGCCGTTATTGATGATCTGGCTGGACTGACGCCATCGCGAGCAGGCTCGCTCCCACAGGGAAGCGGCTTTATTGGAACTGGATGGTTTGCGCTGGCTTGACATCGGTCCGCGCCACGGAGCTGGTGAGGGCGGCGAAGTCTTTGTTGTGTTCGGCAATGATGTCTTCGGCGCTCATCGTGCCGTTGTCGACGGTCGAATGCGCATCTTGCGCGACGACCACGTCATAACCCAGCTCATGGGCGCGGCGCACCGTGGCGTTGACGCAGTAGTCGGTCTGCAGGCCGCAGATCACCAGACGTTCGAAGTCTTCGCTGGGTAGCAGCTTGCCCAGGTCGGTCTGGTAAAAGGAGTCGCCAGTGGTTTTATGCACACGCAGATCTTTGGCGGATGTCAGCAAGCCTTCGGCGAGCTGCCAACCGTCAGCATCGCGAACGAACAACCCGTCCTTTTCTTCATGTTGAATCAGCACCACCGGAACGCCAGCCTCGCGAGCGCGACGGCTCAGATCATTGATCGTAGAGATCACGCGGTCGATTTCAAAACACTGATATTCACCAGCACACAGAGCCTGCTGGACATCGATGATCAGTAATGCAGTGGTCATGGCGAGCCTTCCTTGATCAGTCCTTGAAAATGGGGCGGACCTGAGCCCGCCCCTTTTTTACCCCGCTCAGTAGCCCAATGACAACCCGGTATTGCGCCGTGGATCGTTGGCACCGTAGAAGCGGTTCTTGCCGACCGGTTTGCCACCGAGTGATGGCGCGCCGACCAGAATCGCGGCGATATGGTTAGGGTCTTGCGGACCGGCAAATTTGTGGCCCCAGCTTTCGAGTAACTTTTTCGTGTCGGGGCTGGCGGCAAAGTCTTCGAGGTTGGTTTCTTCCGGCATCCACTGTTGGTGGAAGCGCGGCGCGTCGACGGCTTCCTGCAGGCCCATGCCGTAATCGATGACGTTGAGCATGGTCAGCAGCGTTGCGGTAATGATCCGGCTGCCGCCCGGCGTGCCGACCACCATCACCACCTTGCCATCCTTGGTGACGATGGTCGGGCTCATCGACGACAACGGCGCCTTGCCCGGCGCGATGGCGTTGGCTTCGCCCTGCACCAGGCCGTACATGTTCGGCACGCCGACCTTGGAGGTAAAGTCATCCATTTCGTCGTTGAGAATAACGCCGGTCTTGCTCGCCATCACGCCCGCACCGAACCAGTCGTTGAGGGTGTAGGTCACCGACACTGCATTGCCCCACTTGTCGACAATCGAGTAATGCGTGGTGTTGCTGCCCTCATGTGGCGCTACGCCGGGTTTCAGTTCAGCCGATACACCGGCCTTCTGCGGCTGGATCGCATCCCGCAATTTGGTCGCGTAGTTCTTGTCCAGCAGGTGTTCGATCGGGTTTTTGACGAAATCCGGATCGCCGAGATAGCTGTTACGGTCCACATAAGCGTGGCGCATCGCCTCGATCTGGTAATGCATGCCCTGGGCGGAATGGAAGCCCAGATCCTTCATCGGATAGCCTTCGAGAATGTTCATGATCTGGCAAATCACCACGCCACCGGAGCTTGGCGGCGGTGCCGAGACCACGTGATAACCGCGGTAATCGCATTCCACCGGAGCCAGTTCGCGGGTCTTGTACTTGTCGAGGTCGGCCTGAGTGATGATGCCTTTGTTGGCCTGACTGGAGGTCACGATCGCATCCGCGACCCAGCCTTTGTAGAAGCCGTCGGCGCCTTTTTCGGAAATGCTGCGCAAGGTCTTGCCAAGGTCCTTCTGCACCAGTTTTTGCCCGACCTGCATCGGTTCGCCGTTGTGCAGGAAAATCGACCCAGAGTCACGCATGTCCTTTTTGAACACGTCCGTGGCGTACTCCAATAACTCGACATCGCCCTGCTCCAGCGCAAATCCGTCTTCGGCCAGTTTGATTGCCGGCGCGATCATTTCCTTGCGCGATTTGGTCCCGTACTTGCTCAGTGCCAGTTCCATGCCGGATACGGTCCCCGGCACGCCAACCGCCAGGTGCCCGCGGGTACTCAATTCAGGAATGACATTGCCGTCCTTGTCCAGGTACATGTTCGCCGTTGCCGCCAGCGGTGCTTTTTCGCGGAAATCGAGAAAGGTCTTGCGTCCGTCCGCCAATTGAATGGTCATGAAACCACCGCCGCCGAGGTTGCCTGCCGCGGGATACACCACCGCCAGCGTATAGCCTACCGCGACCGCCGCATCGACGGCATTGCCGCCGCTTTTCAGCACATCGACGCCGACATGCGTGGCCAGATGTTGTGCGGTGACCACCATGCCGTTTTCGGCGGCAACCGGCGCCACCGACGCGGCGTGAGCCATCAGACAGCTGAGTGCCAGGGACGTCGCCATCAGCGACCTGGTCAAAGGTTCGTACTTCATGAGTCGATCTCTTTTTTGTTTTAGGGAACGGCGCAAAATCAGGTGCAGCGTTTCAAGCGCAATCAGCAGTATGGTCGGCTTTGCGTATTGCGCCTCTCTGTTGCGCCGCTATGCTGGACGCTGTTCACACTTTCCAGCGGGGTTGCATTGATGCCTTACACATTCATCACCCTGCCCTCGCCGGTCGGCGAGCTGAAGCTGGTCGCGAACGGATCGCGACTGGCGGCCATCCTCTGGGAAAACGACAAACCCAACCGGGTACGCCTCGGACCGATGAGCGAAGCGCCGGGCAATCCGCTCCTGCAAAACGCTGCGCGGCAACTGGAAGAATATTTCTCCGGGAGCCGCATTCACTTCGATCTGGAACTCGACTTCACTGGCACGACTTTTCAGAAGCAAGTCTGGGCTGCGCTACTGACCATTCCGTTCGGCGAAACCCGCACCTACAGCCAGATCGCCGAGCAGATCGGTAACCCCACTGCCGTACGGGCCGTGGGCGCCGCGAACGGGCGCAATCCGATCTCCATCATCGCGCCGTGTCACCGGGTGATCGGCGCGTCGGGAAAACTCACCGGGTTCGCCGGCGGGCTTGAAGCAAAAGAGCGACTGCTGACCCTCGAAGGTGGCCAATGGTCGCCCATTGGCAAAACCGGCGAGCTGTTCTAACTCAAGCACCGAACAGATTATTCATCGCCGCGTACTGCAACAGCATGATGGTCTTGGCGTCGCAGATCTCACCGCGCTGAAATGCCGCCAGCGCCTCGTCGAACGCCCATTCCAGCACCTCGAGTTCTTCGGTTTCCTCCTCCAGCCCGCCACCGTCGCTGACCTTCGAGGCCGCGTCGTATTCGGCGATGAAAAAGTGCAGCTTTTCCGTCACCGAACCCGGGCTCATGTAAGCCTCGAACACCTTCTTCACATCGTGCACGCGATAACCGGTTTCCTCCTCGGCTTCATCGCGAATACGTTGCTCCGGCGCGGCACCTTCAAGCAGCCCGGCCGCCACTTCGATCAGCAAACCGTCATGCCCGTTGACGAACACCGGCAAGCGGAACTGCCGGGTCAGCACCACCGTGCGTTTATCGCGGTTGAACAGCAGAATCGCCGCGCCGTTACCGCGATCGTAGACCTCACGGGTCTGACGCTGCCATTCACCATTGTTGCGGTGATAGTCAAAGGTGATCTTCTTCAACAAATACCAGTCGTGGGACAACACCTGAGTGTCGATGATATTGACCCGCTCGGCTGTGTTGGACATGACGCCTGATCCTTTAGTCATTGATGGCCTCCGGGCCTGCAAATGCCCGGTTATTTGAACGAAAAAAACCAACCTTATATCGCCCTACAAAGCATGTCGAACCGTCCTACAGACACCGCCTACTTCCCCGACTTCTTTCTCTGTTGATCCACCGCAAAGTCCCCGCACCTTTTTTGATGTGCGCGAGCGACTGCGAATGTTTGAACCTGATCGGCTTCTGGCCCTGAACAACAGCATCGGCTTGCTGGTGGTGGCCGCGCTGAATCCCGAGCAACCGGATTTCGAAGCCCTCATCGGCGAATTCCGCCTGTGCCTGAACAACTACGACGCTTGGGCCGAGCAGTTCTGGACCGGCACCGCGCTCGATATCGAGCAGGTGTTTACCGTCGGCAACGACGTGCGCCTCAGTGCACCGATCACCTCGCGCCAGCCGCTCAGTTCATCGGTGGTCATGTGCCCGGCCGGCGGGCCGCTGACGTTGGTGCACCTGTTCGAAGCCGCGCGTTTTGTGCCGATCGGCAATACACCGGTGATGCTTGAACCGCTGCTCGGCGAAGTCGACGGCGTCCCGTCCTTCGGCGAACCGCTGCGTTACACCATCGGCCCCAGCGGCATTCTGCAAGTCACCGACTGCGCACGGGGCCAGCGTTATCGCATCACCTTCTTTCCCGATGTTTCCACTGCGCAGGTGCGGGCGTTGTATGCCTCTTATGAAGGGGTTATTGCGGAACTGGAAGGCTGGTTGCACGGCGAGTGGGCCGGCTTTCAGCCGCAGTGGACTGAATTTTCCAGCGCCGGGTTTCTTGAGCGTTATGGGCAGTTGCAACGGGCCGACTGGCGCGGTTTCGAGAACGCTTTGAACGGTGTTTGGGACGACGTCAAACAGGTCTTCGCCCTCCTCGCTGACTTGCAGCTCAACAGCGAAAAACTCCTCGAATACCTGAGCGACCTCGAACTGGAGGCGTTGCTCGCGGCTTCAAACGAGGCCATCGCCAACGCGCTGTTGATGCTCAGCGACGAGCCGCTGCTGTTCATTCATCTGGCCGCGTTTACCAGTTGGCTGAAGATGCTGCCGCCGCAGTACCTCGCCGAAGTAGTGGCCGAGGTTCGCGTCGAATTGCTGGTCAGTTTTCTGCTGATGCGCGTGGCCGGTGGTGCCGGTGTGTCGCTGCGTTTGAGCAGCAAGGTGCTGGACAAAATCAAGTCGCCACGGGCGCGGCAATGGCTGGCGAGCTCGGCGCTGCGCCTGGCGGAGTTGACGTCGACGACGCCGGAACTGAACAAGCATGCGAGCGTGTTGAAACCGCTGGTGTTGCATGCGCGTGACGTGGCGTTGAAACCGGCGCCTTCCATCCCGCTGAACATTCGTCAGGCCGATTCGGTGGTGCTGACCGTGCCGAATCCGGCGCCGCTGGCGCGGGACAAGCCTAGCGGCTCGACGCGGATGGAGCGTCACGAACCGCACGACGACTCCCCCGATCAGGCGAAAAACCCCAACGGCGACAGCGCCGATTGCGTGCCGCTGACCTGCACCAATGGTTGCCCGGTGTCGATGGTCACCGGTGAGGAGCTGCTGACCCTGACTGATGCGGTGCTCGATGGTGTGCTGCCGTTTGAGTTCAGCCGTTTGTATCGCTCCAGCGCGGTCGAGATCGATATCGGCCTGGGGTTTGGCTGGAGCCATTCGCTGGCGCATCGGCTGGGGTTTGAGGGTGAGTTTGTTGTCTGGGTCGACCATGAAAACCGGCGTACGCGGTTTCCGTTGCCCAGCGTTACGCGGCCGGCGATTCACAACAGCCTGTCGCGGGCGGCGGTTTTTCTGGGGGATGAGCCGGAAGAGCTGATCTTGGCGCTGGCTGGCGAGGCGGCGCGGTTTTACCACTTTCGCGCCGGGCGGTTGGTGGCGATCAGTGATGTGTATGGCAATCGGCTGTGTGTTGTCCGAGATCGTCACGACCGTATTAGCCGTTTAGAAAACGGTGCCGGTCGGGCTTTGTCGCTGCGTTATGACCGCGCGCAACTGGCTGGCGTTGATTATCAGGTATTTCGTGAAGGCGCCTGGCACACCGAACAGACGCTGGTCAGCTACCGCTACGACGCCTATCAAAATCTGATCGAAGCCACCAACGCGGTCGGCGACAGCGAACGTTACGACTACGACGACGCTCATGTGATTTTGCAGCGGCAACTGGCCGGCGGCGCGAGTTTTTTCTGGGAATGGGAGCGCACGGGAAAAGCGGCGCGCTGCGTCCGCCATTGGGCCTCGTTCTCGCAGATGGACACCCGTTACGTCTGGGCCGACGACGGCAGCGTCGCGGTGCAATACGTCGACGGCACCGAAGAAACCTACGTCCATGACGACCGCGCACGGCTGGTGCGCAAGGTCGAGGCGGACGGCGGCGAACACCTCAAGGGCTATGACGCGGCGGGTCGTTTGATCGCCGAGCAGGACCCGCTGGGCGCCGTCACCGAATACCGCTACGACGAAGTCGGACGGCTGATCGCGCTGATTCCCCCGGACGAAGCGCCCACGTCCTACGAGTATCGCAATGGTTTCCTCTACCGGCGCACCCGCGGCGATGCGGTGTGGACCTACCGGCGCAACGCCGAGGGCGATGTCACCGAAGCGGTCGACCCAGACGGCCAGGTCACCCATTACTACTACAACGTGCGCGGCCAGCTGCTGTCGATCCGCTACCCGGACAGCAGTCGGCATCGACTGGTGTGGAACAGCCTCGGCCAGTTGACCGAAGAAACCCTGCCCGACGGCGGCGTGCAGCGTTTTTCCTACGACGCGTTGGGACGGCGGACGACCACCGCCGACGAACACGGCGCCGTCACCCGCCAGCAGTGGGACGCCGTTGGCCGACTGATCCAGACGACATTTCCTACCGGCAACACCCGTGCCTACAGCTACGGCGCCTACGGCCAGGTCACCGCCGAAC
>Ga0308159_1000893_pt1 | contig 52431 bp, 44 predicted proteins | sample PhyCR1_FD_201040 | JGI IMG/M metagenome (GOLD analysis project Ga0308159, IMG submission 201040) | Phyllosphere microbial communities from UC Gill Tract Community Farm, Albany, California, United States - DLSLC.R1 | ecosystem: Host-associated > Plants > Phyllosphere > Unclassified | place: USA...
ATAACGATTATGGACCGAACGACAGAAGTTGGAAAAAAGATTGGAACAAAAAGCGGGACTGAAATTGCTATGAAACACGGTACATTGTTTTTCTAAATTATATTTAACCACCAAGAAATAAACTATTTGAAATAAACGCGTTACCTTAATGCAGGATTCTTTCAATTGATTGGAACAATTTTTACATTTACGGTGATATGGTGAGTAGTAACTACAGCGATTTACTTAAAAAAATAGATGAATTTATCCGAAAATTTTATTTGAATAAGATTTTGCGGGGTAGCATTTATGCCGCCGCAATTCTGCTTGCGTTGTATCTGCTGGTTTTTTTAAGCCTGTATTACCTTAATCCTTCTACTGGTTTTAAAACCTTTATTTTTTTTACATATTTATTGCTCGGTATTTTTTTAGTTGGTTTTTTAATTATAAAACCTTTGCTTGCGATGCTCAAATTGGGTAAACACTTATCTTTCGATGAGGCATCGGTAATTATTGGAAATCATTTTTCTGATATTAAGGATAAGCTTTTAAATACCTTGCAGCTGCATCAGTTATCTGAAAATCGCCCAGAAAATAATCAGCTGATTTTAGCCAGTATCGACCAAAAAATTCTGGAATTAAAGCCTGTTCCATTTTATAGTGCTGTTCGGATAAATGACAATAAAAAATACCTGAAATATCTTTTCATCCCGCTTTCGGTTATTTTACTGATTGCCATTATAGCGCCCGCAATTTTACGCGAAGGCACGAATAGCTTTCTTAAATATGATGAATATATTGCACCCAAAGCGCCTTTTAGTTTTTCTGTTTTGAATAAAAACTTAACGGTTACACAGGGTGATGATTTTACTTTAAACTTGAAATTGGTTGGCAATGAATTACCTGCCGAAGTGTACGTGGAAGACGCAAAAAACACGTATAAGCTTGATAAAGAGAATATAAGCAAGTTTAATTACAATATAAAAAATATACAAAGCGATAAAAAACTGATTTTCAAAGGTGGCGGTTTTAGCTCTTCGGTTTTTACGGTAAGCGTTAAACCTAGGCCTGAATTGCTAAATGCAACAGCAACTTTAAGTTATCCATCTTACTTGGGTAAGAAAGCTGAAGTAATTGCCAATGTAGGCGATTTGCTTTTACCCGAAGGAACGCAGGTAACATGGAGCTTTAAAACAGGTAAAAGCAATGCGCTTTTATTTGTTTTAAATAATTCGGAGCATGTTTTGAAAATCGAAAACGACCTTTCGGCCTTTAAGGCTACAATTAAAAATAATTCTAAATATAGTATTACTCCAAAAAATGATTTTGTAATGCTGAGAGATTCCTTATCTCACCAAATTACCGTAATTAAAGATCAATCGCCTGGTATTTCTGTTGAAGAAAAAACTGATTCGATAAGTAATAAAGCGTTGTATTTTAATGGTCATGTAACGGATGATTATGGTTTTAGTAGATTAAGCTTTAAGTATAATATTAAAGAGAATAACAAAATTATTAACTCGTTTACTAAAAACATAGCTATTAAGGAAAAGGTTACGGAAAGTACTTTTTTCTATTTCTGGGATTTGAAAACCGTTACTGCAAAACCAGGACAAGAAATTGAGTATTATTTTGAAGTAGCTGATAATGACGGCGTTAATGGCTCTAAAATCACTCGTTCGGAAATTAAAACATTTAAGCAACCCACCAAAAAGGAATCGGCAGAGCAAGTGAGTGCTAATAATCAGGCGCTTAAACAGAAAATGCAATCGGCCATTCGATTAGCAAATACCATTGAAAAGGAAAGTAAAAAGGTTGCTGAAAGTTTAATTGACAAGAAACAGATTTCGTTTGAAGATAAAAAACAAATAGAAGCCTTACTTGATAAACAAAAGCAGCTGGACGATGCTGTGAAAGAAATTAAGGCTCAGAATGATAAAAACATTCAGCAAAATGAAGACCAGAAGCAAAATCAAGCGTTATTAGAAAAACAAAAGCAGATTAAAGATTTATTTGATAATGTGCTGGATGAAAAAACGAAAGAGCTTTTGCAAAAACTTCAAAATTTGATGAACGAGAAGAACAAAGACCAAACGCAAAACGAGCTTTCGAAAATGCAATTGGATAATAAAACGCTAAAAAACGAGCTTGATAGGATTTTAGAGCTTTACAAGCAATTAGAATTTGAGCAAAATCTTCAAAACGATATAGACCGTTTAAATGAACTGGCTAAAGACCAAAAAGAACTTTCAGCACAAACCGCTGGTAAAAAGCAGGATAACGATGCATTAAAGCAAAAGCAGGATGCGCTAAACAAAGAGATGAAAGATTTGAAAGAGGATTTAAAGAAACTGGAAGAAAAAAATCAATCTCTGGAAAGACCTAATCCATTCGAAAGCCCAGAAAAAGATATTCAGGATATAGAAAAAGAACAACAAGAAAGTAAAGAGGCGTTAGATAAAAAAGACTCGAAAGGTGCTAGTCAGAAACAGCAAAAAGCTGGCGAACAAATGGAAAAGTTATCTACAAAGATGAGTGAAATGCAGCAAGAAGGAGAGGAAATGGAGAATAACCTAAATGCTAAAGAGTTACGGCGTTTACTGGAAAACCTTTTGAATACCTCTTTTGAGCAGGAAAAAGTAATGTTAGCCTTAAAAAGAATGAATCAGGCTGATCCTTCTTATACGACAAACGTGCAAAAGCAACGAGGCATTAAAGATAACCTTAAAACTATTGCCGATAGTTTGTATAACTTAAGCAAACGTGTTCCTCAAATCGAATCGACAGTGAATGAGGAGATGAATAAAATTAATTTTAATCTTAATAAGAGTTTAGAAAGTTTAGGCGAAAGAAGAACGCCTGAAGCAAATCGTTACCAGCAATTTACCATGACCTCTATTAACAATTTAAATTTGATGTTGAGTGAAGCCTTAAACCAGTTACAGAATATGCAAAAGAATTCTAAATCTGGCAGCGGTAAAAAGCAAAAACAGGGTATGAAACAGCTTTCGCAAATGCAGGAACAACTGAATAAGAGTATGCAGAAAGCCCGCGAGCAGATGCAGAAGTCGGGCGGTAATCAAGGTACTGTAGGTAAAGGCCAAATGAGCCAGGAATTTGGTAAAATGGCGCAACAACAGCAAATGATTCGACAAGCGCTGGAAAAAATTAATCGTGAAGAAAATAAAGATGGATCTGGCAAAATGGGCAATCTTAACGAGGCCATTAAGGAAATGAAAGAGACGGAAAGCGATTTGGTTAATAAACGTTTACAGCAAGAAACCTTAAACAGACAGAAAGAACTGTTAACCAAACTGTTAGATGCCGAAAAAGCAGAACGCGACCAGGAAGAGGATTCTAAACGCGAAAGTAAAGCAGCAAAGGAGTTTCCGCCATCATACCAAAAAATGTTGCAACAGTATAATCAGCAGCAGAAAAACGGAAGTGATATGTTGCAGAAATTACCACCATCGTTAAACTATTATTACAAAAATAAGATTGCCGAATATTTGAAATCGTTAAATATGGTAAGGTAGGTTGGCCAGAGATTTGTTTTACTGAATGTCCTTCTGAAGTACGAAGAATCCTAAACACATTAGCACTTCAAATTCATCGACTAGTTCTATTTTTGAGTTGTTCGAAATTAATTTCCATTGCTGGGAAACTCTTCTCTGCGTTCAGAATGACAAAGACGACTAATATTTTCTTAAATTTGCCGTCTTAAACTTTTCTATTATGCCTGCAATTTCCTTTTTTACAGAATCCATCAATTACAATCTTCCTCAGAAATTAAAGGTTAAAAAGTGGATTAAAGCTACCATTGAAAAAGAAGGATTCAAATTACAGGAGCTTAATTTCATTTTTTGCAGCGATGAATACCTTTTAGGTATTAATCAACAGTATTTAAACCATGATACCTACACAGATATTATCACTTTTGATAATTCTGAAGTGGAAAAACAAATTGTGAGCGATATTTTCATCAGTATTGAACGTGTTAAAGAGAATGCCAAAATTTTTAAAACAAACGATTTTGATGAGGTTTGTCGCATTATGATTCATGGAACCCTACATTTACTTGGCTATAAGGATAAAGGTAAAACAGCCAAAGCCTTAATGACTCAGAAAGAAGATGAATATTTAGGTTATAGAAGTGATGTTGGCTTAGTTTAAACTTCTCCTCCGTTCTCGTTGATATTGAAGTGGATTGCTTCTTTTCTCGCAATAGAACCACCTCCCATTCGCATTGATTTTAGAATGAATTATACATCCAAAAAAACGATGTTATTTTTCGTTTGAGTGGAAACTGTTCCTATAAGTTACTATACCACAACGATATAAACCCGATTGTAACGAAAACCAAAAGCTTTTTCTGCTTTTGTTGAAGTAAAAAGCGGGGCTGCTCTTCCCTATTATCTCCAAAAATTGCTTTTCAAATAAAAATTTTTCTTCCTGTTCGTCTAATAGTTACAGGCGTTCGTCGATAATTAGTCTACGCTGGTATATTACCGCAAATCTGCGTGCAACCTTTTCTTCTTGTTGCAGTCTTATATTCAAAACAACAACAAAAAGATTTAAAAAATTAAAAATATACGGTTATGAAAACTTCTATTAAAACATTATTCGCAGCAGCTTTAACAACAATTATTTTAGGTACTGCAAGTGTAGCCGCAAACGCTACAGAAAATAATACTAATTACACCAATTTAACTTCGGTTAAAAATATCAGCAAAATTAAAATCAGCGGTAATGTTAAATTGATTTTGATTCAGGACGCTAAGGAAAGTGTTGAAGTTTACGATAACTACTTTGCTAAAAACGCTTTAGTGCAGCAGCAAAATGGTGAGTTAAGAATAAGCTCATTTACTAAAGAAGCACTTACGGTTATTGCACATGTGAACAATGTTGCATCTATTGAAGCCTCTAACACTTCTACTATTCAAACTGCAGGAAACTTTAATTTATTAGACTTAAAATGTGGTTTTAAATGATGCGGCAACTGCAGATATTAAAGCGAATACGGTAAACTTGAGCACAAGTATTAATGGTACTTCTAACCTAGTGTTAAGTGGTTCTACCGAAAGTTATAGTGCTGTTTTGGGCACATTTGCTAAGGTGGGCATGAATGATTTTACCGCTAGTAATAGCAATGTTAGCACTGCGCCAGTTGTTGCAACTTATAGTGCAAACAGATATGAAGATATTAAAGTTGATTTCTTAGAAACTCTTTTCTAGGCAACAAAATAAAGATAAAGTTTAGTTTTAGTTAATGATTGAAGCAGCGGCGGAGCGATTCCAGCCGCTGTTTTCGTTTATAAAACAAGGTTTAATATGCTAAATAAATAAATTATCCGTGCAGATCCTTTTCATTTGTGGTTAAGTATTAATGGGAAACAATCAATATTTTGCCATTTTTAGTAGATACAGAAGCTCTTTAAAATATGCTTACGTTGTTCCAAAAATTTTATCCGTACTTTTGCACTAATTTTCCTTTATAAATCCGAAATACACAAAAATTGAGCACACTAATTGCGGCAGAAGGCTTAGGTCATGGTTATCATGATGAATGGCTATTTAAAAATTTAACCTTAGGCATTAACTCTGGTCAGCGTGTTGCGTTGGTAGGAATTAATGGGGCTGGTAAGAGTACACTTTTGAAATTATTGGCAGAAAGGTTCCCTCCGCTCGAAGGTAAGATTGTAAAAAATAAAGCTGTTAAGATCGGTTTTTTAGATCAGGAACCTCAATTTACAGAAGGTTTCTCCATCAGCGATCATATATTTTCTTTAGAAAATAAGCAGCAGCAGCTGATTAAGGAGTATGAGGAATTAATTGAAGATCCTAATCCTGACGAGAAAACACTTAATCGACTATACGAAGAATTGAGCGAGCATAATGCTTGGGAATATGAGCATGAGATTAAAACCATTTTGAATAGAATGGGCATTACTCACTTGCAACAAAAAATATCTACACTTTCTGGTGGACAAAAGAAACGTTTGGCGCTTGCTAAGCTTTTAATTGAAGATCCTGAGATTTTAGTTTTAGATGAGCCTACCAACCATTTGGACATTGATACTATTGAGTGGCTGGAGAAATTGTTAACCACAGGACAAAAAACAATTCTATTAGTAACCCATGATCGGTACTTCTTAGACAATGTGTGTAATACCATTGTAGAATTGGATAGAGGAAAGATTTTCAATTACAATGGAAATTACGCTTACTATTTAGAAAAGAAATCAGAAAGGGAAGCGTTAGACGCTACGGTTCAACATAAGAACCAACAGTTATTAAAGAAAGAATTAGAGTGGATGAGACGCATGCCGCAGGCACGTGGAACAAAATCTAACGCCAGAATCAATGCATTTTACGATTTAGAGGAAAAAACAAAGAAAAAGTCTGATAATCAGACTATTAACCTCCAAATGAAGATGTCTCGCCAAGGCGGGAAGATTATTGAGATCGATCATATTGCAAAAGCCTTTGATGGGCGTCCGATTATCAATGATTTTAGTTATACTTTCAAAAAAGGAGATCGAATTGGTTTAGCTGGTAAAAACGGTACCGGTAAATCTACGCTTCTAAATATTATTACCAGTCAATTAAGTCCTGATGCAGGCACGGTTGACACTGGAGAAACCACAGTTTTTGGTTACTACAAACAAGGTGGTTTAACATTCGATCCAAAAGAAAGAGTTATCGACATTGTAAAATCAGATGCTGAATATATTAAAATGGCCGATGGTTCTGTGATTACAGCTTCTGCCCTATTAACGCTTTTTCTCTTCCCGCCTAAGAAACAACATGGCATGGTAGAGAAGTTAAGTGGTGGTGAGAAGAAGCGTTTGAACCTAATGAAGGTCTTAATGCAGAATCCAAACTTCCTTATTTTGGATGAGCCGACTAATGATTTGGACATTGACACTTTAAATGTATTGGAAGAATTTTTAGAAAACTTTCCTGGAATTTTGATGTTGGTTTCTCACGATCGATACTTACTTGATAAGATGAGTGATCAGCTTTTCATTATGGAAGGCGAAGGTGTTGTGAAGATTTACAATGGTAACTATTCAGAATATCGTTTAAGTTTAGACCAACCAAAAATTAAGACTGAAGTTAAAAAACCTGTCACCACTGACATTGAACAAGCTCCTGTTAAAGCTGCAAAAAAGTTAAGTTTTAAAGAACAAAAAGAACTTGATGACAGCGAAAAAGGAATGAATGAAACTGAAAATAAAATAGCTGAATTAACTGGAAGCTTACTTAAAATTGATGCTTCAGACTATGTAAAAATTCAAGAAGTTTCTGATGAAATTGAAAAGTTAAAACTTAAACTTGACGAATTTACCATGCGATGGTTGGAGCTTTCAGAGTAAAACTTTAAAACAATTCTAATTGGTTTTCTACGTTATGTTTCACGTGGAACATTAAAATTAAAATGAATTTAACGAGCAAGTTTTCTGAGTAAAAGATTAAAAAACAAAATTGTTTCACGTGGAACAATTGAATAAATAAAAGATAAAATGTTTTCAAAATACGATTTGATTGTTGTTGGTGCAGGCCACGCTGGCTGTGAAGCTGCCGCTGCTGCTGCCAATTTAGGATCATCTGTTTTATTAATAACAATGAATATGGGCACCATAGCCCAGATGAGTTGTAACCCAGCAATGGGTGGAGTAGCAAAGGGGCAGATCGTTCGTGAGGTTGATGCTATGGGTGGGTATTCAGGTATTATATCTGATAAATCGACGATACAATTCAGAATGCTCAACAAATCTAAAGGCCCAGCAATGTGGAGTCCAAGAGCGCAGATAGATAGAATGCGGTTTGCGGAAGAATGGCGTTTAGCTCTTGAAAAGACACCAAATATAGATATGTGGCAAGATAGCGTTGTTGGCTTGTTGGTTAAAGATAATACAGTATATGGCGTAAAAACTTCACTAGGTATAGAGATAGAAAGTAAAGCTGTTGTGCTAACAAATGGTACCTTCCTTAACGGTGTAATGCATATTGGCGAAAAGAAATTTGGTGGTGGTAGAACGGCTGAAAGAGCATCAACTGGTATTACTGAACAATTAGTAGAACTGGGCATGGAAGCTGGTAGAATGAAAACTGGTACACCACCCCGAGTAGATGGAAGAAGCTTAGATTACACCAAAATGGAAGAGCAGTGGGGAGATGAAAATCCTGGTAAATTCTCTTACACTGATACTGAAGTTTCGACTGATCAAAGGTGTTGTTGGATTACTTATACTAATAGTGATGTACACGAAACTTTAAAAGAAGGCTTCGAAAAATCGCCGATGTTTACGGGGAGAATTAAAGGCTTAGGCCCGAGATATTGTCCGTCTATCGAAGATAAAATTAACCGTTTCGCTGAACGAGATCGACATCAAATTTTTGTCGAGCCAGAGGGATGGAATACTTGCGAAATTTATGTAAATGGATTTTCGACTTCTCTTCCAGAAGATGTACAGTTTAAAGCATTAAGATTAATACCAGGTTTCGAACAAGCAAAAATGTTTAGACCAGGTTATGCTATTGAATATGATTTCTTTCCACCTACTCAATTATCATTAACATTAGAAACTAAGTTAATCAGTAATTTATTTTTAGCTGGTCAGATTAATGGTACTACAGGTTATGAGGAAGCAGCTTGCCAGGGTTTCATGGCTGGTATAAATGCACATCAAAAAATTACCGACAAACACGAACTGATCATGAAAAGATCAGATAGTTATATCGGCGTTTTAATTGATGATTTGGTAACTAAAGGAACCGAAGAACCATATCGCATGTTTACTTCAAGAGCTGAGCATCGCTTGTTGTTAAGACAAGATAATGCAGATATTCGCCTATCTCCTATTGGTCATGAATTGGGTTTAATCTCTGACGAACGTTTAGAAAAAGTTAACCAAAAAATTGCTAAAGCTGATGCCTTGGTTAAATTTACTAAAACACAGGGTATTGAAATGGGTGATGTAAATGCAACGCTTGAGAGTTTAGGTTCAAGTCCTTTAAATCAAAATGTAAAAATAAATAGTCTAATAGCCAGACCACATGTTGGCTTGCAAGACATAATTAAAGTAAGCAAACCTTTAGCAGAAGCAACAAAGGATTTAGATAACGAAACGATTGAACAAGCTGAAATTAAGATTAAGTATGAAAGCTATTTTGAAAAAGAAAATGAAATTGTAGCGAAAATGCTTAAGATGGAAGACAAAGAAATTAAGCCCGATTTCGATTATAATAAAATAGTTTCCATATCAAAAGAAGCTCGGGAAAAATTATTTAAGATAAAACCACGTACTTTAGGTCAAGCATCAAGAATTTCTGGAGTTTCACCTTCAGATATATCAGTTTTAATGGTTTACATAAATAAGTAGCTGATAATCAATTATTTAACTAATAATAAATAGACTTTAATTAAAGCTATACAATCGAAAAAAAACATTTTTTAATATTAAGATTCCAAAAACAATAAAAATGCGTTAAAACGCTTAAAATATGCCAAATTTAAAATCTCAATATTTTAACCTTATAAGTTTTATTGCCTTGGCAATTATTCTACAACTTTTTGGTTGTGCCTCTCCCCAACCAGTAACTGGCGGACCACAGGATCGTACTCCACCAAAAGTTTTAAATATGACACCAAAAAATTTGACAAAGAATTTTAGTGCTAAAAAAATAGTTATAGAATTTGATGAATATTTTAAGATTCAGAATGAAACAAAAGAATTTTCTATCTCGCCAGAATTAGAGAAAGCGCCAATATTAAAAATTAAAAAGAAAGCTTTAGAAATTACCTTACCAGATACATTGGAGAAAAATACGACCTACACATTAAATTTTGGTAAAGCTATTGCCGATATTAATGAAAGTAATGTTATCAAAAATTTAAGTTATGTTTTTTCTACAGGCAACGAAATAGATTCATTAAGCTTAGCGGGTAAGGTAACTAGTGCATTAACAGGTGAAGCTGAGCTAGAAGCCACCGTATTTATACTGCCAGCAGAAAGAGATTCTTTGTTTGGAAAAAAAAGACCTTCAATTTATACCTTAACAGATAGCTCGGGTAATTTTAAATTAAATAATTTAAGAGCAGGAACTTATAAAATATATGCACTAAAAGAAGCAACTGGTGGTGGCGACAAAATTTATCAGCAAACATCAGACGAAGTTGGTTTTGTGAAAGATCCTATCGTAATCGGGAAGAATAATGAGAACATTAACTTAAAGGTTTTTAAAGAAACTGCTCCAGAATTTAGGGTTCTGGAAAGAAAAATAAATACGGATGGTAGTTTATCTTTAACCTTCACGCAACAGTTAAAAAAGCCCACTTTAACGATTACAGAACCTGCATCTGTTGATGAAGGAAAAAGAGTAATGTTTAATTTAACTAACGATACTGCTAAAGTTTGGCTTAACGATTTAAGTTTTGATTCAATTAAGGTTGCCATAAAAGATGATGGAAAACTACTGCAAACCATAAACATAAATCGTGGTAAAAAGGATACTTATGTAAGAGACCTTACCCCTATCGACAATACAAATAATGGCAAACTGAATCCTTATCAAAGTTATACATTAACATTTCCGCTGCCTATTACTGCTGCAGATGCTTCTAAAATAACTTTGCTTGATGATTCTATTAAAAGAACAAACTTCGTACTGATAAAGGATAGCACAAACTTTTTAAAATACAAAATTACCTTCCCTTGGAAAGTAAAAAGAACGTATGATCTGAAGTTTACAGCTGGTGCATTTACTGGAATATTTAACGCAAAGAATAAAGAATTTACTAAGAAATTTACTTTAGAACCAACAGAAAATTATGGAACACGAGCTTTAACCGTTCAAGTACCTGATACAACCAAGAATTATATTGTAGAGTTTATTAACGAAAAAAAAGTACCTATAAAATCTTATGTTATCAATAAAAAGACAAGGATTCTATTAGCCAATTTTGCCTCAGGTAAATATTTTGTAAGAGTTATTTATGATGAAAATAAAAATGGTGTCTGGGATACAGGAAATGTAAAATTAGGTACTCAGCCAGAAAAGATTTGGTATTCACTAGAAGAACAATCAATTAGACCGAACTGGGAAGTAGAAAACACCTTAACAATTCCAGAACCTAAATAAATTAAGGATTGGTAAACCAGCCTGAATACATAATATAATTATCTGGTAACTTATTTAATAAAGCCCTTTGCTCTTCAGTGATGGGCTTTATTTTTTTAGCAGGAGTTCCAGCATACAGATGACCTGTTTCGCAAATTGTATTTTCTAAAACTACAGAACCAGCAGCTATAATGCAATATTCTTCTATAACAGCATGATCCATTACAATTGCTCCCATCCCAATTAAAACATTGTCTTGTACCTTACAACCATGCACAATTGCATTATGCCCAACGGATACACGATTGCCAATGTGTGTGGAAGCTTTTAAGTACGTTGCATGAATTACAGCACCATCTTGAATGTTTGATTCATTTCCAATGGTAATCTTGTTTACATCGCCTCTAATAACGGCATTAAACCAAACCGAACAGTTATCGCCAAGTATAACATCGCCAACGATTGTAGCGTTTTCTGCAATAAAATTATCTTTTCCTATTTCAGGATATTTATTTTTAACTGGTAGTATTAAGGGCATATTATAGTTTTTTGTTTTTAATTATTTTGTTTGAATAGCTGATTTGCAAGTCTAAAAAACTAACAAACCAGAAACAAAAAAACTAAAATACTGTGTCAATTAATTCTTCTGCATGATTTGGATAATCTGTGGTATAGTGTAAACCACGACTCTCTTTACGTTGCATGGCAGATTTAATCACCAAATAAGCGGTTTGAATTACATTTCTCAATTCACAAAGTTTAACAGAAACCTTATTCTTTTTATAAAATTCCTCTGTTTCCTGGTAGATTAAAAACAATCGGCGATGTGCTCTTTCTAAACGAAAATCTGAGCGAACAATTCCCACATAATCACCCATAATTTTTTGCAGTTCGCGAAGGTTATGCGTTACCAAAATGTCTTCATCAGTTTGTGTTACACCTTTAGAATCCCATTCTGGAATATTTTCAGGAATTATATTCTTTTCAAAATTTTCGACCGCATCCTGATAAATACGATGAGCAAAAACGGTAGCCTCGAGTAAAGAATTTGAAGCCAAGCGATTGGCGCCATGTAAACCCGTTGAAGAACATTCTCCGCATGCATAAAGATTTTTTATGGATGAACGACCATATTCATCTACTAATATACCTCCACACATATAATGAGATGCTGGTGTAACTGGTATAAAATCCTTTGTCATATCTATACCAATAGATAAGCATTTAGCATATATATTAGGAAAGTGCTTTAAAATATCAGCTTTCTTTCGCATGGTGATATCCAGATAAACAAAATCATCGCCCGATTTTTTCATTTCATTATCCACCGCTCTGGCTACAATATCACGAGGTGCTAACGATTTACGCTCATCATACTCTTGCATAAACTCTTCACCGTTCTTACGACGAAGAACCCCACCAAAACCTCTGACTGCCTCGGAAATTAAGAAAGATGGATACTCTCCAGGATGGTATAAAGCTGTTGGATGGAACTGAATAAACTCCATATTTCTCACTTTTCCTTTTGCACGGTAAACCATTGCCATACCATCGCCAGTTGCAATAACAGGATTTGTGGTAGCAGAATATACGTGTCCGGCACCACCAGACGCCATAACCGTAACGTTTGCCACAATCTTTTCCACATCGTTAAGCTCTGTGTTAAAGGCATATATACCATAACAGTTAATAACTTCACTACGCTTATCAACAAACTCACCAAGGTGATGCTGGGTAATTAACTCTAGTGCGAAGTAGTGTGTTAATATCTCTATGTTCGGATTCTCATGAATTTCATTTAAAAGTACTCGTTCAATTTCATATCCGGTGATGTCTTTATAGTGTAAAACACGATGCTCCGAGTGACCGCCTTCCTTTGCTAAATCATAAAAACCAGAGTTGTCTTTATCGAAATTTATACCATAGTCAATGATCTCCTGAATTCGTTGAGGTCCCTCTTTTACAACGATTTCCACTATTTTTTCATCACACAAACCATCGCCAGCAATTAGTGTATCTGTTATATGTTTTTCAAAAGAATCATCCTTATCTACAACAACTGCTACACCGCCTTGAGCATATTTTGTATTAGATTCATCTTCATTTGATTTGGTGACGATTAAAACCTTCCCAAACTTGGCAGCCTTAAGTGCAAAACTTAAACCCGCTATACCTGAACCAATTACCAGAAAATCTACTTTTCTCATTTAAAAAACATTTACTTTATCAACGATGTTGATAACTATAGAACAACTGTTAGCTTTATGTAGAAATAATGCTAACAAATAAATTTGAATGTTTAAAGCTACTGTAAAAAGACAATTTGCCACAATCTTTTACTCAATTTTTAAGCACCTTTGTACAAGTAATTAACTTTTCACACACTTATAAACAATTAACATTCCAATATTGATAAAATTTAAGTCATTTTTCGATAGTGCTGAAAATCAATCTTATCATATTATAAAAATGTAATCTAAATGTTAGTAAACGATTAACAACTTATATAAAAGAATAAATTTTCGAAACTTGCCAACAATACTAACACACTAATAAACAAACAAGATTTATTTATTTAAAATAACTTATTAATTATTGAGACGTGGAAAGCTTTATCTTTGACCAACGTCAAAATTCAAAAAAGGAAAATTTACAAATGAACATAGATGTCTTAGAAGAAATTAACAAAAAAGGTTTTGTAGAAGAAGAAATTGATCCTACGCTTGACTTATTTGTTGAGATTGAAAAATTAAAGAAGGAAAAGAATGCGATTATTTTAGCGCATTATTATCAAGAACCTGATATTCAGGATATTGCTGATTATATTGGTGATAGTTTAGGTTTATCTCAAGAAGCTGCGAAAACTGATGCTGAGGTAATTGTATTCGCTGGTGTGCATTTTATGGCCGAAACAGCAAAGATATTATCGCCTTCAAAAAAGGTTTTATTGCCAGATGTGAAAGCAGGTTGTTCTTTGGCTGACAGCTGTCCACCTCATCTTTTTAAAATATTTAAAGAGAAATATCCAGATCATTTGGTTATTACTTACGTAAATTGTACCGCTGAGCTAAAAGCTTTGAGTGATATTGTTTGTACGTCGACAAATGCTGTTCAAATTGTAGAAAGTTTACCTAAAGACCAGAAAATAATTTTCGGTCCAGATAGAAATTTAGGTGCCTGGGTTGCAAAAAAAACAGGTAGAGATTTAGTGTTGTGGAACGGGGCTTGTATGGTTCACGAGATTTTTTCGAAAGAGAAAATTACGAAGCTGAAAGAACGCCATCCGAATGCTAAATTTATTGCGCACCCAGAGTGTGAAGATGCTGTTTTACAAATGGCCGATTACATTGGTTCAACAACAGGCCTTTTAAAATATGCTATTTCTAATCCAGCAACTGAATTTATTGTTGCTACAGAAAGTGGAATTATCCACCAAATGGAAAAAGCTTGTCCAGATAAAACATTTATTCCAGCACCGCCGAATAACAGCTGTGCTTGTAATGATTGTCCGTATATGAAAAGAAATACTTTAGAAAAACTATATTTATGTCTTAAAAATGGTTCACCAGAAGTAACTGTTCCTGAACATATTATAGAACAAGCTCGTAAACCAATTCAGAGAATGCTTGATATTTCTGCAGAATTAGGACTCTAAAAAAAGCCTTCATTGCCTCGCAATGGAGAAAAGAAAATAAAAAATGAAAAACAACATTCTTAAAAATTACGCAGGCTTATTGTGGCTTTTGGCAGGTATAACTGTTGGAAGTATAGTTGGTTTAATTTTCGGGAAAAGTGTTGAAAGTATAAAACCATTAGGTGATATATTTTTAAATCTGTTGTTCACTGCCGTTATTCCCTTAGTATTTTTTGCGGTTTCATCAGCAATTGCGAATATAGATAGATCTAAAAAACTAGGAAAATTATTAACTGTTATGGTTTTGGTTTTCCTGTCAACAGTTTTAATATCTGCTATGTTAACCCTGGTTGCCACCTGGGTTTTTCCTATCCATCAGCAATTAGGAACTAGCGTTTTACCTACTGAAACAGAAAAAATTCAGTCAGTTGGCGAACAAATGACGCAACTTTTAACTGTTGGAGAATTTTATGAAATTGGGAGCCGAAAAAATATGCTGGCGCTCATAATTTTTTCAGTTTTAGTTGGTTTTTCTACCTTATATGCTGAAGAAGCTGGTGATGGTTTTAAGAAATTTCTAGTATCTGGAAATGAAGTAATGAAAAAACTTATTATCCTAATTATGAAATTAGGACCAATAGGTTTAGGTGCTTATTTTGCTTACCAGGTTGGCGTTTTCGGTCCCCAACTTTTCGGTACATATGCAAAAGCTTTAGGCTTATACTACGGAGTGGGTGCATTTTATTTTATAGTTTTTTTTACTTTATATGCATTTATTGCAGGCGGTTTTAAAGCGATAAAAGTTTTCTGGAAAAATAATATTGTACCTTCATTAACCTCCGTAGGAACCTGCAGCAGTATTGCAACAATACCAGCAAATTTAGAAGGAACTACAAAAATGGGCGTTCCTGCTTACATAACAAATGTTACCATTCCACTAGGATCAACTTTACATAAAGATGGTTCGAGTATTAGTTCAATTATAAAAATTGCTGTAGTTTTTGCCATTTTTGGAAAAGATTTAGTACAGGTAGATACCATAATTTTGGCATTGGGAATTACGGTTTTAGTAAGCATTGTAGAAGGTGGAATACCTAACGGAGGTTATATTGGCGAATTATTGATGATTTCTGCCTATCAATTGCCGCCCGAAGCTTTGCCACCAGCTATGATTATTGGAACTTTGGTAGATCCGATGGCTACTTTATTAAATGCAACTGGAGATAATGTTGCTGCCATGTTAATTGCCAGATTTACTGAAGGAAAAAACTGGATGGAAAGTAAGCTATAAGCAAGAAATCTTTATGCTGAGTAATTCAGCGTATTTTTTACTTAAATGACATTTAAAGAAATTGGGGCTTTGCCCTTTTACTGCAAAAAATAAGAATATGTTTGAAAATAAGGAGCGTACAGATATAAATGAGTTAGGCGAGTTTGGTTTAATAAAACACCTAACCACTAATTTTAAAATAAGAAATGATTATTCAGTAAAAGGTGTTGGCGATGATGCGGCTGTTTTAGACGCTAAAGGGAAACAAATTTTAGTTTCGACTGATTTATTACTTGAGGGTATCCATTTCGATTTAGCTTATGTGCCGTTAATGCATTTGGGTTACAAAGCAGTTCAGGTTAATCTTAGTGATATTTATGCAATGAATGGAAAAGCAAGTCAAATTACGGTTTCACTTGGTTTGTCGAGTAAATTTCCACTAGAAGCTGTCGAAGAAATTTATAAAGGAATTGAATTAGCTTGTAATAAATTCAACATCGATTTAATTGGAGGCGATACTTCATCAAGCAAACAAGGTTTGGTAATTAGCATTACCAGCATTGGTTACGCCGATGTAGATAAGGTAACTTATAGAAATGGTGCCCAAGAAAATGATTTGCTTTGTGTTTCTGGCGATTTAGGTGGTGCTTACGTTGGGCTTCAAATCTTAGAAAGAGAGAAATTAATCTATTTAGAAAACCCACAAATTCAGCCAGATTTAGAAGGGAAAGATTATATAATAGAAAGACAATTAAAGCCAGAAGCACGTATGGATATTGTTGCGCTTTTGGAAGAAATGAATATTAAACCAACTTCTATGATCGATATTTCAGATGGTTTAGCTTCTGAAATTTTGCACCTAGCAACTGAAAGTGATAAAGGAATTACCATTTACGAAGAGAAAATTCCTTTAGATCCAATGACTTATGAAACTGCTCGCGAGTTGGGGATTGACCCAACAGTTTGTGCTTTAAGCGGTGGTGAAGATTATGAATTATTGTTTACCATCTCTCAGGAAGACTATAAAAAATTAAAGCACGACGTAGACATTACTGTAATTGGCCATGTAACTGATAAAAACTCTGGCTGTAAAATGGTTTCTAAATCTAATAATGTTCACGAATTAAAGGCCCAAGGTTGGAACGCATTTAATAAGTAAATTAGAATAAAATGAGATCAATCTGTCTGATTGCTTTGATGTTTATTTACATCGCAAACTGCTTTAGTCAGGAAAAAAGTTCGTCTAAAAAATTTGATGACATCGCTTTTTTAAATAAAATTGATTTTATTGATTCCAAATATGACCAACAAAAGTTCGGTTGTGCCTTTTTGCTGAAATTCGATAAGGATACTTTTGGAATTACAGCTAAGCATCTATTAAAATTTATCAAATCCCCGCAAATGGAAGGAGTTTCATTTGAGAATGGAATAAAAAGGTGGAGCTTGTACGTTTTAAACAAACCATCAGAAAATGTTATAATTGATAAATTATTGAATGAAAACAAGAAAGAGCCAATCCTAGAAAAATCGACTTATGATGATGATTGGTTGGTTTGCTCATTAAAAAACAACTTTTCGAAAGCAAAAGCGCTTGAAATAAGAGAAAAACCTTTAATTTCTGGTGAGAAAGTTTATGTTGTTGGGTGGACAAGAAAAATGGAAAATGGTGAACAGAGAATTTATGAATTTGAATATTATAAAACGATTGGTAAGCGCATTTTATTAAAAGATATTGTTGTTCCTGAACAGTTCGGAGGACTAAGCGGAGCACCAGTTGTAGACGAAGATGGTAAAGTTGTTGGTATTGTATCAGGTAAAACAACTGATCCAGATTCTGGAAAATCATATTTTGCTCCTTGCGCTATCATTGGATTAAAGGTATTTTTAGAAAATTTGCATCAAAAAAAATATTAAGAGTCAGCTTTATATTCCACACTCGGTGGGTGTCCTCATCCGCCGAAACTGTCCTATTCCTCCAAATATTTAATATCAATTTGTTTATTATTTTTCACTTTAGCCCCTAGCTTTTTAAGATTTTCAATTTTATTAATCATATTACCAGAGCCTTCTTTTAGTTTATTGAATGCTCCATCATAAGCTTTTTGTGTTGAGCCGATATGTCTCCCGATATCTTCCATGTCTTTTAAAAAGCCAACGAATTTTTCATAAAGAAATCCTGCTTGCTCTGCAATTTCAAATACATTTCTATTTTGCCTTTCCTGTTTCCACATACTGGCAATGGTGCGCAATGTAGCCAGCAAAGTTGAAGGACTTACAATTACTACTTTTCTATCCCAGGCAAAATTAAATAACTCGGTATCCTTTTGTACAGCGATACTAAAAGAAGATTCAATCGGAACAAAGAGTAGAACAAAGTCTGGAGAATTGATTTTGTATAGATCCTGATAGTTCTTTGCAGATAATTCCTGAATATGATTTTTTATGGAAGCTAGATGCGCTTTTACATGGCCTTCACGCTCTTCTTCAGTCTCTGCAGATACAGAACGTTCATAAGCAACTAAACTCACCTTAGCATCAACCACGAGATGTTTATCATCAGGTAAATCTATAACCACATCTGGCTGGTATCGCCCGCCTTCGGCGGAGGTATGCGAAGCCTGAATTCGATATTCCTGATCGCGAACTAACCCCGAGCGTTCTAGAACCTTTTCCAATATAACTTCACCCCAATTTCCCTGCTTCTTAGTATCGCCCTTTAATGCTTTAGTTAAGTTATTTGCATCTTCTTGAATTTGCTTACTTTGATCCATAAGCAAAGAAATTACACCTTTTAAGGTATTTCTTTCATCCGATTCCGCTTTGTAAACTTTTTCTACCTTATCTTCAAAAGCTTTAATATTTTCTTTTAGTGGATTTAAAATAATATCCAGATTTGTTCTATTCTGTTCAATAAATTTAGTCGATTTCTCTTCTAAAATTTTATTAGCAATTAATTCAAAATCTTTATTAAACTTCTCCTGGTTCTGCTCTAAACTGGCTTTTTGCTCAATCAGTTTTTCTTTTTCTGCTATGTAAAAAGAACGTGTACTTTCCAGTTCACGGTTAGCATCTGCAAGCCGATCTCGTTCTGCCTGTAATTCGTCAATTAAGCGTTTTTGTTCCTGTTTAAGTAAAAGAGTTATATTTTCTTTTTCAGCCAATAAATTAGAAACACGTTCATCTGCCTTAGCTAAATTAATTTTTAGCATTTCATTTTCGCCCTTTAATTTTTCAAAATCCTCAATAGAAATTAAAGAAATAGCTGCCTGTGGTTTCTTTAAAAACAAAAGCACCAAAACAGTTAAAATAACGATTAGTAAAGCAATACCAGCAACTTCCATAATGATAAAAATTTTAGTAAAAATGAATATTAAAAACAGATATACCAAAAAATATTAGTTAATATGAGATGGATATAACGAAAAAAAATATTTATAATTGAGCTTTCTATATTGCAAATGAATGATTTAACAATTCTTATTTCCTGTCCCGATCAAGTTGGTTTAGTAACCAATATTACCAGGGTTTTGGCTAGCCATCAATTAAATATTATCGCCATGCGAGAATTTGTTGATGAACAAAACAAAGCCTTTTTTACCAGAATAGCTTGTACTGGAGTTTTCGAAGAAACCGAAAAACTTAAAGAAAAATTATTACAAAATTTGCCAGATGCAGCAGAAGTTACCCTCATTACTAAAAAGGAAAAACAAATTGTTGTTCTAGTAACTAAAGAATACCATTGTTTGGCTGAAATACTGATTAAAAATCAATTTAAAACATTGGGTGCAAATGTTAAGGCCGTAATTGGTAATTATGAAGAATTAAGAGATTTTACCGAAAAACTAGGTATTCCTTATTTTTATGTTACCCATATTGATAAAGATAAAAGTCAGTTCGAAAAGCAAGTAAAAGAAATAATAAACCAATTCGATGCCGATTATTTGGTATTAGCGAAGTTTATGAGAATCTTATCTTCAGATTTTGTGAAGGATTATTCAGGAAAAATCATCAATATTCACCATTCCTTTTTACCAGCCTTTATTGGTGCAAACCCTTACAGGCAAGCTTTTGAGCGAGGTGTAAAAATTATTGGGGCTACAGCTCATTTTGTTACCGATAATTTGGATGAAGGCCCAATAATAACTCAACACACTACACATGTCGACCATAATTTTGGTGTAAAGGAAATGATTCGTGCAGGAAAAGAAATTGAGAAAAAAGTTTTGTTGGAAGCTTTAGAACTTATTTTCGAAGATCGTGTTTTTGTAAGTGGAAATAAAACGATTGTGTTTAAATAGTGGCATTCAACGAAAGCAATTAAGCTTATAAACTTTTCAAAACCAATTCGGCAACATCTGCACCAGTTTGCGAACCCATTGCTACGCCCATCCCATTACACCTAACAGCGCAAAAAACGTTGGCCTTGGCTTCAGTAATAATTGGATTAATTTTTTTTCCAAAAGCCATAATTCCGCTCCAACGCTGCTCTATTTCAAAATCTGTATTGGGTAAAATAACTTCTCGAAGTAAATTTTCTAATGTAGATTGTACACCATCAGTTTGTCCGAATTCAGTTGTTTCTTCGGCTTTAAAATCCAAATTTCTACCTCCACCTAACAAAACCCTTCCATTAATATTTCGGAAATAATAATAGCCCTTATCGTAATGGAAAGTGCCTTTAATTTTTAAATTCTTAATAGGTTTGGTAATTAAAACCTGACCCCGACCAGGAGTAACATCCAAATTTGGTATTAATGTATTTACAAAAGCGTTTGTAGTAACAATTGCCTTTTTGCAACTAAAATCTCCATCCTTGGTTTTGAGTAAAACAGCAGCATTTTCAGAAACTATTTTTTCTACTTTGCAATTATTAAAGATCGAGATGCCGATTTGTTGAGCATATTGAAGCAGGTTAAACATCATTTTCCCTGTATCAATCTGTGCTTCGTATCGGTTTGCTATTAAATTTTTTATACCTTTTAGCCCAAACGTCTTTATATTTTCGTTTTTTAAATAGAAAGCATTTAATCCAACTATCGTTTCAATAAGTTTATTAAAATGTTCAATTTTAGATACACACTGTTCGGTCAAATCAACTTCACTTTCTCTAAATAGTTCATACCCACCGAAAGGCTTATAATCAATTGTTCTGTCACCAAGTAATTGCCTCAGTTTTAGTAAACCTTTCCATCGGGTTTCGATTAAATTCACCAAACCATCTGTACCACAAATTCTTTCCTGTTCAATCAGTTCAGAAATACTGCCGAAGCAGGCAAAACCTGCATTTTTAGTACTTGCACCCGTTGGTAAAAAGCCACTTTCTAAAACCGAAATTTTTAAAGAAGGCGAAGATTTTTTAAGGTGAATTGCTGCATTTAAACCAACAATTCCACTGCCAATTACAACAACATCGTAATCAAAAAAAGATGTCTTTTCCCAGTAAGATAATGCCTTAGCCATGCTATAAAAATAATACATTTTATACGCCTTACAATATGGGAACGCTTTTTGATATATATGTATCTGAAAAACATACACACAAGAAAATGGGAATTTATTTAATTATAATAGTCCCGGTATTATTACTGAGCATGTTTGTACAATGGCGTTTTAGACACAAATTTTCTAAATACGCAGAAATGCAATTAAGCTCGGGCTTATCGGGTAAGGAAGTGGCGGAGCGAATGCTGCACGATAACGGCATATTCGATGTGAAAGTGATGAGTACCGAAGGGCAACTTACAGATCATTACAATCCATCAGATAGAACGGTAAATTTAAGTACCGACGTTTATTATAGCCGAAGCGTAGCAGCGGCGGCAGTTGCAGCACACGAATGCGGTCATGCGGTTCAACATGCAAAATCATATACCTGGCTTAATTTGCGCAGTACAATGGTTCCAGTGGTAAGCATATCGTCGAATTTGTTGCAATGGGTTTTATTATTAGGCGTAATGTTGCTTGTATTTGCAGTTACACCAATCGTTTTGGCAATTGGAGTGGTAGGCTTAGCTTTGGTAACCATATTTAGCATTGTTACACTACCAGTCGAGTTCGACGCCAGCAACAGGGCATTAGCCTGGTTAAAAAACAACAATGGCGTAATGCAAACCCAGGAAGAGAATGCACAGGCTAAAGACGCCCTTTGGTGGGCAGCTATGACCTACGTTGTTGCAGCCGTTGGTGCATTGGCCAATTTACTTTACTATGCATCAATGCTTTTCGGAAGAAGCAGAGATTAAAATATTTTCATCTACTTATGAAAATTGAAAAGCGGCTCGGAATTAATTTTTCGGCCGCTTTCGCATTTAACATCCTATGTTTTCAATTTTTATAGAATGGATCGCTCAGCGAAATAAATTAATGGTTTATAAGATTTGAAGCGGAAAACCTGTGGTACTTTTGTTAATACAGTCCCGCCAATACTTCAATCTTTTGGGCGATTTTTAGTGGTAAATTAAAGTTTACGCAACCAAAAGTATTTCCGTTTATGTCGGGGCTAATGGGCAAAAATAGTACTTCTCGGTTTTCTGGTGAGCAAGAATTTAAAACCCCTTATTCATTTATACTTTATGGAGAAATCTTTGAAATTAGGGTAAAGAGATAGCTTCTGTATTCACAGATATAGCTTTGTTTAAAATCTCGAGATTTCTCTGCTGAACTGCAACAACGTACCACGACTTGCGGCCGCGAATACCGCAAAGCTTTATTTTACAAAAAAATAATATAGAAATTAGTTTAACCTATAAGGTGCTACCAGCTGAAATTCAGGAATATCTACATCAAATTCGGCATCATCTACAATGCGTTTCATTAAGTATTTCCCCTGCATGCTGCCCATATCTGTTTTTAAATTACATCCAGAAACATAAACGTGACTTTCACCAGGCTCGATAATTGGCTGTAAACCAACCACACCCTCGCCTTCTACTTCGCGGCTACTGCTGTTTGAATCGAAAATAAACCATTGACGGCGCATTAACTGAACTGGATAATCAGAAAGATTAGAAATTTCTACACGATAAGCAAACATAAAATGCTCGTTAGCCGGATTCGAATATTCTGGCTGATATATCGTTTCTACCGAAACCTTAACTCCATCTGTAATTGCTGTAACCATGATGATTTATACGAATGTACAAAAAGCTTTTCAAAAATCAAGCCAGTTGATTGGCAGGATCGTAGTTGGCAAATTTTTCTGCCACTTCGTCTAAAATGCTGTAAATATTGGCTATATCTCCCTCAGAAACCAATCGCATGCGGTATGGTTTAAAATCGGGCAAGCCTTTAAAATAATTTGCGTAGTGGCGGCGCATTTCAAAAATGCCCGTTTTCGGGCCTTTCCACTCTAAAGATTTATCGAGATGGGTTCTGCAAACATTAATTCTTTCTTCAATGGTTGGGCCTGCTAAATGCTCGCCAGTTTTGAAGAAATGTTTAACCTCACGGAAAATCCATGGATAACCAATCGCAGCACGACCAATCATAATTCCATCAACCTCATATTCCATGCGCCAGTTGGCTGCTTTTTCAGGGCTATCTACATCTCCATTGCCAAAAATTGGAATTTTAATGCGTGGATTGCGTTTAATTTCTCTAATTAACGACCAATCGGCTTCGCCTTTGTAAAGCTGTGCCCTGGTTCTGCCGTGTATGGTTAAGGCTTGTATTCCAACATCCTGAAGTCGTTCTGCAACTTCATAAACGTTTTTACTATCATCATCCCAACCCAAACGAGTTTTTACGGTAACTGGCAAATGCGAAGCTTTAACAACAGCTTCGGTCATTTTTACCATTTTATCAATATCACGAAGCAAGCTAGAACCCGCACCTTTGCAAACCACATTTTTAACCGGACAGCCGTAATTTATATCGACCAAATCGGGATTGGCAGCAGAAGCAATTTCCGAAGCTTCACGCATGTGTTCAATATCTCCACCAAAAATCTGAATGCCAATGGGGCGTTCGTATTCAAAAATATCCAATTTTTGAAGGCTTTTTGCCGCATCTCTTATTAATCCCTCAGAAGAAATAAATTCGGTGTACATCAAATCTGCACCGTTCTGTTTACAAACAAAACGAAACGGCGGATCGCTCACATCTTCCATCGGAGCAAGCAATAATGGGAATTCACCTAAATCTATATTTCCTATCTTAACAGACATTTTCTATCTTCAACGATTAATAAAAACATACAAAGGTACAAATAATGAACGTTGTAACACCTAATAAGGAAGAAATCAACCCTTTCCTGGAATTACTTTTACTTTTATTTTACGCAGTTGTTGGTGCTGTAATTTTTACAATTATCTCATTTGTTTTTATTTTAGCCATTTATGGGTTCCAAATTGTAAAAGATTTTAACCTTATAGCATCTGGCGATCCAAGATATACCGATGCCTTAAAAATACTTCAAATCGGTACCTCAATCGGTATGTTTGTATTGCCACCAATTGCATTAGCGTTTACCAACGGAATAAAAACATCTAACTTTTACGCCTTTGCTAAACCGAAATTTATATTGCTAATTCTGGTAATTCTAATTATGATAGTTTCCATGCCAATTATGGAGTGGACAGCGGTTTGGAATCAGAAAATGGTTTTACCCGAAGGTTTGAAATGGCTCGAAAAGTGGATGAAAGAGAGCGAGCAATCGGCAATGAAAATGACGATTCAGTTGTTAACCGTAAGAAACAATTGGGATTTTATCGTAAACCTGATTATGATTGCAGTTTTACCTGCCATTGGCGAAGAATTAATGTTTCGTGGTGGTGTGCAGCGTTCAATCAATAAAATGTTTGAAAATCATCACGCAGCGATTTGGATTTCGGCAATTATTTTCAGCGCCATACACATACAATTTTATGGCTTTCTACCAAGATTGCTTTTGGGCGCAGGATTTGGATATTTATATTATTTCAGTGGAAGCATTTGGTACGCCATGTTAGCACATTTTTTAAATAATGCTTATGCAGTTTGTGCGGCATTATATATGCAAAAACACAATATGCCACTCGATAAAGCAGACGACCCAGTTGGTTTTACTTGGTATGCCTATTTAATTAGTGCAATATTAACCATAGCTTTGTTTATATTTTTTAAAGATACAGCACAACGTGAGCGAAAATTGGGTTAAAGTGTACACAACCGGCGATGCATTTGCCGCCGAAGTATTAAAGCAAGGATTAGTCGAAGAAGATATTCCTGCGGTTATCATCAATAAACAACTTTCTGCCTATAATATTGGCGAGATAAATGTTTTGGTAAACAAAGTCGATTTCGATAAAGCAATCGAATATATAGTTAAAAACGAAATAGAATAATTTATCGTTATAACTTTTATCTTTCACATCTTATCTTAAAACATAAATGAAAACCCGGGCAATAACCGCTTTCTTTTTTACCATTGTAATGCTTGGTTCTGTTTTTTTAGGAACTTACGTTTTTACCGCTTTTTACCTTATTTTAAGCTTACTTTCTTTGTTCGAGTTTTATAAATTGATTAAAAGCTCAGGCATTAGGCCCCATAGAAATATTGGTTTGGCGGCAAGTGCTTTAATATTTTTAATGGCAGCGGGTTTGCATTATTTAAAATACGATGTTAAATATCTTTTACTTTGTATCCCTTTAATTTTTTCGGTTTTTATAACCGAACTCTATAAAAAAAGCAAAATTCCATTTGCCAACATATCTTACACTTTTGTGGGTTTTGTTTACGTAACCTTTCCTTTTTGCTTTTTTCATGCATTGGGTTTTATCCACAGCTGGAGCGAATATAACTTTCATTTTCCTTTGGCCTTTTTATTAATGCTTTGGGCAAACGATACTGGCGCTTATATGTTCGGTGTAAAATATGGTAAACGTAAACTATTCGAACGCCACTCGCCTAAAAAGAGTTGGGAAGGCTTTTTTGGCGGAATGTTAACTGCTGCATTGGTCGGATTTGGTTTATCATTTCTATTTAAAGAAACTACGCCTGTTGTTTGGGTTGGTATGGCTATTTTAATCGCCAGTTTTGGTACACTTGGCGATTTGGTAGAATCGATGCTTAAACGCAGTTTAGATACAAAAGATAGTGGAGGCCTGCTTCCTGGCCATGGCGGTTTATTAGATCGTTTTGATGGCTTATTGTTGTCTGCGCCTGTTGTTTACGCGTATTTGTATCTAATCTTATATTAATATTTAAAAAGATTCTGAAGTAATATATAATTACGGTAGTCTGGCTTTTTGTTCCAATCTTTTTTGTGAGTGTATTTTGCTCTATTCATCGTAATTACAGCAAAAAAGGATTTTCACTGCAATCCAGTTTATTTAACTCAGTTGGTGCTGTGCTGCTATTTACTAGCCACAGCCGAAACAACGTAATAATCACGATTTACTTTAAAGCCTGCATTACTTTGAATTTCTTCGTTTTTCTGCGCTGATTTTATAATTTCAAAACCAGAATCTTTTAAAACTTTATGTGCTTTTAGTTCATCATAAAGCTCGAAACCAAATTTAGTAAAAGGCAAGGTTTCCATAAAGCTTTTATCAGCAAAAGCAATAATTAACATACCGTTATATTTTAAAACGCGCTTAATTTCTTGGAGATATTGAATGGGATTTTGCCAGAAGTAAATGGTATTTACTGTAAATATTTTTTCAAAGTAATCATCTTCAAAAGGTAATGTTGTGCCATTTGTAAGGAAGAAAGAGGCTTGCTTGTTGGTAATAAATGAAGCATTAATTTTCTCCGCCTCGGCAATAATTGTTTTAGAAATATCGGCTCCAAAATAAGTCAGGTTTTCTGCCTTATTAAAAATATCAGCGATATGAGCCGCGTTGCCATGTCCAAGCTCCAAAATAACATCATTCGGTTTGAGCAACAAAGCCTCTACAGCGCTTCTTGTCATTCCGATGTTACTAATGTTCATCATCTCTCCTGTTTTAACGCCGTGCTCGCCATCAGGACAGCTCAATTGCCTGGCAATTTCCTTTAAGTGTTCTGCCGAAGGTTGATTTTCCATATTGCAATTTAACAAAATTGAAGAACAGAAAATTTATACTTTATCTATAAATCTTTATAATATTATCAGCAATTATTTAATTACCTGTACAGGTTTCTTATTCTCATCAATTGCAACGAAAGTAAAATCGCCATGAACCGCTAATTCCCTACCTTCGGCATACATTTGCTCAATATAAATTTCTACATTAACTTTTAAGCTTGTATTGCCCACTTTGGTAACTTGTCCTATTAATTCAACAATTGTTCCTGCTGGAATCGATTTTTTAAAATCAATTCTATCGCTACTTACGGTAACCATTATTTGTCGGCTAAAACGAGTTGCAGTTATAAAAGCAACCTCATCCATCATGTGCATAGCTGTTCCTCCGAAAAGGGTATCGTAATGATTAGTTGTATTGGGGAAAACAGCTTTAAAAATACTGGTTTTCGAAGTTTCGATTCTTTGTTCTAGGGTCATGTTGATTTATATAAAATGCCACGGAAACACGGTTTTATAAAGAGAAACTATGTTTCTGCGCTTCCGTGGCAAAAATAATTTAATTAATCAAATTCTCTGCGGCTAAAACATTTTCAGTTTTTCGCATTTCTTTCGCCGCTTCAACCATCTCAATCAGTGCTTTTTTGGTTTCATCCCAACCGCGTGTTTTTAAGCCGCAATCAGGGTTTACCCAAAGCTGTTCTGATGGAATTACAGCCTTTGCTTTTTTAAGCAACGTAATCATTTCTTCGCGTTTGGGCACTCTTGGCGAATGAATATCATATACACCTGGACCAATCTCGTTAGGATATTTAAAATCTGCAAAAGCATCTAAAAGTTCCATTTGCGAACGTGATGTTTCAATTGTGATTACATCTGCATCCATATCGGCAATATTTTGAATAATATCGTTAAACTCAGAATAACACATGTGCGTATGAATCTGCGTTTCATCCGCTACACCTGCAGCAGAGATTTTGAAAGCATTAACAGCCCAATTTAAATATCCCTGCCAATCTGCTTTGCGCAAAGGCAACCCTTCTCTAATTGCAGGTTCATCAATCTGAATAATCCTAATTCCTGCTTTTTCCAGGTCGCAAACTTCATCACGAATGGCCAAAGCAATTTGCGTACATGTAACCGAACGCGGTTGATCGTTACGAACAAACGACCATTGCAAAATAGTAACTGGGCCCGTTAACATGCCTTTCATGTATTTTGAAGTAAGCGATTGCGCATAGGCGGTCCATTTCACGGTCATAGCTTGTGGACGAGAAACATCGCCAAAAATAATTGGTGGTTTAACGCAGCGAGAGCCATAACTTTGCACCCAGCCGTTTTTAGAAAAAGCAAAGCCATCCAGCTGCTCTCCAAAATATTCAACCATATCGTTACGCTCAAATTCGCCATGAACCAATACATCCAAATCGATTTCTTCTTGCCATTTTACAGCTTTAGCGGTTTCTTCGGCAATTAACGTATTGTATTCACCGGCCGAAAATGTTCCGTTTTTAAACTTTGCTCTCCAACTTCTAACTTCGGCTGTTTGCGGAAACGAACCAATTGTTGTGGTAGCATAAGCAGGTAATTTTAAAGCTTGTTGCTTAATTTTTCTTAAAGCGAACGGACTTAAACGACCTGCGTCTTCTGCTTTAAGCTGCTCTACCCTTTGTTTAACTTCAGGATTATGAATTAGAACAGAGCTTTTGCGATTGGCTGTTGCTTTTTTATTGGCTTCGAATTTTTGCATGGTAGATGCAGGGCTTCCGTTTGTGGCAAGTTTTTTTAGCGTTACAACTTCGGCAACTTTCTGTTTAGCAAAAGCTAACCATTGCTTAATCTCTGCCGAAAGATTTTGTTCGTTCGTTTCGTTGTCTAAATCAACAGGAGAATGAATTAGTGAACAGGATGGTGCAACCCAAACACGTTCTTTACCTAATTTATCAACTGCCGAATTGATGATTTCTAAGGAGTTTTCAAAATCATTTTTCCAGATATTACGGCCATCAACTATACCAACAGAAAGAATTGTTTTTTCATTTAATGTAGAAATTATTTCGTCTAATTGTTTTGGCGCTCTTACTAAATCAACATGTAAAACATCAATAGGTAAAGAAGTTGTTAAAGCTAAATTATTACCTAAGCCTTCGAAATAGGTAGCCAAAATAATTTTCAGTTTTGGAAACGATTTTCTGACTTGTTTGTAAGTATAATTGTAAGCTTCTTTTTCCTTTTCAGATAAATCAAGGGTTAAAAATGGCTCGTCGAACTGAATATATTCAACGCCTAGCGAATCTAACCGCGTTAAAATATCAAGATAAACAGGAAGCAGATTTCTAATTAAATCAATTTTTTCGAAACCAGCTTCTTTTTCTTTTCCAAGCAATAGGTAAGAAACAGGGCCGATTAAAACAGGTTTTGTTGTAATTCCTAACTGTTTGGCTTCATAAAACTCATCGATAATTTTTGTAGAGAAAAGTTTAAATGGCTGATCTTTGTAAAACTCAGGCACAATGTAATGGTAGTTGGTATCAAACCATTTTGTCATTTCCATCGCTACAACATCAAGGCCATCTTTTTGATAACCTCGGGCCATAGCGAAGTACAAATCAAGCTCAGAATTTCCTTTTCTTAAAATAACTTCGTTATATCTTTTTGGGATAGCGCCGAAAGTTAAAGAATGGTCTAAAACCTGGTCATAAAAAGAGAAATCATTAGAAGGAATAACATCAACTCCTACCTCTTTTTGTAGTTGCCAATTTTCTTGGCGAATGTTTTTTCCAACCTGAAGTACGTTTTTGTACCCGGTTTTGTCTGCCCAATAGTTTTCGCAGATTTTTTTTAGTTCTCGGTGGCTACCAATACGCGGGTAGCCCAGATTTTGCGTTAGCATTTCTTTTAAAGATTAAGTAAATAAATCGTTAAAAGCCCTTTAAGCTATATTTTACAATGATTTTTGATAAAAATAAAAGGAAAGGTTTGTGCACAAAAAATCTTCTTCGCAGCTGGAAGGCTCAAAGCAAAACCAAATAAAACGGTTAATTTTATTGTACAAATCAGACCTGACCAATTGCTCTTTAACGCGAAAGCATTGTCAATTCGATATTTGGCAGGTCTCCTGACTTATCCTCAAATTATCGCCTTCCCATTCCGTTACCTGGTACAGTGGCATTATTGATAATTTGTTGTCTTTTTAAAAAAAAGACAGGATTTACAGTTGCGCGACAGTTCGTGATTTACACACGATTCCCTTTTAATCTACAGCTAAGTAAAACCAATATCGGTTTGATGAAAAAATAAAGTTAAGAACTTACATCAAAGGCAAATGTATGCAATATGAAGCAGGAATTTTAACGAATTTAGGTTTTTTGTGATTTAACGGCCTTTTGAAAATAACCTTTAACTGTAACAAATTTACAGCAAGGATATTAACACCATATTTCTGTTATATATTTGATATCAACCAACCAAACTTTCCTGAATATGATAAAAAACTACTTTAAAAAGTTGTGCGTGGCTTTTTTAATCTTAAGTAGCACGCTTGCTATTGCACAAGAAATCCCTAGCCCTAAATCTCACTTTGGCTTTAATATTGGAGATGATTACCAGCTTGCAACATATACCCAAACTGAGGCTTATTTTAAAAAACTAGCCGAAACTTCGAAAAGGGTTAAGCTTGTAGATATTGGTAAAACCGAAGAAGGCAGAACCCAATATATGATGATTATGTCGTCGCCTGAAAATCTAAAAAAATTAGATAGATATAAAGAGATTTCACAGCAACTGGCGCATGCCGAAATTACACCAGAACAAGCTAAAGCTCTGGCCCAAGAAGGTAAAGCAGTAGTTTGGATTGATGGTGGATTACATGCTAATGAAACTGTTGGCGCACATCAACTTATCCAAACCGCTTACGAATTTGCCTCGAAAACCGATCCAGAAACGTTAAGGATTTTAGATAATGTAATTATCCTGTTTACCCATGCAAATCCCGATGGACAAGAATTGGTGAGCAATTGGTATATGAGAGAAAAAGACCCTAAAAAAAGATCTTTATCTGGCTTGCCAAAACTATATGAAAAGTACGCAGGACATGATAACAACCGCGATTTCTTCATGTTAAATCTTAAAGAAACCCAAAATATGGGTCGTCAGCTTTTTGTAGAGTGGATACCACAAATTATGTACAATCACCATCAGGCAGGCCCTGCGGGAACAGTAGTAGCTGGCCCTCCATACCGTGATCCATTTAACTATGTTTTTGATGCAACCATTTTAACCAGCCTTGATGCTGTGGGTGCCGCAATGCATAATAGAATGAATGTGGAGAACAAAGCGGGATATACACAAAGAGGAGGTTCGGTATATTCTACATGGTATAATGGTGGTTTGCGTACCACAACTTATTTTCATAATATGGTTGGCTTGTTGACTGAAATTATCGGCAGCCCAACGCCGTCTGATATTCCTCTAGTTCCATCAAGATTATTACCAAGCGGCGATTCTCCAAATCCAATTACGCCACGCAAATGGTATTTCAAAAACTCAATTGATTATTCTGTTTCGTTAAATTATGCAGTTTTAGGCTATGCACAACGTTACCACGATGAATTGCTGTATAATATTTATCAGATGGGTAAAAACTCAATTGATAGAGGAAAAAAGGACAATTGGTCTTTCTCGCCTAAAAAGATAGATGCTATAAATGCTGCTGCAAAAAGCTCAACTTCTGAAGGAGCTAGCGAATTTGGACGAGGTAGAGGCATTATAAGCATGAAAGCTTTTGATACCGTGATGAAAGCGCCCTTAAATCGTGATCCAAGAGGCTATATTTTACCAGCTGATCAACCTGACTTTAATTCGGCTATTAAATTTTTAAATGCTTTAATTAGAACAGGAATTTTGGTTCAAAAAGCTACAGCACCATTTTCTGTCGCTGGTAAAAGTTATCCTGCTGGAAGCTATGTTGTAAAAACCGATCAGGCTTTTCGCCCTCATGTTTTAGATATGTTCGAACCACAAGATCACCCGAATGACTTTAAATATGAAGGTAGTGCTCCAACGCCTCCTTACGATGCTGCAGGCTGGACATTAGCCTATATGATGGATGTAAAATTCGATCGTTTACAAGATGACTTCAACGGACCTTTTGAGCGAATTCCTTTTGGTCAATTATTAAAGCCTGAGAACAAATTAGCATCGGGATCGAGCTTTGTTTTGAGTGCTGCTCAAAATGATTCTTACACCGCTGTTAACGATCTTTTGAAAGCAAAAGCAGATGTTTATCGTTCAAATGAAAATGGCGATTTCTACGTTTCTGCTTCAGGCAATGCAAAAAGTATTTTAGAGAAAGCGAATGTTAAAGTAAAATCGGCCGCTGCACCAAAAAATAAAACTAAAATAGCAGCAGGCAGAATTGCTCTTTGGGATACTTATGGTGGTTCTATGGCATCAGGTTGGGTACGTTGGATGATGGAGCAATACCACTACAATGCAACCGTAATTTATCCTCAAGATATCGATGCAGGCGATTTGAAATCAAAATATGATGTGATTGTATTTGTTGGTGGTGCAATTCCTGCATTGCCAAATGCTGGAGCAGCTGGAAGAGGCGGAGGTTTTAATGCGCCAACACCACAAGATATTCCTGATGAATACAAAAAACAAACGGGAAGAATCACTGCAGATAAATCAATTCCACAGATTAAAAAATTCCTTGAAGAAGGTGGTAAAGTGGTAACAATTGGTTCGAGTACAAACCTGGCTTATCATTTACAGTTGCCTGTTCGTAATGCAATGGTCGAAATTGTTAACGGAACAGAAAAGCGTTTACCAGATGAAAAATATTATGTACCAGGAAGTGTATTAAATGTTGAAGTAGATAGTAAGCAACAAGCAAATTGGGGTATGGAAAAAGAGGCTGATGTTTATTTTGATAACAGCCCTGTATTTAGGCTAACTGGCGATGCAATTGCTGCTGGAAAAATTAAACCTTTAATGTGGTTTAATTCTGCAACCCCTTTGCGTAGTGGATGGGCTTGGGGGCAAGCTTATTTGCAAGATGGTGTAACAGCTTTCGAAGCTAATATTGGCAAAGGAAAACTTTATGCCTTTGGTCCTGAAATTGCTTTTAGAGCACAAACACATGGTACTTTTAAGCTGATTTTTAATCAGTTGTATAAATAACAAAACAACATTTTATAAATCGGCCGCTATCCAAAAAGATAGCGGCTTTTTACTTTCTGCTTACTTTGCTTAAATCCAGATGGGGTAATTTTACATTATGAAAGTAGAAATCTGGTCGGATGTGATGTGTCCGTTTTGCTATATCGGTAAACGTCATTTTGAACAAGCAATTGAAAAATTGCCATTTAAAAATGAAATTGAAGTAGATTGGAAAAGTTATCAGTTAAATCCTGAGTATCACAACACAAGCAACGAAACGGTTTACGATTACTTATCGAGAAGCAAGGGAATGCCGATTGAGCAAGCTAAACAGATGACGAAACAGGTTTCTGATATGGCTGCTAATGCAGGTTTAACTATCGATTTTGATAAAAATATTCCTGCAAATACTTTCGATGCACATCGGCTAATTCATTTGGCCGCAAAACATGGTTTGCAAGATTTAGCGGAAGAGAAGCTGTTTGAAGCTCACTTTGTGAACAGCAAAAACATTGGAGAATATAATGTTTTGGTTGAACTAGCTATCCAAATTGGTTTAGATAAATCCGAAGCAGAATCTGTTTTAAAAAGCGATCAGTTTGCTGAAGCTGTTAGATATGATGTTTACGAAAGCCAAAATTTGGGTATTCGTGGCGTACCTTATTTTGTAATGGATAGAAAGTATGGTGTTTCTGGCGCACAGCCCGTACAAGCCTTTACCGATGCGTTAACGCAAAGTTTTACAGAGTGGAAGAAACTCAACCCAAAACAACGTTGACTTCATTAAATAAAAATAACGATGCCATTTGTGATGAAAATGGCTGTGAGATATAGACTTCCGTCATTGCGAGGCACGAAGCAATTCTACAACGATCGCAAAAATATCAAAAGCATTAAGATTGCTTCGTGCCTCGCAATGACGACTTTGTGAAATAACTACCTATTCTGATTTTTCAATGGTGTTAATAAATACTCCAATCCATTAACTCGAATTTCGAACATCGTTGCCATTAAATCACCTAATTTCCCTTTCGGGAAACCTTTATCTTTATACCAAAGCAAATAACTTTCGGGAATGTTGCAAATTAAATAGCCTTTGTATTTACCATAGGGCATTTGCATTTTAACTAAATCGAGCAATAAAGTTGGATCCATTAATCGATTAATTCTAATGTTTCAATGGCTTCTTCAACACTGCTAATGTTATCAAAGGCAATACGTAAAGTATTTTTAACCTCTTTTAAATTACACATTCGTGGATGATTTTGAGCAAAAGTTAAAATTTTGGTGAAAGTGTTCGAATCGAAATAAGCCGATTGTTTATCACTTAGAAAATAACCACGCAAACTGTTTTTCTTAAAACTTATTTTTTCGAAACCTAACATTTTACCCAACCATTGTAGTCGCACAACGCTTAACATAGTTTTCACTTGCGGCGGAACAGGGCCGAAACGATCGGCTAAATGTTTTTCGAAAACAGCTAATTCGGCTTCGTCGCTTAGCTTAGAAAGTTCGGTATATAAGTTATATCGCTCGGTAATATTGGTAATGTAAGCATCAGGAATGTAGAGCTCTAAATCGGTATCAACCTGGGTAAAGCCAACAAACGGACGAGCGGGTTCATTCTCAAACAAACCTTTAAATTCTGCCTCTTTTAGTTCCTGAATGGCTTCATCTAAAATTTTATGATACATTTCAAAGCCAATTTCGGCAATAAAACCGCTTTGTTCGGCACCCAATAAGTTTCCGCTACCGCGGATATCTAAATCTCGCATCGCCACATTAAAGCCACTTCCTAAATCAGAAAACTCTTCAATGGCGCTCAAACGTTTTCTTGCCTCGGAAGTTAAAGTAGAAAGCGGTGGCGATAATAAATAACAGAAAGCTTTTTTATTACTCCTGCCTACGCGACCACGCATTTGGTGCAAATCGCTTAACCCGAACATGTGTGCATGGTTAATGATGATCGTATTTGCATTCGGAATATCCAACCCAGCTTCAATAATGGTGGTTGCAACCAAAACATCTTTTTCGCCATTAATAAAATCAAGCATCACATCTTCCAAAGCATCGCCATCTAACTGGCCGTGTGCAATACCAATTCGTGCTTTAGGAACAAGTTTTTGTATCAGTCCGCCTAACTGCATCAAATCATTTACCCTGTTGTGAATAAAGAAAGCTTGCCCGCCTCTATCCAATTCAAATTGAATTGCTTCCTGGATTAACTTATCATTAAAAACGTGTAATTCTGTATTTACAGGTTGACGGTTTGGCGGTGGAGTACTGATAATTGATAAATCTCGAGCACCCATTAAGGAAAAGTGTAACGTTCTCGGAATCGGCGTTGCCGTTAAAGTCAAAGTATCAACATTTACCCTTACGGCCTTTAACCTTTCTTTTGCGGTAACCCCAAACTTCTGCTCTTCATCAATAATCATGATGCCAAGGTCTTTAAACTTTACATCTTTGCTAAGTAAACGATGTGTTCCGATTAAGATATCAACTTTCCCCGAAGCGGCTTCGGCCAAAGTATCCTTAATCTGTTTATTTGTTTTAAAACGATTAATGTAATCAACCGTAACCGGGAAATCTTTTAATCGAGATGAAAAGGTTTTGAAATGTTGTAAAGCCAAAATAGTAGTTGGCACTAAAATCGCTGCTTGTTTTCCCTCTGCTACAGCTTTAAATGCCGCACGAACAGCTATCTCGGTTTTACCGAAACCAACATCACCACAAACCAAACGGTCCATTGGGTGTGGCGATTCCATATCTTTTTTAACATCCTGAGTAGCTTTCAGCTGATCGGGGGTATCCTCATATATAAATGAAGCTTCGAGTTCAGTTTGCAAATATCCATCAGGAGAAAATGCTGTACCCGCTTGTGTTTTGCGTATCGCATAAAGCTTAATCAAATCACGAGCAATGTCTTTAACTTTTTTTTTTGTAGTTTTTTTGAGCTTATCCCAGGCGTCGGTACCTAGTTTATTCATTTTCGGTACGCCGCTTTCTTTGCCGCTGTATTTTGCAATGCGATTAAGCGAGTTAATGTTTACATAAAGCAAATCATTATCCGCATAAATCAGGCGAATCATCTCCTGAGTCTTTCCGTTTACTTCAACCTTTTCCAATCCAGCATATTTTCCAATGCCATGATCGATATGGGTTACGTAATCGCCCGATTTTAGTTCACGTAAATCTTTAAGGGTAATGGCCTGACTTTTCTGATAGCCTTTTTTGAGTTTGTATTTATAGTAACGATCAAAAATTTGATGATCGGTGTAAAAAGCCGTTTGAATTTGAGGATCAATAAAACCCTCTCTCAACATGCTGTTAATCGGTGTAAACTTCGCGGTTTTATCAATGTCGTCTAAAATGGCGTACAACCGCTCAATTTGCTTTGGCGAATCGGTAAAAATGAAGTTAATAATTCCAGCCTTTTCGTTTTCTTTTAAGTTATGAATAAGGAGGTTAAAATCTTTGTTAAATGATGGCTGCGGTTTAGTTTCAAACTCGAAACGATTTTCTGTTTGATAAAAAAACTGTTTACCAAACTCAATTATTGGAAAATCCTGTAAGTGATCGCCAAGTAATTTCTCATCAGTAAAAGCAAATTTAGGGTCAATCCACTCTGGGTTTTGTGTTTTATCAGCAATCGATAAAGCTTTCCAAAGTTCTACGGCTTTTTTAAATCCAGCCTTAATTATGTCAAGTGTAAACTCTACATCTTTAAACCAGAGTTGCGTATCTTGATCGATATAATCTAAAATACTGATGTTGCTTTCCGTTAAAAACTTTGCTTGCACATTCGGTACAATGGTAAGCGATTTTACATCCGTAACCGAAAGCTGACTTTCGATTTCGAAACTACGAATGCTTTCTACCTCATCGCCAAAAAACTCAATTCGGTAAGGTAAATCCGAAGAAAAAGAAAAAATATCTACAATACCACCACGAATAGAAAATTGCCCAGGCTCATAAACAAAATCTCTTCGGTCGAAATCATAGTCAATTAAAAATTCATTTATAAAATCGATGCCGAGTTTTGCGCCAAGACTAATTTCGAGCGTATTTTTTTCTAAAGCAGAACGATCAATAACTTTCTCTGCAATAGCTTCTGGATATGAAACTACAATTTTGCCATACTCCGAATCATGATTCAATTCGTTTAAAACTTCGGCACGAGCTAATACATTAGCCGTATCAACCTGTGTAAAATCGAAAGATTTTCTGTACGAAGAAGGAAATAATAAAACCTGTTTATCTAAAATACCTTCTAAATCCGATTGAAAATATGATGCCTCTTCCCGATCAGGTAATACGAAAAGTAAAGGCTTATGAAGCAAGAAGTATGATGAAAGTGCCACTACAGCATCGGCAGAACCCACCAACCCCTTCAATTGTATCTTTGGGTTTTTGGTGCTGTTTAACGCTTTGGTAAACTCAGTTACCCTGTCGTCGGTTTTGTATCGGTTTATTAAATCGCGAATGTTCAAGGTGCAAAAATAAGCTTATCTTTTATATTTAACGGTAAAGTTATGTAAAGGTTTTTTTAAGTTTCATCTATTTTGGCTTAGTTAAATGTTGTTATTTAGTTTGGTTATCTTGGCTGCCGAAAACGCAATTCATAATTTCTTAGATTTATAAAGCCGCTTGGTCGAAATATTTGTGCCTTTCGTCGAGTAAAAGGATATTTGCGTAACAATGGGCTCTTTAAAGCCTCTAAACAATATAAAAAGCAAAAGAGATGAAAAACATTAAAAGCTTTCCACTAGAACTTGTTTTCTGGGTTACGGCTTTAGTGTTGTTAGCAACGGCAAACACACATCAGCATCACTTTACACTTTGTCCGCTAGCCAATTTAGGCTTCGAGCAGTGGTGTCCAGGATGCGGTTTAGGAAGATCGATAAGCTACATTTTTCATGGCGAATTTGCCGAAAGTTTTTCAGCACATTGGTTTGGCTTTCCTGCTTTAACAATTATAGGATACAGAATATTTGCACTAATAAAATACATAACAAATAAAAAATACTCAACATTAAACACATAAAATCATGGATATATTTCAATCACCCTTTATGTCGTTACCAGGTATAACGCCAGAAGAATACTCATACTTACAACAAGCAACAACAGGTTTAACTGAGCAGCAATTGCGTAATTTCTTGATGATTTATAGCAGTAAAAGAAAACAAGCTTCAGATTTATTACTACTAACTTTAGTCGGTTTCTTCGGTTTCGCAGGCATTCAGCGCTTCTATGTAGGTCAAATCGGAATGGGTTTATTATATTTTTTCACAGGTGGGTTATGTTTAATAGGAACCATCGTCGATATTATCAACCATAAAAATCTGGCTTACGAGCATAATCAAAAAATGGTTTTCGAAAGCTTGCAAATGGTAAGGATGGGTGGGTTTCAATAAATTTTTAGAAAAGCAAAGACAATACACTTTTTAAGCGTTTGCCCTGCTATACATTACAAGTCCGCAACCGATGAAGAATCGGGTTTGCGGGCTTTTCATTTCTATCAGGTTTAAAAAGTAAGGCTTTGTAGTTTTTGGGTTGGTTTTTCCACCTATTAAAACCAGATTGTTAACTTTAGTTTTCGATTATAATAAGGTATTCTACAAGTTCAGAGCGGACACAAATTTTAACTATCGGTTGGTGTCTCACCGACCGAAACTAAAAAAAAGTTAATGGTTTCATTTCAAACAAAAACTTGAAATTATATATCTTTATAGCATGAGATTATCAGAAATAACAAACTACCTCGAAAGCATAGCGCCATTAAATTATCAGGAAGATTACGATAATTCTGGTTTAATCGTCGGCGATCCGAATATGGAAGTTAGGGCTGCTTTAGTGGCTTTAGATTGTGTAGAAAAAATTGTTGATGAAGCAATTTCTACAGGCTGTAATCTCATAATCACGCATCACCCAATCGTTTTTAAAGGGTTAAAAAAGCTCAACGGCAAAAATTATGTAGAGCGGGTGGTGTTAAAAGCAATTAAAAATAATGTTGCCTTATATGCCATACATACCAATTTGGATAGCGTACATACGGGTGTAAATGCGAGAATTTGTGAAAAGCTTGGATTAAGCGGCATAAAAGTGCTTTCACCAAAATCGGGCTTGTTAAAAAAGCTGGTTACTTTTTGCCCGCAGGCACAGGCAGAACAATTGCGTTCGGCTTTATTTTATGCAGGCGCTGGCAATATTGGTAATTATAGCGAGGCCAGTTTTAATGCCGAAGGCTTCGGAACTTTTAAAGCGAATGAAAACGCAAATCCTTTTGTTGGCGAAAAGGGAGCACAACATCACGAGTCTGAATTAAGGATAGAAGTTGTTTTTCCAGTACAAGCCGAACGAAAAATTTTACTGGCTTTGTTCGAAAACCATCCTTACGAAGAAGTAGCCTACGATATTTATAAACTCGAAAATAAACATCAACAAGTTGGTTCTGGTATGTTAGGCTGGTTGGAATACGATATGGAAGCTTACGATTTTCTGCACATGGTAAAAGACAGAATGCAGGCTAAAGTTGTTCGTTACACATCCGTTCTTCCAAAAAGAATAAAAAAAGTTGCCGTTTGTGGTGGTTCTGGTAGTTTTCTTTTAAAAGAAGCAATTGCTGCTGGAGCTGATGCTTTTATCACCGCAGATTTTAAATATCACGAGTTTTTCGATGCAGAAGAAAAAATTATGATTGCCGACATCGGACACTTTGAAACTGAACAATTTACATCAAATTTATTGGTTGAAATTATTCAGAAAAAATTTACTAACTTTGCAATCCGTTTAACGGAGCAAAATACAAACCCCATAAATTACTTGTTTTAATGGAACAAACCGTAGAACAAAAGCTAAAAGCTTTATACGAATTACAAAATATCCACACGAAAATTGATAAAATTCGCCAAGTACGTGGTGAGTTACCAATGGAAGTTGCCGATTTGGAGGATGATGTTTTAGGATTAGAAACTAGAATTTCAAAAATCAAAGGCGAACTTGATGATCTTGAGGATTCAATCGTAACCCGTAAAAACACAATCAAAGATGCACAAGCTGCAATCAAAAGATACGATACTCAATTAAAAGAAGTTAAAAACAACCGTGAATACGATGCTTTAACTAAAGAAATTGAGATTCAAGGTTTAGATATTCAGGTTTCTGAAAAGAAAATTAAAGAACACGGTTTTGAAATCACTTCTAAAACTGAAATCTTTGAAGCCGCTAAAGCTGAATTGGATGGCAGAAAGAAAGATTTAGAAATTAAAAAAGGAGAATTAGATGTAATTACATCTGAAACAGAAAAAGAAGAACAAGATTTACAAAAGAAAGCAGATAAATCAGAGCCTCAAATAGAGGAACGTTTATTAGTTGCTTACAAACGTTTACGCAAAAATGCAGTAAATGGTTTAGCTGTTGTAACCATCGATCGTGATTCTTGCTCAGGTTGTTTCAATCAAATTCCACCTCAACGTCAATTAGATATTCGTCAACGTAAAAAAATTATCGTTTGCGAACACTGTGGTCGTATTTTGGTTGATGAGGCTTTAACTCAAGAAGTAGCAGAAGCTTAATCGACATTAAAATTTTTTATAAAAGCGGTCGCGAATATTTTCGTGACCGCTTTTTGTTTTATACCAAAATAAACGAAGCGTAGTATTTTTACGTTAATTGGAGAATGTTATTTATTTGAGGTACAGTATTTGTGTGCTTTTTAAATATTATCCATCCGATTACGAATTATAAAATGATTAAAAGCTTACGATTTATTGCCGCTTTTCTGCTCTTCGCTTTCCTATCTCCTCTATCTTCTTTCGCCAACTTTGATTTTAACGCCAATTGTTTAAATGCTTACAGAAGCATTTTCGAGTTAAAATTAGGTAATGCAAAAGCTTATATATCAACCGAAAAAAAACTTCGCCCTAATAATGCTATTATTCCTTTATTAGAGAATTACGTGGATTACTTTACTTTAATTACATCTGAAAATAAGGCTGATTTTGATCGATTGAAAGGAAATAAATCATCCAGATTAGATAAAATAAGTGATGATGATAAATCTTCTCCGTATTACTTATATGCTCAGGCAGAAATAAATTTACAGTGGGCGTTAATAAGAGGTCGATACGGCGAATATTTTAACGCAGCAATGGAAATACGTAAGGCGAATAATATGCTGCAGGACAACGCTAAAAAATTTCCAAATTTCCCGCTTAATGCCAAAGGTTTGGGTTTAATAAATGCAGTACTAGGAAACTTGCCAGATGGAGCACTAAAAAGCACATTGGCTACATTTGGCATTCGTGGAAATCTTCAAAACGGATTAAATATGTTCGAGAAACTTGCTGATAATCTACCGAAGTCTACCTACGAGCCGTTTTATGATGAAGTTGTTTTTTACTATGCCTACGTATTAACGGATGTTGCTCATAGTTCTTTAGCTTATTCGAAAACCATAAAATACACCGAACGCATTGCAGATAGTAGTCTTTTAAAATCCTATCTTCAAAGTTATGTGTGTATAAAAACTGCACACAATGACGAGGCCATCAACATTTTAGCTAAAAAGCCCGAAGGCGCAACCTATCAATCTTTTCCTTATTTAGATTATCTTGAAGGAATTGCACATTTAAACAAGCTCGATTTGAATGCAGCGACACATTTTAATCGTTTTTTGCAGACCAATAAGGGAGTTAATTATATTAAAGACACAAACCTTCATCTTGGTTGGATTTCGCTTTTAAAAGGCGATAAATCGGGATATACAAGCTATATAGCAAAAGCAACTAATTCGGGTTACACTTATAATGAAAAGGATAAGCAAGCTCAGAACGAAGCTGCGGCCCCTGTTCCACCAACAGATTTGCTAAAAGCCAGACTTTTATTTGATGGAGGTTACTTAACAAGAGCGGCCCAGGTTCTTGATGATAAAAAAACAGCCGATTACAATACAGATAAGGATAAAACGGAGTTTAATTACAGAATGGGACGAATTTATGATGATTTAGGTAAAGATGATCAAGCACTTACTTATTATCAATCAACTATCAATCAAGGCCGAAATTTAAAGTACTATTTCGCAGCAAACGCTGCTTTGCAAATGGGCAAGGTTTACGAGAAAAAGAATAATAAAGTAAAAGCTAAAGAAGCCTTCAATACCGCAATTGGCATGAAAAATCATGAATACGAAAACAGTATTGAAAGCCAGGCAAAAGCTGGTTTAAAAAGATTAAACTAAGCCTTGTTAAAATCTATATACAAAAGCGTTAATGTGCATACCTGCTCCTACGGAAGCAAAAACAGCAACATCGCCTTTTTTAACTTTATAGCCTTTAACTTGCTCTTTTAAAACTAAATCTAATAACGTTGGAACTGTAGCCACCGAACTATTACCGAGCCAGCTGATGGTCATTGGAACCAGGTTTTCTGGAACGGTATCTAAACCATAAAGTTTAAATAAACGTTTCATTATAGCAGTATCCATTTTGCCGTTAGCTTGATGAACGAAAACAATATTTACATCTTCAACAGATAAACCCGCTTTGTCAATTGCTTTTTTAATTACTTGAGGAACCTGAACAACAGCAAACTCGTAAAGCTTGCGTCCGTTCATTTTTAAATAGTAATTGCCACTGGTTTCTTCTGGATGAGAACCTTTGCCCATGATTAAAAGGTTGCCATAATTTACAGCATGAGTTTCTGTTTTATGAGCCAAGATTCCGTTTTTATTTTCTGATGAAACACCTTCAAAAATTACAGCACCAGCACCATCCGAAAATATCATACTATCCCGATCATGCGGATCGATAATACGCGAAAGCGTTTCTGCGCCAATAACCAATACGCGTTTAGCATCGCCACTTTTTATAAAATAATCTGCCTGAATAGCACCTTGAACCCAACCAGGACATCCGAAAATAATATCGTAAGCAACACAATCAGGGTTATTAATGCCTAATTGTTGCTTAACTTTCGATGCTAGTGATGGCAGAATATCAATTCGATTACTGTTTAATGGAATATCGCCAAAGTTGTGGCAAAATATAATATAATCTAATGTTTCCTTATCTATACCCGAATTTTCGATTGCTTTTTCAGCAGCTTTTGCTCCGATATGATTACTTAATTGATCAGGACAGGCGTAGCGTCTTTCTACAATTTCAGTTATTTCTGAGAATTTATGAATAATCTCAGAATTTTCTTTTTCTAAAAGATTTCCGTTTTCAAAAAAAGTTGAATTTAAAAATTCATTACCAGAAACAATGTTTTCAGGAATATAGCTTCCTGTACCGATAATTACTGTATTTATTGTTGCGCTCATAATTATAATACCGCATACTAAAACGGTATGTAGTATAAAACTATGGTTAATAAATTAGAAATGGAAATAAATTCGTTTTTAGCTAGAGATTATTTTTAATCACAAAATTTAACAACCCGCTTTTTTTATCAACATTAAGCTTTTGAATCATGTTTTTGCGGTGCGTATCGACTGTAAAAATACTAATATAAAGTTTACTGGCAATTTGTGCAGAAGAAAGATTTTCACCTATTAATTTTAATATTTCCAGTTCGCGATGTGTTAGGTTATGCATTTTTAAGAAAACATCTGTTGAGTTAAATTGATTTTGCAGGTTTCTTTGGTTTTTGGGCTGCTCAAAATACATCTCTCCCGATGAAATCTTTCTAATGATCGAAAACAGTAATGCCGAGTCTGAATCTTTTTGTAAATAAGTATCGATGAGAAAAGCTTAAAATGTAACCTTACAGATGCTCAAATAGTTACGCATAAATCTACAATAGGAGAATATATGCTTCGAACATATGCAGGAAACGGAGGTGATTTGGTAGAGGACTTTGAAATTCTTTTACTAAATGAAACTACACTTAAGTTAAAGAACATAAGTAATAACAACAGTATAAACGATATAATAACCTACACAAGGCAAGCTGACATAAGAATTGTAAACCCATTAACTGGTAAATGGAAAAAAACAGGGGAGGTGTTTAGAGGAATTAATCGATTTCTCCTAAAAGATGGCGAATGCAAAAGCGTAGATTATAATGGATTTATTGATAAAGTTTGTGCACCTCCCGAATGTGAAAAAGATGATTTCGTAATTTTTACAGAGTATTTTACAGGTATTGGGGATGAAGGCCCGACGAAGTGCAGCGTTACAGACGTTCAGGTTGGTAACTTCACTTTTAAAATTAACGGTGGTAATTTTGCTCTTAACGATGTGGTAAGAACCCTTACAACTATTGATAGTTCCGTTTCTGAATATGAAGTAATATCGTTAACAAGCACCACAATGAAATTGCATATGGCAGGGACAGCTGCAAGCGATTATGAAGAGTTTACCAGAACACCATAGCATTTTTGTATAGCCACGGAAAATAAAAGTATTGATTTAAAGCTTTGTTGATGATGGCTCAACTAAAATCATCAACCAAAAACACAAATAATTCTTTTGGTCCGTGGGCGCCCAGTACTAATGTTTTCTCAATATCGGCGGTGCGACTTGGCCCCGTTATGTTGCTAATCATCGATGGGATTTGGTTGCCGTATTTATTTTTAAGCAGCTGAAAAGCATCTTTTAAATCTAAAACCAATTGGCTTGTTCTAGCAATAACGATATGATGGTGTGGAAAAATGCTTAACCTTCTGCCTGCGGCACCTTCATTTGTAACCATTACACTGCCATTTCTGGCAATTAATGCTTCGCACATGGTAATGCCAACTTCAGCCTGTTCAAAATCTTTATCCGTTTGGTAAAATGGAAATTCGTATTTCGATAAAAACTCTTGTAACTCTGGTTCCCAGCAATAAATTTTGCGCCATTTAAATCGATCGGCAAGTTGAAGCATATTTTCGATAAAATCGATTCCATCCTCACAAAAAATAAAATTGCCCGATATCGCTGTTAGTTGCTCTGCAAATAAAACCTCAAGCTCATCTACATTTTTTTTATACAACGAACTATCTTCTAAGTTTGGATAAGGGTTTTCACGCTTTTCTAAAAGTGCTTTCCTTATCTTTTTTAGTATCTGTTCTTTCGCGGTTGTATTATCCTTCATCACTTAAAAAAATAAAACCTCGGATTTCTTACACCCGAGGTTTCAAATATATTAATATCCTTTAATATTTATTCTTTTTCAGAACTAGGGTTTAAACCTGCAGCATCTTGATTAAGATCAGGACTGCTAACGCCATCGTGAACTAAACCTTCAGCAGCTGGAGATTGATCGCCAGTTCCATTTACAAACTCATCGTAAGTTGTACGTGTATCGAACGGGCGTTTGCCTAAAATTTCTTCTAAATCAGCTTGGAATAAAATCTCTTTTTCTAATAATTTCTGCGCCAATTTTTCTAAACCATCTCTCTTATCTGTTAGTAATTGTTTTGTTTTTATATAAACATCGCCAATTAATTTACGAACCTCAACATCTATTAGCTCTGAAGTTTTTTCTGAATATGGTTTGTTAAAATTGTATTCATTTTGAGGATCGTGGAAAGAAACATTTCCAACCGCTTCGTTCATACCATAAATACTAACCATCGCATAAGATAATTTAGTAATTCGCTCTAGATCGTTTTGAGCACCTGTCGAAATTTTACCAAAGGTAATATCTTCTGCAACACGGCCGCCCATAGTCATACACATACCGTCAATTAATTGCTCTGTTGTGTACAAGAATTGTTCTTTAGGTAAATATTGTGCATAACCTAAAGCAGCAACACCACGCGGAACGATAGAAACTTTAACTAAAGGATCTGCATGTTCCAGGAACCAGCCTGCAATTGCGTGACCAGCTTCGTGGTAAGCAACGATTCGTTTCTCTTCTGGCGAAATGATTTTGTTTTTCTTCTCTAAACCACCAATTACACGGTCAATAGCATCTTGAAAATCTTGCATATCGACAGATTCTTTGTTTCTACGAGCAGCAATTAACGCAGCTTCGTTACAAACATTGGCAATTTCGGCTCCAGCAAAACCTGGTGTTTGAGCTGATAATTTTTTAGCATCAACCTCGGCAGAAGTTTTAATTGGTTTTAAGTGTACATTAAAAATATGTTCACGGCCAACTAAATCTGGTTTATCGATTGAAATTTGTCTGTCGAAACGACCTGGGCGCAATAATGCAGAATCCAATACATCAGGACGGTTAGTTGCTGCAAGAATGATAATACCCGAATCCGTTCCGAAACCATCCATTTCAACCAATAACTGATTTAATGTGTTTTCACGCTCATCGTTACCACCCATTACACTATTTTTTCCACGAGCACGGCCAATCGCATCCACCTCATCAATAAAAATGATACATGGTGCTTTATCTTTTGCTTGTTTAAACAAATCACGTACACGTGATGCACCAACTCCCACAAACATTTCCACAAAATCAGAACCTGATAATGAGAAGAACGGAACCTGAGCCTCACCTGCAACAGCTTTTGCTAATAACGTTTTACCAGTACCTGGAGAACCAACAAGCAGTGCGCCTTTTGGAATTTTACCACCAAGGTTTGTGTATTTTTTTGGGTTTTTAAGGAAATCTACAATTTCCATAACCTCTTGTTTAGCTTCTTCTAAACCTGCAACATCGTTAAAAGTAATATTAACCTGGCTTTCTTTATCAAATAAGGTTGCTTTAGATTTTCCAATACTGAAAATCTGACCGCCACCACCAGCACCACCACCCATACGGCGCATCATAAATATCCAGAAACCGATTAACAATAAAACTGGCAGAATGATACTTAAAAACCAGCTTGCTAAAGGATTATTTCTTGTTGTTGGTTGCGCTAAAATTCTCGAACCTTCGGGGATATTTTTCTGAGAATCAGATAAAAGTTTATCTAATGCATCTGGCGAGCCCGCAACAAAATAAACAGTAGGCCCTGTGTTTGCATTAAAGTTGCTGGTGTTTTTGTATGCTTTGTATTCTGGTTTGTTGAGGCTATCTTTTTTTATGTAAACCTCTGCCTTTACAATATCATCAGATTTATATGAGATGATTTTCTCTACATCGCCTTTAAGCAACATCTGAGTTTCAAAAGTTCTGTAAGAAACTTCCTTACTTCCATCAGAAGTTAAGAAGTAATTGCCTGCAACAATAGCTAGTATAATCGCGGCATAAACCCAAAAAATATTAAACTTAGTGCCCTTTTGAGGCTTTTTAGGGATGTTTGGTAATTTCTTCCCAGGTTTTTTGTTTTCGTTTGTATTTTGATTATCGTTCATTTGTCTTTTTCAAAAGGTTTGGTTTGGCTATGCGCTTTGATAATTTGTGCTTTCAGCATCGCCCCATAATTCTTCAATGCCATAGAAGTGGCGCTTTTCGGTTTTAAAAATGTGCACAACCACATCAAAATAATCTAAAATTATCCAGTCGGCAGATTCAAAACCCTCTTTATGTCGTGGGTCTGCTTGTGTGGCTTTGTATATCTCTTTTTCTACACTATCGGCAATAGCTTTTACTTGCGTTGCCGAATTGGCGCTCGCAATAATAAAATAATCAGCCACAGATGTATGAATATTTTTTAGATCCAACCGCACTATATCTTCTCCTTTTTTTTCTTGTATGCCATGTACGGCCAACTCAGAAAGGTATGTAGAAAGGGCTACTATATTCTTTTTTACCATTAAAATGCTTTAATTTTGGAATTACAATAAAATAAATTCAACACTTGCAAAATAACACTTTTTCGACACTATTTGTTGGTCAAAATTTTATCAAATTAAAAGAAGTTGATTCTACTAATAATTATTTAAAGAATTTGGCTTCAAATTCCGAGCCATTACCCGAAGGCACTGTAATTATGGCAGATCATCAATTTGCGGGAAGAGGGCAGCAAGAAAGTGTTTGGCAAACCGATCCAGGGAAAAATATCAGTGCAAGTATTTATTTAAAACCGTCGTTTTTACCGCTAAATAAGCAGTTTTTCTTAAATATGGCTGTTAGTTTAGCGGTGGCAGAAGCACTATCATCTTTTCTTCCTCATCCTGTTAAGGTAAAATGGCCGAACGATATTTATTACAATAGAAAGAAACTTGGTGGCATACTTATCGAAAATACACTGACAGGTTCTACCATAAAATCTGCAGTGGTTGGCATTGGTTTAAACATTAACCAAGAGGAGTTTACCAACGACTTGGCCGAAAAAGCAACATCTTTATATCAAATTTTACATAAACAAGTAGATTTAGAGCTTGTTATGGCAAAAATATTCGTTTATATGGAAAAATACTATCTAAATTTGAAATCAGAACGATACAGTATTTTGCAAAAAAGCTACCTTAACAGGCTTTTGAATTTTAATACTGTTGCTACATATCTTCAGAATGGTCAGGTTTTTGAAGGTATTATAAAAGGAGTTGCAGATAGTGGTTTATTAATTATGGAGGTAGATCAAGAAACCACAACTTTTAACTTTAAGGAAATAGAATACATACACACAAAATAAACACACAATGAAAAAAATCACCTTAGTATTGTCAATGGTACTCTTTACCATTGCTGGCGCATTTGCCCAAATAGAAAAGCCAGTAACATGGTCTTATGTAGCAAAAAAGGTTAATAAAACCGAAGCGGTTTTATATTTAAAGGCATCAATCGATAGTAAATGGCATATTTACTCTCAAAATGTTAAAAGTGGTGGGCCAGTTAAAACAACTTTTGCTTTTTCTCCATCGAAAGATTTTAGCTTAGTTGGAAAAACAACAGAACCTAAAGCAATTGTGAAATACGAAGACACTTTTAAAATGAATGTTAGTTATTTTGAAAACCAAGTTATTTTTCAGCAGAAAATAAAACTAAACAAGGGTACTACTATTGTAAAGGGTAGAGTAGAGTTTATGACTTGTAATGATAGACAATGTCTTCCACCAGAAGAGGTTGAATTTAGCATCCCTGTTAAGTAACTGAAATTAAAATATTTATAAAGAGTCCCAAATTACTTGGGACTCTTTCTTTTTAAAGTAAAATCTACGTTTCGAATAGGTTTAAAGACCAAGCCTTTATAAAATTATTCTTAATTTCACCGCCTCAAAACACACAAATGAAAAAGGTTTTAATTTTATTACTGATGGCGGCCATGTTTATCGCATTGCCAGCTGTTAAAAGCTACGCCGCTGTAGCTCAAGATACAACGGCAGCGGCTCCCCCCGAGGATCTTGTATTTACAGAAGTAGGATCTGCCCAAGATAGTGCAGCCAACAATGCGATAAAAGATTCTATATCAAAAGACACAACCGCGGCAACCGCCGTTGTTGCAAAAACACAACCAACGGAAGGAGGTTCGAATACATTGCTTTCTATTTTCGCTGCTGGTTTTATTGCGGGTCTAATAGCTTTCTTACTTCCGTGTATATTTCCAATGGTGCCTTTAACCGTAAGTTATTTTACTAAAAGAGCAGAAACTAAGGGTAAAGGTATTCAAGGTGCAATAATATATGGCGTTTCTATCATCGTGATTTATGTAGTGTTAGGTCTACTAATCACAGTAATTTTTGGCGCAAGTGCTTTAAATGAATTGGCTACCGACGGATTTTTTAATGTATTTATCTTCCTTATACTTTTAATTTTTGGTATATCGTTTTTAGGTGCATTTGAAATTACTTTACCAAGTTCTTTCGTTAATAAAATGGATTCAAAATCTGATTCTAAAGGATTAACAGGCATCTTTTTTATGGCTGCCACTTTAGCAGTTGTTTCATTTTCATGTACTGGGCCATTAATCGGAACACTTTTAGTTACTGTAGGACAAACTGGTGGATTTTTAGCCCCAATCATGGGTATGTTCGGCTTCTCACTCGCTTTAGCATTAATATTTGTTGTATTTGCCATTTTCCCTAGTTGGATGACTTCACTTCCTAAATCTGGTGGTTGGTTAAATGCAGTTAAAGTAGTTTTGGGTTTAATAGAAATTGCTTTGGCATTGAAATTTTTATCAACAGCAGATTTGGCTTATCACTGGGGAATTTTAGATAGAGAAGTATTTATCGCAATTTGGATTGTAATTGCCTTCATTTTAGGTTTTTATTTGCTAGGTAAAATTAAATTCTCTCATGATAGCGATTTGCCATATATATCAATTCCAAGATTGTTTTTAGGTGGAGCAGCATTTGTATTTGCATTTTATTTAATGCCTGGACTATGGGGCGCACCATTAAAAGCAGTTAGTGCATTAGTTCCACCCCTATCTACTCAAGATTTTGTAATCGGTCAGGAAGGTAACTCTGGTAATCAAGCAGCTTCATCAAAACATTCTAAAAGAAAATATTCAGAATTCTTGCATATTCCACATAACATCGATGGTTTCTTTGATTATGAAGAAGCTTTAGCTTATGCAAAAGAAGTTAAAAAACCATTATTTTTAGATTTTACAGGTCACGGCTGCGTTAATTGTCGCGAAATGGAAGCAAGAGTTTGGTCTGATCCTCGAGTACTTAAAAAATTAAAGGAAGATTACATCGTTGTATCCTTATATACCGATGATAAAACAGCTTTGCCAGAGAGTGAGCAATTCGATTCGAAGGTTTTAGAAACTAAAGTTAATACCGTAGGGAAAAAGTTTAAACACTTACAAGCCGAAAGATTTAATACAATTTCGCAACCTTATTATGTACTTTTGGGTACCGACGAAAAAGAATTAGTTTCGCCTCCAATCGGGGTAGAATTTAGTATAGAGAAATATTTGCAATATCTGGATAAGGGACTTTCAGAATTTGCTAAGAAACAAACAAATGAATAAGATAAAAAACATTGGTATTTTAACCTCCGGTGGCGATTCGCCGGGCATGAATGCCGCTATTAGGGCCGTTGTTAGAGCCTCAATTTATTACGATATTGAAGTAACAGGATTTCTTCGTGGATATGAAGGCCTTATTAATGATGATTGTATGCCTATGGATCGCAAATCTGTGGCAAATATTATTCAACGTGGTGGCACAATTTTAAAAACTGCCCGTAGTGAAAACTTTAAAACAGTTGAAGGTAGAAAAACAGCCTACGAAAACTTAAAAGCAAGAAAAATAGATGCTTTAATTGTTATCGGTGGAGATGGAACTTTTACTGGTGCAAATGTTTTTGCTCAGGAATACGATTTTCCTATTGTTGGCTTGCCAGGAACAATTGATAACGATTTAGTGGGTACCGATTTTACAATTGGTTACGATTCTGCAATTAATACAGTTATTGATGCGGTTGATAAAATTAGAGATACAGCAGAATCTCACGACAGGCTTTTCATTGTAGAAGTTATGGGTCGAGATTCAGGCCTTATTGCTTTAAGAAGCGGAATTGGTGTTGGCGCCGAGGCCATTCTTATCCCCGAAGCAAATATGGGTGTGGAAGATGTTCTTCATAAATTAGAACATAGCCGTAAAGATAAAGCCTCAAAAATTATTATTGTTGCCGAAGGCGACGATGCAGGAGGAGCCTTTAAGGTTGGCGAAATTTTGCAATCAAAATACCCACATTACGACACAAAAGTTTCGGTTCTTGGCCACATTCAGCGTGGTGGTAAACCAACCTGTATGGATAGGGTTTTAGCAAGTAGATTAGGCGTTTCGGCAGTAGAAGGCCTAATTAAAGGCGAACGAAATGTAATGGCCGGACAGGTTAACAAAGAAATGATTTACACACCATTCGACCATGCAATTAAGCATATCGATGCAGAAAAAGTAAGTTCAACATGGTTAAAACTAATCGATATTCTTTCGTTTTAATCAAATCTCATTATAAAAAAGAAAAGTCATTCTCGCACCAGAATGACTTTCTTTTTTTGCTTAGTTTTCGCGTTAAGCAATATTTTAATCTTCTAAAATAACGGCAGTACCATTCGCACTAACCATCAGCATGCTTCCGCCGCTACCCACAGTTTCATAATCTAAATCTACTCCAACAATAGCATTTGCACCCAAAGCTGCGGCATACTGTTGCATTTCGTTCACGGCCGTGTCTTTTCCCTCACGTAAAACACGCTCGTAAGAACTCGCTCTTCCGCCAACAATATCGGTTATACCTGCAAACAAATCTTTAAAAATATTTGCGCCAATAATAGTTTCACCTGTAACCAGGCCAATATATTTTATAATTTTTCTGCCCTCAACTGTAGGCGTTGTGGTTACTAACATAGTTTCAGTTTTTTTAATATTTAGAATGTGTTTTTTATAAAATGTTACAATTTTTTTTCGAAAAGCAAGGTTCTACACTTTTAGCTTTATTTCCTCCCGCTATTCGTTTCAATCTTTTGTTAA
>Ga0308159_1000894_pt1 | contig 52382 bp, 46 predicted proteins | sample PhyCR1_FD_201040 | JGI IMG/M metagenome (GOLD analysis project Ga0308159, IMG submission 201040) | Phyllosphere microbial communities from UC Gill Tract Community Farm, Albany, California, United States - DLSLC.R1 | ecosystem: Host-associated > Plants > Phyllosphere > Unclassified | place: USA...
CCGCTCCGCCGCCCTGCGCGCGCCGCAGCTGGCCGCGACCCTGCACCTCGCGGCATCCCTCGCCGTCGACGAGCGTCCCGACGGGGCGTGGCACGCCGAGTGGCCGACGCTCCGCGAACTGGTGCGGCTCGCCCTCGGGGCGACGCGGCATGCCTCGTCGCTCGCCGCGAACCTGCGGATCGACGCGGCCGCGGCGGAACGCAACGCCCGGCTGACCGGAGGACGCCTCGTCAGCGAGCGGCTGCGCGGCGTGCTGGTGCCGCTCATCGGGGCCGATCGTTTCGCGGCGCTGCTCGCGGGCGAGGGCGACCTCGCTCCCGCCGTGCGGGCGCTTCCCGAGACCGCGGGCCTCGACGTCGACGAGCTGCTCGACCCGCGCGCGTACCTGGGCCTCGCACCGTGGCTGGCGCGGGGTGGCGGCGCGGACCCGGCGCGAGGCGCCGAGACCGCACGCGATCGTCGAGGCCGTACGGAACCGGGCGCACACGGACACGGGGTGGACGAATGAGGACGACATCGCTGATCGCGCTGACGGAGCCGGTCGGCCCGGAGGGGGCGCCGCTCGTCGTGCTCGGGCCGTCTCTGGGGACCTCGACGATCCTGTGGGAGGACGTCGTGCCGCTGCTCGCCGACGATTACCGCATCGCGGCGTGGGACCTGCCGGGGCACGGGGCGGGGCCGGTCGCGCGCGCGCCCTTCACGGTCGCCGATCTCGCGGATGCCGTGGCCGCTGCCGTGCCCGAGGAGACGTTCCTCTACGCGGGGGTCTCGCTCGGCGGGGCGACGGGACTGGAACTCGCCCGACGCCACGGCGACCGGCTCGGGGCGGCCGCGATCGTGGCATCCGGAGCCCAGCTCGGCGACCCTGACGCGTGGGCCGACCGCGCGGCGCAGGCTCGTGCGCAGAGCACGTCGAGCCTCATCATCGCGTCGGCGCAGCGGTGGTTCGCCCCCGACTCGATCGCGCGACGCCCCGCGTTGACCGGGCGGCTCCTGCACGCGCTGCAGGACGCCGACGACGACAGCTACGCCCGCTGCTGCGAGGCGCTCGCCGCGTACGACGTGCGTCCGGTGCTCGGCGAGATCACGGTGCCGGTGCTGGCGGCGTGGGGTGCGTTCGACGCCGTCGCTCCCGAGGCCAAGGCGATCGAGATCGCCGAGGGCGTCCGGGACGGCCGCACCGCGCGTATCGAGGACGCCGGACACCTGCCACCCGCCGAACAGCCCGAGGCCGTGGCGGCTCTGCTGCGGTCGTTCTTCGCATCCGCTTCTCGAGAGGACGCCTGATGGCCACCGACCAGGAACGTTTCGACCAGGGGATGGCCGTGCGCCGCGCGGTGCTGTCGGACGCGCACGTCGACCGTGCGACGGCGGCGGCCACCGACCTCACCGCGGATTGGCAGGACTTCATCACCCGCGTCGCCTGGGGGGACATCTGGTCGCGCCCGGGTCTCGACCGTCGGTCGCGCTCGGTCGCCGTGCTCAGCTCGCTCATCGCGCACGGCCACCACGAGGAGCTCGCGATGCACCTGCGCGCGGCGCTGCGCAACGGCCTGACGGTCGACGAGATCCGCGAGGTGATCCTGCAGTCGGCGATCTACTCGGGTGTTCCGGCGGCCAACACCGCGTTCCGCATCGCGTCCGAGGTGTTCGCGGCGGACGAGTGAGTCGGCGGACTCGATCGGCGGTCGCGCCCTCAGGTGAACGGCGCCCGAGAGCCGGGTGACGCGGGGTCTGAAGCATCGGATCGGGTGATACCGGGGATAACGGATCGCCGCTTCCCCCCGGCCGAGCGGTGGGCGTCCAATAGGAGCGCCCTCGCGACGACGCGAGGCGGTCCGGTCCGAAGGAGATCCGACGATGACGTCCGCATCCACCACGACGCACCGCACGCGCGGTGCGGGAACCACCCAGGGCATCCTGCTGCTCGCCGGGAGCTGCATGCCGGTGCTCGGCTCCGTGCTCATCACCCCCGTCCTCCCGCAACTCTCGGCGCACTTCGCGGCGACCACGGGCGTCGAGGTCCTCGTCCCGATGATCGTGGCCCTGCCCGCGCTGTTCGTCGCCCTCATGGCGCCGTTCGCGGGCCAGATCGTCGACAGGGTCGGGCGGAAGGGCCTGCTGATCGCCGCGATGGTGGTCTACGCGTTCGTCGGCACCGCACCGGCGTGGATGGACGGTCTGGTCGAGATCCTCGCGAGTCGCGTGCTGGTGGGGATCTGCGAAGCGGCGATCATGACGGTCTGCACGGCCCTCATCGTCGACTACTTCCATGACCAGCGCCGCAACCGCTACCTCGCCGCGCAGACGGTCGTGACGACCCTCGCCGCCACCGCGTTCATCGCCCTGGGCGGCGCGCTCGGGGGTGGCGGGTGGCACACGCCGTTCTGGGTGTACGCGGTGAGTCTCGTGCTCGCGGTGCCCATGTTCATCCTGCTGTGGGAGCCCCGCGCCTCGTCCGGGGCGTCCGCGCGCGAGACGTCCGACCGGGTCGCCGTGCCCTGGCGGCGTATCGGCGCCCGCCTGCTGGTGACGGTCTTCGGCGGGTTCACGTTCTACGTCGTGATCATCGAGGTGAGCTACCTGCTCGTGGGGGCCGGGGTCGCTGCCGGCGACACCGCGGTCATCGGTGCGGTCGCCGCCGTCGCCTCCCTCTCGACCGCCGCCGGGGGCATCCTCTTCGCGACCCTGGCCCGTCGGCTCGACGTGCGTCTGTTGCCGATCGCGTTCGCGTTCCAGGCCGTCGGGCTCCTCGTCATCTCGGTCCTACCGGGCGTTCCCGGAGTCGTGGCGGGGGCGATCGTGGCGTCGTTCGGCTCGGGTCTCGTCCTCCCGACGCTCCTGCGGTGGGTGGTCGCGACCACGACGTTCGCGGAGCGCGGTCGCGTGACGGGATGGTGGACGGCCGCGTTCTTCTTCGGGCAGTTCCTGACGCCGATCCTCGTGGGGATCCTCGCCGCGGTGGTGGGCGCGTTGACGGGAGCCGTCGGAGTGGTCGGGATCGCGGCCGCGGTCGTGGCCGTCGCGACCTTCCTCGCCACCCGTCGATCGGATGCCGCTGCGTCCGAGCCCGTCGAGATGCGGACCCGCGAGACGGCCTGACGCGAGCGAGGGGTCGAGAGCGTCCGCGACGGCATCCGGCCCCTCGCTCGCGCACCGCCCGCGCAGCCGCACGCCCTTACGAGGAGAACAGTCCCGGGCTGTGGATAACTCTGTGGAGAGGTGTGCGTAAGCGGGCAGAACCTGTGCAGATCACCTGTGGAGAACTCGGCATCCGACAGAAGGTTCGAAATTACAACGGCGTAATTCGCGGGCCCGAATCGAGCGGCGACCGCCCCACGGACGCCCTCTCGGCATGCGGGATCCGTCGCACCGCACCGCGACGTGTGGCCGCGGGGGGATCGGCGGCGGGTCCGCTGTCAGGCAGGGTCGACGACGAGGTATACCGTCCGAGCGAGGCGCTCGAGAAGCTCATCCCAGTCGTACGCGCCGTCCGGGGTCGCGGTGGCGGCGACGCCGAGACCCAGGTAGCGCACGCAGAGGCTGTAGAAGATCTCGAACGCCCAGTCGGCGGTCCGCTCCGGCACCTCGACACCGTGCTGCTCGGCGCAGCGGCGGAGCGCTCCGACGAAGATCGCGTGCCCCGCGTCGCCGGACCGACGCCCCCGCTCCAGGATCGCGCCGTCGTCCACGCCGAGGAGGAAGAACGGCGACAGCAGGTCGCGGTTGTCGCGCAGGATCTCCGCGTAGGCGGCGACGATCTGCGCGGTCGCGTCGGCGAAGGTCGGTGCTCCTGCCCCCGCGGCGCCGATGCGCTCCTCGGTCTCGCGATCGAGGCGGTCGAACTCCTGGCTCTGAACGATCCGGAGCAGTTCCGCCTTTCCGGCGACCCGGCCGTAGATCGATCCGATCGACACCTCGGCCCGCGCGCTCACCTCGGCCAGCGAGAACTGCGCGGTCCCGCGCTCGTGCAGGAGCTCGAGTGCGGCCGCGCGCACTCTGGCGAAGGAGTCGCGGCTGCGCTGCTGCCGGGGCTCGGACAGGCCACTCGCGGTCGGTCGTCTGGACACGGCTCCCTCTCTCGCCGTCAGGCGCTCAGTTCGACCAGGAAAGCGGACTGGGGCGGGAGGGCGACGTCGAGGTGAAGGGTACCGCCGTCGGACACCGTCACGCTGCGGGGACCATCCTGTGCTCCGGTCAACGGGGTGATCGTGACCGTCGCGGAGCGGTCGGTCCAGGGGAGGTGGCGTAGCTCGATGCGAGCGGCGTCCACTCCCGCGGACGCCAGCTCCGCGCGCTGCGGAGGGAGGGTCAGCCCCAGCTCGATGCGCTGTTCGCCGATGGGGATGCGGAAGGAGAAGCGGTCCTCGTCGCGCAGGGCGAGAGCACTGTCGGGCGCGACGTAGTTCCCCACGAGGACGCGCACGGTATCGCCCTCGCGCGCGGCGATGCAGGCCAGACCGGACTCATCGCCGCCCGTGACGGCGAGGCGCCGCCCCCGGGTCGCGCGACCGGCCAGGGCGAGGGCGCGGGAGCGTTCATCCGGTCGCCCGTCCTCGTCGCCGACGCCGGCCGGGTCGACGAAGCCGTAGTGGGGATCGCGGCCGCTGTCGGCGCGGAAGAAGAACGCGTGGTCGATGACGGTGTCCTGCAGGGCGATCGCCGTCGCGATCTGGAAGGCGCCCTTCTCGGCGGCGGGCGCGGAGCTGCTGGGGACGGCGAGGTAGTTCCAGTACGAGAGCGTGAGGTCGGTCTCGGTGAATCCGTGGCGATCCAGCAGCGTCCGCAGCTCGTCGGCCACGTAGCGGTAGTCGAACGGGTCGCGGCTGCCGTCAGTGAACCAGAGGAACGAGAAGAAGTGCAGGGGGAGGTCGTTCTCGCGCACGAAGCGGAGGAACCCCTCCCGATACGGGGCGTCCGGCTCGAGAGGGAAGGCCGTGGCGGGTCCGCCCACGGTGAGCGTGGGGTCGACGCGATGCACCGCCGCGCAGAACGCGCGGTACATGGCGTAGAACTCCTCGGGTCGCCCGGCGAAGTGGAGGGGTCCGAAGTCGGGCTGGTCACCGAATTCATAGATGCGGATCGGTTTCGTCGGCCCGTCCGCCCACCCCTGGGAGAAGTGACGCACGATGTGCTCGACGACCCGGCCGTACACCTCGATGTCTTCCGCCGGCAGCTTGTTCCGGGGGATGGAGCTCGCGACCGTGAACATCACCTCGGCGCCGATGGCGTGCACCGCCTCGACCCACTGGTCGGTCGCGGTGAAGTTGTAGCTCGCGGGGTCGTCGACGTCGGCGCTCCAGTCGGGGAAGAGACTCGTCGGGTCGTTCCGCGTGCCGAGACGTGAGACCCAGTCGAACGAGCGCACGACCGTCACCCCGGCGTCACGCCAGAGGGGGGTCATGTCGGGGAAGTCCGCGTACCCCTCGACGGGGCCGGGGACACCTCCGACGCCGTTCAGCGGTCGGAAGGAGCTTTCGTCGGCCGCATCCACGACGAGGGTCCGCGTGCGGGCGGTGGCGGGGGAAGGGCGTGACACTGTCGTCTCCTCGGGGGTCAGTAGGGCATCCGCAGGAGGCGGTTCGCGTACTCGTTGGCGATCGGCTCGTCGTGGCGGAGGTGGTCGATGCGCGCGCGGTAGGTCTCTTCGGTGACGGAGTCGAACTCCTCGAGCATCGATTCGATCGAGCGCTCGTGCACGGCGCGCACGCGCGGGAGGCGGCGCTTCATGAACTCGAGCTGTGCGTCGAGCAGGGACTGGTCCTTCGCGAGCTCCTGCGCGAGGACGACGCCGTCCTCGATGCTCATCGCGGCCCCCGATCCGAGATACGGGGTCATGGTGTGCGCCGCGTCGCCCATGATCATCACGCGACCGCGGAACCACGGGTACGGCACCCACACCGTCGAGTAGGGCGTGTAGGCGACGTTCTCGGCATGGCGGACGTCATCGAGCGCGTCCGCCAGGAACGCCGATCCGCGGGTGAGGGCGACGGCGCGGTCGTGCATGATCTCGGCCATCCTGCTCGCGTCGTAGCGGGGGCGTCCTTCTTCGGCGACGGTGAGCACCATGTACATCGTGTCCTCGGACAGCGGCGTGAGCATGATCTTGCCGCCGTACCCCTGGCAGATGATCGGCTGCATGATCCGGCGGCGGTTGGGAAGGCCCGCACGCCACGCCACGCCTCCCACCGGGCGGGGAGCGTACTTCTCGCCGAAGTAGTCGCGGCGGATCTGCGAGTGAAGGCCGTCGAAGCCCACGACGAGGTCGTAGTCGGCCTGGTCGCCGCTGCTGAACGTGACGGTGGCCCGGTCGTCGTCCTGTGCGATGTCGACGACGGTGGTGCTCATCCGGAACGTGCAGCCGTTGTCGAGGGCGTGCCGCGCGGCCAGCTCGAGGAAGGCGATGCGCGACATCGTGACGCACCCGGGGAGGCCCTCGTCCTGGGTGCCGTAGCTCATGGTGCTGAGGAGAACGCCCTCGGCGTCGTAGTTGTCGATGCCCGGAGCCGGATGCCCGATCGCGAGGCACTCCTCCAGCAGGCCGATCTCCCGCACCGCTCGCAGGCCGTTGATCCGCAGGCCGAAGCCGACTCCCGCCACGCTGATCTCGGGCTTGTCGTCGATCACGTCGACCCTCGCGCCGATCCGCGCCAGGACGGAGGCGGTGCTGAGGCCGCCGATCCCGGCGCCGACGATGAGGACCTTCAACGGTTGTGCCACGGGTGCTCCTCTTCGAGCGTCGGCGGAATGTAGAGAGGGACCGTACGGCGAGCGTGCGATCCAGAACCAGAATGGTGGTTCGGATATGGACGGTATCGCCGCGGTGTCTCCGGTCGCAACCGTTCCGTGGTCGTGGACCCCGCTCCTCGTCGATGGGCGTCATCACAACCCCTTATGTCCGATTGCGACAGAAGCCGGGTAGCGTCGAAGCACCCCACCACAGAAGGAGCGACGATGCTTCTCGAAAGAGACCTCATCCAGTCCGTCGGATTCCGCAACGTCCGCGAGGGCGGTGCCGCCGGCGAGATCATCGGCTTCCAGTTCCGCGTCCGGATGCCGTCGTACCGCGGCATGGCGGCCTCGCTCATCGACGGGATCGGCGTGAGCATCCCCGGCCTGGTCGACGTGGCCCCCGACGTTCCGCTCTGGACGCTGCAGGGGCAGCAGTACTCGCTCGCCGAACTGTGGGACGGCGACGGCGTGCGCTGGCCCCTCGAGGACGCGGCGATCATCTTCGTGCCGCTGCCCGGCGGCCTCCCCGACGGCGTGCACGAGCTGTCGATCGAGTTGCGTCTGCGGATGTCGTACATCCCGCAGGAGCACCAGCCGAGCACCTACCGCGTGACCAAGAACGTCACGCTCGCGCCCGAGGCATCCGGTGCCCCCTTCCGGTACGGCGTCTCGCTGTACAGCTACATGAGCGACTTCGGCACGGTCATGGACCTCGAGACCGCGATGGCCTCGATCGCCGACCTCGGCGCGACGGGGATCGAGATCCTCGGCGAGGCGCACATCCCGAACTACCCGACCCCCTCCGACGAGTGGGTCGAGCAGTGGTTCTCGCTGCTGCAGAAGTACGGCCTCGAGCCCACGAACTACGGCTCCTGGATCGACACGCGCCTGCACTCGAGCGGCCCGAACGGCCGCGACATGACGGTCGACGAGGGGGCCGCGGCCCTGCAGCGCGACCTGCGCCTCGCGAAGCGCCTCGGCTTCCGCTTCGTGCGCCCCAAGATCGGCGTCGTCTCGAGCGATCTCATCCCGCACCCGATCTGGACCGAGGTCGTCGAGGCGTCCCTGCCGCTCGCCGAAGAGCTCGACGTGGTCATCTGCCCCGAGATCCACTCGCCGACCCCCATCAAGCACGAGGTCGTCGACGACTACATCGCCCTCATCCGCCGCACGGGCACGAAGCACTTCGGGCTGCTGCTGGACACCGGGATCTTCCAGGACCGCCCGATCCCGCTGAAGCCCGGCGAACTGCCCGGGCAGCGTCCGGCGTTCCTCGACGGCATCCACGTCGATCCCGCCGACGTGTTCGACGTGATCGAGAACGTGGTGTTCATCCAGGCGAAGTTCCACGACATCGACGAGGAGCTCGACGACAAGCAGATCCCGTGGGAGCCCGTCCTGCGGGCGCTCAAGGATGCCGGTTACACCGGCTATCTCTCGAGCGAGTACGAGGGCGAGCGCGAGCCGTGGCGCTCGATCGAGCAGGTGCGCCGCCAGCACTCGCTGATCCGCCAGATCGCCGACCGCCTCTGACGCGCCCCCGCATCGACCCCACCCGGAGACCACCATGCCCAACGGACTCATCCACGACGACAGCCTGCGCGCGCACCCCGACGGGCTCGCGCTGCGCCTCACGATCCCCTGGTACCGCAGCCTCTGGCTGTCGTCGGTGACCTCGCTCGCCCTCACGGTCGACGGGGAGGAGGTGGATGCCGACGACCTCCGCGTCGACTTCGGTGACACCTCGTATCGCCTCGACGAGCTGCCCGCGCAGAGCGAGCGCCTCTGGTTCCTGCAGGAGCACCCCCTGCTCGTCGCCCGTCGCGCGGAACCCGTCGCCCTGGGGGAGAGGCACGACGTCGTGCTGCACGGCGAACTGCGCCTGCCCTACATGCAGATCGCCCCCGGCCAGGACGGCGGACCGGGCATGTACGTGCCCAACGTTGTGCACGACGTGAAGATGCTCACGGTCGTCGACGCGGATGCCGAGGTCCCGGCGCTCGTGTCGGACGTCACGCCCCCGCCGCCGGCCGCCGAGGAAGACCCGTTCCAGCTGGGCCTGACCCTGTACTCCGCGAGCGCGGAGTTCCGCGCGGGACATTTCGATTTCGACGGGCTGCTCGATCGCGTCGCGGAGCTCGGCATCGGTCCGGGCATCGAGATCGTGGCATCCCAGATGGTTCCGACCTATCCGGTGGTCGGCGACGACTTCGTGCGCACGTGGCGTGCGGCGTTCGACCGGCACGGGTTCGTGGAGAGCTCGTTCGGCGCGAACCTCGACATGGGACGCCGCCGTGATCGCGACATGACGCCCGATGAGGAGTTCGCGTTCTCGAAGCTCATGTTCGAGGGGGCGAAGAAGCTCGGCTTCCCACTCGTGCGTATCCAGAGCGCCAAGCCCGAGCTGCTGCGCCGCCTGCTGCCGATCGCCGAAGACCTCGAGCTGAAGCTCGCGTACGAGATCCACGCGCCGATGGGCCCGAATGCCGAGCCGATCCTGCGCGTGCGCGAGACCTACGCCGAGCTCGACTCTCCGCTGCTGGGCTTCGTCGCCGACTTCTCCTCCACCATGCACGCGATGTCGCCGACCCTGCTGCGGGCCGTGCGCCGTGCGGGCCTCGACGACGAGGCGGTCGAGACGCTGCAGACGATCTGGGCGACGGATGCCACGATGCAGGCGCGCCAGCAGGAGTTCATCGCGTACCTCCGCGGGCGGGACTTCGACCCGGGCCGACTCGGCGCCTTCGCGCACCTGGCCTTCAACATGCACGGGCACGTCGACCCCCGCGAGTGGGCCGACATCATGCCGCAGATCCTGCACGTGCACGCGAAGTTCTACGACATCGACGACGCCGGCCAGGAGCCCGCGATCGATTACCCCGAACTCGTGCGCGTGTTCGTCGAGGGCGGGTACCGCGGCTTCTGGTCGAGCGAGTGGGAGGGTCACGCGTTCGCCGAGCTCGGCGAGGTCGACCCGCTGCTGCTGGTTCGGCGTCAGCACGACCTCATCCGCGACGCGATGCGGGCGGTGACGGCGGGGGTATGACGGACCTGCGTGCGCTGCCGTTCGACGCGATGCTCGCCCACCTGCGGGCGCACGGCGAGCCCGCCGACCCGCGCGACGACATCGACACGGAGTCGTTGACGCGGCGGTTTCCGCGTCTGGGCAGCGTCGAGACGCGCGACCTGACCGTCGAGGGGGCCCGTGGGCCGCAGCCGGCCCGGCTGTACCGCGACGAGTCGGCCCCGCCGAGCGGTCGGGCGTTCGTCTGGGTGCACGGCGGGGCGTTCGTCGGCGGATACCTCGACATGCCGGAGTCGCACTGGGTCGCTCTCGAGCTCGCCGCTCGCGGCATCCCGGTCCTGGCCCTCGACTACACGAAGTGCCTCGGCGACGCGCACTTCCCCGTGCCGTCCGACGACGTGCTCGCCGGCTGGTGTCTCGCTCTCGAGAACGCCGATGAACTCTTCGGGGTGGGGCCGGATGCCGTGGCCCTCGGCGGCGCGAGCGCGGGCGGAAACCTCGTCGTCGGTGTGGCGGCGCGGCTGCGGGATGGCGAGGGGACCGCGCCCGCGGGGCTGGTGCCCGTGTATCCCGCCTTGCATCCGAACGGCGTCGCGCCGGGCGAGCCCCTCGATCCCGAGTCGCCGATCGGGCGGATCTCGACCAACTTCGCCGGGTCGACCGGCATCCTCGATCCGCATGCGTTCCCCGGCCTCGGGAGAGGCGACGGGTATCCGCCGATGCTGGTCGTCGTGTGCGAGCGCGACGAGCTGCGCCCGTCGGGCGAGGCGTTCGTCGAACGGGTCAGGGCGGCGGGGGGAAGCGCGGACGTCCATCTCGAGCCCGGCGCCGCCCACGGGCACATCAACGAGCCCGCGGATCCGACGGCCCTGCGCACGATCGAGGCGATCGCGGACTGGATCCGGCGGGTACCGGTCGGGGCCGCCTCCGGCTGATCGTGCCGCGCACGCCTCTACGAAGGAGCGTGAACGCTCCTGTGGATAACTCTGTGGAGAGGTGTGCGTAAACCGGCATTCTCTGTGCACACACCCTGTGGAAAACCCTCTAGCCGAGGGAAGCTTCGAAACTACAACGGCGTAATTCCGGCGCGCGGCGCCATCAGTGCGGGGCGTGCCCCGCGGCGATGACGCGGCCGGCCTCGGCGAAGAGGCCGCGCATCCACTCGTGCTCGGGATCGCGATTGTGCGAGGGATGCCACCACAGGGCGCTCACGATCGGGGTCGCCGCGAAGGGCAGCGGCACCACCCGGATGCCACCGATCCGCAGCAGGTGAGGGGCGAGGGCCGACTGCACGAGCCCGACGCGGCGCGTGCCGCTGACGAAGTGCCCGACGGAGAGGAAGCTCTCCAGCACGACCTCGATGTGCGGCTCGACGCCGAGCTGCTGGATCTGGCGCGCGGCCGAGGTGAACGCCGATCGCGACTGGAAGGTGAGGACCCAGGGCATGTCGGCGAGGTTCTGCATAGTGAGGGTGTCGCCGACCTCGTCGTTGTCGTCGGCGACGACGGCCAGCCAGTCGTCCTGCCAGAGGTCGAGGTAGGGCAGCTCCGACACGGGGCCGTGCGGAATGACCATCGCATCCGCCGAGCGCAGGCGGTTCGCGGCGTCCTCGACGATGCCGGGATTGTGCAGCATGTAGCGGAAGCGCACCCCGGGCGCCTGCTCGGCGGCCAGCTGCGAGACGACCGTGCCCACGGTGACGAAGCCGTAGTCGGAGCCGTAGATCGAGAACTCGCGCGTCGACTCCGCCGGCGACCACGACGCCTGACTCTCGAACACGCGGCGCGCCGCCTCGAGGGCCGTGCTCGTGTGGTCGGTGAGGCGGATCGCGAACGGCGTCAGCTCGTACGTGTTTCCTCGACGGGCGAGGATCTGATCGTTGAAGTGCGTGCGCAACCGCGCGAGCGAGGCGCTCAGGGCGGGCTGGCTGAGATGCAGACTCTCGGCCGCGCGCGTGACGCTGCGCTCGGTGAGCAGCGCATCGAGGGAGACGAGCAGGTTCAGATCGAGGCGGGAGAGGGCTGCGTTGTCGGACACGTCTTCGTGTTCTCCTCGTGCCGGTGTGGAACGAACGGGAGCTCTGAGCGTATCAATCCGGTCGATGCATTGGCGGAAGATATTCTCGATCGTGATCCGGCGTCAGTGGGCCTCCACGTGGATCGCCTGCGTCGTGGTGAGCGTGGACCCCACGTGCAGCTCGAAGACCCCCGGCTCGACGCGCCACCCCTCGGCCCACAGGGCGAAGACCGCGCGCGGCAGGTCGATGGACACGATCGCCGTCTCGCCGGCATCCAGGGTCCGTCGGGCGAAACCCACGAGACGCCGCACGGGCTGCGTGCGCGAGGCCACCACATCGCGCAGGTACACCTGCACGACCTCGTCTCCCCGACGGGGCGAGACGTTGGTCACCTCGAGGCTCACGGTCGTCACGGTCTCGTCGTCCGGGCCCTCGGCCGGGAATGCGGATGCCGAGGCCTCGGGCGCCCCGTGCGAGAACGTCGCGTAACCCGAGCCGTGGCCGAACGCGAACTGCGGGCCGAGGGGCAGGTCGAGGTACTTCGAGGTGTACTTGTCCTGCACGTTGCCCGGGCCGTGGAGCCCGACATCGTGATGCTCGGCCGTGAGGGTGCCGCCGGTGGACGCGGGGCGGCCGGTGTTCTCGTGGGCGTAGGGGATCGGGATCTGCCCCACCGACCGCGGGAACGACATCGGCAGTCGGCCCGAGGGCTCGGCATCCCCCAGGAGAAGGTCCACGATCGCGGCGGGTGCTTCGGTGCCGCCGTGCCACACCACGACGGCCGCGGCGACCTCGTCGATCCACGCGGCGACCACGAGGGGGCGCCCGGTCACGAGCACGACGACGGTCGGGGTCCCGGTCGCGGCCACCGCGCGGATGAGTTCCTCCTGGCGGCCGGGGAGACGCAGATCGCTGCGCGACGCGGCCTCGCCCGAGAGGGCCGACGGTTCGCCCACGAGGACCACCGCCACGTCCGCGTCTCGCGCCCCGGCCACGGAGGCCGCGATACCCGCCTCATCGGAGGACAAGAAGTCCACCCCGTCCTCGACGAGGAGGTCGAGGTCGGGCCGGCGCCCGCGCAGCTCGTCCGCGACGGTCCCGGCGCGGGCTCCGAAGAACTGCACCCAGGCCCCCAGGTGATCCGTCGACGTGGCGTACGGGCCGGTGAGCAGAACGCGGCGCGGGCCGGTCAGGGGCAGCGCGCCGGCGTTGTGCAGCAGAACGCTGCCGCGTGCGGCCGCGGCGCGGACGAGCGCGCGGGAGGCGGCATCCGGGGCCGTGATCTCGGCGGAGGGGTCGACGTAGGGGTTCTCGAAAAGCCCGAGCGCCTCCTTCATCGCGAGCACCCGGCGCACGGCGTCCTCCACCCGGGCGGGGTCGAGCAGGTCCGGAGCGATCTCCTCGGCGCCGAGAGACAGGGGAGACCCGCCCATCTCGACATCGAGGCCGGCCGCGTACGCCGTGCGGACGGCATCCGCGAGGTCTTCGGCCACGCCGTGCGGAACGAGGTTCGCGACGCCCTCGGCATCTCCGACGACCACTCCGTCGAAGCCCCACTCGCCCTTGAGCACTCCCGTGAGCAGGCGCTGATGGGCGTGCATCGGGATGCCGGAGACCGACGTGAACGCCGCCATCACCGACGCGGCTCCCGCGCGCACCGCCGCCTCAAACGGGGGAAGGTGCACCGTGCGCAGGGCCCGCTCGCTGAGATCGGCACCGTTGTAGTCGCGCCCGCCCTCGCCCGCGCCGTAGCCCACGAAGTGCTTGGCGGTGGCGGCGATGGCATCCGGGGCCGAGAGGTCGTCGCCCTGGTAGCCGCGGACCATGGCCGCGACGAGGAGGGAGGTGAGCCACGGGTCCTCGCCGAAGCCCTCCGACACCCGGCCCCAGCGCGGATCCCGCGAGACGTCGGCCATGGGCGAGAACGTCCAGGTCACGCCGCCCGAGCGGGCCTCCGTGGCGGCGAGGCGAGCGAGGGCGCGGACGAGCCCGGGATCGAACGCGGCGGCCTGCGACAGCGGGATGGGGGCGATCGTGCGCTGACCGTGGATGACGTCGAGGCCCACGAGCAGGGGGATGCCCAGGCGCGTCTCCTCGACCGCCACGCGCTGGAGCGCGTTGGTGGCGTCGGCCGACGGCGGCCAGAACGTCGAGCCGAGCCCCTTCCGCACCAGCGCGGCGGCGTCGTCGGGGTTCGGGTGGAAGACGATCTGGAGCTGGCCGATCTTCTCCTCCCAGGTCATCCGGGAGAGGAGGTCGTCGATGCGGGCGCTCACGACAGCGGCCGATACGTCGCGGAGCGGAAGCGGGCGGAGCCGTCACCGCACGCGTAGAGGGCGGGGCGCAGACTCAGGAGATCGCCGACCGTGTTGGCGTGATAGCCCGAGACCTCGAAACGAAGACCGTGCCGGGTCCACTCGCCCTCCGGCTCCCGGTAATGGATCTCGACGATGTGGTGGTCGTTGCGGATGCGCAGTTGCAGCCGACGGACGGGTGGCGCGGGCTCGGGGCGATGGTGCGGGTGTCCGCCGAAGTACGTGCGCATGCCGCGCCCGTCGATGCCCACGCCGCAGTACAGCCGGTCGTTGAAGAAGAGCAGGAGACCCGCCTCGGTGTCCGCGTCGCGGAGCTCGACGTCCACCTCCATCTCGTAGGCGTGGTCGGGGGCGATGGCGACCAACGGCGAGGTGTCGGAGGGGGAGGAGCCCTTGGCGGCCAGGACGAGACCGTCGTCGAGCGAGAGGCGGTCGGCCTCGCGGGGTCCCGGCGCATGGAACGTCCAGCGCTCGCCGAGGCGGAGGGGGACGAACTCATCGGTCCAGGCGGTCGGAGCGGCCTGATCGGCGGCCCCCGCGGGTGCGGCGAGGGCGCCGCCGATGTCGTCGGCGCCGAGCGGCCAGCCGTCGTCGGTCCAGGTCACGGGCTCGAGAAGGATCTGTCGCCCGAGCGTCCGGTAGCCGTTCTCGTAGCCGTGCGACAGCATCCACCAGTCGTCACCCGCGGGACCGGGCACGATCGTCGCGTGTCCGCGCGACCACCACGCCTGCGCGGCATCCGTCGTCCGGGTCACAGGGTTGTGCGGGCTGTTCTCCCACGGCCCGTGCACCGAGCGCGACCGCGCGGCGATGACCATGTGCCCGGTGGGTGGGCCGGCGGTGCCGCCGACCGCGCTGATCAGGTAGAACCAGCCGTCCTTGCGCAGCAGCTTGGGGCCCTCGAGGGCGTAGGCCTCGGTGATCCACTCGTCGGGGTAGTGCCACCCGTCGTACACGTGCTCGAGCTCTCCGACCGTCGACAGCCCGTCGTCGCTGAGGGCGATGCGGCGGACGCCGTTCGTGAAGAGGTAGCGGACACCGTCCTCGCCGACCACGTGGCCCGGGTCGATCGCGCCGCGGATGCCGAGGTCGACGGGCTCCGACCACGGACCCTCCATCGAGTCGGCGTGGATGACGAAGATCGACGGCTCGGTCAACGTCGACCAGGATGCCGGGATGAAGGGGATGTAGATGAAGAAGCGACCGTCGACCTCGGCGATGTCGACGGCGAAGGTGACACCGACGGGCTCGGGCAGGGCCGCGCCGGCGTAGGTCCAGGTGACCAGGTCGCGCGAGCGGTAGAGCAGCAGGCCGGGCGCGGATTCGAACGAGGACGACGTCATCCAGTACTCGTCGCCGACCTTGAGGACGGCGGGGTCGGGGCGATCGCCGCCGAGGACCGGGTTGCGGAAGGTGCTCATCGGGTCTTTCCTGATCGAGGTCGGGAACGGCGATCGGCTGCCGCCCCGGGAGGGAGCGGCAGCCGATCGCGAGAGGGGGATCAGCCCCAGGCGGTGTCCATGTCGGCGAGGACCTGGTCGACCGTCTTCTGGCCGGTCAGCAGGCCCTGGACGCCGGCGCCGAGAGCGTCGTACACACCCGGGTTCGGCCACGCGGCGTTGGGCAGGCCCGTGTAGGCGTTCGACTCGAGCAACGAGCCCACGTTCTTGTACTGCGGCAGCAGGGAGTCTTCCGAGGCTCCGACGATCGGCACGCCGCCGAAGCTGTCGGCGAAGGACTTGGCCTGCTCGGGGGTGGCGACCCAGTCGAGGAAGTCCTGGATGAGCTTCTTCTTCGCGTCGGACGCCTTGGCGTTCACACCCCAGGCGTAGTTGGCGGAGGCGAGCAGGAAGGGCTTCTGGCCCGAGGAGGGCGGGAAGCTCTGCACCGTCAGGTCGGCGCCGGAAGCCGCGCCGATCGAGCTCGCGGCGCTTCCGGGAACGGCGGCCGACAGGGCGGTACCGCCGCCGAGACCGGCGGTGATGTTGTCGAACGTGCCGCCCGCGGCGCCGTCCTGGAAGCAGCCCGCGCCGTTCATGTCGACGAGATCCTGCAGCGTCTCCTTCCACCCCTCGGTGTCGGCGAAGGTGACCTTGCCCTCGGCGCGCTGCTCGTTCCAGTCGGGCTGGGCCTCGTAGACGCGGGTGGCGGAGATGAGCTGGGCCATCAGGCCCGTGTTGAAGGTGATCGCCCCGGCGAGGACCGTGAAGGTCTTGCCCGCGTCCCGAGCGGTCTTGCAGTCCGCCAGCAGGGACTCGTAGCTGTCGGGGTACGCCGTGACCCCGGCTTCCTTGGCGGCGTCGTTGTTGTAGACGAGGCCGACGGGGATGAGCGCCGTGGGTTGGCCGTAGACCTTGCCGTCGACTTCGTACTGCTTCTCGGCGTTGGCGGGGACGAGGCTCTCGGACGAGCCGCCCAGGGGTGCCAGCAGGCCCGCCTCGGCGAGGGAGACGACCGAGATCGGCTGGCCCGTGCCGGGCGCGAGGATCATGACGTCGGCGGCGTTGCCGGCCTGGAGCTGGGTGGTGACCTGGGTGTTGTAGGCCTCGGAGGGGTAGGGGATGACCTCGATGTTGAGGCCCTTCTCCTGCCCGTACGCCTCGAGCGTCTTGGCGTAGGCCTGGTCGTCGTCGTTGGACTGGGCGACCATGACGGTGAACCCGTCGGCGCTGTCGCCGTTGCCGGAGTCGCTGTTGCCCGAGCATCCGGCGAGGATGAGGACACCGGCGAGGGGGGCCGCGAGCAGCGGAAGGCGGAGGGGCCGAAGCGAACTGTGCTGTGGCATGGACGAACCCTTTCGTGACGTCTTTGTCTCCAGCCCCGGGTAGTGGCTGGTGCGGCGTGCGGGCCGCGGATTCAGAGTGACACACATTCGTCGGTTTTCGACATTAGGTTTGCTGATGCCGGGCAATAGTGCCAGCAATTCGCGACCGAAAGAGCCTTTGATCAGGCCTTCATAATCAGGCTCACGGGTCCGGAAAGCCCCGCCGGGCGAGGGATCGCCGCCGACGAGAACACCTGCGTCATCGGTGCGAACACCTCGCCGGTGGGCTGGGCGGCCTCGGCGATGAGCCGGTTCCGCCAGGGCACCGCCACCTCGACCCGCACGAGATTGCTCCCTTCCCGCCACGCCGCCGAGACGTCGACGCGGTACGGGGCGGTCCACGCGATCCCGCAGTCGATCCCGTTGACCCGCACGCGGGCGACCCCGTGCACGGTGCCGAGATCGAGTTCGCCCGGGGTCCCGGCATCCGGTGTCGACAGCTCCGCGCGGTAGGTGCCCACGCCGGAGAAGCCGCGGGAGGCGGAGCCGTCATCCGTCCACGCGTGCGGGTGCTCGCCGTGCTCGATCGTCGGGATGCCGGGGAGCTCGACGCTCCACGTCCCCTCGGGCCGGACCGTGCGTCCGGGTACGGTGGTGTCGCCCGCCGCGCCGTCGACGACGAACACCGAGCCGAACGGGGGGAGGGTCACCTCGACGCGGCCCGACGCGGGAGAGGCCGCGCGCCGCGTCCGGCGTACGGGATCCCAGATCTCCACCGCCCCCGGCACGCCCCCGAGTGCGAGCGCGACCGCGTGGTCCGACGGGTTGGCGAGGAAGTCGACGCGGCGCCCGTCGACCACCCGGGCGATCCGCCGCACGGGGGCACCGGTCACCGGTCGCGCCGGAGCGAGGCCGCGTTCCGAGAGGGCCCGGCCGAGATCGTCGGTCTCGGAGACCCAGGGTGCGCTCCAGATGTGATCGACGAGCGTCGCGAACTCCGCGGTGTCGTCGCCGAGCGACGGCGTCGCCTCGGGTCGGCGGCCGACGAGGGGTGCGCCCTGATCGACGAGGGCGGCCAGGCGTCGAAGGGTCGGTACCGTCAGGCGCCGGCTCGAGCCGCCGAGCAAGAGCAGGCGATATCGCGAGTGGCCGGCGACGAGATCGTCCCCGTCGACGCGGAGGAGGTCCAGCCCGTCGACCCCGAGGTAGTCGAAATCGAAGCCGGCCGGCACCGTGTCGTCGAGCCGGTGCTCGTACAGTCCCGTGACCGGGGCCTCCTCGCCGACGAAGACGGCGACGTCGACGGCGGGGCGCCCTGCGGAGAGCACCGCGGAGCAGCGGGCGAGGTAGTCGATCCACGGTCCCGCGAACTCGGCCCACGTCTCGTGCCGCGTGAAGGCCTGGCCGAGGAACGGCGCCAGGGCGATCCCGGGCGGGGGAGTGGATGCCGGCTGGTGCGGCGAGGTGTGCACGCAGAACCGCGTGACGCCCAGCGCGAGCTGGAGGTCGGCGATGTGCTTGAGGTTCGACGGCATCCATCCCCAGGGGTCGCCGAACGAGGTGAACGCCTCGGCGCCCGTCCACGTGCGCCCGTGCACGTGCGCGACGGAGGACGCGCCCTTCAGGTCGGCGACGTAGGTGGGCTTCGGGCCCTCCGCGGGGTCGAAGGTCCACATCGCGCCCATCGGCACATCGGCGGGCCCGCGCATGGCGAGGTCGTCGCCCCACTGGGGCCGCCCGTCCTCCAGGGCCTCGGCGTAGTACGTCATGCCGCGGGCGTGCGCTTCGGCGGCGAGGGTGCCGTAGTACTCGCTCGCGAGCAGCTCGCCGAGAGTGCGGCGATAGTCGGAGAGGAACCCGTCGGCGGCCCCGGCATCGCCGACCACGTAACCGGCCAGGGTCGGCAGCCACGCGGTGGGGTCGTAGCCCCGCGCGGCCGTGAACCGCTCGGCGATGGCGTCGGTGAAGTTCTGCGCCCCCGCCTCGATGCTGTCGCTGAGGAGCGCCGTGAAACGGCCGGTGCGCGGTCGATACCGCTCGAGGTGGGTCTCGAGGTACGCCGCCACGCGCTCGCCGTCGAGCTTGTCGACTTCGAGCCCTGTCGAGATCGCGGGGGCCGGGCCGTTGGTCTGCCCGGTGAGCGAAGCGCCGAGGCGCAGGATGCGCCAGGAGCCGGCCGGGATCTCCCCGCGCAGGCGGTCGCCGTTCAGGAGGGACGTGACGTCGATGACCCGTGCGGGGTCGATCACGGGAGAGTCGGGGTCGGGGGCCGCGTCCAGCGCGTAGAAGTCGGCCTCGACGCCGAAGCCGGCCTTCGTCTCCGCGTGGTGCACGCGGGCCGCCGCGAACAGCGCGAACTCGCTGACCTCGAACGCGTCGGCGCGCCGCAGCACCGGCGGCATCCGCACCCCCGGAGACAGGGTCGGCAGCGCCTCGCTCGCGCTCGCTCCCGACAGCAGCAGACGGAAGCGGCGGGCTGTCACGGCGGGGAAGCTCGCGGTGCGCGCGATCACCGTCGTGGGATCGAGGCGTACGAGGTCGCGGAAGCCGGCGCCGTCGTCGACCTGCAGCACCGCGAGGGGTGCGGGTGCCGCACCGAACCCCCGCGGACCCGGCAGGCCCACGGTGACGGAGCGCGCCGTCACCGGTTCGGGGAACACCGCCTCGATCGCCGCCTCCGACCACGCGTCGGGATCGCGGGGCACGCGGATGCCGGGACCGAAGGCCCCGTCGGTGAGGGGGGTGCCGTCGATGCCGACGCCGTCGACCCGGTAGCTCACGGGTCCGAGGGGCAGGTGGTCGGCGGAGGCGGGGAAGGCGAGCACCCGCCAGTCCGTCCTCCATCGCGGTGTGCCGTCCGCGCCGTGACGCGGAGCGTCTTGGAAGCCGCCGGCGGTGTCGGGCAGGGGAGGGAGGACGACGTCGATCGGACCGCCGTCGACGACGACCTCGCTCCAGACGATCTTCTTCATCGCGTCGACGGGCGCGACCCACGGTCCGCCGGACGCGCTCCACCCCGCCGAGGTGGCGATGGCGATCTCCATGTCGAGGCGTTCGGCCGTCGTGACCGCGGCCTCGATCGCGTCATCCCATTCCGGCATCCCCGGATGCCGAGGAGCCCCGACGACCGACGGCATCCCCATCCCCCCGTCGAACAGGTGCACGCCTCGGACGCCGATCCGGTGCAGCCACTCGAGGTCGGCCACGGCGCCCTCGGCGTCGGCGTTGCCGTCCATCCAGTGCCACCACGCGCGCGGGCGCGCCTCGTCGGGCGGGGAGACGAAGAGGTTCCACAGGTCGTCGGACGAGGGGGTCGGGGGTGTCGAGCTCACTGCCGCATCCTCGCAAGATCCCTTTCATCGAGGGGCTCTCGCCTCGTTATGTCGAGCATCCATCTCACTAATGTGTCTTTTCGACACAAGGGTGCGATAGTCGGAGAACCGGCGCCCGACGCACCCGACGGCGCAATGACGAAGAAGTCAGAGGGCAGATGACTGTGACCATCGAAAAGGACACCACGCGGACGCTGACCGTGCCGCCCAAGGCGCGGCGAACGTCACAGCGGCCGGTGCGCGGGGGCAGGCCCCTCATCAGCTACGGACAGTGGTGGTGGGCCCTTCCCGCCATCCTCCTCGTGCTCGGCGTGCAGTACGCCGCCACCCTCACCGGCGGGTTCTTCGCCTTCACGAACTGGACCGGTCTCGGCTCCTTCGAGATCACGGGCTTCGACAACTTCGCGAAGATCTTCGCCGATCCGCAGTTGCTCGGCGCGGTGTGGAACACGCTCTTCCTCGCCTTCGGCTCGGTGATCATCACGAACGTCCTCGGCCTGCTGTTCGCCCTCGCGATCAACCGCACGCTCAAGACGCGCTACATCCTGCGCACCCTGCTCTTCATGCCGGTGGTGCTGAGCCCGCTCGCGGTGGCCTACGTCTGGAAGTTCATCTTCCAGTTCAACGGCCCGCTGAACGGCTTCCTCGGGGCGATCGGTCTCGAGTCCCTGCAGAAGACGTGGCTCGCCGACCCCACGTGGTCGATCTGGGCGATCCTCATCACGGTGGTCTGGCAGCAGACCGGGTTCACGATGGTGATCTACCTCGCGGGTCTCGCCTCGGTTCCCGTCGAGGTCGAGGAGGCCGCGGCCCTCGACGGGGCGGGCGTGTGGGGACGCTTCTGGAACGTCGTCGTCCCGGCCATCCGCCCCTCGATCGCCATCGCGACGACCCTCGGCCTCATCCAGGGCCTGCGCATCTTCGACCAGATCCTCGCCCTCACCGGTGGCGGTCCGGCCGGCGCCACCGAGACCCTGGCCACCGAGGTCTACAAGAACGCGTTCTCGCTGGGGCAGTTCGGCTTCGGGTCCGCCCTCGCGCTCGTGCTCACCGTCATCATCCTGGCGTTCGCCATCCTCCAGCAGTACGTCACGCGCGACCGCGAGGTCGGGAAGGTCTCCTGATGTTCCGCTACACGAAGTTCACGGCCGTCCGCGAGGTCCTGGTCTGGGTCGTGACCCTGATCGGCCTCCTGCCCCTCTACATCCTCGTCGCCACCGCCCTGAAGAGCGACAAGGAGGCGCTGTCCAGCAGCGCGATCGCGCCGCCGACGAGCATCGACTTCAGCGCGTTCGTCTCGGTGCTCACCGCGACGGGTCGCAACAGCATCCCGATGAGCATCCTGAACAGCGTCATCATCACGGGCGGCGCGATCCTCGGACTCGTGCTCTTCGGCTCCGTCGCGGCCTACGTCATCGCCCGCCGCACGCGGAAGTGGACGACCATCACGTACTACCTCGTGCTGATCGCGATCATCCTGCCCGCCCAGCTGGGCACCGTTCCCCTTTATATCGGCGCCCGTTCGATCGGGCTGACCGGCAACGCCTTCGGCATGATCGTGCTCTGGGTCGGCATCCTGATGCCCCTGTCGGTCTTCCTCTACGCGAGCTTCTTCCGGGGGCTCTCCACCGAGTACGAGGAGGCGGCCGTCATCGACGGCGCCTCGCCCGTGCAGGCGTTCTTCCGGGTCGTGCTGCCCCTGATGGCGCCGGCGACCGGCACCGTGGCGATCCTGGCGGGGCTCATCGTCTGGAACGACTTCTTCAACTCGCTGATCTTCCTCGGCGGCTCGACCACGCAGACGCTGCCGGTGGCGATGTACACCTACGTCGGCGGTCTGGTCTCGGCCTGGAACAAGATCTTCGCCGTCGTGATCATCTCGATGATCCCCATCCTGCTCTTCTACATGTTCGCGCAGAAGCGCTTCATCCAGGGCTTCGCCGGAGGCCTGAAGGGCTGACGCCCCCTCTCACGGGCTGAGCCTGCCCAGACGGATGCCGCGGAGTGCGGCATCCGTCGACCGTCGCGCCCGCGCACCCGAAAGGACACCACCATGTACCGCCTCGCCCCCAACATCGAACTCCTCTTCACCGAGGCCGGCGACTACCACGACCGCGTGCGCGCGGCGGCGGCGGCGGGGTTCGACGCCGTCGAGATGTGGGGTCCCACGGGAGTGGACGCTCCGGCGACGCCCAAGGATCTCCCGGCTCTGAAGGCCGCCCTCGAGGAGACCGGCGTGCAGCTGACCGCGCAGCTCGCCGAGCCCCGCACGCAGTTCATGATCCCGCCGTGGGACCACTCCGAGTTCTTCCGCACGCTCGACGAGGGCGTCGCGATCGCCCGTGACCTCGGCTGCCCCCGGATCGTCGTCGGGAGCGGCACGGGCTTCGGCGGCTGGAAGCGCCAGGTGCAGCTCGACAAGCTCGTCGAGATCTACCGGAAGGCGATCGCGCAGATCGACGGGTCGGGCATCGGTCTCGTGCTCGAGCCGGTCAACGTCCGCGTCGACCACCCCGGCTCGCTGCTCGACCGCACCGCCGAGGCCGTGTACGTGGCCCGCGGCGTCGACTCGCCGCGATTCGGGGTGCTGTACGACATCTATCACTCGGCCGTCGAGGGCGAGGACATGGAGGCCGAGCTCGCGAACGCGGGCGACCTCATCCACTACGTGCAGCTCGCCGACGCCCCCGGCCGCGGGGAGCCCGGGACCGGCGACCTCGACTGGACTGAGCGCTTCCGTCTTCTCCGCGACAGCGGCTACGACGGTCCGGTCGGCCTGGAGTACTACCCCACCACCGCGTCGGAGGCCTCGGTCGCCCACGTCGTCGAGATCGTGCGCGCGGCATGAGCGCCCGGCAGTACCCGGCCCAGGTCGACGTCGTCATCGTCGGCAGCGGGCCCACGGGTTCGGCGTACGCGCGGATCCTCTCGGAGCGCGCGCCCGGAGCGACCATCGCGATGTTCGAGGTGGGCCCGACGGTGTCGGACCCGCCCGGCGCGCACGTGAAGAACATCGCCGATCCGGCCGAGCGTGCGCGCGCTCAGGCGGCGTCGGAGGGTCCAGGGGAGCGCGGCGAGAAGGTCGCGAACCCCGGAGCGGCGAAGGCCGGGGTGCGCGGCGCGCGTCCCGGGACGTTCCTGCTCGACGACGGCTACTCCTTCGAGGGCGAGGACGGCATGCCCGTCGCGGCGATGTCGAGCAACGTCGGCGGCATGTCGGCGCACTGGACGGGTGCGTGCCCGCGCCCGAACGACAGCGAGCGCATCGCCTTCGTCGACGATCTCGACGAGCTCCTCGACGAGGGCGACCGCCTGTTGGGCGTGACGCGGGACGCGTTCGACTCGGCCCCTTTCGGGGCGATCGTGCGCGAGCGCCTCTCGGCCGCCGTGGACGCGGGTCGCGTCGACGCCACGAAAGTGCAGCGGATGCCACTCGCGGTGCACCGCCGCGACGACGGCCGGCTCGTATGGTCGGGCTCGGACATCGTCCTCGGCGACGTCACGCGGGAGAACCCCGGCTTCGCGCTGTTCGATGAGTCGCTCGTCGTGCGGGTCGTCGTCGAGGGCGGGCGCGCGGCCGGTGTCGTGGTCCGCGATCTGCGCTCCGGCGAGGAGCACCGCGTCGCGGCCCGCTTCGTCGTCGTCGCGGCCGACGCGCTGCGCACGCCGCAGCTGCTGTGGGCGTCGGGGGTGCGCCCCGAGGCCCTCGGGCGTTACCTGAACGATCAGGCTCAGGTCGTCTTCGCCTCGCGGCTGCGCGACATGCCGCCCCTCGCCGAGGATGCCCCCACGACGGGTCTCGCTGAGTACAGCGGCGTCAGCTGGGTGCCCTTCACCGACGACATGCCCTTCCACGGACAGATCATGCAGCTCGACGCCTCGCCCATCGCCCTGGCCGACGACGACCCCGTCGTGCCGGGCTCGATCGTCGGGCTCGGCCTGTTCTGCGCGAAAGACCTGCGAGCCGACGACCGCGTCGTCTTCGACGACGAGCACACCGATGGATACGGGATGCCGGCTCCCCGCATCCACTACCGGCTCACGGAGCACGACCACGAGGTCGTGGAGCGCGCGCGTCGGGAGATCGTGCGCCTGGCGGAGGCGATCGGAGACCCGGTCGGCGATCGACCGTTCACCCTGCCGCTCGGTTCGTCTCTGCACTATCAGGGCTCGACGCGGATGGGCACGACGGACGACGGCACGAGCGTGTGTGACGTCGACAGCGAGGTGTGGGGCGTTCCGGATCTGTTCGTCGCCGGCAATGGCGTCATCCCGACCGCGACGGCCTGCAACCCCACGGTGACCTCGGTCGCTCTGGCGGTGCGCGGTGCGCGCAAGATCGCGTCGGTGCTGTCGCAGGAGCGGGCCGTCGCTGTCCCCGCATCCGTCTGACCTCTTGCTTATGCAGGAATCAAACATTAGATTGTAGAAATCAAGACAAAGAGGTCTGCGGCTTCGGCCGCACCGACGAGGAGGTCATCGTGATCCCGGATCGCATCATCGAGCAGGGCACGCTCACCGCCCATGGTGGCCGTGTGTCGGTGGAGGTGCGCCTGCCCTGGTACCGCGCGCTGCCGGCATCCTGCATCTCCGGCGCGAAGCTCCGCGTCGACGGGGTCGAGGCGCCGGCCGAGTCGGTGCGCTGGCAGATGAACGGCGAGGAGTTCACCTTCGCCGAGATGAAGACGAACACCGATCAGTGGTGGTTCCCCACCGACTCGGCCGTTCTCTCCGGAGAGGTGGCGGTGGATGCCGGCGAGCACGAGGTGCGCGTGGACCTCGAGCTCTACATCCCGTACATCATCATCGCCGACGATCAGGTGCTGCACATCGAAGAGCACGACACCAAGACGATGGAGGTCGCGGCATGACCGCTCCCGGCACGCCCATCCAGGGCGTCACCCTCTACAGCTTCACCCGCGCGTTCCACGGTCGCGAGTACGACCTCGATCAGCTCATCCGCAAGACCGCGGCCGAGGGCTTCGGACCGGGCCTCGAGATCATCGGGTTCTCGAGCTTCCGCGGCTTCCCCGAGATCGACGACCACTTCGCGGGGCGCTTCTCGGATCTCGTCGACGAGGTCGGACTCGTGCGCACCTCGCTCGCGGTCAACGCCGATATCGGTCTGCGCCCCGACAAGCTCATGAATCAGGACGAGCTCATCGCCTACATGCGCCGGCAGATCGCCGCGGCGGCGAAGCTGGGCTTCCCGATCGCCCGCGTGCAGATCTCGCTCACGCCCGATTCGATGGAGGCGCTCGCTCCCATCGCCGAGGAGTACGGAGTCACTCTCGCCCTCGAGGTGCACGCCGACCAGTACGCCTCGCACCCCCGCATCCTGGCCCTGCGCGACCGCTACGAGAAGGTCGGCTCGCCGTTCCTCGGCTTCACGATGGACTGGGGTGCCACCGTCACCGGCTTCGCCCCCTCGCTCATCGAGGCCTATCGCCGGCGCGGTGCCTCGGAGGAGCTGCTCGCCGCGGTCGTCCAGCTCTGGGACGACTTCTACCAGCAGGGGCCGCCCGCCGATCAGGCCGACCACGGCCAGCGCTTCGGTCGTTTCATCGGTCTCGCGCACCAGCACGGTCGCCCCGACCTCGGCATCGATTTCGGGATCAACGGCACCGGCCTGTTCGGTCCCGCGCGCGTCGACGACTGGCTCGAGATCATGCCGTGGGTGAAGCACGTGCACGGCAAGTTCTTCGGCATCGACGAGAACGGGAACGAGCCCTCGGTACCGGTCGCCGACCTCATCACGCTGCTCGTGGACAACGGCTACAGCGGTGCCGTGTCGAGCGAGTACGAGGGATGGCACTGGAACCACTGGCAGAGCCCCTTCGAGATCATCCGCGGCGAGCAGGCCATCCAGCGCACCGCCGCCGAAGCCGCCGGTTCCCGGATGATCACGGATGCCGCCGAGGCGCGCCGCGCCCTCGACGCCCACCTCGCACACGCCGTGCGGGCCTGAAAGGACGAGGGGAATGACCGACGGCATCGCCGGAACAGGTATCAAGCTCGGCACCACGCTCTACTCGATGACGAGCGAGTTCGCCGCGGGGCTCTACACGCCCGAGACGCTCATCAAAGAGGTGCACGACCAGGGCATCGGTCCGGGCGTCGAGTTCAACTTCGCGCAGCTGCTGCGCTCGTACCCCGATGTCGACGCGGAGTTCGAGAAGCTGTGGTTCGACTCGCTGGAGACCTACGGGCTCGAGGCGAGCGCCGTGGGGACGAACCTCGACATGGGGCGTCGCAAAGACCGCGACATGACCCCCGACGAGGAGCACGACTTCTTCGCGCGGCAGCTGAAATCGGCGCACACCCTCGGCTTCACGACGGTCGTCATCCGCTCGGCCGGCAAGGAGCTGCTGCGTCGCCTGCTGCCCCTCGCCGAGAAGTACGACCAGCGACTCGCGTACGAGATCCACGCACCCTCGGGACCGAACGACCCGAAGGTGCTCGAGATCCGGGAGGTCTACGACGAGCTCGACAGCGATCGGCTCGGCTTCACCGCCGATTTCTCCTCCACCATGCACTCCCTCTCGCCGACGCTGCTGCGCACGCTCGGCCAGATGGGCATGGATGAGAGGCACTTCCCGGTCATGGACGAGATCTGGCACGAGCCGACCCCGATGCACGTGCGCAACCAGAAATTCGAGGACTACCTCGCGGGCGAGGGCGTCGATCCCCTGCGCTTCGGGCCGTTCACGCGTCTGGCGTTCAACATGCACGGGCTCGTGCCGCCGGAGGAGTGGCTCGACATCATGCCGCGGATCTTCCACGTGCACGCGAAGTTCTACGACATCGGCACCGACGGCGAAGAGCCGGCCATGGACATCCCGCGCATCGTGAAGCAGTTCGTCGTCGGGGGATACGAGGGCTACCTCTCCAGCGAGTGGGAGGGGCACGCCTTCAGCGACCTCGGCGAGAGCAACCCCATCGATCTCGTGAAGAAGCAGCACGCGCTCATGCGTCAGGCCATCGAAGACACCGTCGCGGATCGCCAGCCCGCATGAACCGCACCATCACAAAGGAGTGAGCATGTCGAACACCGCCGTCACGGCATCCGTCGAGGATCTCGTCGCCGAGGTCGCGCGCCTGCGCGAGCAGGTCGAAGCCGCCCACGCCCTCGCGCAGCGCGCCGAGGACCGCGGTCAGGTCGAGAACCTCTTCAACCGCTACATGTACCTGCACAACGCGTTCGAAGACGAGCAGATCATCCCGCTGTGGGTGAAGGAGGGCACCGAGGGGATCCGCGCCCGCTACACCAACGCCGGTCAGTACACGACCTGGCGAAGCGTCACCGACTACCACCGCGGGCGCCCCCACCCCGAGGGCAAGCTCATCCTGCACGCCACCAACACCCCGGTGATCGAGGTCGCCGGCGACGGCAAGACCGCCACGGGCGTGTGGATGATGGCGGGCACCGAGTCGGGCCTGACCGACCCGAGAGTCGCCGAGGAGTTCCCCGACATGTACTCGCCCGAAGAGGTGCTGGGCAAGAAGGTCTGGGCCCACTGGGTGTGGTGCAAGTACGCGATCGACTTCCTCAAGCAGGACGGCGAGTGGAAGTTCTGGAAGTTCCGCTGCTACGAGCTCGCCCGCGCTCCGTTCGAGGAGAACTGGGTCGCCTTCGGTCTGAAGAACCAGGGCGCGTTCGACCTCGACCTGATGTACTTCGGTGACGACGGCAAGCCCGTCTTCATGCCCCCGGCCGACGAGCCGGTGCCCTCGACGAACCACCCGTACAGCCCCGAGACCACGCAGAAGCTCGAGCCCGCGCCGCCGGTCGCGCACCAGACCTTCTCCGACAACTACGCCTGAGAGACAGCCCCATGGCCACCCACAACTCGCTCTTCGCCGAGAAGGACGTCCGTCGCACCGACGACGGCCTCGCGGTCTCGGTGCAGCTGCCCTGGTACCGCAGCCTCTGGCTGTCGGCCGTCGACGACGTCGCGGTCACGGTGAACGGTGCTGAGGTGCCGGAACACGACCTCCGTTTCGCGCTCGAGGGTCGCGAGTACCGCATCGAGGAGCTGCCCGAACAGTCCGAGACGCTCTGGTTCGTCGCGGACCGCCCCGACGTGCTGATCCACCTCGACACCCCGCCCGCCGCGGGAGAGGCGGTGACCGTGGAGGTGGTGCTGACCATGCGTCTGCTCTACATGCAGATCATGCCCGGCGTCGACGGCGGCCCCGGGCGCTACGTCACGAACCGGGTGCCGGTCGAGCGAGAGCTGGTGCTGTCATGACCCTTCGACAGGCTCAGGGACCATCGCGGCCGCTGCGCGTCGCGATGATCGGCTATGGCTTCATGGGCGCCGCCCACTCCGTCGGGTGGCGCCAGGCGCCGCGCATGTTCGACCTGCCGCGCGCGGTCGAGATGACCGTGGTGGTGGGCCGGAACGCGGATGCCGTGGCATCCGCCGCCGAGAAATGGGGATGGGCCGAGTCGGCCACCGACTGGCGCGAGGTCGTCGCGCGCGACGACATCGACATCGTCGACATCGTGACCCCCGGCGACTCGCACGCCGAGATCGCGATCGCCGCGCTGGAAGCCGGCAAGCACGTGCTGTGCGAGAAGCCGTTGGCCAACACGGTCGCCGAGGCCGAGGCGATGGCCGAGGCGGCTGAACGGGCCCGGGCCCGTGGCATCCGGTCGATGGTGGGATTCACGTATCGGCGCGTTCCCGCCGTCACCCTGATGCGCGACATGATCGCCGAGGGGGCGGTCGGCACCGTGCAGCAGGTGCGGGCGGCGTACCGGCAGGACTGGCTCGTCGATCCCGCGATGCCGCTCGCGTGGCGTCTGCAGAAGGAGCACGCGGGATCGGGGGCGCTCGGCGACATCGGAGCGCACATCATCGACATGACGCAGTTCGTCACCGGCCTGGGCGTCGAGAAAGTCACAGGGACCCTCGAGACGATCGTGAAGCAGCGCCCGTTGCAGGCCGCCGGGTCCGGCCTGTCGGGGTCGGCGGGTGAGGGCTTCGGCGAGGTCACGGTCGACGACGCGGCCATCTTCACCGGACGTCTGTCCAATGGTGCGCTGGCGTCGTTCGAGGCGACACGCTTCGCCACCGGGCGCAAGAACGCCCTCACCATCGAGGTGTCCGGCGATCGCGGGGCCCTCGCCTTCGACCTCGAAGACCTCAACAGCCTGCGCTTCTACGACCGCACCGCCCCCGAGGGGCGCCAGGGCTTCACGCAGGTGCTCGTGACCGAGCCGCAGCATCCCTATGTCTCGGCGTGGTGGCCCGCGGGGCACATGCTCGGCTACGAGCACGGTTTCAGCCACCAGGTCGTCGACCTGGTCGGCGCGATAGACGCCGGCACCGACCCGCACCCCTCGTTCGACGAGGGGCTGAGCGTGCAGCGCGTGCTCGACGCGGTGGAGCGCAGCAGCCACAATGATTCGGCCTGGACCGGCGTCATCGCCGGTGTCCCGGTCGCCTGACGCGAAGGAGCATCATGGCCCGTCCCATCACCCTGTTCACCGGCCAGTGGGCCGACCTGCCCTTCGAAGAGGTCGCGCGCCTCGCCGGCGAGTGGGGCTACGACGGTCTCGAGATCGCCTGCTGGGGCGACCACATCGACGTCTCGCGCTGGGACGACGACGCCTACGTGCAGTCGCGCCTCGACATCCTCGAGCGCAACGGCCTGAAGGTCTGGACGATCTCGAACCACCTCGTCGGCCAGGCCGTGTGCGACGACCCGATCGACGAGCGTCACCACGACATCGTGCCGCCGCGCGTGTGGGGCGACGGGGATGCCGAGGGCGTGCGCCGGCGTGCGGCGGAGGACCTCAAGAACACGGCGCGGTTCGCCGCGGCGCTCGGGGTGAAAACGGTCACCGGCTTCACCGGATCCAGCATCTGGAAGTACGTCGCGATGTTCCCGCCCGCCTCCGACGCCATGATCGAACGCGGGTACGCGGACTTCGCCGAGCGGTGGCATCCGATCCTCGACGTGTTCGAAGAGGTGGGTGTGCGCTTCGCGCTCGAGGTGCACCCGTCCGAGATCGCGTACGACTACTGGACCGCGAAGAAGACGCTCGAGGCGATCGGGCACCGTAAGAGCTTCGGCTTCAACTTCGATCCCTCGCACTTCGTGTGGCAGCAGCTCGACTCGGTCGCGTTCGTGCTCGACTTCGCCGACCACATCTTCCACGTGCACTGCAAGGAGTCCACCACCCACCTCGACGGCCGCAACGGCGTGCTCGGCTCGCACCTGTCGTGGGACAACCCCCGTCGCGGCTGGACGTTCGTCTCGACCGGTCACGGCGATGTGCCGTGGGAGCCGCTGTTCCGCGCGCTGAACGCGATCGGCTACGACGGGCCCACCAGCGTGGAGTGGGAGGACGCCGGCATGGACCGCCTCGTCGGCGGCCCCGAGGCCCTCGCCTTCGTGCGCAAGCTCGGCGAGATCACCCCGCCGCACCAGCTGTTCGACGCCGCGTTCTCGCAGAAGGGCTGATGGCGCCGTCGCGCCGCGGCTGGGGAGGCAGCGCGCGCGAGTCGGTGGTCGCGCGTCGGGGGAGAGGCGTTTCTCGCTGAGGGGAGCGGGTCACCGCGCGTGCCGCCCCGGTATCGTCGGGGCGATGAGCACTGCGCCCGCGCCCCGCACCATCGAGACCGCGACCCTCGCCGACATCGAGGCCCTGCTGGCGTTCTGGGCGATCGCGGGAGAGAACGACGCGCGGCCGAGCGACTCGTCCGCCGTGGTCGAGGCGCTCCTGCGTCGTGATCCCGACGCGGTGCTCGTCGTGCGGTCGGAGGGGCGGATCATCGGCACGGTCATCGCGGGCTGGGACGGGTGGCGCGCCCACCTCTATCGCCTCGCCGTGCACCCCGACCACCGTCGCCAGGGCATCGCCGGCGCGCTCCTCGATGCGGCAGAGGCTCGTCTTCGTGGACTCGGCGCCGGACGATTCGACGCGATGGTGCTCGAGGGCAACGACCTCGGCGCATCCGCGTGGGCGGCCCGCGGGTATGCGCCCCAGTCCGAGTGGCGGCGTTGGGTGCGTTCCGCGCGCTGAGTCCGCGGCATCCGTGTCACGAGAACAGGGGATGCCACCGGGACAGGCCGTTTCGCCGCTGATCGCCCTGTTCTCGTGGCGGAGCCTGTTCTCGTGGCGCGTCAGGCCCAGCGGGCGCGGGTCGCCGGGTCCGCGGCATCCGTGTCACGAGAACAGGGGATGCCGCCGGGACAGGCCGTTTCGCCGCTGATCGCCCTGTTCTCGTGGCGGAGCCTGTTCTCGTGGCGCGTCAGCCGCTCGAGGAGAGGATGCCGCCGGCCAGCGCGAGGTGACGCGAGGTCATCTCCCACGGGTCGTCGTCGAGCCATTCCTGGCCGCCCCACTCGCTGCAGAGCGTGCCGGTGAAACCTCGGCGCCGGAGCGCCTCGCCGACGGCGCGGATCGGCTCCGACACCCGTCCGTCGGCGTCGTCGAGGTCCCAGAACTTCAGGTGCACCGCTCCGAGGAGGGGGAGGACGGATGCCAGATCCTCGACGTCCGACCGCCCGAACCGCACGAGCAGGTTCATGTACAGGGTGTGCACCGGCCTCGGAACGCCTCCGCTGTGCAGCAGATCGATCACCGCGTCGTGGGTCGCGGGGTCGCGCCACTCGTCGCGCAGACGGCGCGCGAGATCGGTCGGGATGCCGCCCCGCTCGAGCCGCTCGAGGTAGGTGACCGGGAGCGCCGGCATGAGCATGCTGATGTCGAGCAGCAGCCGCACGTGCGGGGAGTCGAGAGCGGCGACGCGGTCGTAGTCGCCCGGGCGCGCGGTCGGGGTCTCGTGTCCTTGGGCTTCCTCGTAGAGCACGAGGTCGAGCTCCTCGAGCAGGGGCACCAGCTCGTCGAGGATCGCTCCCGCCTGGCCGAGCGGCAGCCGCACGCCGGTCGCGCCGACGGCGGCGGCAGCGCGCAGCTGCGGTTCGAGGAACGCCCGGCGCTCGGCATCCGTCCGCCGTCGGCCGTGGTGGAACTCGTCGATGCTGACGCCCACGATGCTCACGCGCCCGTCCGCGGCGGCGAGCCGGTCGCGGAAGTGCGCGGCCTCGGATGCCGCAGGGGCGGGGAAGCCGCGCCACATCTGGCCGAGCTCGATCTCGATGGCGGGCGCGATGCCGCGCTCGACCAGCGACAGGGCCAGGTCGGGGGCGGTCCGCTCGGCGCGGATGACTTCCGGGGTGAGGTTGAAGGCACTGGCCGACAACGTCCAGGTGGCGGGGAGGGTCATGCGGCGCTCCCGACATCGAGCGAGACGCTCGCGACGAGGGCGTCCGCCACCAGGTCGCGGGTGAACGAGAACGGCAGCCGAAGCGGTTCCGCGGGTCCGCCGGGCAGATACGGGATCTCGAGTCGGAACGACACCGACACGTCGTGGATGCCGGGGGTCACGGCATCCGGGATCTCCAGCACCAGGCGATCCTGGAGGTACCACCAGCCGTCCTCGTCGGTGAGAGCGGTGACGGGCACGCGGCGGTCGCCGAGCGCGACCACGGGCTCATGCCGGCGGCCGTCGATCTCGACCGCCGGTTCGAGCAGGCTCGACAGCGGCAGCGAGCGGATCCACGGCAGCGACACCCGCACCTCGGTGCGCGGGCCGCGTCTCCGCAGGGCGTCGTCGCGCAGGGCGGAAAGGGTCATGGCGGGCACGTCCTCGTGTCACGGCGCACCGTCCGGCGCGCTTGCGCTCACAACCTACCGACTAATGTCGATAAAAGGAAGAAGTCAGGCGGGCTGCCCGTGCACCGCCGCGATCGTCGGTCGTCCCTCGCCGAACCACCGCGGCAGGCTCACCTCGAAGAGTTGCTCGAGTGCGAGGTCGACCCCGCCTCGGACCGGCTCGCGCGAGTCGTTCTCGCTCGTCTTGATCACCAGGTCGCGGGTGGCCAGCGGTAGGGAGAGCTCGTAGACGCGGTGGCGCACTTCGGCGAGGAACAGCTCGCCCGTCGAGGCGACCGCCCCGCCGATGACGATGATGCTCGGGTTGAACATGTTGACCAGTGCGGCGATGGCCTCCCCGACCTGCCGAGCCGAGGCCTGGACGAGCGAGATCGCCAGGGCGTCTCCTCGTCCGGCGGCGAGGGTGATCTTCTCGAGGCTGAGGTCGTCCCCGGAAGCCGCGCTGTCGGCGAGGGGCCCCGTGGCGCCGCCCGCGATCGCGGCCCGGGCGTCGCGCACGAGCGCCCAGCCGCCGGCGACGGCTTCGAGGCACCCGACCTTGCCGCAGCGGCAGACCTGCTCGGCGCCCGGGACGCGCACGTGGCCCATGTCGCCCGCGGCGCCGTTCGCGCCCCGGTGCAGTCGTCCGTGCGAGACGAGCCCGGCGCCGATGCCCGTGCCGACTTTGCAGTAGATGAGATCGACTCCCTCGTCGCGGCGTCGAGCGCGCTCGCCGGCGGCGAGGAGGTTCACGTCGTTGTCGACCCAGACGGGGGCGTCGTAGCGCGCCTCGAACGCCCCGCGCACGTCGTAGCCGTTCCAGCCCGGCATGATCGGCGGGGCGACGGGGCGTCCGGTCTCGAAGTCGACCGGACCGGGGAGGCCGACGACAATCGCCCACACGGGAGTTCCGTCTCCGGCGGAGAGCAGGTCGTCCACCATCGCGGTCGCGGTGGCGAGCGTGTCGTCGGGGCCGCGCGAGATGTCCCATACGCGGTGGGCCTCGTCGAGGATCTCGCCGTCGAGGTCGGTGACGCCCACGTGGATGTGCAGGCCGCCGAGGGCGCACACGACGATGCGTCCCCGCTCGGCGCGGAAACGCAGGGTGCGGGGGGCTCGACCGCCCGAGGAGGGTCCGTACTCGGCATCCTCGAGGAAGCCCATCTCGACGGCGCGATCGACGCGCTGGGCGACGACACCGCGGCCGAGGCCGGTGACACGACCGATCTCGGGGCGGGTCACGGCTTCGCCGAGGCGGACCATGTTGACGATGCGCAGGAGGCTCGTGACCTCGTCGGTCTGGGCGCCGAAGCGCAGGGTGGACGCGTTGGCCATGGGTTGATCTTCACATAAGAGCAGGTGCCCCCTGCCGCAATCACGACATCTATGGTTCATTAGTCTCTGACTTCGGCGCATTTCGAGCTGAAGTGGCGAGGGGGCCGTCATGGCGTGGGGCGTGGGCATCATCGGATCGGGGCCCGGTGTCGCGGCGTTGCACGCGCCGACCCTCGCCCGGCTGGGCGGAGACTTCCGCCTCGTGCACGTCAGCGATGCCGGAAGCGGCCGGGCGGCGGCGATCGCGGAGCGCTTCGACGCCCGCGCCTCGACGGGAATCGACGCGCTGCTCGCCGATCCCGACGTGGATGTCGTCGCCATCTGCAGTCCTCCGGCCCTGCACGCGGAGCACGTCCGAGCGAGTCTCGCCGCCGGGCGCCGGGCGATCTTCTGCGAGAAGCCGCTCGCGGACACCGCCGACGAGGCCGAGCTCCTCGTCGCCGAGTGCGCGGCGGTCGGTGCCCTGCTCGTCGTCGGCACGAACCACCTGTTCGACCCCGCGTGGGTGCGGGCCACCCACCACCTCAGCGCCCTCGACGGCCGGATCTCGGCGGTCACCGTGACACTGTGTCTCTCGCCGAACGACCGCTACCACGCGCTCACGATGGGGGAGCCGTTGCCGGCGGGGCCTCCGGTGGCGCGCCCACCCCTCGACCTCGACGACCCCGAGCAGAGCGCCGCGGTCGTGCGGCAGCTCGTCGCGGGTCTCGGCGTGCACGATCTTCCCCTCGTGCGCGACCTGGTGCCCGCGACGCCGGAGGTCGTCTGGGCGCGGGCCGTACCGCCGATCGGCTTCGACCTGGCGCTCCGCACGAACGGTGCGCTCGTGCGGTTCACCACCGTCATGCTGCCCGACGGGGCGGACTCGCTCTGGCGTGTGAGCATCGCCGCGGCCGGAGCGCGGGTGGAGGTGGAGTTCCCGCCCCCGTTCGTGCACGTCGGCGGAGCGCGCACGACCGTGCGCGACGCGCAGGGCGTGCACACGACGTATCCGATCGACCGCCGCGACGGCTACGAGGCGGAATGGCGGGCGCTCGCCGCCCTCCTGAGAGGGGAGGCCGCGATGGAGTGCGACGAACTCCGCGCCGACGCGGCGTTCGTCCTGGCGATCGCCGACGGAGCGGCCGCGGCCGTCCGGGCGGGAGCGGTGCGATGAGGGGCGTCTGGACGGACCTTCCCGCGTACCGCGCCGCGGTGGCCGAGCTCGCGCCGCGGGTGAGGCTCGGTGACGGCGGGGAGGCGATCCGCGTGGTCGGAGGTCGGGGCGCGTGGTGGGAGCGGCTCGACGGCGCGGCGGCGTACGTCATCGACGAACCCGACCCGGCGCCGGCCGCCGTGCACGCGCGACTCGCTGCTCTCGACGTTCCGGTCGCGGTCGTCCGCCGACGCGTGCGGCCCGACGTCGTCGCCGAGGCGGGTGCCGAGCCCGTCTCGCCCCGTCACGTCGTGGTCGACGCCTGGGGCGGACGGACGGATGCCGCGGCCCTCCTCCGCGACGCGGTCGGGTGGGCGCGGGTCCTCGCCGGCGGCCCGCTCAGCGTCAGCGCCCGCGCCGACACCGCGGCGGCCACGACCATGGCCTTGCGCGGGTGCGACGGTATCGGAGTGAGCGTGACCCGTGCGATCGGCGGCGGAGTGGGAGGTGCGCTGGTCGCTTCGGCCCTGGGGTCTCGCCGCGTCGAGGTGCGCGTGGACTCCGCCTCGCCGCTCGCCGAGGTCGCGTTCGACGATCTCGAGGGGCGTCGAGTCCGGCCCGTGCGGCGGGAGTCCGCGGAGCGTCTCGCGCTCCGCCGGGTCGTGGATGCCGTCGAGTCGGGCACCGTGCTCAGCGACCTCGCGGAGGTGGGCGCGGACGACAGCGTCCTCTCAGCGGTCACCGGGGACTGAACGCGCGCCGCGAGCGCGCGAGCCCGACGTGGAATCGCGGCGCCGGGCTTCACCGGCGCATCGCGACATCAGCCGGTCGCCCCTGTTCCGAAAGCGTCGACGTACGCCCGGCGGAGCTCGTCTGTCGCGGGCCCGGTCAGGCAGTCCGAGGCGAAGCCGCCGGTCGAGGCGACCAGATAGGCGTGGTCGACGACGAACAGGTCGCCGCCCGTCGCGGGGTCGGTCATCTGGGGGATCTCGACGGTCGCGCCGGGAGCGCCCGCGAACGTCGTCGTCACGCGGAGGGTCGCCACGCCGTCGTCGATCCTGGTCACGGTGGCCTCATAAGCCGTGTCGTTTGCGCGCAGCGCGGCATCCGTCGGCGCCTCGCAGGTGATGGCCCCGCCGGTGGGCCCGGGAGCTTGAACGGCCGGTGTCGCGACGAGACCGGCGATGAGGGCGGCCGCGGCAGCCGTCGCGGCCGCGCCGACGGAGGCGCCGGCGATGAGGAAGCGTGGCCGCGTGCGTCGTGCGCGGGCCGGATCGTCGCGCTCGGCCGCAGCGACGACGCGTCGGATGCGCACGTCATCGAGCGGGGGAGAGGCGGCGCTCGGGTCGGCCCTGCGCATCAGCGCTTTCAGGTCGTCATCCTCGTTCATCGTGCTCCTCCCTCCCGGGTCGCAGCGGGAGCGGGCGGGCAGACCGCCTCCATCTCCTGTCGGAGTTTCTTCTTCGCGCGGTGCAGCCGAATGGTCGCGGCGTTCACCGACGTCTCGATGACGGTCGCGATCTCTTGCGGGCCGAGTTCCTCCCACGCCCACAGCCTGAGCACCTCGGCGTCCGTCCTCGACAGGTGGGCGAGCGCGGTGCGGAGGCAGTCCTCGCGAGGGTCGGCGGTCGAGCCGGGGGCCGTCTCCGATGGCGGATCCACGGTGATGATGCGGTCGACGACGCGCTGCTGTCGTCTCGCAGAACGCTCGGCGTTGCGCAAGCAGTTGCGTGCGGTGACATACAGCCAGGGCAGGGCGTCCGCGGGTACCTCGTCGAACCTGCGCCACACCACGAGCATCGTCTCCGAGAAGACGTCGTCCGCGGTCTGCGGGTCGGTGCGGCGGCGGAGGAATCGCAGGACGGCGTCTCCGTTCTCGCGAACGAAGGCCTCGTATGACCGAGACCGCTCAGGGGAATGACGCTGCACATGTCGATCATGTCCGACGGGCCGCGGTTCTTTCGCTTCGACGGTCGAGGGACGATTTCCGGTTCTCATGAAAGAACGGGATCGGTGCCGGCCATGAAGGAGACGGTGCCGCGTTGACGGGCACCTCGCACGAAAGGCCCCCTGTGTCCACGAACCACCCTCGTCCACGCACCGTCATCAGCGCCCTGCAGCGATCTCTGCCGGCCGAAAGGGCCGCGCCGTCGCGCTCCGCGGGTGCTCTCGCCCCGCGACGGCACTCCGAGGTGCTTCTGGGATTCTCCGCGTCAGTGGTCGTGCTGACGGCGCTGGGCTCGACCGCGCTTGCGGCCACGGCGGAGGCCCCCATGGCCGCAGGTGTCGTCGTCTTCGGCTTCACCGCCTCCCTGGTCGCCGCCGTCGCCGCCACCGGGGCCGACCGCTGTGCACCGTCGCCGCAGAACATGCCGGACGCGCGATAGCGTCTCGCTGGTCCTGCCTCTCGGCGTCAGTCGTCTCATCCCCCTCAGTCGTCGCTCCGACAGAAAGTCTCCATGAACACTCCGGTCTCCCTCCCCTCGCTCGCCGCGCTCACCCTCGTGAGCGGTGTCCTGCTCGCGGGCTGCGCTGCGCCGACGGCGCCCGTCGACGTTTCCACCGCGTGCGCTTCCATCTCGACGTCCACCACCCCGCCGACGTGCGAACGCCCGTACGACACGGGGGTGGCCATCCGTCTCCCCGAGACGACCTCCGGCGCGGTCGGGGCCGTCGCGCGCGGGGGCGAGGAGTTCGTGACGGGTGCGGGTGCCCGCCTCTCGATGAGCGACAGCGTGCGCGACAGCGTGCTCGAGGGCAACGCGTACGCGAGCAGTGTCTACCAGGCGCAGGTCTCGGACGGCACGGTGACGTCGGTGACGCCGATCCTGACCGTGCCCTCCGGCGTCGTTCTGACACGCGCTCTCGGCGGGGCCGTGCTCGTCGGAGAGGTCAGCCCGTACGCGGGCGACGACGTCTACGACACCGCCGGATCCTTGCCGGTGGTCGTGACGCTCGACGCGGCAGCCACCGGTGACCGGTTGCACGGCACGATCGCCAATGCGACCTCCGCCGTTGCCCTGAGCGATGGCACCTGCGTGCCCGCGCTGGCTGCCGCCGGCCCCGGAAACCCCCTCCAGGGCACTTTCACGTCGTCGCTCCAGCTCTCCCGCGACCCGTCGATGCACACTTCCTTCGACGACGAACTCGTCTTGCACTGGGCTGACTCGTCGAGCGGGATGGGCTCGGGGTTCTTCCCGTCGGTGGCGAACCTGATGGATGCCGACCCCCTGGCCGCCACGTGGGAGGTCGGCCAGCACGGTAATCCCGTCTCGGGGCCGAGCCTCGTGGTTCACCGGTCATCGGCCGCTGTGGACACGGGGCGAGCCTGCTCCTGATGCGCGTTCCCGACTGGATGACCGACGGCCGGTACTTCCGTGGGCCCTCCCTCTGTCTCGCCGCGGTGATCCTCGGCGTGAGCATCGCGGGCATGCACCTCGACGAGTTCCGCGGCACCGGGATCTACGACCTGCGCGCGTTGGCACTGACGCTGGTGCGCGTGGACGATCCCGTGCTGCTGGTCGTCGTGATCGTCGGCACTCTGCTCGTGTGCGGGTGGGCGGAACGGGTGATGGGTGGGCGGCGGATGCTCCTCGCCTACGTCGGGGGCGGGCTGCTCACGTCGGCCATCGGTCTGCTGGTGGGTGAGCTGGAGGAGCATCTTCTGGCCGCGGTTCCGTTGAACTCGGAGCCGACCGGTGGGGCCAACCCCGTGGCGGCGTTGCTCGTGGTGGCCATGGCGGCGAGCTGTTTCTCCGGGGCGCTGTGGCGCCGGCGGATCCGTCTCCTCACGGGTCTCGTCGCCGTGACGCTCTTTCTGTACGCGGCGTCGGCGAATGACCTCTACGCGCTCGTCGCCCTGCCCGTGGGCGTGGTCGTGGGCATGCTCGCGGGAGGGACGAGAGCGGCTCCCGGCGTGCAGCGGAGCTCACAGCATGAGACGCGCGTTCTGCTGACGGCGCTGACGACGGTCGTCGCGGTCGGTCCGATCATCGCCACGGTGTGGGGGAGCGGAGCCGGTCTGCTCTCGGCCTACGGCTGGCTGTCGTACGACCCGCTCGTGCTCGCAGATGGAACGGTCTGCGTCCCCGGTTCGTTCGCGATCCCCTGTCCGGAGGGCGCCGCTTACGACGAGTTGCAACCTCAGGCGGGCTGGATCGCCGTCCTGCCGCTCGCGATCCTGCTCGTCGCCGCCTGGGGAATCCTGCGCGGGCGGCGGAGTGCGCTGTGGATCGCCATCGGGATGAACGTCTTGCTATGCGGTGGCATGACGTACGTCTTCGTCGCGTCGGAACCGGACACGCTCTCTCTCTTCGCCGAGGTGCAGGGCATGGATTCCGCTTTCGTGTGGCAGACGCTCGTCGGTCTCGTGGTGGGGGCCCTGGTTCCCCTCGGGGTCGCCCTCACCCTCTTCCTGTGTCGCCGCGCGGTTCCGGTCCGATCCCTTCGACGGGCCGAGCTCCTCTTCGTCGGCAGAATCGTGGTGGCTGCCGCGGGGGTCTCTCTCGCCGCGTTCGCGGGTGGTCTCGCGCTCTCAGGGGACTTCGTGCCCCGCCCGAGCGTCGGGGAGATCGCCGCCGAGCTCCCTCTGCGATTGCTGCCGCCGTCGCTGATACCCGCCGCCGCCGTCACCTCCGTCCCCGAGTCAGCCGCTGCGCAGGTCCTCTGGTACCTGCCGTCCCTGCTCTTCTGGGCGGCATGCGTCTGGGCCACGTTCCGTCTCGTGGTGAGTCCTCAGGCCGTTCGCGGAGCCGAGGACCGCGCTCGTGCCTCCGAGATGGTGCGCCGAGGGTGCAGCTCGCTGGGATACATGGCGACGTGGCCGGGCAATTCGTACTGGTTCGCCGCAGACGCCGACGCGGCTCTCGCCTATCGAGTGCACGGGCGCGTCGCCGTGACGCTCGGGGGCGCGTTCGGGGCCGACCGCAATCGGCCCGACATCGGGTCGGCCTTCGTGGAGTTCTGCGGTCGGAACGGGTGGACGCCCGTCTTCTACAGCGTCGACGAGAGTTTCGCGGAGTCCCTCGCCCCGCTGCGGTGGCAGCGTGTGCGGGTCGCCGATGAGGCGATCATGGACCCCCAGACCTGGACCCCGGCGGGCAAGAAGCGACAGGACGTGCGAACGGCGACCAACCGCGCCCAGCGAGAGGGCGTGCACGCGCAGTGGACCACGTGGAACGAGCTCAGCATCGTCGACCGGCTCCAGATCCGGGACATCTCGGAAGCCTGGGTGGCCGACAAGACCATCCCGGAGATGGGGTTCACGCTCGGCACCGTCGATGACGCCACCGACCCGGCGACACGATTCATGCTCGCGCGTGATGCGACGGGGCACATCGTGGCCGTCACCACGTGGATCCCCATCTTCGGAGGCGGGGGCACATCCGGCTACGCGTTGGACGTCATGAGGCGCCGTCACGACGCGATGAACGGTGTGATGGAGTTCCTCATCGGCTCCGCGGTCGACGTCACCCGCGAGGAGGGATGCACGATCCTGAGCCTGTCCGGCTCGCCCCTGGCCCCGCACCGGGATCAGCAGACGACATCCTTGCCCGCACTGGATCGCCTCCTGGAGATGCTCAGCGGCCTGCTCGAACCCGCGTACGGCTTCCGGTCGCTCGCGAACTTCAAGAAGAAGTTCCAGCCCGACTTCGCTCCCCTGTGGATGGTCTATCCCGACGCCGTCTCTCTCCCGGGCATCGGTCTGGCTCTTCTGCGCTGCTACGTTCCGGGACTCAGCCTCACGCATGCGGCCCGTCTCGCCGCACGCGCCCGCGCGTCATCGACCTGAGTCGGACACCCCGTGGCGATCGACACGGAGCCGCGTTCAGCGAAGACACAAGAAAAGCCGCCCGTCAGGCGAAAGATCGACCCGCGTCGCGGCCATGAACCTCATGAACGCCGCGATTCTCACTCGTTCACACGGAACGGGGCGCGGTACCCGTGAAAGGTGCATTCCATGCGCAAGCGAATCTTCACCGCCGTGACCGCGTCGATCCTCACCGCGGGCCTGCTGTCGGGCGGCGCCGCTGCCTTCGCTGCGGCCCAGGACGACGCCGGCACCCCCGATGAGGCCCCCTTCATCCACGGCGTCGCGACCCCCGATGAGTACCTGGACACCGTCGCCGACGCCGACGCCTTCATCAAGGGGATGCCCGCGCCGCTCATCGTCACCCCGGCGGAGCTCGCGAAGGGACCGGTCAGCCTCGAGCTCGGTCAGTCGCTGATCATCGTTCCGGATGCCGACCAGAACGGCGTCTGGACCGGTACGGGCGGATCCGACGACGACACCCTCCTCGCTTTCGAGCCCGGCGTCGTCGGCGCGACGGACGACGACGCCTCGTTCAACGCCGGCTTCTCCGCGGAGAAGCTCGGCACGACCACGGGGTGGATCGCCGGCCCCGACGGCCAGCGCACCACGTTCGACGTCACCGTCGTCGCGCCCTGACGGCGCGCCCGGGGTGGACGCGTCGTCCCGTCCATCCCGGGGTCACCGGATCGTCCCCGTGTCGTGCGGAGGAGCCCCGTCCCGCGACGGCGCGGACTCGGCGTCGGGCGATGCGGTCCTCGCGGCAGGTAGATAAACGAGGCCGATACCCGGCATCCACAGAATCGGATTCCCTGATAACGCCTTCGGTCGGATAGTGGAAGAAGAGTCGGAACGACCCGATTCACCGAAAGGATCGAAGATGATCAAGCTTCTCTCTCATCTGTCGTTCGTCGCGATCACGACTCCCGATGTCGAGGCCTCGGTGGACTTCTACGTCAACCAGGTGGGCCTGACCGAGGTCGCCCGCGAGGACGACCGCGTCTACCTCCGCTGCTGGGGCGACTACTACGCGTACTCCGTCGTCGTGGCGAAGGGCGATGAGCCCTCGCTCGAGACGATGGCCTGGCGCACCTCGTCGGCCGAGGCCCTCGAAGAGGCCGCGAAGCGCGTGCAGGCCGCCGGTATCGAGGGCGAGTGGTTCGAGGGCCGTGGCATCGGCCGCGCCTTCCGCTTCACCGGGCCGTTCGGCCACAACATGACCCTGCACTGGGACGTCGAGCGCCATCGCGCCGAGCCCCACACCGCGTCGATCTACCCCGACCGTCCCGAGAAGCGCAGCCCCGTCGCCGGTGCCCCGCGCCAGCTCGACCACGTCACGGTCGCCACGCAGGACGTCGACGCGTTCGTGCAGTGGTACGTCGACACGCTCGGCTTCCGCTTCATGGCCCGCACTGTGCTCGACGAGGCGCCGATCTCGGTGTTCTCGGTGCTCACGACGAACGAGAAGTCGCACGACCTCGGTGTCGTGCTCGACGGCTCGAGCCGCGCCGGTCGCATCAACCACTACGCCTTCTGGGTCGACACCCGCGAAGAGCTGCTCATCGCCGCCGACACCCTCATGGAGAACGGCATCCCGATCGAGTACGGCCCCAACATCCACGGCATCGGCGAGCAGACGTTCCTCTACTACCGCGAGCCCTCGACCCTGCGCATCGAGCTCAACACCGGCGGGTACCGCAACTACGTGCCCGACTGGGAGGCCAACACCTGGAGGCCCTCGCAGGGATCGAACAACTTCTACCGCAACGGCCGCATGCCGATGTCGATGACCGAGTCGTTCCCGGCCGCCGACGGCCCCAGCGCCACCGAAGAGGGCGTGCCCGACGAGATCAAGGACGCCCTGCTCAACCCCTACGCCGTCGAGGGCCGGGGCTGAGCGACCGATCCCGGTCGGGGAAAGTGAGCACCACCATGACGACGGCACCATTCGCCCTCGCCCGTTTCCGAGAAGGGGATGCCGTGCGCGTCGGCCTCGTGGCCGGCGATCGCCTCCGCGCGCTCTCCGACGACGAGCTGGGCGGCGGTCTGAACGCCTTCCTCGCCGACCCCGACTGGGATCGCCTCGAAGCCCTCGCCTCGGCTCGGGACGAGGCGCCGGGGCAGTGGCATCCGCTCTCGGATGTCACCCTCACGGCACCCGTCGAGCCCCGCCAGGTGCTGCAGACCGGCGCCAACTACCGCGAACACGTCATCCAGCTCGTGGCGGCGGGACTGACGCAGAACACCGATCGCACCCCCGAGGAGGCGCACGCCTTCGCCGCCGAGATGATGGACGAGCGCGCCCGCAGCGGGGAGCCGTACTTCTTCATCGGGTTGGCGGCGTGCGTGGTCGGCGACGACGTGCCGCTCGCGCTCCCCGCCTACAGCGAGGTGCACGACTGGGAGCTCGAGCTCGCCGTCGTGATCGGTCGAGAGGCGTTCCGCGTCTCGCGCGAGGACGCCCTCGACCACGTCGCCGGCTACACGATCGTGAACGACGTCACCACGCGCGACCTCGTCTTCCGCAAAGACATGAAAGAGATCGGCACCGACTGGTATCGGGCGAAGAACGCGCCCGGGTTCCTGCCGACCGGTCCTCTGCTCGTGCCCGCGCGCTTCGTCGACCCGGCCGACACCGCGGTGCGCCTCGAGCTGAACGGACAGGTGATGCAGGATGCCAACACCTCCGACCTCCTGTTCGACGTTCCGGCGCTCGTCTCGGCGGCGTCGCAGACCCATCCGCTGCTCCCCGGCGACCTGCTGCTGACCGGCAGCCCCGCCGGCAACGGGCAGCACTGGAAGAGGTTCCTGCGCGACGGCGATGTCATGACCGGGACGATCGGCGCGCTCGGCACGCAGGTCGTGCGGTGCGTGGGGGAGCGCTCGTGAGCGCCCCCTCGGAGAACCCGGCCGACCTCGACCGGCAGAACCCCGAGGCCGAGATCGCCGTGCGCGCCGAGGCCTACCGTAATTGGGGGCGGTGGGGCGAAGACGACGTGCTCGGCACGCTCAACTTCATCGACGACGACATCCGTCGCGCAGCGGCGGGTCTCGTGCGGGAGGGGCGCTCGATCTCGCTGTCGCAGCCCTTCGACACCGACGGCCCGCAGAAGGGGTGGCGTAGGCGGACCAACCCCGTGCACACGATGACCGACACGGGAACGGATGCCGAGCGCGGCAACCAGGGCTTCCCGCACGGCATCGGCGGGGCCGACGACGTCATCGCGATGCCGCTGCAGTGCTCGACGCAGTGGGACGGCCTCGGCCACATCTTCGATCACGGCTTCGCATGGAACGGCCGCCGGGCGGGCGACGTCGTCACCAGCGACGGCGACCTCGTCACGGGCATCGAGCACGCGGCATCCGTCATCGTCTCGCGCGGCGTGCTGCTCGACGTGGGCCGCCACCTCTCGCCCGAGACCGGGGAGCTCGCCGACGGCCACGCGATCACCGTCGCCGACCTCGAGGCGTGCGCCGCCGCCGAGGGCGTCGAGGTGCGCCGCGGCGACATCGTGCTCGTGCGCACCAGCCACTACACGCGGGCCCGCCGCGACGGGTGGGGAGACTACGCGGGCGGTCCCGCCCCCGGACTCTCGCTCACCACGGCCGGCTGGCTGCACCGCACCGAGATCGCCGCGATCGCGACCGACACCTGGGGCTTCGAGGTGCGGCCGAACGAGTTCGACGTCCCCGCGTTCCAGCCGCTCCACCAGGTCGTCATCCCCAACCTGGGGCTGACGATCGGCGAGATGTGGAACCTCGACGAGCTCGCCGCGGCCTGCGCCGATGCGCGACGCTGGGAGTTCCTGCTCGCAGCTCCCCCCTTGCCGATCACCGGAGCCGTCGGGTCGCCGGTGAACCCGCTGGCTCTGCTGTAATCCCCCGTCCCAGAACAGAGAGGTTCTGACATGACCGCCGTTCAGAAAGTCGCGATCGCCGGAGCCGGCGTCGCGGGCCTGGCCACCGCCATCTTCCTCGCCCGGGCGGGGGTGGAGGTCGATCTCTACGACGCCCAGCCCGCGCTGTCGACGCGCGGCTCGGGCATCACCCTCCAGGGCAACGCGCTGCGCGTCTTCGACGAGCTCGGGGTGTGGGACGAGGTCGCCGCCGCCGGAAAGGCGTTCGAGGGACTGAACCTCCGCGCCCCCGGCCCCGGGGCCCCCGTCGTCGCGGCCCTTCCCGACCTCAAGACCGGCGGCCCCGACTACCCCTCCACGATGGGGATGTCGCGGCCCGACCTGGCGCGGATCCTCCTCGCCGCGGCCGAGCGCCACGGCGCCCGCGTCCACTTCGGCACGCGCGTGACCGGGGTCTCCGAGACCGCGGACGGCGTTGCGGTCGAGGTCGACGGGGAGCCCGCGGGCACGTTCGACCTGCTCGTCGGCGCGGACGGCCTGCACTCCGCGGTCCGCGAGATGATCGGCATCCACGTCTCTCCCGAGCAGACCGGCATGGGCATCTGGCGCACCTTCGTCTCGCTGCCGCCCGAGGTGGACCGCAGCGAGCTGTACTACGGCGGGCCGATGTACATCGCCGGCTACACCCCGACCGGCGACGACACGATGTACGCCTTCCTCGTCGAGGCCGCTCAGGACCGCTCGAACGTCTCGCCCGAGGAGGCTCGACGCATCATGGTCGAGCAGTCCCGCGCCTACGACGGTCCGTGGAACCACATCCGTGCCGACATCGAGGCCGGAGCCGACGCGAACTACACGTGGTTCACCCGTCACCTCGTCGAGGCCCCCTGGAACCGCGGGCGCGCTGTGGTGATCGGCGACGCCGCGCACAGCTGCCCCCCGACGATCGCGCAGGGCGCGGCCCAGGGCCTCGAGGACGCGGCGGTGCTGAGCGAGCTCCTCGTGGAGAGGGATGCCGTGGACCAGGCGCTGTGGGACGCGTTCCACGAGCGCCGCGTGGCGCGCGCGAAGGCGATCGTCGACGCCTCGGTGCAGCTCGGGCAGTGGCAGCTCGACGGCGTCCGCGACGCCGACATGGGCGGACTGATGTTCGGCGTCGCCCAGCTGACGGCGGCCCGCGCATGACCGGGCCCGAGGGGCACGGCGTCACCGACGTCCACGCCCACCTGCTCATGCCGGGGCTGCACGCCGAGGTCGAGCGCCGCGTGCCCGACGAGGTGCAGGCCGCGGCCGATCTCGAGCTCACGCGTAACGGCCTGTCGAGCATCCAGGCGTCGGGACGAATGATCGGCGAGCGCTTTCCACGCCTGACCTCGGTCGAGGCGCGCCTCGCGGCGATGGACGCGCAGGGCGTCGATCGGCAGTGGGTGAGCCCCTCGCCCAACCACTTCTACCCCTGGGCGAACGAGGGCCTCGCGACCTGGGTGACCGGTGAGGCGAACCGCCTCGTCGCCGAGCACGTCGCGCACGAGCCCGACCGGCTCGTGGGCCTCGGGACCGTGCCGCTGCAGCACCCGCACCTCGTCGTCGACGCCCTCGACGACGCCGTGCTCGGGCGCGGACTCGCGGGCGTCGAGATCTCCTCGTTCGCCGGCGACGTGGAGCTCAGCGACGACCGTCTCGAGCCGTTCTGGGCGCGCGCGGCCGAGCTGCGCGCGGTCGTCTTCCTGCACCCCTTCGGGTGCTCTCTCGACGAGCGCCTCGACCGCTTCTACCTCTCCAACACGGTCGGGCAGCCCACCGAGAACGCCGTCGCGCTGTCGCACCTCATCTTCGCGGGCGTGCTGGACCGGCATCCGGGACTCCGTCTGATCGCGGCGCACGGCGGCGGGTACCTGCCGACCGCGATCGGTCGCTCCGACCGCGCGTGGAGAGTGCGCCCGGAGGCGCGCGGCTGCGCGCACGCGCCCGCGACCTACCTGTCGAAGCTCTGGTTCGACACCGTCGTGCACGACGAGCGGGCGCTGCGCTGGCTCGTCGAGGCCGCCGGCGCCGACCGGGTGCTGCTCGGCAGCGACTTCCCCTTCGACATGGGACTCGACGACCCCGTCGCCTTCGTGCGGGGCGCGGGACTGGCCGAGGCGCAGGTCGACGGCATCCTGGGCCGCAACGCCGACGAGCTGCTGCGGACGCGGGTGCACGCATGAGGATCGCGCGGTGGGCCGACGGCGCCGACGTCGGCGAGGGGTTCGTCGACGGTGACGCGGTCGTGCCGTTCCCCGACGGGCTGCGGGTCGCCGAGGTGCTCGCGCAGGGGCTCGCGGTGGCGCACGCGCTGTTCGCACGTCGTGATCGAGCGCTCGCGCGGCCCCTCGCCGAGGTGCGCCTGCTCGCCCCGCTCGTGCCCGCGTCGATCCGCGACTTCGTCGCCTTCGAGGAGCACGTCGAGGGCGTGAGCGCCTCGGTCGACGGCAGGAGCGAGGTCGTGCCCGAGTGGTACGAGGCGCCGACGTTCTACTTCACCAACCCGCACACCGTGCGGGCGACCGGCGAGGTCGTCGCGATCCCCGAGACCCAGCGCCTCGACGTCGAGCTCGAGCTCGCCGCCGTGATCGGCGCGGTGCCCGGCTCGGACGGAGCGAACGTGGATGCCGCGGCGGCGGCATCCCACATCTTCGGCTACACCGTGATGAACGACTGGTCGGCCCGCGACCTGCAGTCGCGCGAGATGAAGGTGCGGTTGGGGCCGGCGAAGGGCAAGGACTTCGCGATGACGCTCGGGCCGTGGATCGTCACGGCCGACGAGCTCGAGCCGTTTCTCGACGCCGACGGCTTCCTCGCGGTGCGGGCCGAGCTCTTCCTCAACGGCGAGCTGATCGGCCACGACCTCGTGTCGAACATGGGCTGGCCGTTCCCCGAGCTCGTGGCCTACGCCGCGCGCAACTCGGTGGTCGTCCCGGGTGACGTGCTCGGTTCCGGCACGGTCGGTAACGGCGGCTGCCTCGGCGAGCTCTGGGGCCGCCGCGGCGGCCTCGACCCGCGGCCGCTCGAATCCGGCGACGAGGTGCGTCTGGTGATCGAGGGTGTGGGCGAGATCGTCAACGTGGTCGGCGATCGCGTCGCCGCCCCGCCCGTTCCGCGGGCGCGGGTGCGGTCGCGGGCGCGCGTCGTCGAGCGATGAGCTTCGCCGGTCGGCTCTTCGTCGTCACGGGGGCGGCGAACGGTCAGGGCGCCGAAGAGGTCCTGATGCTCGCCGCGCGGGGCGCCGACGTCGTGGCCGGCGACCTGGCGGACTCGGCCCCCGACCTTCTGTCGCGGGCCGACACACTGCCCGGTTCGGTGCGATATCGGCGCCTCGACGTCGCGTCCGACGACGACTGGTCGGCGCTCGCCGCCTCTCTCGAGGGGCGGCGGGTCCGCGGGCTCGTCAACAACGCGGGCGTCACTCATCGCGCGCGCATCGGGCAGCTGGAGCGCGCCGACTGGGATCGGGTTCTCGCCGTCAACGCGACGGGGGCGATGCTCGGCATCCAGGCCCTGCTCCCGCTGATGGATGCCGGCTCCTCCATCGTCAACATCGGCTCCGTCGCGGGGCTCACGGGGCACTACACGGCCGCGTACACGGCGAGCAAGTGGGCGCTTCGCGGTCTCACGCACGCGTGCGTCACCGAGCTCGGCCCCCGCGGGATCCGCGTCAACCTCGTGCACCCGGGCTACATCCACACGGCGATGACCGAGAGCGCCCCGCCGGCGTTCCGCGAGGCGAACGAGGCGATCGTCCCCCTCGGGCGCGGTGGGCAGGTCGCCGAGGTGGCGAGCACGGTCGTGTTCCTGCTGTCGGATGCCGCCGCCTACCTCTCCGGGGCCGAGATCACCGTCGACGGCGGGCAGGCGCTCTCGGGGGCGGCGACGGTCCTCTCGAACGCGGTGCGCCCCTAAGGTTGAAAATCGACATAAGTCGGGTATGCTGAGACTGACGTCGGGGCCTTCCAGGTCCGTTCGCCCGGTGAGGGAGCCGGAGCGGCACATACGGTCGCGTCGATCGCCCGGTCGTACGGGCGCCCCGCGCATGACCCTCTCTCCCGCCCGCGTTCGCATCCTCGTCGCGGCCCTCCTCGCGGTGTCGTTCCTCGGCGCCCTCGACCACACGGTGGTCTCGACCTCGCTCGCCACGATCGCCGGCGATCTCGGCGCGCTCGCGCACATGAGCTGGATCATGGTCGGCTACACGCTCGCCGCCACCGTGATGCTGCCGGTGCTCGGCAAGCTCGGCGACGTCGTCGGCCCACGCCGCGTGTTCCTCGTCTCGCTCGTGCTGTTCCTCGGCGCCTCGCTCGCGTGCGGTTTCGCCCCCGACCTGGGCTGGCTGATCGCCGCGCGCGTCGTCCAGGGCCTCGGCTCGGCCGGGCTCCAGCTGATGTCGCAGACGATCATCGCCCGCGTCACGAGTCCCCGCCAGCGCCCCCGGTACATGGCGATCATCGGCGCGGCCTTCCCCGTCGCGATCGTCGTGGGACCCGTGGTCGGCGGTCTCATCACCGATTTCTGGGGATGGTCGTGGGTCTTCTGGATCAACCTCCCCGTGGGGGTCGTCGCCCTCGCCCTCGCCCTCGTCGCGATCCCGCGCCTGCCGGGCGGTGCCCATCCGCGGTTCGACGTCCCCGGATCGATCGCGTTCACGGGCACCCTGGTCGCTCTCGTGCTCGCCGTGACCTGGATCGGCGACGACGCCCTGCGTCCCGCGGCGATCCTCTGCGCGGTGCTCGCGGTCGTCGGCATCCCGGTCCTCATCCTCATCGAGCGCCGCGCGGTCGAGCCGATCCTCCCGCCGCGCATCCTCCGCCATCGCACGATCCTCGTGTGTCTCGGGCTCTCGCTCGTCGTCGGCGCCGGGCTGTTCGCGATCGTGGCCTACGTGCCCACCTACATCCAGATGACGTTCCGCACGACCGCGACCGTGTCCGGGCTCGTGCCCATCGCGACCGCGCTCGGCATGCTCGTCAGCAACCTCCTCACGGGGTGGCTCGTGAGCAGATCGGGGCGCTACCGCGCGTACCCGGTGATCGGCACGGCCCTCGGCGCCGTCGGACTCGCGGTCATGGCGGCGCTGCCGATCGGGACACCGCTGTGGGTGCCCATGGTCGTCATGGCCGTCGTCGGTATCGGCACGGGATCGTTCACGAACCTCATCTTCGCGGTCGTCCAGAGCGCCGCTGCCCGCTCCGACCTCGGCGCGGTCACCGCGACCACGAACCTCGTCCGCCAGATCGGCTCGGCCGTGGGCACGGCGATCGTGGGCGGCGTGGTCGGCTTCGGGGTCGCCGCGGGCCTTCCTGTCGGGCTGGATGCCGACACCCTCACGCCGGCCGTCGCCCGGGCCGCGTCCGACGGCGTGCGCGAGGAGATCGCCGTCGTCTACCACGACGTGTTCGCCCCCGTCTTCCTCGGCCTCGCGCTCGTCTACGCGTGCGGTGTGATCATCGCCCTCCTCCTCCCCGCCGGCCGGCTCTCCGACGAGGCGCCCCCGCCCGTGCCGGCCGCCGCCCGCCCCCAGCACGCCTGATCTCGAAGGAGAGAAATGTCCGACATCCCCACCATCGCCGTCGTCGGCAGCGGGCCCATCGGCTCCGCCTACGCGCGCGTCCTGCTCGAGTCCGTGCCCTCCGCGCGCGTGATCATGTTCGAGGCCGGCCCGCAGATCACCCCGCGCCCCGGGGAGAGCGTGCGCAACATCGCCGATCCCGACGAGAAGGCCCGCGCGCGCGAGCGATCGCAGGGGCCGCAGGCGGGGGAGTTCCGCGCCTCCCTCGGCATCCCCGCGGGCACCGTCGTCGAGGGCATGTTCACCGCGCGACAGGGTACGCACCTCCTCGACTTCGGCGGCGAGGGCTCGGCGCACGCCTCCCGCTTCCCCGCGGCGGCCGCGGCGACGAACGTGGGCGGACAGGGTGCGCACTGGACCTGCGCCATCCCTCGTCCCGCCTTCAGCGAGAAGCTCGACTTCGTCGACGACGACGAGTGGGAGGATCTCATCTCCACTGCCGAGGGCCTCCTGCACAAGCAGAGCGCCGCGTTCTCGGACTCCCCGGTCGGCGCGGCCATCCGCACGCTCCTCGACCGCGAGTTCGGTGCCGAGCTCCCCGAGGGGTACGGCGTGAGCACGCTCCCCGTCGCCGGCGACCCGCAGCCCGACGGTTCGATGCGCTGGGCCGGTGCCGACACCGTGCTGGGCCCCCTCATCGAACCCGGAACCGACACCGCCGCACGCTTCGACCTCCGCGACCTCACGCTCGTCCGGCGCATCGAGCACGACGGCTCGCACGTCCGCGGGCTGGTCGTCGAGGACCTGCGGACGCGCGAGGAATCCTTCGTCACCGCGGACGCCGTCGTCGTCGCCGCGGACGCGTTCCGCTCTCCGCAGCTGCTCTGGGCTTCCGGCATCCGTCCCGCCCCGCTCGGTCGCTACCTGACCGAGCATCAGGTGGTCATCAGCACGGTCGCCCTCGACGAGGAGCGCATGGCGGCCCTCGTCACCGACGACGAGCTCGAGGCCGAGCTGGCCCGCCGCGCCGTGAACCCCACCGACCCCGTCGCCGCGGTCAACCGCATCCCGTTCTCGGAGCCCGGGCATCCGTACTCGGCGCAGATCATGTACGCCGAGACCCCTCCCTTCCCTCTCGCCACGGATCACCCGGCCCACGGGAACCGGTGGGGCTACGTGAACATGGGCTTCGGTATCCGCAAGTTCCCCCGCGTCGAGGACGGCGTGACCTTCACCGACGACGAACTCGACTACCGCGGCCTGCCCAACTTCACGATCGAGTACGCCCTCACCGACCGCGAGGAGAAGGAGATCGCCGAGGCGACAGAGCGCCTCCGCCGCGCGGGTGACGCCCTGGGCTCCTTCATCGCGGAGCCGCGGCTGCTGCCGAACGGGTCGAGCCTGCATTTCATGGGGACGATGCGGACCGGGACGGATGCCGCGACCTCGGTCGCCGACCCGTACTCGCGCGTGTGGGGCTTCGACAACCTCGTCGTCGGCGGCAACGCCCTGATCCCGACGGCGAACACGATGAACCCGACGTTGATGAGCGTCGCGATCGCCGTGCGCGGTGCGCGCCGGCTCGCGGCCGCGGTGGGCGGCGCGCGGCCCTGACGCGTCGCGCCTCGCCGGGGAGCACCGCCGGATAATGGAACGGTGGAGACCTGGGAGACGCGCGAATGGTTCGCCGACTTCCTCGACGCGCAGAACCGCCACGATCTCGAAGCCGTCCGCGGGTTCCTCGACCCGGGAGTGCGGCGCGCCCACCGTCCCGCCGGGGCCGAGGCCTGGATCGCCGAGACCGCCGAGCTCCTGCACGCCTTCCCGGATTGGCAGTGGAAGCGCA
>Ga0308159_1000895_pt1 | contig 52369 bp, 46 predicted proteins | sample PhyCR1_FD_201040 | JGI IMG/M metagenome (GOLD analysis project Ga0308159, IMG submission 201040) | Phyllosphere microbial communities from UC Gill Tract Community Farm, Albany, California, United States - DLSLC.R1 | ecosystem: Host-associated > Plants > Phyllosphere > Unclassified | place: USA...
CCATGAAGCGAAAACCCATCATCAAGCCCAGGCCGATGGCCATGTCGCTGTAGCCGGAGAAGTCGAAGTACAGCTGCGCGGTGTAGGCCAGGGCGCCGAGCCAGGCATCGCCCGTGGTGGGGTTGTGCAGGGCGAAGCAATGGTCGGCGACCACCGCCAGGGTGTCGGCGATGAACACTTTCTTGATGAAGCCCTGCATGAACCGCGTGCAGCCTTCGGAGAACTTGTCCAGGGTGTGGGTGCGGTTGTTGAACTGGTCCGCCAGGTCACGAAAGCGCAGCACGGGACCGGCGATCAGGTGCGGGAAGATCGCCACGAACGCCGCGAAGTCGATCAGGTTGCGAGTGGCCGGGGTGTCGCCGCGGTAGACGTCGATGATGTAGCTGATGGACTCGAAGATGTAGAACGAGATGCCGATCGGCAGCAGCACGTGGGTCAGGATGAACGGCTCAAGCCCCATGGAGGTCATGATGGCGTTGATGCTGTCGACGCCGAAGTTGGCGTACTTGAAGTAGCCGAGGATGCACAGGTCCACCGCCACCCCCAGCAGCAGCCAGCGCTGGGCGGGTTTGGTCCTGACACCGGCGGCGCCGACTTTCAGGCCGATCCAGTAGTTCCACAGGGTGACCCCGGCGAACAGCGCCAGGAAGTCCACGCGCCACCAGGCATAGAACACATAGCTGGCGATCAGCAGCAGCAAGTTGCGATAGCGTTGCCCGCTCAAGTAGTACAAGCCGAGAAAGATCGGCAGGAACAGGAACAGGAACACATTGGATGAGAAAACCATCCCGATCTCTCCATGTTTAACCAATAGTCAGAGGCCGGAGCCCCCCCAAACCCCCCCGTGAAAAACCGGGGAAGCGGTACTGCGTGCAGCGCGCCCCCTGTAGGAGCCGGCTTGCCGGCGAAGGCGCTCTTGAGGGCCTCTTCGCTGGCAAGCCAGCGCCTACAGGGGGACGTTCCAACGATTCGAATCAGGAGCCCTTTTCATGGGCCGGGTCGTAGACCTTGGTCAGGTCGCCACCCAGGCGGAAAGTCTTGAACGGCTGCATCTTGTGCTTGCGCTCCAATGTCTCCGGGGCGCAGGTGTAGAGGCTGCAGTAGGGTTCCAGCCAGGCGAATTTCGAGTCGACCTTGAGGTCGGTCATGTCCTGCTGCTTGCCGTTCTTCTTTTCGAAGGTGTCCGGGTCCTTGACCCCGGCCAGCACCCGCTCGCCCAGGCGCTTGAGGGCGCTGTTGTTCTCCTGGCGCAGGTCCACGCCGTTGACCTGGGCGAAGCTGGCGATCATTGCCAGCGGCGGCAGGGCGTAGTTGTGGTAGGCCAGGGCCCGCTGCTGGCGCTTGAGTTCGTTGGGCAAGAAGCCGTCGGCATCGACCTGGTTGGCGCCGACCTTGTATTCCTTGACCGCCCAGTCGAACAGGTCGCGGCGGTTGGTGGCCACGGCGGTGGCCATCACCGACCAGGCGGCCCAGTAGGAGTGGTTGTTGGTCTTGTCCAGGGGCAGGTTGTCCCAGTCGCTGACCACCTGGTCGGCCATCTTGCTGAACCAGGCCTCGATCTTCTGTGCCTGTTCCTGGTGGGTGGCCAGGGGGTGGGAGTCGGAGAACTTCAGTCGCAGGTAGGCCGAGGCCATGCTGCCCAGGGCCCATTTGCGCATGGACTTGCCGGTGTGGTTGAAGTCCTTGGACATCAGCGCATCGGCCTGGGCCCAGGCGCTGAGCCAGGCGAGGGTGCAGTCCAGCTGTTCAGGACGGCCGTCGCGCATGAACTGCATGACCCGCTTGCTGGTGCCGCGCTCGATCTTGGTGATGTCCGCGGTGGTGTCACGAAAGGCCTGTTCGGACTGCACGTTGAGGGTCGCCCGGGCCTTGTCCGAGCCTTCGTACTTGCTGCGAAACTGCAGGGCGCCGGTGTAGGGCGCCGGCATGGCGTCGCAGCCCTCGCTGTTGTCGCCGCTCTTGAACTTGTCCACCGGGGCGTAATAGCCCTGGGGCGGGCGCAGCGGCGCGGCGGCCTGGGCGCTGCCGGTGACGATGGCCAGCCCCAGCAGGCTGGGTATCAACAAGCGTTTCAAGTCTGTGCTTTGCATAGGTAACCTCATTGCCCGATCTGCGCGGTGCGTTGCTCGGCGCTCGGGAATACGTTGCGTTTGCAAATTTTCGCTTCGACCTTCTGCCCCGCAGTGCCCGCTTCCGGGCCCTGGATCTCGACCGCCAGCAGGTTCTGCGAGGCCCAGTCTTCGTCGGTGCGCAGTTCGAAGGCGAAGCGCCCGTCGGTGTCGGACGTTTCCGGTTTTTCGATCTTGATGTCCTCGTGGCGCCCGTTCATGTACCAGAGGGTGGCTTGCAGGGTTTTCACCGAGGTGTCGGCGAAGCGGATGTCGACCTGATGACCGCTGTTGCGCAGGTCCATGTTCTTGCTGTTGACCAGCAATTCGTTCTTGCCGGGCTTGAGGGTGGTGCTGCCGGTCATCTGCGCGTCCTTGCCCTCGCAGCCGTTGTCCAGCAGGGCCATCATCTGCCGGTAGATGGTTTCCTGGTCCAGGCGGTACAGCGGCGAGAATTCCCAGATGAGGATCTTCGGCGGGCTCTTCTGGAATTCGTCGCTGCCCAGGTACTGCAGCATCGAGCCTTCCAGGCCGCCGCCGGGGAAGGCGACGTTGAGGATGTCGGCACCGATGGCCTCTTCCAGGAAGCCGGCGAAGTTGTAGTTCTTGCCACTGTGGCTGGTACCCACGAGGGTGATCTGCGGGTTGCCGGAGTCGCCGAACAGGTCGCCGTCGCCAGCCTCGCCCTTGGGCTCGGTGGTGAACTGGTCCATGTACTGGATGGCGTAGCTGGTGCCGCACAATTGCCCAGCCATGTTGTGCAGGGTGCCGGTCTTGCCCATGCGCCCGGACTTGTGGGTTTCGAATTCACGCCGTGGAATGTCGGCAAAGGCCGGCAACTGCTTGACCTTGTCGGCGACGATCTTCGCCGTGCGCTGGGCGCCATAAGGGGTCCAGTGCTGGTCGCCGCGGAAGTAGAAGTCGTGGGCCGGCAGGGTATCGGGCAGTTGTTCGTTGGTCAGCGGCGACAGGTCCGGCACCACGTAGCCCATCTGCGCGAAGCGCCCGAGCATGGCCTTGTAGTTGCTCAGCGCCTTGTCATAGTCGAAACGGGCTTTCTCCGCCGGGTTGAGCTTGTTGCGGTTCACCAGGCCGCGGGTCGGCTGATAGACCACCACCAGTTCCACGCCCTTGCTCTTGAAGGCTTCGTGCAACTGCTTGAGGCGGCGGTAGCCTTCGGGAGTGGTGTTGAACTCGGTGCGCAAATCTTCCTGGGTACGGAACAGCCAGTCGCCCTGGGCTTGCACCAGGGTGGTGAAGTTCTGCTGGTAGCGGGTCACGTAGTTCTTTGCGTCGTGGGCGGCCGGGCACAGGTTGCAGCACGGCTCGGCCTTGAAGTTCGGCGCGGCGCTTGTGGCGCTGGTTTCGTCGGCACGGGCGCCGGCGCTGGCGGCGAGAATCCCCGCGGTCAGGGCCGACAGGCCCAGGAGTTTGATCCAGTGTGGGTGCATGAAAGTCATCCTCAATCCCGCAATTCGGTCTGGCGTTCGACGGGGTCGATCAACACGGCTTTCTGCTGGCGCACCAGCAGGTCGAGAATTTCATCCTGGCGGTCGCCCAGGACCCCGGAGAAGCTGATGCCGCTGCTTTTGGTCGGCGCCAGCATGGAGACCCGGTACAGCTCCACGCTCAAGGGGGAGTCGATGGACATCGGCCCGCTGCCGTTGGCGGCCAGCTCGCCGCCGACCACGATCAGCGAGACCTGGGCGTCGAACGGGTCGAGCTTGATGTCGCGGTCGGTGTCGGAAAGGTCCTTGATGTGGCCGTAGACCCCGGTCAGGCCGTTGGCCATGGCGATGTTTTCGTACAGACGGATGTTCACGCTGTTGCGAATGCGGATGCCGTGGCGGCGGTTGCTGATCACCTTGTTGCCGTAGATCAGGTTGTCGGCACTCTCGTAGAGGGTGATGCCGTCGGTGTGGTTGCGGTAGATCTCGTTGTAGGCGATCAGGTTGTTGATGCTGTTACGGTCGATCACCAGCCCGGAGAGGTGGTTGTCGTAGCTGCGGTTGTTGAAGATGAAGCTGTCGTTCACTTCCCGGGAAATGATGATGCCGTGCTTCTTCTTGGTGCCGTGGACGGTGTTGTCGGCAATGATCAGGCCATGGGAACGGTCGTGGGGGTCGATGCCGTAGACGATGTTGTCCTTGTAGGTGTTGCCCTTGAGCACGAAGTCCCGGGTCTCGTAGCAGTAGAAGCCGTACCACATGTCCGAGAACGTCGAGCCGACGATCCAGCCGGTGGGTTCATCGCGCTTGAGCACCTTGGCCATGTTCGGCGTGTACTGGGAAATACTCACCCCGTAGGACTTGGAGTTGGCGTAGCCGAAGCTGGCCATCTGGCTGTTGACGATGTACGTCTCGGTGCCGCCCCAGGCCAGCAGGAACGGGCGGAATTCCTTGGGTGAGCGGAAGGTCGCCGGGCCGTTGTCCTTCTCGCGCCAGCCCGTGACCTTGGTGTCGCGCACAAACAGCTGGCCATCGTTGACCAGGAACGAGCCGCCTTCCTGGGACAGGCGCAGCTCCTGGGTCTGTTTGTCGATTTCCAGGATGCCGTGGCGGCCGACGACGATGGGCAGGCGGGCCAGGTAGACCCCGGGCGCGGTTTCGCTGATGTACTGCTTGGGCAGCTTGCCCACCAGTTCCTTGAGGTTGACGTAGCCGTCGTCGATGAAGATCGCCTGGGGTATGCCGTGCTGGCGCACCACCCATTCGGCCATCTTGTTGTCACCGCCGATAAAGTCCTTCAGGGCGTCTTCCTGCATCATCCGGCGCACGCTGATCTTGCCCGGCTTGCTGCGCACGATCTTCGCCGCGGCCGCCTCGGCGGTGTAGCCGGAGAGGTCGGGCAGGGTCGGCTTGGCCAGGGCCAGGGGCTCGGTGGGAGCACTGCTGACGGTGTAGGTCTTGGCCTGTTGCAGCTCCTTGGCGATGATCGGTGCCTTGGCCTTCTCGGCAGTGGCGAAGGCGCTGCTGCTGGCCAGCAGCAGGGCGCCGGCCAGGAGGCTCAGGGAGCCTCTGGACAACGGGCTCTGGAGAGTTTGAGTAGGCATGTCGGGCACTCCTTTAGCGGCTTGCATCAGAAGCGCCAGATCACGTCGATAAAGGCGCGGTGCATGTAGGAGTCGACCTCTTTGCCGTAGGCGTCGCCGGGCTTGAACACGCCACCGCGCAAACGCACCAGGGCCGAAGGTTCATCGATCGACTGGCTCAGGGCCGCGGGCAACAGGCCTTGCTTGAAGTACTTGGTGACCACCAGGTCCATCTCCTGGCCGAGGTCCTTCTTGCCGTCCATGAGCGGCAGGGAGGTGCTGCTGAGCAGGGCGCCGGTGGCGTCGTCGTAGTTGTTGTCCACTGCGTTGATGCCGTTGCTGCCCACCGGTTTGTTGCCGTCCACACGCCAGAACTTGTGGTAGACCAGGCTGGCGTCGTAGTCCTCGCGCAATTGCCAGGAACCGAACAGGGTGGCGCTCTGGGTATTGTTCATTTCGCCCCGGAAGGCTTCGCCGAAGCGGTGCACCCGGGAGCGAGTACCGGTGTAGTTGGAGCGGTTGCTTTGCAGGCCGTTCTGTTCGTACTCGGCGCTGGCCCGGGCATAGGCCGCGCCCACTTGCCAGTTCGGGTCAAGGCGCAGGCGCACGCCCAGGTCGGTGGCCCAGCCGTTGAGGTTGTCCCCGCGCTTGGCTTGGGTCGGGCGGCTGCCATCGGCGTTCAGCGGGTTGACCGTATCGCGGTCGCCGCGCATGCCGGTGAGGCTGGCCCAGTAGTTGACGGTATTGGTGTTGCGCCAGTTAAAGGCGTCGCTGTTGGCTTCCAGGCCGAGCCAGGTCAGGTCGCCGTTTTCCTTTTTGTCCAGCGGGTCGCTGGCCACGCCGGGCTGGGCATAGTCGAGCTTGCCGTCGTCGTGGGTATGGTGGGCGCGGATGCCCACCCACTGGCCGGGCGTCCACTGGTAGGCGGCGTCGGCGTACAGGTGCAGGCGGTCCTTGTCCTTGGGCGCCAGCTCCTTGAGGTCGGTGCGGTATTCACTGAAGCGCTCGGCGGCCCCCAGGTTGGCCCGCAGCAGGGTGGTGTCGAAGGTCCAGTTCAGCGCCTCGATGTTGGTGTCGCGCCATTGCCCGTCATCGTTGCGCAGGCGCTGGCGGCCGAACTTCAACTGCTCGCCGGGGTAGGCGGTGAAGCCGCTGTAGCCGACCCAGAACTCGCGCATGGCCAGGTAGTTCTTCTTGGTCTTGCGGTCATCGTTGCTGGACTGCTGGCTGGCGTCGTCGCCGGACTGTTGCAGGGTGTCGGTTTCGATCACGTCGCTTGCGGTCACTGCCTGGCCCATGGCGTAGGCGCTCCAGTTGCCGCTTTCGCCATAGACCCAGGGCCGCAGGTCGAGGCCGATGCCGTTGACGTCGCCACCGCCCTGGGTGCCCAGGTCGCGATCGTCCTCGGACTGGCCGGTGATCTTCACTTCCAGGCCGAAGTTCTTGGTGTCGGTGATGGCCGCCAGGGTCGGGTTGGACCAGATCATGGCAAAACCCAGGGCCATGCCCAGTTTCGACAGGCACAAGCGCTTGCCTGTGGTGGTGGCGGCGGGGTGTGCCCGGTCGCGCAGCGGCCGCGATTCGCGAGGGCAGGCGTGGCGAGCGCTTCGCGCTTGGTCGCAGCCTGCGGCAGCGGCTACAGGGGTGGTGTTGAATGGGATGGACTTCATAGGGATTCCTCGCCGTCTTCTTCCTGCAGCGCGTGCAGTTGCAGCGTGTTCTGGGTCAGGGCACCGCGCGCCGCCTGCTCCTGTTGCAGCAGGCGCTGGGCTTCGGCGCGCTGGCCGGGGGGCAGTTGTTGATCCAGCTGCTGGGCCAGTTCGTTGGCCTGTGGGGTGTCCTGGGCCTTGGCCAACTGGCTGAAGACGTAGGCGTTGACCGGGTTGGGCGCGGTGCCGCGGCCCTGGGAAAACAGCTGGGCAATGGCGAAGTCGGCGCTGTTCTGGCCGTTGCGGGCAGCCGTCAGCAGGTGGTCCAGGGCTTTTTGCGGGTACACCTGGCCCAGATAGCCACGGCGGTAGATCTGCCCCAGGTAGTAGTCGGCGGCGACTTCGCGGCCCACGGCTTTCTGGAAGTGCGCCTCGGCCACCTTGGCGTCCGCCGGCACCCACTTGCCTTCGTAGTAGAGCTTGCCCAGCAGCAGTTCGGCCCGGGGCTGGTCGGCGGCGCGGCCGTTCTCCAGGTATTCCATCATCTTGTCGACGTCACCCAGCTCGGGGAAGTCGTAGAGCAGTTGCGCCAGGCTGACCCAGGAGGCCGGGTAGCCGGGGGCGACCTGTTCCAGCAGGGCCTGGGCGGTCTTTTCATCCGGCTTGCCAAGACTGGCATCGCCCAGTACCCGGGCCACGCTGTCGACTCGCTGGGCACTGACGCTGCCACGGCTGTAGCCGGCCTGCAGTCGCTTGATCAGCTCGGCCTGCTGTTCTGGCTGGCCGCGTTTCTGGTAGACGGTGGCCAGCTCGACGTAGCAGATGTCGGTGCTGTCGAGGGCGGCCTTGCAGATGCTTTCCACCTGGTCCAGGTGCTGGTCGTAGGTGCCCTGGGTGCGGTACAGCAGGACCTGGGCCAGACCGGCTTCCGGATAGCCGGCGGCGCGCCATTGGCTGATCTGCTGCTGGGCGTCGACGTTGGGGAAGCTGTGGGGGTATTGCAGGTACAGCATCGCCAGGGGGATCAGGGTGTTGCCTTCGCCATTGGCAAAGGCTTTCTTCAGCAGGCCTTCGGCTTCGTGCTGCTCGGCCTCGCTGGAGCCGGGCTTGGCCACCAGCAGGCGCCCCAGGCGCGCCTGGGCACGGGGCGAGGTGTCGGCTGCGGCGCGGTAGGTGGCCTCGGCCTGCTTGATCTGCGCCGGGTCGCGGCTTTCCACCTGAATGTCGGCCAGGCCCACTTGCGCTTCGCTGTAGCCCAGGTCTGCCAGTTGGCGGTAGTTCTGCTGGGCCAGGGCGGTGTCGCCGCGCTTCAGGGCCTCGTTGGCCAGGCGCTGGTCCGGCAGGCCGGCGCAACCGGCCAGGCTCACGGCCAGCGCCAGGGCGCATAGGGCCAGATGGCGGCGGCCTTGAGCGCTTTCGCGAGCAAGCTCGCTCCTACGGGAGGCGGCGGTGTTCTGGTAGGAGCGAGCTTGCTCGCGATCGAGTGCGCAGCACTCGCCAATGAAAAGGCTAGTCACAGGCATGTCCTCCGCTCAGAGACCCGCAGCCATGGCTTTGTCGATCAGCCAGTTCATCGACGGGCCGCGGTCGCTGCTGACTTCCACCGGGCGGCCGGCGAAGGCGCTGCTCAGGGGCGCGTCGGGCTTGATCTGTACGCGGATGTCGGAGGACAGGTCGTTGCTGTTGAGGCTGGCGCTGCTGACGATGGTGCCGGTGCGCACTTCATCCTCGCCGGCGATCTGGAAGTTGACCTTGGTGCCCGGGCGCACGTCGCCGAACTGGCGGTAGGAGAACCGCGCCTCGACATTGGCCAGGCTATTGCGCGGCACCAGTTGGAAGATCACGTCGCCCTTGCTGGCGTACTGCCCGTCGGCCACCAGTTGCTGGGCCACGGTGCAGTCGCAGGGGGAGGTCAGGGTGCCGGTCATCTGCTTGCCGAACAGTTCCTCGACCTTGGCCGGTTGCAGCTGGTTTTCGTCCAGGTGGCCCTTGAGCACGTCCAGCATGCTGGTGCTGAAGCTGGCCAGGGGCGCGCCTTTGGCGACGCTGCCATCGGTCTGCACCAGGCTCTGCACGGTGCCGTCGCGCGGCATGGTGACGTTCATCCCCGGAACGTTGACCAGGCCGGCCTCGGCGTGGCTGACGAAGTACATGCCGTACACCGACTTGAGGATGAAACCGAAGGCGGCAAGGCCGACGATGAAGATCCCGGCGCTGAAGGTCACCGCCCGCAGGCGCCCCAGCGGAGTCATGCCGCTGCCGCTGTCCTTGTTCTTGCGCGCCTTGGTGAAGTTGTCCCGCTGCAGGGTGGCGAGCACGTCGCCCATGCTGACGATGTCGCCGGCCAGGTGCGAGGTGATCAGGTGGCGCAGGGTGGAGATGTCTTGGGGTTCGAGGTTTTGGAACTGGCAACCGACCCGGCCGCTCTGGCGATCGAAGGAGCGGACCTGCAGCTCGACGTCCATGGCCAGGCCGAGGTTGTCGATGACAAATTGCAGGCGGCCCTTGTGCACTTCGCCCACGGTCAGCATCTGCTGCCCGGCGTTGAAGCTCAGGCCGCCGGCGGAGAGGTCGTGGACCCGCACTTCAAGAGGCTTGGCCTCGGTTCCGAAGAAGCGCAGCTTGGCCGGGATCTTGACCCGGGCGTGCTGGCGTTGGGCTTCGGATTCATGCACTACATTGACGTTCACGGCGGTGTTCATAGAGTCGATTTCCTAGTTAATTCAGGCAAGGCGGTTCAGACCATCAGCAGCAGGACAGCGACGAACACGCTGCCGGCCGAGAAGGTCATGGTCCGAGACGACCAGGTGTTGAACCAACGTTGAAAACTGGCCAGGTCGCGGGTCAGCTTGGTGTCCTGGCGGGTCCAGGATTGCTGGTCGAGGCGGAAGAACACGTAGATCTTCACCAGCGCGCCGACGATCTGGTTGTAATAGAGAATCAAGGGGTAGGCCGGGCCGATGCGGTGCCCCGAGCAGGACAGCAGCAGGGTCAGGATCAGGCGGGTAATGCCGATCCACAGCAGGTAGGCCAGGATGAAGGCGGTGCCGTACTTGAAGCTGGCGATGATCGCCACGGTCAGGCCCAGCAGCGAGGTCCACATCGACACGCGCTGGTCGAACAGCACCACGCTGGTGAACAGCCCCAGGCGTTTCATGCCCAGGCCGAGGGCCCGGGAGTTCTGCCGCAGGTTGTTGCCGTACCAGCGGAACATCAGCTTGCGGCTGGCCTTGATGAAGCTCTTCTCCGGCGGGTGCTCCACGGTGTTGATTGCCGCGTCAGGCACGTAGAAGGTGTCGTAGCCCAGGCGCATCAGGCTGAACCAGCTGGACTTGTCGTCGCCGGTAAGGAACTTGAAGCGGCCCAGGCGCCAGTGCTGCAGGGAGTCGCTTTCCACGTCGGCGATGAAGTCCGGGTCGGTGACCACGGTGGCGCGGAACACCGACATGCGCCCGGTCATGGTCAGCACGCGCTTGGACAGGGCCATGGAGCACATGTTGATGTGGCGCTGGGCGAAGCGCAGCTTGTGCCATTCGCTCATGATGTAGCCGCCGCGCACTTCGCAGAATTCGTTGGTGGTCAGGCCGCCGACATTGCCGAACAGCTGGAACCAGGGCACGGTCTTGCGTACCACGCCTTCGCCGAGCACGGTGTCACCGTCGATCACCGCTACCACGGCGCGGCTGTCCGGCAGGTGGCGGGAGATGGCACGAAAGCCGAAGGCCAGGCCATCACGCTTGCCGGTGCCGGGGATGCGCACGAAGTCCAGCTTGACCCGCTCCGGCGGGTTCATCCGCGCCCACAGGCTTTTCACCAGCAGCTCGTCGGACATTTCCACGATCGAGCAGACCACGGTGGTGGGGAAGCCGCAGTCGATGGCTTCACGGATGACCGAGCCGTAGACCTGGGCGGTGGTCAGCGCGTCTATCCGGAAGCTGGTGACCATCAGGTACACATGGGACGGGTCCGCCGCGCTGCCGAGCTTGCGCACCTTGCGCCGCAGGTGCGGGTAGACCACGTAGAGAAACAGCATGCCGCGCACGAAGTGCGTGGCACCCATCGAGTAGCGCCAGATGCCCACGGCGCCAATCAGGAAAATGAAGTCCTTGGACTGTGAGTCGAAGGTCGAGGCGGGCAGCAACAAGGCCATGCCCATCAGCAAACTCGAGTAGAACAGCCAACCGGCGGCCTGAAGCAGGCCGTGCTTTAGCCTGTGCATAATCTGCGTCCATCAAGGTCTCGGGCGAGCCTGTGGGGTGGCCCGAGGGGGGTTAAGGCAGGCATGGAGATCTGGGAGGGCCAGATCGCTGGCCAGCCAGCTCCTACGGGGATGGGGTAGGAGCCGGCTGGCTGGCGAACCCTTACCAGCAGATCCCTTCGGTACGGCCTTTGCTGCAGGTAGCCTTGGACATGAAGCCCACCAGGTCGATGACCTGCTTGCCGTGGGGCACGTCTTCGGCCAGGGCGCGGAACTTCTCGTCGCGGTTGCCGAGAATTATCACGTCGGAGTTGCCGATTACCGCGTCGAAGTCCGAGTTGAGCAGGGACGAAACGTGGGGGATCTTCGACTCGATGTAGTCCTTGTTGGCGCCGTGAACCCGGGCGTACTCGACGTTGCTGTCGTAGATGCTCAGGTCGAAGCCCTTGCCGATGAGCATTTCCGCCAGTTCCACCAGCGGGCTCTCGCGCAGGTCGTCGGTGCCGGCCTTGAAGCTCAGGCCCAGCAGGGCGACCTTGCGCTTGTCATGGCTGGAAACGATGTCGAAGGCGTTCTGCACCTGGGATTCATTGCTGCGCATCAGCGAGTTGAGAAGGGGCGCCTCAATGTCCAGGGAGCCGGCGCGGTAGGTCAGGGCGCGCACGTCCTTGGGCAGGCACGAGCCGCCGAAGGCGAAGCCCGGGCGCATGTAGTACTGGGACAGGTTGAGGGTCTTGTCCTGGCAGACCACGTCCATCACTTCACGGCCGTCCACGCCCACCGCCTTGGCGATGTTGCCGATCTCGTTGGCAAAGGTGACCTTGGTGGCGTGCCAGACGTTGCAGGTGTACTTGATCATCTCGGCGACTTCGATGTCCTTGCGGATGATCGGTGCATCGAGCTCTTCGTACAGCGCTTGCAGCACATCACCGGAGGCCTGGTCGAACTGGCCGATCACGGTCATGGGCGGGAAGTCGTAGTCCTTGATCGCGGTGCTTTCACGCAGGAACTCGGGGTTCACCGCGACGCCGAAATCCACCCCGGCCTTCTTGCCCGAGCAGTCTTCGAGGATCGGGATCACCACGTTCTTCACGGTGCCCGGCAGCACGGTGCTGCGCACCACGATGGTGTGGCGGGTGGCCTTGTCGCGCAGGACGAAACCGATCTCGCGGCACACCGATTCGATGTAGTCCAGTTCCAGGTCGCCGTTCTTCTTGCTCGGGGTACCGACGCAGATCATCGACAGGTCGGTATCGCGAATGGCCTCGGCGAAGTTGGTGGTGCCACGCAGACGAGCGGTCTGGATTCCTTGCGCCAGAAGTTCGCCCAGGCCCGGTTCGACGATCGGCGACTTGCCGGCGTTGATCAGGTCGATCTTGTCTTTGGAGATATCTACGCCAACCACTTCATGGCCCCGTGCGGACAGGCAACCGGCACATACTGCACCGACGTAACCCAAACCAAATATGCTGATGCGCATCGCATTTACCTCTGTGTTATTCACGCCATTAGATGGCCGGAGTTAATGTTTGCCAGCTGTTGTTGCGCACTCGGAAGTCCAGCGAAGTACGCTGTAGTACCGTGTGCAGGCAGACTAAGTTCCGAGTGACTAAATAAATGCACTCAAGTTGTGCGCAACCGATCCATGTTGTTTTGACTTGCCCTTGAATGTTGCCGGCGGCTCCTGCTGCAGGTCCCTCGAGAAAAACCATCCGCGTTCCTGTGGATGGCTGGATGCCACGTAGTACGGGCTCTCCAGTTGTTTTCGGGGGCCTTGAAGGCCAGCTGTTCCTTGGCTCGTTAGGGGATAGTTGAGGTGCCTTATCTCCGTTTGTTTACCCTTTAGTTCAAGTTTGTGACTCGTTGGTCAAATCAATGTTGCAACTTGATTAGTTCCTCGTGAGTCCGTGTAAGTCATCTCCTACAACCTCGTTGAGAATCGTTACCGGTGGTATGAGCGGTGTCTGAAGGCATAGTTCCTGCCCGCTCATCCTGTTTTTCGAAATTTCTTGAAATATTGAGAAAGATGGCACTGCTCTCAAACTGATAGCACTAACGGTTTGAGCCTTTAGTTATGGGGAGTTGAAGCGAGGGGATATTTTTGTGCCACTACCGAATAAAAAAAGTGGTGCCACTACTGAAAAAAATCAGGGCTGTCGAGTGAAATAAAAGTTAGGCAAAACGCTGAAAGTTCTATGGCGCCAGAAAATTGGCTTATTAAAGGCGGGGAATGTGCGGATGATCACATTCTGGCGCGCTCGCCGGTTGGAAGGGAGCGCGGCAGGGGAACGCTTTATTCCGGTGCGTGGTCGCGCAGGAATACCAGGGTGTCGGCTTTGGACTGCTCCGCGCTGAAGCGGTAGCCCTGGACGTCGAATTGCTTGAGCTGAGCGGGGTCGTTGATGCGCTCCTGGATGACGAAGCGGCTCATCAGGCCACGGGCTTTCTTGGCATAGAAACTGATGATCTTGTACTGGCCGTTCTTCAGGTCCTTGAACTCGGTATTGATGATCCGCGCGTTCAGGGCCGTGCGCTTGACCGCCGAGAAGTACTCGTTGGAAGCCAGGTTCAGCAGCAGGTCGTCACCTTGCTCGGCCAGAGCCTCGTTGAGCCATTCGCTGATGCGGGTGCCCCAGAAGGCGTACAGGTCCTTGCCCCGGGCGTTGGCCAGCTTGGTGCCCATTTCCAGGCGATAGGGCTGCATCAGGTCCAGGGGGCGCAGCAGGCCGTACAGGCCGGAAAGCATGCGCAGGTGTTGCTGGGCGTAGTCGAAATCCGCCTCGCTGAGGGTTTCGGCGTTGAGCCCGGTATAGACGTCGCCCTTGAACGCCAGCAGCGCCTGCTTGGCGTTGTCTGGAGTGAAGGCCGGGGTCCAGCTACCGAAGCGCGCGGCGTTGAGCCCGCCGATCTTGTCGGATACGTGCATCAGCTCGCTGATCTGCGCCGGGGTCAGTTCCCGCAGTTGCTGGATCAGTTCCTGGGAGTGGTCGAGGTATTGCGGCTGGGTGAAGCGCTGGGTAACCGGCGGTGTTTCGTAATCGAGGGTCTTGGCGGGTGAAATCACCATCAGCATGGGGTCGTCTCCTTTTGGCGTCGGGGGATTCTAGGGGCTCGGGCGCCCGGACTCCACCTATGATGGCGATAGTCATGACCGCTGATCGCGGTTCGCCGGCAAGCCGGCTCCCGCACGAGCCTGTAGGAGCCGGCTTGCCGGCGAAGGGGCCCTGATTCCTGGCACAGATCGGCTATAGTGCGGCGCGGGTTTTGTTCTGGAGGCATCCCTTTTGCGTATCGCGTTTCTCTTCTCGGCCTGGCTTCTGAGTTTCAGCGTGCTGGCAGCGCCCAATGATGTGGCGACCCTGGACCGCAGCACCTGGCCGGAAAAGCTCGACAATCCGACCCTGTTCGACGTCGCCTCGCGGGCCGAGATCCTCTCCTTCGCTCGCGCCTTGCTGATCAGCGAAGCCTGGGACGAAGCCTCGATGAAGCAGCGCCTGGGCCTGCGGATGATCAATATGGAGGCGATCTTTGAGCTGCGCGAGCATCTGTGGCAGCGCCTGCTGGATAACTACAACTTCGCCCAGCAGAGCTGCGACCAGGACGCGTCCTTCTGTTACCTGGTGGAAAACATGCAGCAGTTGCGCAAGCAGGCCGGCAAGTTCCATCTGGCGCAGGACTCCTACTACGCGCGCTGGGGCGAGCCGAGCCGGACCTTCCACGAGCAGTACCTGGACGAATTGCTGCGCAAGGCCGCGCTGTCACCGCAGACCAGCAGCGAAGTGCTGCGCTTTGGCGACTACGAGCGCAATGGCGACGAGCTCAATGACCGGCTGTTTCTGCTGACCTTCGACAGCGCCGCCAACCTGGCGCCGGACAACACGCCCTGGCTCACCAACTACCTGCGCAAGGCCAACCTCAGCGGCACCTTCTTCGTTCTTGGCAACGATATCCAGAACCGTCTCGACAAGGCTTCGGTGGCCAGCCTGCAATCCCTGTATTCCCGGCAGTGCGTTGGGGTCCAGGGGTGGGAATTCCGTTCCCACAGCCATTGGCAGGACTGGCAGTACTCGATCCAGCGCAGCGCCGACCTGGTGAAAAGCAAGCTGCCGGAAAACTACGTGCCGCTGTTCCGCCCGCCCTATGGCCAGCGTCGCGCCGACGCCCAGGGCTTCTTCAATGCCCAGGGCATGCAGGTGGCGCTATGGGACATCGACGCCCAGGATGGCGCCGGCAAGCTCAAGGCCGAGGACAGCGGGCAAAGAGTGTTGACCTTGATGCTGCTGTGGCGACGCGGGGTGATCGCCTTCAATGCCAAGCAGGATGGGGTCAAGAGCAGCCTGCCCTGGTTGCTGGCCCAGACCGCGCAGAGCGGCATCGGTTGGGAAGACTGCCAGGATGCATTTCGCTGAAACGAAACAGCCTGCGCAAACAGGGAGAAATGGCGGCTGAAGAGGGGAAAAATAGCGGGATTTCGAGGCAGGCGGACTTCCGACTTTAACGGTGCCCGGGCCACTCGCCAAGGGCTATTCGTCACTCTGCAAAATAAACATCAAAAAAGCGTCAAAGTGCTTTTTCCTGTCACGGCTTTTGGAGTATTACGAACTCAGACCGCCGAAACCTGCGACACAGGTGGCGTCTCCCAAGACTCCTTGTGTGTGCAGGTCACCTGAACCCCCGCGGGTGAATTCGGTGGCCCTTCGAGGCGCGATACCCCATGGTATTGCGTCGACTGGCTCCCACATAAGGTGACCGAGTATGGATGACCACGGACGTAGCTCTTCTTCCAACCAGCCAATCCTTTATGTACTCGATACCAATGTATTGATTCACGATCCAAACGCCTTACTGAATTTCGAAGAACACCACGTCGCCATCCCCATGACCGTCCTCGAAGAGCTGGACAAGCTCAAGAGCGGGCATCACAGCGTGGCCGCCGAATGCCGCCAGGCCATCCGCCTGATCGACAAGACCCTGGGTGAAGCCTCACCCGAGGACGTCGAGCTGGGCGTACCGATCCAGCGTGGCAAGAGCGGGCCCAAGGGCTTGCTGTCGATCCTCATGAGCAAGCGCAACGAGCCCACCAGCCTGTTGCCGGACAACCTCAACGACAACATCATCATCAACCAGCTGATCGACCTGCACGCGCGCAACAAGGACCTGCCCGTGGTGCTGGTGACCAAAGACATCAACATGCGCCTCAAGGCGCGGGCCTGCGGGATCGCCGCCGAGGACTACAGCACCGACCAGCTGGTGGACGATGTTTCCCTGCTGCCCAATGGTTTCCACAACATGAGCGGCTCGTTCTGGGACCGCGTAAGCAAGGTGGAAACCCGCCAGGACCATGGCCGTACCTGGCACCAGGTGCAGTTGATCGACAACCTGCCGGCGGTGCACATCAATGAATTCATCATCGACGAACAGGGCTTTGTCGGCTGGATCAAGGAAATCCGCGCCGATGTGCTGCTGATCCTCGACCTGCATCAGGAGCCCCTGTTGCACCAGGAGGCCTGGGGCCTGAAACCGCGGGACATCTACCAGGGCCTGGCGCTGTACGCGCTGCTCGATCCGGATATCCACCTGGTCAACCTGTCCGGCGCCGCGGGCTCGGGCAAGACCATCCTGGCCCTGGCCGCCGCTATCGAGCAGACCATGGTCAGCAAGCGCTACCGGCGCATCATCGCCACCCGCAGCGTGCAGGGGCTGGACCAGGAGATCGGCTTCCTGCCCGGCACCGAGGCGGAGAAGATGGAACCCTGGCTGGGCGCCATCACCGACAACCTCGAAGCCCTGCACATGGATGACGAGAACACCCACGGCAGCGTCGACTACATCCTCAGCAAGGTGCCGTTGCAGTTCAAATCCCTGAACTACATCCGCGGCCGCAGCTTCCAGCAGAGCCTGATCCTGATCGACGAATGCCAGAACCTTACCCCGCACCAGATGAAGACCATCATCACCCGTGCCGGCGCCGGTTCCAAAGTGGTGTGCCTGGGCAACCTGGCACAGATCGATACCCCCTACCTGTCGGCCACCAGTTCTGGCCTGACCTACCTCACCGAACGTTTCAAGGACTTCCCCAACGGCGTGCACATCACCCTGCAAGGGGTACCGCGCTCGATCCTGGCGGAATACGCCGAAAGCCATTTGTAACCTCACCCTGGAACACAACGGGCGGCCCTTGGGCCGCCCGTTGCACTTCTGGCGCAGGCTCAGGCCAGTTGCTGCAGTTCCTCCAGCTCGCTGGAGCGACTGTGGGTGCGTGCCATCAGGCTGTAGATCGACGGCAGCACGAACAGGGTGAACAGGGTGCCCACCAGCATGCCGATGACGATCACCAGCCCCAGGCCGAAACGGCTGCTGGCGCCGGCGCCGGAAGAAAACAGCAGCGGCACCAGCCCCACCACCATGGCGGCGGTGGTCATGAGGATCGGCCGCAGGCGGATCCGTGCCGCGCGGATAATCGCCTGGGCCGCAGTGCAGCCCAGGGACGCGCGCAGTTCATTGGCGAACTCCACCATCAGGATGCCGTGCTTGCTGATGAGGCCGATCAGGGTCACCAGGCCGATCTGCGTGTAGATATTGATGGTCGCCAGCCCCAGCGCCAGGGGAATCAGCGCGCCACAGATCGACAGCGGCACGGTGATCAGGATGATCAGCGGGTCGCTCAGGCTTTCGTACTGCGCGGCCAGCACCATGTAGATCACGATGAGGGCGAACAGGAAAGTCAGCAGCAGGGCATTGCCTTCGTGGATGAACTGCCGCGAATCGGCCTGCCAGTCATGGCTGAAACTGGCGGGCAGGGCCTGGCTTTGCTGCTGCAGGAAGGCCACCGCCTGGCCCAGGCTGACCCCCGGGGCGGGGATGCCCTGGAAGGTCGCGGCATTCTGCTGGTTGAACTGCTTGAGCTTGTTGGGCTGGATGCTGTCATGCAGGCTGACCACGGTGGACAACGGCACCTGGGTGCCGCTGTCGGTCTCCACATAGAAGCCGTTGAGGGCCTGGGGCGTCAGGCGCTGGGCCGCGGCGCTCTGGGGAATCACGTCGTAGGAGCGGCCTTGCAGGGCGAAGCGGTTGGTGTAGTTCTCGCCGATCAGCACCGCCAGGGTGGTGCCGATGTCCTGCATGCGGATGCCCAGGCTGTTGGCCTTGCTGCGATCGATGCGCACCTCGGTCACCGGGTTGTTGAACTCCAGGTCGCTGTCCACCACCGCGAACAGGCCGCTGGCCCGGGCCTGCTGCTTGATCTCTTCCATGGCCTGGAACAGCGAGCGGTAGTCCTCGGTGCTGCGGATCACCAGTTGCACCGGCAGGCCGCCGGTGGAGGCCGGCAGCGGCGGCAACTGGAAGACGAAGATCGAGTTGCCCTCGACCGCATCGACCTCCTGCTGCAACTGCTGCTGGATGCTGGCCGCGCTGCGCTGGCGTTGCGACCACTCGCTGAAGTTGACCCCGGCGAAACTGGCGGCCACGCCGTCGCTGCCATTGATGATCCAGGTGCTGACGGTTTCCGGCAGGCCCTGGAGGATCGCGTCCAGCTGGTAGGCATAGCGCTCGACATAGTCCAGGTTGGCGTGCTGCGGCGACTTGATCGCCAGCAGCAGGTTGCCCTGGTCTTCGTTGGGCGCCAGCTCCTTGCTGGCGTGGCCGTAGAGCCACGGCAGGCTGAGCAGCACCAGGGCGGCAAACGCCAGGACCGCGCCGCGCCAGCGCAGGGAACGCACCAGGCCGTGCTGGTAGAGACGTGCCAGCCAGTGGAAGAACTGCTCGGCCCAGCGGCTCATGCGGCCTTCCTGCTGCCCCGCCGGCAGCAGCGTGGCGCACATCACCGGGGTCAGGGTCAGGGCCACTACCCCGGAGATCAGCACCGCGCCGGCCAGGGTCAGGGCGAACTCCTTGAACAGCGCGCCGGTCAGCCCGCTCATCAGGCCGATGGGCATGTACACCGCAGCCAGGGTGATGGTCATGGCGATCACCGGCGAGGCGATTTCGCGGGCCCCGACAAAGGCCGCCTGCAACGGCGTGCGACCCTCCTTGAGGTGGCGGTGGATGTTCTCCATGACCACGATGGCATCGTCCACCACCAGGCCGATGGCCAGGACCATGGCCAGCAGAGTCAGGAGGTTGATGCTGAAGCCGAACAGGTGCATCAGCGCCAGTGCGCCGACCATCGACAGGGGAATGCTGACCACCGGGATCAGCACGCTGCGGGCCGAGCCCAGGCACAGGTAGATGATCGCCACCACGATCAGGATGGCTTCGATCAGGGTTTCGATGACCTCGATGATCGAGGCCTGGATGAAGTGGGCGGTCTCGAACGCCAGGGCCACCTCCACTCCCGGCGGCAGGGTCTTCTGGATCTCCGGCAGCAGGCGCTTGATGTCGGCGACGATCAGCAGCGGGTTGCCCTTGGGCGTGGCATACAGGCCCAGGTGCACCGCCGGCTTGCCGTCCATCAGTGCACTGGTTTCATAGGACGCCGAGCCCAGCTCGACCCGGGCGATGTCCCGCAGGCGCAGGAGGTGGTCGCCACGGTTGCTGATGACCATGTCGCGAAACTCGTCGAGGTTGCTCAGGTCGGTGTTGACCTGGATCGACGAGATCACGTACTGGCCCTTGATCTGCCCGGGGGCGGCCTGGAAGTTGTTGGCGCGGATCGCCTGTTCCACCTGGGCCGCGCTGACGCCGTGGCCGGCCATGCGCTGCGGGTCCAGCCACAGGCGCATGGCCAGGCGCTGGCCGCCGAAGGTCTCGACCTTGGCCACGCCCTCGATGCTGGAAAACAGCGGCTGTACCACTCGGCTGAGGTAGTCGCTCAGCGCCGAGGCGGACAGCGAGCGGCTGGCGAAACCGACATAGGCCACGGCGGTGGCGTCCCCGGCGGAACGCTCGATCACCGGGTCGTAGGCCTGCTCGGGCAGGCGGTACTTGACCTGGTTGACCTTGGCGATCACCTCGCTCAGGGTCTTCGACGAATCCTGGTTGAGGGCCATGCGCAGGGTGATCAGGCTGCGCCCCTGGACCGAGGACGAGCTGACGTAGTCCACCCCCTCCACGGAGGCCAGGGACTGGTTGATCGGCTGGGTGACAAAGCCCTGCATCAGCTCAGCCGGCGCCCCGGGGTAGTCGGTGGTGACGCTGATCACCGAGCTTTCCAGCAACGGGTACTGGCGCACCGGCAGGTTGCTGTAGGCCTTGAGCCCCGCCAGCAGGATCAGCAGGCTGACCACCAGCGCCAGCACCGGGCGGCGGACAAACAGATCGGTGAACTTCACGGCTCTTCTCCCGCGGCCAGGGTTGTCGCACTGCCGCCGGCATCGCTGAGCACGCTGTGCTGCTGCGGTTCGATCGGGGCGCCGTCACTGAGCTTGATCTGCCCGGACGTCACCACTTGCGCGCCCGGCGCCAGGCCGCTGTCGATCACCACCCGGCCGGCATGCCGCGCGCCGGTTTTCACCGATACCCGCTGCACCGTCGGCGCGCCCTGGGCATCCTTGGCCGGCTGGACCACGAACAACTCTTCGCCGTAGGCGTTATAGGTCACCGCGGTTTCCGGCACGCTCAAGGTGCCGCTGGGCAGCGGCTGGGCCAGCCGCACACGGGCGAACATATGGGGCAGGGCGCTGGCTGGCGGGTCTTGCAGGCGCGCCTGGATGCTCAGGGTGCGGGTGCGATCGAGAAACGGATCGACAGCGCTCACTTTGGCGCTGAGCACCTGCCCGGGCAGGGCATCGAGAAGCACTTCCAGGGTCGCCCCCGGCGTGACCTGGGCCAGCGCCTGCTCGGGCACGCTGAAGTTGACGTACAGGCCCTTGTCGCCAATCAGGTTGATCAGCACGTCCCCGGGGTTCACGTATTGCCCCAGGTGCACCTTGCGAATGCCCAGGGTGCCGGCAAAGGGCGCGCGGATGGTGCGCTGCTCGATTTCCGCGGTCAGCGCCTGCAAGGCGCCCTTGGCGGTGGACAGCTCGGTCTGGGCATTGTCGAAGGCTTCCCTGGAGGTGGCGTTGACCGACACCAGGCGCCGCGAGCGTTCGAGGCGGATCCGGGCGTTTTCCATTTCCCCTTGTAGGCGCACCAGGTTGCCGCGCTGGGGCGCGTCGTTGAGCTGGACCAGGACCTGGCCGCGTTCGACCCGCTGCCCTGACTGGATCGGCAGGTTGACGATGCGCCCGCCGATTTCCGCCGGCACGCTGACTTGCTGGATCGCCTCCAGTTCGCCGATGGCTTCCAGGTAGTTCGGGAAGGGCAGGGTACTGGCCGTGGCCACGGCGACCTTGACCGGTGCCTGTGCATAGGCCTGTGGGCCGGGCCGGGCCCCGTGCCACAGCCACCCGGCCAGCAGGCCGACGGTCAGCAGCGCCGCGATCAGCGCCAGCCATGCGCGCAGGGAGGGGGGCTTGGTTACACCGACGGACACCATGACATTCACTCCTTGACGTCAGTTGCAGTTTCAGTAGATCGGCCAGCAACCGGGGGTGAGCAGCTCGACGAGGTTTTCATCCGGGTCGCGGAAATAGATGCTGGAGCCGCCCTTGGGCCATTCGGTACGACCTTCCAGGGGAATGCCGGAGTGGGCCAGGCGTTCCTTCCAGCCGGGCAGGTCCTGCTTGTCGATGGCAAAGCACACATGGATCCGCCCGCTGGCATCGTGGGGCGGGATCTCGCCGCCGCTGAGGTATTTGGTGTGCAGCGAGGCGCCCCGCTTGAAGAGCAACAGGGTATTCTGGCCGCCGATGTTCAGCGCCACGAGGACATCGCTCTCGACCATGACTTCCAGCTGGAAGGTTTTTGCGTAGAATTCTTTCGCGATGTCGAGATCGTTCACATAAAGGGCTGTTTCAATAATTCGTTTGAGTTGCAGCATGTGTTGCTCCTTTTGGGACCTTGCTCCCTGAGTTGGAAATGACAGGATGGTCACGGTCTTACTGCGCAATATCGATTTGAACCTGCTGGTGGTGCTTGATGCCCTGCTGACAGAAAAACATGTCACCCGCACGGCCTTGCGCCTGCACTTGAGCCAGCCGGCCATCAGCCACTCGTTGAGCAAGTTGCGCGGGTTGCTGGATGACCCGATCCTGATTCGCCGGGGCAGCGAACTGGTGCTCAGTTCCCTGGCCCAGAACATCCAGCAGCCGCTGCGGGAAATCCTCGGCCAGATCGAAACCCTGTTCGGCAAGTCCATCGACTTCGACCCCGCCAGTTCCCAGCGCATCTTCACCCTGGCGATGTCCGACTACGGCGCCGCGCTGGTGCTGCCCAACCTGATGGTGCGCTTGCGCCGCGATGCGCCGAACACCACCTTGGTGGTGACCCAGGACACCCGGCACGGAATGTTCGAGCAGGTTTCCCAGGGCAAGATCGACCTGGCCCTGGGGGTGTTTCCCAACCTGTCCGGCGACATTTCCACCGAGGTACTGTTCGAGGAAACCTTCTCCTGCCTCCTCGATCGACGCACATTGCCGGCCGACGGCACGCTGGACCTGGACAGCTACCTGGCCCGGCCACACATCCTGGTGTCGATGGATGGCAGCGCCAACGGCGAGGTGGACAGCCTGCTGCGCGACGAAGGGCTGCAGCGGCGGATAGCCGTGAGCGTGCCCCATTGGCGCACTGCCCCCAGCATGATTCACAACACCGACCTGATTCTCACGGTGGCCACTCGCACCCTGGACGAAGCGCTGCTTAACCAGGACCTGATCCAGCTGCGACCGCCGTTGCCGATTCCGCCGTTTCCCTTCGTGCAGATCTGGCATCAGCGTTTCGACAATGAACCGGCCCATGTCTGGTTGCGTGAGCAGGTCAAGCAGGTGGTCGCTCATAGCGCGCTCGGCGGCTGAGCCGGCCGCAGGCGCAGACGCAGGTCCGGCCCCAGCTGGCTGACGTCATACAGGGCAAAGTCCAGGGCCTCCTCCAGGCGGTCGAAGCACGGCAGGTGCACCAGCGGCCGGGCCAGATCCCCCAGCAGGCGCGGAGCCACGTACAACAGCAACTCATCCACCAGATGCGCCTTGAGCAGGTTGCCGGCCAGTGTCGGGCCGGCTTCCACCAGCAGGTCGTGCAGGCCGCGCTGGCTGAGGTTGTGCAGCAACTGCTCAAGGTGCAGGCCCTGGTCGTCCCCGGGCAGCGCCATGACCTGCTCGCTGTCGCTGCTGGCCAGCGGGCACTCCCGGTGCACCACGTGCAGGCTCGGCGCCTGGTCGTTGAACACCCGCGCCGTGGCGGGCACCCGGCCCTGGCTGTCGAGCACCACACGTACTGGCGCCAGGGCCTCCGGGGAGGACAGCTGGCGTACCGTGAGCAGTGGGTCGTCCGCCAGGACGGTACCGCTGCCGGTGAGGATCGCCGAGCTGCGGGCCCGCCAATACTGCACGTCGGCCCGGGCCCGGGTGCTGGTGATCCACTTCGAGCGCCCATTGTCCAGGGCCGTGCGCCCGTCCAGGCTCATGCCCATTTTCAGTTGCACCCAGGGCCGCTGGCGCCGCACCGTGGACAGAAAGCCGCGGTTCAACTCCTGGGCCGCCGATTCCAGCAGGCCGACCCGCACCTCGATTCCGGCGTTACGCAGTTGGGCGATGCCCTGGCCGTTGACCTGTTCGAACGGGTCCTGATGGGCCACCACCACGCTGTGCACGCCGCTGTCGATCAGGGCCTGATGGCAGGCACCGGTGCGTCCGACATGGCTGCAGGGTTCCATGGTCACGTAGGCGGTGGCACCCCGCGCCAGGCCACCGGCCTGGCGCAGGGCGAACACCTCGGCGTGGGGCCCGCCGGCCCGCCGATGCCAGCCTTCGCCGACCACTTGCGAGCCATGGGCGATCACGCAACCTACCCGCGGATTGGGCCAGGTGGAGTGGCTGCCCCGTTCTGCCAGGGACAGGGCGTGCTGCATGTGCTGGAAGTCGACTTCGCTGAAGTAGGTCATGGGCGCGCCGACTGGACAGCGGCCGGGGGCGTGATCGGGTAGATCCGGCCGTCGTAGGCGCTGGCCAGGAAACCTTCGCCGCTGGCGTCATGGATCAGGCAGGAAATGCCGCTGGCGGTGGGTTTCTCCACGCTGGCCCAGACGCGCTTTTTCAGATCGAAGACGGCCACGGTGCCGCCGTAGCTACCGGTGGCGATCATCGAGCGGTCGCGGGAGATGGCGATGCACTTGATCGAGTGGCTGTGGGGCGTGTCGAACACCTCGCTGGCGCCATCGCGCCACAGGCGCAGTTTCAGGTCGCGACCGATGCTGGCGAAGCCGCCCTGGATCTGCGTGCAGCCGTTGGAGATCCGCTCGTGGGCCTTGTCCAGGTAGGTTTCCAGGCCGAAGTCGGCAATCCGGAAGAAGGCCGCGGCTGCGGTGGCGCACACGCTGAAAATGTAGGTTTCATCGGCGGCGATGCCTTTGATGGCGTTCTCATGCATGCGCACCTGGGTGACGAAGCGCGGCTGCTGCTGGTCCAGGCAGAAGATCAGCGCTTCGCCGGTGTAGGTGCCGATGGCTGCGTGCAAGGCTCCGTCCTTGATGAAGGTGGTGCCGCAGTTCAGGGGCGAGCGGTGCTGGTACAGGGTGGCGCCGGTGCGGGCGTCGAACACCGTGCCCATCTGGCCGCCGGTCAACACACTGTCGCCAAAGGGCAGGAGGAAGTTGCACAGGCTGCCGGCCTTGATGCTGGGTTGGCCGTTGATATGCAGGATGCCGGCGTCGCCGATGCTGTAGACGTCTTCGCCGACCACCGCCACGGCGTTGAGGCTGACCGCCGGTTCGATGCCGCTGAGGTCCCAGGTCTGGGTGGCGAAATCCCAGGTGGCATAGCGTGAGCCGAAGGTGACGAAGGCGATGCGATGGCTGCCCAGCAGCGCGCAACTGCGTGGCCAGATGATGCTCGGCAGGGAGGTTTCCGCGGTCTTGACCAGGGTGCCGTCCTGCTTGAGGTGCCAGAGCATGACCGAGCGGTCGTAGCTGAGGCTGATCAGCAGGCGCTGGCTGTCGTCCCAGATGATGCGCTTGATCCCGGCGCTGTGGGCGGGCTGCAGCAGGGTGCCGCGGGGGCTGATGATGGAGATCTTGCCTTCGTCGTCGCCGGCGAAAATGATGCCCTCGCGGGACAGGGCCACGGTGTCGGTTTCCACGCCGCCCAGGTCGATGGTTTCCAGCTGTTGCCCGGTATTGGCATCCCAGCGCCGGATCGAACCGTCATCGCTGCTCGACACCAGGGTCTGGCCGTCGGCCGACCAGCACACCGAGATCACGTCGGCGGTGTGGCCGTGGAGGATCCGCAGGGTCTGGCCGCTGAGGTTGAACAGGCGGATGCTGTGGTCCCGGGAGCAGGTGGCGATGGTCTGGCCGTCCGGGGAGAAGGCGGCCATCTCGATGTCGTCGTCATGGCCGATGAGCACGGTCTTCAGGCGCAGGGACGGCACTTCCCAGACCCGCGCGGTGTAGTCGCTGCTGGCGCTTACCAGCAGCGTGCCGGCGGCGTTGAATGCGCACTGGTTGGCCAGGTGATCGTGAAGGACCCGCTGGATCGGGGTCCGGGTCCTGGCATCCCAGAGGATCACCTGGTTGTCGTAGCCGGCGGTGGCGACGTAGGTGTCCTTGAACGTGGCGATGCCGCTGATGGGCCCGAAATGTCTCATGATTATTGTCCTTAATAATGCGTTGGCGGATGACGGGCAGCCGTCCCCCGGCCCGCGGGCTCCGGGGGAGGCAGGCTCTTCTATTTGATGAGATCGATGAGGTGGTGCTTCTTGTCTTTCTTGGCTTGCAGGTAGTGGCTGTTGTGCCGGGTGAGGAAGACCCCGGTGGGGATGGTGCTGTCCACGATGATGCCGTTGTCCTTCAGGGCCTGGACCTTGTCCGGGTTGTTGGTGATCAGGCGGCAGTGCTGCACGCCCAGGGCCTTGAGCATCCTGGCGGCCATGGAGAAGTCCCGGCCGTCCTCGGGGAAGTTCAAGTGGCTGTTGGCTTCGAAGGTGTCCATGCCGCCGTCTTGCAGGCGGTAGGCATCCAGCTTGGCGTACAGGCCGATGCCCCGGCCTTCCTGGCGCAGGTAGATGAGGTAGCCGCCTTCTTCCTGCATGCGCGAGATGGACTCGCTCAGTTGCGGGCCGCAATCGCAGCGCTGGGAGTTGAAGACATCGCCGGTCAGGCATTCGGAATGAATGCGCACCAGGGGGCTGTGTTCGCTGGCGGGGCCCAGCTTGATCAGGATGTGTTCATGGGCCGCTTCCAGGCCGCTGAAACTGTAGAAAGTGCCGGGGGTGGGCGAGTCGTTCAGGGGGATGTCGACCTGGTTTCTGATGCTGAGTGTGTTCATGGAAATCCCTTCCGTTCTTTGACGTTGAACGTGTAATTGTTTGGTTGCAAAAGTAGAAATGCCGGGTCAGAGGCTCTCGGCGAGCCTGAAGCCCATCACGTAGATCTCCCTGGGGTATTTGCCGTGTCGACGGCAGTTGCGGGTCAAGTCGCGAAAGCGCGTGAAGCTGCCGCCGCGGGCAATCCGGTGGGTGCCGACCACGGTCACCAGGTCGTCGATGACGGCGTTGCCGCCGGGGTAGGGGGCGTAGTCATCGGCCACGTATTCTTCGACGTTTCCGGCCATGTCCATGCAGCCGAAGGGCGATGCGCCCTCGGGCAGGGCGCCTACCGGGGTGGTGGCGAACAGGCCCATTTCCGCGGTGTTGGCGTGCAGGGGCAGAAACTGGTCGCCCCAGGGGTATTCGAGGTTTTCATGGCCGGCGGCGGCAAACTCCCATTCCGCTTCGCTGGGCAGGCGGAACGAGCGACCGGTACGGGCCGCCAGCCACTGGCAGTAGACGTCGGCATCGCCGGCGCTCAGGCCATAGACCGGATGGTTGGCGCGTTCGCTGGGGAACTGGCCGAAAAGCCAGTTGCCGGGGATGGCGGGGTACTGCGAATCCTCCAGGAATGCCCGGTATTCCAGGTTGGTTACCGGGTACTTGCCAATGGCGTAGGGCTTGAGCTCCACCCGGTGGCGCGGGGCCTCCTTCTCGATCCAGCTGCGGTCCAGCCCCAGGCCCTGCATGCGCTGCAGCACCTGGTCGATGGCCGACTCCTCCAGGCCGATCTCGACCTGGCCGCCTTCGATGGTGATCATCGGCGGGTTGAGTACATCCAGGCGTGGGTCCATGGTCTGTGCCAGCAGCCGTGCCGAGGCCAGACGCCATGACAGAGGAGCGTCAGGGTTTTCCACCCCCAGGGCCAACTGCTCCGCCGATTTGTCGGACAACTGCCGCCAGACCGCCAGGGGCAGCGAAAGCTCGATGCCTGGCTGAAAGTGTTCCGCGAGGCCCATCAATTGCCTATCGGTCATTTCGGCTGTCAGGGGGCCGTCGAACACTGGCCAGTGAGCAAAACCCTTGGAATTCATAGTACTTCTTGTCCTGCATCTGGTTGAGGGGAGAGGGGCGGTCACAGGGTGCAGATCAGCCCGGTTTGCAGGCAGTTGCGCTCGAAATCGTCCCAGTAGCCGACGGGATGCTTGGCACGATTGGCGACGGAGATGATTGGCTTCTGCCACTGCAGCTTGGAGAAGCCGGCCTTGAGGATGGCCTGCTCGTAGGTGTCGCGGCTCCAGCGGTGGAAGGTGAAGGCGCTGGGCGGTTGGGTAACGAACTCGGCGTGATGGCGGAAGCCACCGGCATGGGCTTCTTCGCTGAGTACGTGGACGCCGTACTTGGTGAAGTTGCCGCGTTGCAACTCGAAGCCCGGGTCCACGGTGTAGGCGATGAGTTTGCCGCCGGGGACCATGTTCCTGGCCACGACCTTGAACATCTTTTCCAGCTCTTGTGGCGATTGCGCGTAGTTGAACAGCCAGGCCGCAGTGACGCGGTCGAAGTGCCCCAGTACGCCCATGTCGCAGACGTTGGCGACGTGATACTCGATGGCCTCCTGGTTGCGTGCCGATTCCTTGCGTGCCAGTTCGATCATCGATGAGGAAATATCCACCCCGACCACCTTGCTGGCGCCCTGGTGGTAAAGCTCGCGGCCGAAGTAGCCGAAGCCGCAGGCCAGGTCCAGGACGGATTTGCCTTGGATGGCTCCCACCATATGGAAGAAGGTTTCGGTTTCTACCGAGCGTTGCGAGGCGGTGTCGGTAAAGTCTTCAAAGCGTTCACCGATGGAGTCATAAGTTGCAGCTTGACTGGTCATTGTTCACCTATATGGTCGGCTGAGTGTTATTAACTTTCCGATGAGGAAATAGTTGGGCAGGTTGTTTCTGGTTGTTATCGGTTGTTGCGTTGTTCTTATGGCTAGCCGCGAGTGGTAATGATGAATCCACCAATGACTACTAGTACGCCAATGAGTTTTTGCATGCTTATTGTTTGGCGTGGAAGACCGACCAAACCGAAATAGTCGATGAGCAAGGAAATGATCAGTTGTCCGACAATCACTGTCATGATGAAGTTGAGGGCCCCTAGGCGTGGCGCCATCAGTAGGGCGACGGTGATGTAGAACACACCGGCAATCCCGCCCATCCAGATCCACCAGGGGCCTTCCTGAGCGGCTGCGAAGTTGGGGCGAGGAACTTTAATAAAGATTATTACAGCAATAAGTGCCAGTAGGCTGACAAGTAGTGATACCCCGGTGGCCCATAATGGATGGCCTAATAGGTGTCCAAGTCTTGAATTGGTTCCTGCTTGTAGTGGTACTGCGAAACCGGCCAGGAGGCTTAGGAGGATTGATATTAGAAATGCCATGTTTTTTCGTTTCCTTTTTCCGGGAAGTTGTACTTTTATTAATATAATGGCGCCAATTCTTTGTTCTTATGCTGGGTATTCGCCACGCTGATCGTCCTCTGGGACCCTGGGCCAGACAGGCCGGCTGACCATCTCGGGCAGGAATGTCTTCCCCCGGGGGGCGGGGCTGCAGGGTGCGGAAAACTGACCCGCGGGTTTACAATCGCCGCAACCAGATCAGGAGTAACGCCGTGCTGACTCATCTCGATTCCCAGGGGCGCGCCAATATGGTCGACGTCACCGACAAGGCCGTGACCTTTCGCGAGGCGGTGGCCGAAGCGCGGGTACGCATGCTCCCGCAAACCCTGCAGATGATCGTCAGCGGCGGTCACCCCAAGGGCGATGTATTCGCCGTGGCGCGCATCGCCGGGATCCAGGCGGCAAAGAAAACCAGTGACCTGATTCCCCTGTGCCATCCGTTGATGCTCACCAGTGTCAAGGTCGAGCTCAGTGCCGAAGGCGAGGACTGCGTGCACATCGTTGCGCGTTGCAAGCTATCGGGGCAGACCGGGGTGGAAATGGAGGCGCTGACCGCCGCCAGCGTCGCTGCGCTGACCATCTATGACATGTGCAAGGCGGTGGACCGGGGCATGACCATCGACAGCGTTCGGGTGCTGGAGAAGCTCGGCGGCAAGAGCGGCCATTACCAGGCGGATCAGGCATGAAGATCTCGGTGAAGTTTTTCGCTCGCTACCGCGAGGCCCTGGGCATTGACGGGCTGGAGATCGAAGGCGTGTTCCAGCAGGTCGAGGATGTGCGCCAGGCGTTGCTGTCCCGGGACGGGGCCGAGGTATTGGCCGAGCAGAACCTGATGTGCGCCCGCAATGAAGAGCTGTGCCAGCTGGACGAACCCCTGGAAGACGGCGACGAAGTGGCGTTTTTCCCCACGGTGACCGGAGGTTGAGATGGTGATTCGAGTGCAGTCAGCAGCGTTCGATCCCGGGGCTGAAGTCAACGCCATGCACGCCGCGGATACCGGGGTGGGTGCGGTGGTCAGCTTTGTCGGCTACGTGCGCGATTTCAATGATGGGCAGGATGTCCACGGCATGTTTCTTGAGCACTACCCGGGCATGACCGAAAAGGCCCTGGGCAAGATCGCCGCCGAAGCCGAGCAGCGCTGGCCGCTGTTGCAACTGGAAGTGCTGCACCGCATCGGCGCCCTGGAGCCGGGCGAGCCCATTGTGTTTGTCGGCGCGGCCAGTGCCCATCGCCAGGCTGCGTTCGATGCCTGTGCCTTTGTCATGGATTACCTGAAGACCCGGGCGCCGTTCTGGAAAAAGGAAAACACCGCCGACGGCCCGCGCTGGGTGGAAGGCCGCGACAGTGATCACGCGGCGGCCGCGCGCTGGAAAGACTGATCCCCTGATACTTGCCGGCGGCGCCTGAGCCCGCCGCAATCCAACCTGCAATCGACTGCGACTGTTCCCGCCGACCGCTGGGGATAAGTCGTTGCGCGCGTCGTTGACGATATGTACGTAAAAGTCCAGTATGGATTAACAAGTACAAATAAAGCGTCGCCTGTTTCTCCTCTTCTTTCTGTCTTGCCAAACCAACAACAACCCGCGAGAGAACGAACATGAAAAAACTCCCCCTGATCAGTGGCCTGGCCTTGAGCCTGTTGGCGTGCAGCAGCCTGTTCGCGGCCGAAAAGACCCTGCGCCTGGGCATCGAGGCGGCGTACCCGCCATTTGCCTTCAAGACCGCCGAAGGCAAGATCGGTGGTTTCGACTACGACATCGGCAATGCCCTGTGCGCGCAGATGCAGGTCAAGTGCGAGTGGATCGAGGGCGAGTTCGACGGCCTGATTCCTTCGCTGAAGGTGAAGAAGATCGACGCTGCGCTGTCCTCCATGACCATTACCGCCGAGCGCCGCAAATCCGTGGATTTCACCCACAAGTACTACTTCACGTCGTCGCGCCTGGTGATGAAGAAGGGCGCCGAGGTGGACGACCAGTACGCCAGCCTCAAGGGCAAGACCGTGGGCGTGCAGCGCTCCACCACCACCGACCGCTATGCCACGGAGGTGTTCGAGCCCAAGGGCATCAAGGTGGTGCGCTACAGCAACAACGAGGAGATCTACATGGACCTGGCGGCCGGGCGCCTGGACGCGATCTTTGCCGACAGCATTCCGCTGGCCGACTTTCTGTCGATGCCCCGGGGGGCCGACTACGCCTTTGTCGGGCCTGAGCTCAAAGATCCGAAGTACGTCGGCGAGGGCGCCGGGATTGCCGTGCGCAAGGGTAACAGTGAACTGGTGGGCGAGTTGAACAAGGCCATCGATGATATTCGGGCCAATGGTGAATATCAGAAGATCCAGGCCAAGTACTTCAAGTCGGATATCTATGGGGATTGAGACATTGTGGCGTTCTTGAGGACGCCTTCGCGAGCGAGCTCGCTCCTACAGGTGTTGTGCAATTGCGCGTAGGAGCGAGCTTGCTCGTGAACCTTTATTGTCCCTTCAATTCCTTCAGGTGCTTGTACACCGTCGCCCGGCCCATGTTCAGCACGTTGGCCACGTAGTTGGAGGCGCTCTTGCCCTTGAAGGCGCCCTCGGCGTGCAGCGCCAGCACCAGTTCGCGCTTGTGATCGCGGGTCAGCAGGTTCAGCCCCAGCTGGCGCTCGCGCAGCCAGTTGTGCAGGAAGGTGTTGATCCGCTCCTGCCAGTCATCGCGAAACAGCGAGTCGGGCTGGGGAATCAGTTTGCTCGGTGACAGAAACAGGTCCAGCGCCGCCTTGGCGTTTTCGAACAGCGAGATGTTCAGGTTGATGCACAGCACCGCCTGGGGCTGGCCCTGGCTGTCGCGCAGCACGCTGCTGAGGCTGCGGATCTTCTGTCCGTCCCAGTTGAGCTTTTCATAGGGGCCGATGTTGCGTTCGTCGCGGTCGCCGCTGAGCAGGTCTTCCAGGGCTGCGTCGTCGCCCACTTCGCGTTTGGACAGGTTGTTGGCGATGTAGTCGATCTTCTGTGTACGCAGGTCGTGGAGCACCACCTCGGCATGGGGGAAGAACAGGGTGGCAATGGCATCGGCAATCGCCCGGAAATTGTCCAGGGCAGGGTCCTTTGCAGGTGAGGTCATGGTCGTACTCCAGGCAGCTTCAGCGCCCGCCGGCAGCGGGCGCTGGGAGTGTGCCGCAATCGTTGGGGGCGCCTCAACCGGTGGTTCGGTCGAGGCGGGCCGGGGAGAGCATGGCAGGCGTGAGGCCGAAGCGGGTCAGGTGTTCCGGCAAGGGGGCACCTCGCACCAGGGCGGCGCTGGCCTGGCCCATGGCCGGCGAGGTCTGGATACCGTAGCCGCCCTGGCCTGCAACCCAGAACAGCCCCGGAACCTGCAGGTCGAAACCGGCCAGCAGATCGCCGTCGCTGACAAAGCTGCGCAGCCCGGCCCAGGTCCGGGTCGGACGACGGATGCTCAGGGTGGTGGCTTCTTCGATCTGGTGGATACCCAGGGCAATGTCCAGTTCTTCGGGTTGCACATCGTGGGGTTCAACCGGATCGGCATTGGCCGGTGAGCCGAGGAACATGCCGGCGTCGGGCTTCATGTAGAAGGATTCATCCAGGCTCACCAGCATTGGCCAGTGGTGAAAGTCCAGGCCTTCGGCGGCGGCGAAGATGAAAGCCGCGCGGCGCTTGGGCTGCAGGCCCAGGGCGCGGGCTCCGGCCATTGTGCCGATGTGGTCGGCCCAGGCCCCGGCGGCATTGATCAACACCGGCGCACTGAACGCCTGAGCCGTCGTTCGCACCTGCCACTGCCCTTGGCTGTCGCGCTCGATCCCCAGCACCTCATGGTCGGTGCAGACCTGGCCCTGGTTGCGACGGATGCCCCGCAGGTAGCCCTGGTGCAGGGCGTCGGTGTCGATATCGCTGGCGCTGGGGTCGTAGAGCGCGCCATGGACCTTTTCCCGGCGCAGGATCGGCAGGCGCGCGCAGGCTTCGTCGGCGCTCAGCAGTTGCATCTCCGGCACCGTGGCCCTGGCGCTCAGGTACTGGATGTTCAGCTCGGCCGGATCACCGTTGAAGTCCACGGTCATTTCACCCCGCGGGGTCAGCAGCGGGTGCTCGCAGAAACCCTGCGGCGGGTGGTCGAAGAAGGCCCGGCTGGCCAGGGTCAGGGCGCGCACCTGGGCGGTGCCGTAGGCGGCGGTATAGAGCGCCGCGGAGCGGCCGGTGGAGTGATAGGCGGGATGGGATTCACGTTCCAGCACAACCACCCGGCCATGGGGCGACAGCCAGTAGCCGGTGGACGCTCCGGCGATACCGCCGCCAATGATGATGAAATCTGCCTGGATCATTCGAAGCTCCGCAATAGGGGCGAGCAGCAGTGGTTACTGCGGGCGCCGCAGGTGGTACAGGGCATTGGCCAGGGCGATGTCTTCCAGGCCCAGGCCGATGGAACGGAAGAACACCGGGCGTTCGGCATCCGGGAGCGGGGCCTGTTCGCTGAGCAGCTCCGGCAGGTCGCCGAGAATCGCCGCACTGTCCCAGCCGTGCTGTTCGCCGGCGATCAGCATTTCACCGGCGCAGCCCGGCGTGGTGCGCCGGTAGTCGCAGTAGACCTGCATCTGTGCCAGGGCCGCGGGCGGCACTTCGTGGGCCCGTGGCGCATTGGTGCTGATGGAGGTGATCAGCGCCGGCTTGCCGAGGCTGCTCGGATCCAGCACGGGGCCGGCGGACGAGGTGCAGAGCATGATCACGTCGGCGCCCTCGGTGGCGTCCTCAAGCCGGGCCACCAGTTGCAAGCGCGGGTCGAGGGCTTGCAGGCGGGCAAGCTCCGCGGCGGGCTTGTTCGCCAGGCTCGGGGAGTAGAGGCGGATGCTCTGCCAGGGGCGCAGGTTCTGCACATAGCGCAAGTGCGCCTGGGCCACTGCGCCGCTACCGATGATCGCCAGGTGCCGGGTTGTGGGGGGCGCCAGGGCGTCGACCGCGACCGCTGTGGTGGCCGCGGTACGGGCGGTGGTCAGTTCGGCGGCGTCGCACAGCAGTAACGGCTGGCCGCTGTCCATGGACATCAGTAACGTCCAGGCGGTGACCAGCGCGCCTTGGGTACGGACGATGTAGGGCGAGGTCTTGACCCCGTACACCCGGTCTTCGGCCAGTACCCCCAGGTAATTGATGAAGTCGCCGGCCTCCTGGGGAAACTCCACCAGTTGCTGCGCCGGTTGCACGGCGAGCCCGGCAGCCAGGTCGCGGAACAGTTTGCGCAGGATCTGCGGTACGTCGATGCGTTCGAGCAATTGACGGGCCTCGGGGCGGGCAATCACGTAAGGCGTGCTGGACATGCAAGGGTTCCCAGGATTTAAACTAATTTGTCTATTATGGACTTTTAGTTTTGGCGGGCAATATCCAGGCGAAAAAAAACGCAGCCTGTGGTCGGGCTGCGTTTCTCCAGGTTGCCGGGGCGCCGCGGGAGCGCCGGCCGTCAGGCTTGCGGGCGCTTGCGCTCCACCGGGCGCAGCAGTTCGGCGGGCGGCATCTCGCAGCTGATCTTGCGGCCCAGCAGGGCTTCGATCGATGGCAGCTGGTAGGAGTCGTCTTCGCCGGCGAAGCTGATGGATACGCCGTCGGCACCGGCGCGACCGGTCCGGCCGATGCGGTGCACGTAGTCGTCCGGCACTTCCGGCAGGGTGAAGTTGATCACGTGGCTGATGCCGTCGATGTGGATGCCGCGGCCGGCCACGTCGGTGGCCACCAGGACCCGGATCTTGCCTTCGCGGAAGCCTTCCAGGGTCTTGATCCGCTTGTGCTGCGGCACGTCGCCGGACAGCTGGGCGGCGTTCACCCCATCGCGTACCAGGCGTTCCTCGATGCGTCGCACTTCATCCTTGCGGTTGGCGAAGACCATCACCCGTTCCCAGCCGTTGTCGGTGACCAGGTTGTACAGCAGCTTGTACTTGTCGGCGCCGGCCACGGCATAGATGTGCTGTTCGACGTTGGCGTTGGCGACGTTCTCGGCTTCGATCTCGACGATGGCCGGGTCGGTGGTCCATTGCTTGGCCAGGTTCATCACGTCTTCGGTGAAAGTGGCGGAGAACAGCAGGGTCTGGCGCTCGCTCTTGGGAGGTGTCTGGCGAATGATCTGCCGTACCTGCGGGATGAAGCCCATGTCGAGCATGCGGTCGGCTTCGTCCAGCACCATCACTTCGACCATGTCCAGGTGCACGTCGCCGCGCTGGTTGAAGTCCAGCAGGCGGCCCGGGGTGGCGACCAGGATGTCGCAGTGGCGCGCTTCCAGGTGCTTGAGCTGCTTGTCGAAATCCATGCCGCCAACGAAGGTCATGACGTTGAGGCCGGTGTACTTGGTCAGCGCCGCGGCATCCTTGGCGATCTGTACCACCAGCTCCCGGGTCGGAGCGATGATCAGCGCCCGTGGTTCGCCCATGTAGCGCTCCTTGGGCGGCGGGGTCTGCAGCAGCTGGGTGATGATCGACACCAGGAATGCGGCGGTCTTGCCGGTACCGGTCTGGGCCCGGCCGATGGCGTCCTTGCCCGCCAGGGTATAGCCCAGCACCTGGGCCTGGATTGGCGTGCAATAGGGAAAGCCCAGGTCCTGGATGGCGTGCATCAGTTCCGGAGCGAGCTTGAAGTCGTGGAAGCGGGTCTTGCCTTCCTGGGGTTCGACCACGAAGTCTTCGAGTTTCCAGGTGCTGACCGGCGGTTTCGGCGCGCGCGGGCGACGCGGCTGCTCAGCTTTGGGTTGCTCGGCCTTGGGCTTCTCTTGGCGTGGGGCTTTGGGAGCGGAAGGGGTAGCCGGTGTGTTCACCGGTTCTTTTTTAGCTGCGGTAGCGGGTGCGCTCCGTTCCGGCTGACGGCCGTCATGACGGCTGCTGGAACTGGGGGAGGGGGCACTGGGGCTTGGCGCGAGCGGCTCAGCCTCGCTTTTACCGAAGATTTTCTTGAGTGCTTTGAGCACGGTCATCTCATCAATTGGTTAAGGAATGTACGCCGGCCAGTGTAATGCAAGAAGCGGGCGCGGCGTAGTCTGTTGCTCGCCGGGGGCACGGCGCGCGGATTTTCTAGCGCAAACGCTCGCTCAGCCAGGTGCCGATGTCGCGGATTTCCTCTGGTAACACCTCGTGTTCCATTGGGTATTCCTGCCATGTCACGGTGACACCATGCTGCTTCAGGTACTCATAAGCGGTACGGCCCATGGCGTTCTGCACCACTTCGTCGTACTGGCCGTGCAGGCAAAGCACCGGAATCCGCTGTTGGCTGGCCGATAGTTGCAGTTCATCGCTGAAGGTCGGGGCATAGGTGGACAGGGCAAGTACGCCACCCAATGGACCCTGCCATTTGAGGAAGGCGGTGTGCAGTACAACGGCGCCACCCTGGGAGAAACCGGCGAGGAAAATTCGCGATGCGTCTATTCCGCTGGTGCGTTGTTCTTCGATCAGTCTGATGACCTCATCAGACGATTCCTCGAGCTGTTCACGGCTGATGGCGCGGGCCGGGTTCATGGCCAGAATGTCGTACCAGCTGGGCATGGCATATCCGCCATTGATGGTCACTGCCCGGGTCGGCGCCTGGGGCAATACGAAGCGCGTGCTCAGCAGGGTTTCCTGCAGCATCTCGGCTACCGGCAGGAAGTCGTAACGGTCCGCTCCCAGGCCGTGAAGCCAGATCACACAGGCATCTGCGGGCTTGCTGGGCTGAAGAATCAAGGGCTCGGTCATGGCTGCTCCATTTGTGTGCGTGCGCGCTGATTGAGTGCGTGAGTGAAGGGCGCGCCCGGTTGATCGGTGAAGAAGATGTCGCACGGTTGAACGTTTTACTGTTGACCACTGGCTGAAACGCTTTAGCCGGGACTGTGGTACGGGCTTTGCTATGGCTCAGAAAGAGGAGTCCAGGTGAAAGCCCTGTCCGCCGGCGGTAACACTAACAGGCTACCGCAGGCGATGGGATAGCCAGCCTCCTCTGATGAAGGTTCGCCACTGGCCGCTACGGGCTTTGCGAACTGCGAAGGGCTACAGCCCGTTCGGCCGATTGGTGAGATGTAGGCCCCCTATTACGTGGATTTCTCCTACTAGACTCATAGCTAAGGTCTTACGCCGCTTGACCCCATAAAAAAGCCGACACGGGTCAACAGCGCCTCATGAGGGTGCGGCAGGACTCAAGCTCCGACACAACAAGAGCAAAATTGGAGGTTTGAATGAAGATGTTGAAATCCACCCTGGCTGCCGTCACGGCAGCAACGGTGCTGGGTATGAGCGGTTTCGCACAGGCGGGTGCGACCCTCGATGCAGTACAGAAGAAAGGATTCGTGCAATGCGGCGTCAGTGACGGTTTGCCGGGCTTCTCGGTACCGGATGCCACCGGCAAGATCCTCGGCATCGATGCCGACGTTTGCCGCGCGGTGGCGGCTGCGGTGTTCGGCGATGCGACCAAGGTCAAGTTCAGCCAGTTGAACGCCAAGGAGCGCTTCACTGCGCTGCAGTCCGGCGAGATCGACGTGCTGTCGCGCAACACCACCTGGACCAGTTCCCGCGATGCGGGCATGGGCCTGGTGTTCGCCGGCGTCACCTATTACGACGGCATCGGTTTCCTGGTGAACAAAAAGCTGGGCGTAAAAAGCGCCAAAGAGCTGGACGGTGCGACTATCTGTATTCAAGCCGGTACTACTACCGAACTGAACGTGTCGGACTACTTCCGCGGCAATGGTCTGAAATACACCCCGATCACTTTCGATACCTCTGACGAAAGCGCCAAGTCCCTGGAGTCCGGGCGTTGCGACGTACTGACCTCCGACAAATCCCAGCTCTACGCACAGCGCAGCAAGCTGGCAACCCCTACCGACTATGTCGTTCTGCCGGAAACCATCTCCAAGGAGCCCCTGGGCCCGGTGGTGCGCAAGGGCGACGAAGAGTGGTTCAGCATCGTCAAGTGGACCCTGTTCGCCATGCTCAACGCCGAAGAGGCGGGCGTCACCTCGAAAAACGTCGAGGCTGAAGCCAAGTCCACCAAGAACCCTGATGTTGCACGTCTGCTGGGCGCGGACGGTGAATACGGCAAAGACCTGAAACTGCCGAAGGACTGGGTGGTGCAGATCGTCAAGCAAGTAGGTAACTACGGTGAAGTGTTCGAGAAAAACCTCGGCAAGAGCACGCCACTGGCCATCGACCGCGGCCTGAACGCGCTGTGGAACAACGGCGGCATCCAATACGCACCACCTGTGCGCTGATGGTTCTATCACCCGGCGGGCCAACCGCCGGGTGATGTTCTGTTCCATTATTCCTGGGGCACTTCATGCAAAATACAATCGGCGCACCCAAGCAGAGGCTCAGCCTCAGCGATCCCCGTGTGCGCGCCTGGCTGTTCCAGATCATCACCCTGGTGGCGGTGGTTTCGCTGGGCTGGTTTCTGTTCGACAACACGCAAACCAACCTCCAGCACCGAGGGATCACCTCGGGTTTCGACTTTCTCGAGCGCAGCGCCGGGTTCGGCATCGCGCAACACCTGATTGCCTACACCGAAGCGGACAGTTATGCCCGGGTGTTCGTCATCGGCCTGCTCAACACCCTGCTGGTGACCTTTATCGGGGTGATCCTTGCGACCCTGCTGGGGTTCATCATCGGTGTGGCGCGGCTGTCGCCGAACTGGATCATCAGCAAGCTGGCGACGGTGTATGTGGAAGTGTTCCGCAACATTCCTCCGCTGCTGCAGATCCTGTTCTGGTACTTCGCGGTATTCCTGACCATGCCGGGGCCGCGCAACAGCCACAACTTCGGCGATATGTTCTTCGTCAGTAGCCGCGGCCTGAACATGCCGGCGGCGCAGATGGCCCCCGGTTTCTGGGCGTTTGTCGCAAGCCTGGTCCTGGCCATCGGCGCCATCGCGCTGATGTGCCGCTGGGCCAACCGGCGCTTTGAGGCCACCGGCGTGCCTTTTCACAAGTTCTGGAGCGGCCTGGGCCTGCTGTTGGTGATTCCCGCGTTGTGCACGCTGATCTTCGGCTCGCCGGTGCACTGGGAGATGCCGAAGCTGGCGGGGTTCAATTTCGTCGGCGGCTGGGTACTGATTCCCGAGCTGCTGGCCCTGACCCTGGCCCTGACTGTCTACACCGCGGCGTTCATCGCCGAGATCGTGCGGTCCGGGATCAAGTCGGTGAGCCACGGCCAGACCGAGGCGGCCCGCTCCCTGGGGCTGCGCAACGGCCCGACCCTGCGCAAGGTGATCATTCCCCAGGCCCTGCGGGTGATCATTCCGCCGCTGACCAGCCAATACCTGAACCTGGCGAAGAACTCTTCCCTGGCCGCGGGTATCGGCTACCCGGAAATGGTTTCGCTGTTCGCCGGCACGGTGCTCAACCAGACCGGCCAGGCCATTGAAGTCATTGCCATCACCATGAGCGTATACCTGGCGATCAGCATCAGCATTTCCCTGCTGATGAACTGGTACAACAAGCGCATTGCGCTGATCGAGCGGTGAGGAAGCGCCCATGACGACTCATACCTTCAAGCCCGATATGCCGCCGCCCAGCCGCAGTATCGGCGTGCTGGCGTGGATGCGCGCCAACATGTTCTCCAACTGGCTCAATACCCTGTTGACCCTGTTTGCCTTCTACCTGATCTACCTGGTGGTGCCGCCGCTGCTGCATTGGGCGATTCTCGACGCCAACTGGGTCGGTACCTCTCGCGCCGACTGCACCAGGGGCGGCGCCTGCTGGGTGTTCATCCAGCAGCGCTTCGGCCAGTTCATGTACGGCTACTACCCGGTGGAACTGCGCTGGCGAGTGGACCTGAGCGTGTGGCTGGCGGTGATCGGTGCCGCACCGTTGTTCATCTCGCGCTTCCCGCGCAAGGCGATCTACGGGCTGTGCTTCCTGGTGGGTTACCCGATCATTGCCTACAGCCTGTTGCACGGCGGTTACCTGGGCCTGAGCACGGTGGCCACCAGCCAGTGGGGTGGCCTGATGCTGACCCTGGTGATTGCCACCGTGGGCATCGCCGGGGCACTGCCGCTGGGAATCCTGCTGGCATTGGGAAGGCGCTCCAACCTGCCGGCGATCCGCGTGGTCTGCGTGACCTTCATCGAGTTCTGGCGCGGCGTGCCGCTGATCACCGTGCTGTTCATGTCCTCGGTGATGCTGCCGCTGTTCCTGCCCGAAGGCATGAATTTCGACAAGCTGTTGCGTGCGCTGATCGGGGTGATCCTGTTCCAGTCGGCCTATGTGGCCGAGGTGGTGCGGGGTGGCTTGCAGGCCATTCCCAAGGGCCAGTACGAAGCGGCTGCGGCCATGGGCCTGGGCTACTGGCGCGCCATGGGGCTGGTGATTCTGCCGCAGGCCCTGAAGCTGGTGATTCCCGGCATCGTCAACACCTTCATCGCCCTGTTCAAGGACACCAGCCTGGTGATCATCATTGGCCTGTTCGACCTGCTCAACAGCGTCAAGCAAGCCGCCGCCGACCCCAAATGGCTGGGCATGGCCACCGAAGGCTATGTCTTCGCGGCCCTGGTGTTCTGGATTTTCTGTTTTGGTATGTCCCGCTACTCCATGCACCTGGAGCGTAAGTTGGACACAGGCCACAAGCGTTAGGAGTATCTCCATGAGTCAAGCGAGCAAAAAGCCTGTGGGCCCTGAAGGCATTATTCAGATGCAGGGTGTGAACAAGTGGTACGGCCAGTTCCACGTGTTGAAGGACATCAACCTCAACGTCCGCCAAGGCGAACGCATTGTCCTGTGCGGGCCTTCGGGGTCGGGCAAATCCACCACCATCCGTTGCCTCAACCGCCTGGAAGAGCACCAGCAGGGGCGCATCGTGGTGGACGGCGTGGAACTGACCAACGACCTCAAGCAGATCGAGGCCATTCGCCGGGAAGTGGGCATGGTGTTCCAGCACTTCAACCTGTTCCCGCACCTGACCATTTTGCAGAACTGCACGTTGGCGCCGATGTGGGTACGCAAGATGCCCAAGCGCAAGGCCGAGGAAATCGCCATGCATTACCTGGAGCGAGTGCGCATTCCGGAGCAGGCCAACAAGTACCCTGGCCAGCTCTCCGGTGGCCAGCAGCAACGGGTGGCGATTGCCCGGGCGTTGTGCATGAAGCCCAAGATCATGCTCTTTGACGAGCCCACCTCGGCCCTCGACCCGGAGATGGTCAAGGAGGTGCTGGACACCATGATCGGCCTGGCCGAAGACGGCATGACCATGCTCTGCGTGACCCACGAAATGGGCTTTGCCCGCACCGTGGCCAACCGGGTGATCTTCATGGACAAGGGCGAGATCGTCGAGCAGGCGGCGCCCAACGACTTCTTCGACAACCCGCAGAACGACCGTACCAAGCTGTTCCTGAGCCAGATCCTGCATTGATGCTGCTGCGGGGCCTGCGCTGACGATAAACCCGGACTGGCTCCGGGTTTATTTTTGCCCGGCATTCAGCTGCCGGCTGCGCCGAGCTGTGGTTCGGGGTGGTCGCCCAAGGCTGAGGGCGCCAGCCGTGGTTCGCCAAGCTCCAGTACGTCCTTCATCAACCGTGGGTGGCGATCCAGCAGGCGCATCAGCACGTACAGCGGTTGGGGCACGCCGACTTCGCCGCGCTCGTAACGGGAAAAGGCGTTGTGCCCGCCGCCGGACAGCAGTTTGACCGCTTCTTTCTGCGAGAGGTGCAGCTTGCGGCGGATGCGCTTCAGGTCGGCGGCGACGCTCTGCCGGTACTCCTCCAGCAAGTGGTCGCCCGCGGCGGCATAGCGCTCTGCACTCTGGGCATCGAATTCGATTTCACCGCACTCCTGGCATTCCCAGCCCGCCAGGCCATGGAGCTGACGCTGCAGGTGCCGGTAGTCGATGAGCTCGCTGCGCTGCTCGAAGGCCAGCATGCCGGTGGGAGCGCCGCAGCTGTAGCATTGTTGTCGTTTCATGTCTCTGCCTCCTTGAAGGAGATCACCGGAGGCCCTGCACCGGGGCGGTAGGTGACCTTGATGTAGAGCGTCCGGTTATCGATGCGGGTGTAATACACGTCCTGCCACAGCCGGTGATCGCCATAGGTGGTCATCGATTTGTAGAACATGCTGCCCTGGAGTCCGGCTATCACTCGTTGCATGGCCGCCAAGGACAATCCGAGTTCCTTGCCGCAGAGCAACGCGCTTCGAGTGAAGGCTTGTGCCCCTTGCCGAACGACCTGTGCCTTGATCAGCGACAGGTCATAGTGAGGTGTTTTCTTTTCCATGAGACACCCTTGAGGCTTGATTGAAATTACCCTTATAGGGTTTTTTGTCAAGGCCTGGCTGAAATGGCGAAAGTGCCTGCTCCAGCCTAAAACGTTGAACTCTGGGAAAGGTCTGAATACCATGCCAGGCAATTCGTCCGATGATTGGATGAAAGAGTGAGTTCAATGAGCGAAATATCCCCCCTGATCAAACGTTCCCTGGTCGACCAGGCCCTGGAGCAATTGCGCCTGCGCATCACCAATGGCGCCTGGGTCGTGGGCCAGCGCCTGCCCACCGAACCTGAACTGGCCAGTGAGCTGGGCATCAGCCGCAACACCGTCCGCGAGGCCCTGCGAGTACTGGCGTTTTCCGGGCTGATCGAGATCCGCCAGGGTGACGGCAGTTACCTGCGGGCGGTGGCCGATCCCTTGGACATGCTCCAGGCACTGTCCCAATGCTCCCTGGAACAGGCCCGGGAAACCCGCCACATTCTGGAAGTGGAGGCCGTCGGCCTGGCCGCCCTGCGCCGCACCGACGAGGACCTGCACGCCCTGAGCGATGCGCTGGCCGTCAGCGGCGGGCACTTTCATGGCGACCTGGAAAGCTACATCGCCTGCGACCTGGTGTTTCACCAGCGCCTGGTGGACGCCGCCCACAACCCGACCCTCAGCCAGCTGTATCGCTATTTCTCCAGCGTGGTCGGCGCCCAGTTGCGCCAGACCCTGACCGTGACCCCCAGGCGTCAGGAAGTCTTCGATCGGCACCAGCACCTGCTGGATGCCATCGAGCAACGCGACCCCGAACGAGCCAAGAACATTTCCCGCCAGCTGATCAACGAATCCTGAGTCCGAGACCTCCATGTCCAATCAAACGGTACCTGCGAATACCCCGTCCTCGCCTCGGCGTTCCGCCGAGCTCGAAGAGCTGCTGATCGACGCCGAGGCTGATGATGAGGAGGTGCAGCAGGCTCCACCGCCTCTGCAGCGCCCCTGGCTGTTGCTGCTGGGGCTGATCCTGGTGGCGCTGAACCTGCGTCCGGCGCTGTCGAGCATGGCGCCACTGCTCAGTGATGTGTCGCAGCACCTGGGGCTATCGGCCGCCAAGGCCGGGCTGCTGACTACCTTGCCGGTGCTGTGCCTGGGGCTGTTCGCGCCTTTGGCGCCGCTGCTGGCCCGGCGCTTCGGAGCCGAGCGGGTGGTGCTGGGCATCCTCATGACCCTGGCCCTGGGCATTGTGCTGCGCAGTTCCTTCGGTGAGGTCGGAGTGTTTGCCGGGAGCATCCTGGCCGGCGCCAGCATCGGCGTGATCGGGGTGCTGCTGCCGGGTATCGTCAAGCGTGACTTCGCCCGGCACGCGGGCACCATGACCGGGGTCTACACCATGGCCCTGTGCCTGGGCGCGGCGATGGCGGCGGGGGCCACGGTGCCTCTGAGCCAGCATTTCGGGGGCAGTTGGGCCATGGGGCTGGGCTTCTGGGTGGTGCCGGCGCTGGTGGCGGCCCTGTTCTGGTTGCCTCAGGTGGGGCACAAGCACGGTGCTCACCATGTGGCCTTTCGCGTGCGCGGCCTGTTGCGGGACCGCCTGGCCTGGCAGGTAACCCTGTACATGGGCCTGCAATCCTCCCTGGCATACATCGTGTTTGGCTGGTTGCCGTCGATCCTGATCGGCCGTGGGCTGACCCCGACCCAGGCCGGGCTGGTGCTCTCCGGTTCGGTGATCGTGCAATTGGCCAGTTCTCTGGCGGCGCCCTGGCTGGCGACCCGGGGCAAGGACCAGCGCCTGGCCATCGTGATTGTCATGCTGATGACCCTGGGCGGCCTGTTCGGTTGCCTGTACGCGCCCATCGAGGGCCTGTGGGGCTGGGCGGTCCTGCTGGGCCTGGGGCAGGGTGGCACCTTCAGCCTGGCCCTGACCCTGATCGTGCTGCGCTCCCGGGACCCCCATGTGGCGGCCAACCTGTCGAGCATGGCCCAGGGCATCGGCTACACCCTGGCTTCCATGGGGCCGTTTGCGGTGGGCCTGGTGCACGACTGGACCGGGGGCTGGAACGCTGTGGGCTGGATTTTCGCGGTGTTGGGCTGCGGTGCGATCATTGCCGGGCTGGGCGCCGGTCGTTCGCTGCATGTGCAGGTGCAGAGCGAGAGAATCTGACGGGCCTTGCTTGTGCTATTTGCCCGGTAAATGCCGATAGTGTTCGCCGGGGTTGCGGATTATTGTGCTGCATCCCCCTTGCCCTTTCGGAGTCCGTTCATGAGTGATGCCCATCGCGCCCTGATCACCGAGTTCTATCAGGCTTTCCAGCGCCTGGATGCCGAGGCCATGAGCGCCTGCTACACCGAGGATGTGCTGTTCAGTGACCCGGCGTTCGGCGAGTTGCGCGGGCGTGATGCCGGCGATATGTGGCGCATGCTCACCTCCCGTGCCAAGGACTTTTCCCTGACTTTCGATCAGGTGTGTGCCGACTCGAATTCCGGCGGCGCGCACTGGGTTGCCACCTACCTGTTCAGCCAGACCGGCAATACGGTGATCAACGATATCCAGGCCCGGTTCGTGTTTCGCGACGGCAAGATCTGCGAGCATCACGATCAGTTCGACATGTGGCGTTGGGCGCGCCAGGCCCTGGGCACCAAGGGCCTGCTGCTGGGCTGGACGCCGCTGCTCAAGAATGCTGTTCGTACCCAGGCGCGCAAGGGGCTCAAGGCCTTCCAGAGCGGTCGCTGAAAGCCATCCTCTGCTAAGATCGCGGCTTGTTATCCACAGGCCTCGATACCTTTTGTGACCAGCCCTCTTTCATCCTCCAGTGCCGAAACGGCGCAGCCTGCCACTGACGCCAAGCCCTGGTTCGTGTATCTGGTGCGGGCGGCCAACGGTGCCCTGTACTGCGGTATCAGCGACGACCCGGTGAAGCGCTTCGCCAAGCACCAGAGCGGCAAGGGCGCGCGTTTCTTTCTCTCCAGCCCGGCGGTGGCGCTGGTCTATACCGAGGCTTGCCGGGACAAGGGCGAAGCCTTGCGCCAGGAGCGGCTGATCAAGAAGCTCAGGAAGAGTGCCAAGGAATGCCTGGTGGCTTCGGCCACCGCCGCGGCATCAATCTGACTGATAGGTTCTCATCAGCCGGATCTGTAGGCCGTCCACGGATTGCGCGCTAAGCTCAGCGCTCTCCCTCTTCCGGCGGACCCCAGCATGTCAGAGTTGATTCTCCACCATTACCCGACCTCTCCCTTTGCGGAAAAAGCCCGCTTGCTGCTGGGTTTCAAGGGTCTGTCCTGGCGCTCGGTGAAGATTTCCCCGGTGATGCCCAAGCCCGACCTGACCGCCCTGACCGGTGGCTATCGCAAGACCCCGGTGTTGCAGGTCGGCGCGGATATCTATTGCGACACGGCCTTGATCGCGCGCCGCCTGGAACAGGAAAAATCCTCGCCTGCGCTGTTTCCCGAAGGCCAGGAAATGATCAGTGCGGCCTTCGCCGCCTGGGTCGACTCGGTAGTGTTCCAGCACGCGGTGACCCTGGTATTCCAGCCTGAATCCGCAGCCGTGCGTTTCGGCAAGCTGCCGCCGGAAGCGGTCAAGGCCTTCATGGCCGACCGTGCCGGGCTGTTCAGTGGCGGCAGCGCCAGCCGGCTGCCTCTGGAGGTGGCCAAGCATCAGTGGCCGACCCTCATGGCGCGCCTGGAGCAGCAGTTGCAGCGCGAGCCCGGGGACTTCCTGTTTGGCCAACCGTCGATTGCCGATATTGCCCTGGCTCACCCGCTGTGGTTCCTCAAGGGCACGCCGGTGACCGCGCCGCTGGTGGACGACTACCCGGCGGTTGCTGGCTGGCTGGCGCGGGTCCTGGGTTTCGGGCATGGCTCCTTCACCGAAATGAGCGCCGAAGAGGCCCTCGAGGTCTCGCGCAGTGCCACCCCGGCGGCGCTGCCGGATGAACAGTTCGTCGACCCCAACGGCTTCAAGGCGGGCCAGCAGGTGGTGATTGCCGCGACTGACTACGGTGTCGACCCGGTGGCGGGCGAGTTGCTGTTCGCCGGTACTGAAGAGCTGATCCTGCGCCGTGAAGACCCACGTGCCGGTGTGGTCCACGTGCACTTCCCACGGCTGGGCTTTCGCATCCAGGCCCAGTGATGCATATCTGCAGGAGCTGGCTTGCCTGCGAAGGTGTTCCCAGAGCGGCCGCCCCCTTCGCCGGCAAGCGAAACGGCTGCTAGGGCTTCAGCGCGGCCATGATCGCGTCGGGATCGTAGGTGCGGATCAGGGTGCCATTTACGTCCAGGATCGGAATCCCGGCACCGCCCAGGGCGGTGTAGGCCTGGCGTGCCGCGGCGTCTTTCTCGATGTCGAATTCCCGGAAGGGAATGCCCTTCTGATCGAGAAAGCGCCGGGTGGCCTTGCAGTAGCCGCACCAGTCGGTGGCGTACAGCACCACCCGGGCATGCTCGCGGGTCTCTTCGCTGACCATTGCCGAAGGGTTGAACAGCCGTTCGATCTTGCCCCAGTGCTGGTAGGTCACCACCACCAGCAGGATCAGCAGGAACTTCTTCAATACCCCCTGGAGCATCAGTTACGGCGCTTGAGCTGGTCGGTCAGCTGGGTGGGCAGGCCCTTGATGATCAGGGTCCCGGCTTCTTCGTCGTACTCGATCTTCGAACCCAGTAGATGGGCCTCGAAACTGATGGACAGGCCCTCGGCGCGACCGGTGAAGCGGCGGAACTGGTTCAGGGTGCGCTTGTCCGCGGGGATCTCCGGCGACAGCCCGTAGTCCTTGTTGCGGATGTGATCGTAGAAGGCCTTGGGGCGATCCTCGTCGATCAGTTCCGAGAGTTCTTCCAGGCCCATGGGTTCGCCGAGCTTGGCCTGGCTGCTGGCGTAGTCTACCAGGGTCTTGGTCTTCTCCCGGGCCGAGTCTTCCGGCAGGTCCTCGCTTTCCACGAAGTCGCTGAAGGCCTTGAGCAGGGTGCGGGTCTCGCCCGGGCCGTCGACACCTTCCTGGCAGCCGATGAAGTCGCGGAAATACTCCGAGACCTTCTTGCCGTTCTTGCCCTTGATAAAGGAGATGTACTGCTTGGACTGCTTGTTGTTCTGCCATTCGGAGATGTTGATCCGCGCCGCCAGATGCAGCTGGCCCAGGTCCAGGTGACGGGACGGAGTCACGTCCAGCTGGTCGGTCACCGCCACGCCCTCACTGTGGTGCAGCAGGGCGATCGCCAGGTAGTCGGTCATGCCTTGCTGGTAGTGGGCGAACAGTACGTGGCCGCCCACCGACAGGTTGGACTCTTCCATCAGCTTCTGCAGATGCTCCACCGCCACCCGGCTGAACGCGGTGAAGTCCTGGCCGCCGTCCAGGTACTCCTTCAGCCAGCCGCTGAAGGGGAACGCACCGGACTCGGGGTGGAACAGGCCCCAGGCTTTGCCCTGTTTGGCGTTATAGCTTTCATTGAGGTCGGCGAGCATGTTCTCGATGGCCGCGGACTCTGCCAGTTCGGAATCGCGGGCGTGCAGGACTGCTGGGCTGCCGTCGGGTTTTTTGTCGATCAGGTGGACGATGCAATGACGGATCGGCATGGGCTTCTCGGCTGATTGAAGGGGGAGGGCGGGCTCCCCGAAAAAGTGCCCAGTGTACCGCACCCGCTGGTTTTGGCGCGGTTTGCCGGGTGATGAACGGCTCGTCGGTAAGGCTTATGCATTTTTTTACCGATTTAGAGCAATAAAGCTGACCAAATGGCTAGGTAGAGGCGGATATTTCCCCGTCTGTGTGCTAGTTTTGCCCCGTCTTACGCGATGTCTCAGCGTTAAGCGTGCATTCAGCATTTGTCGGGTCGAACCAAACCCTGATTTCGGTATCTATAACCCCGATCTGTCGTGGTTGTAACCGGGGTGCCAGATTCACAAGATCTGGCTCGATGGCTGACACTGCACTCTGCAATCCAAATGAATTTGATAGGGAAGGAACACCACAATGGCTATTACTAAAGACCAACTGATCGCTGATATCGCTGAAGCTATCGACGCGCCGAAAACCACCGCGCGTAACGCCCTGGACCAACTGGCTCAGATCGTTGCTGATCAATTGGAAAATGGCGGCGAAATCACTCTGCCAGGTATCGGCAAACTGAAAGTGACCGAGCGTCCTGCCCGTACTGGCCGTAACCCATCGACTGGCGCTGCCATCGAAATCGCTGCCAAGAAAGTTATCAAGCTGGTTGTGGCTAAAGGCCTGACCGACGCTGTTAACAAGTAATACTTGCAGTGAAACCGTGCTCAGAAGTCTTCCGGGCACGGTTTGTGTGACACCGATTCACGCAAGGTGAATCGTCTTTGAATTCCCCGCCTCTCTAGTTCTTCCTAACCCAGCGTTCCTGACCCCAGGCCTGTTGCTGTGCCTTGTCCTTGAAGGTCCAGGCGACGAAGCGGCTCTGTTTCTGTCCCTGGGACATTTCCACCACCTGGCTTTCCAGGGCTCCGGCCTTTTTCAGTGCGCTTTCAATGGCTGGCAGGTTCGAAGCCTTTGACACCAGGGTGCTGAACCACAGCACTTGCTGGCCGACGCCCGCGCTCTCGCTGATCAACTGACTGACGAAACGGATCTCGCCGCCCTCGCACCAGAGTTCCCGTGCCTGGCCGCCGAAGTTCAGCACCGGCAGCTTGCGCTTGGGATCGGCCTTGCCCAGGGCTCGCCATTTGCGCTGGCTGCCGCGGGTGGCTTCGTCCAGGGAGGCATGGAAGGGCGGGTTGCACATTGTCAGGTCGAAACGCTCGGTGCTGTCCAGCAGGCCGGTGAGGATCTGCTTGGGATTGCCCTGCTGGCGCAGGCTGATGGCCTTGTTCAAGCCGTTGGCCTGGACAATCGCCTTGGCCGCCGCCAGGGCGGTGCTGTCGATGTCCGAGCCGAGGAACTGCCAGCGGTAGTCGCTGTAGCCGATCAGGGGGTAGATGCAGTTGGCGCCGACCCCGACATCCAGGACCCGCACGGCCGCGCCACGAGGGATTTCACCCTGGTTGTGGCTGGCCAGCAGATCGGCGAGGAAGTGCACATAGTCAGCGCGACCGGGCACTGGCGGGCAGAGGAAGTCCGCCGGAATATCCCAGTGGGCGATGCCGTAGAAGGCCTTGAGCAGGGCCCGGTTGAATACCCGCACGGCGGCCGGGTCGGCGAAGTCGATGCTTTCCTTGCCATAGGGATTGAGGATCACGAACTGCCCCAACTCCGGTGTGCTCTTGATCAGTTGCGGGAAGTCGTAACGCCCCTGGTGACGATTGCGCGGATGCAGGCTGGCCTTTTCCCGGGGCGTGGCGGCTTTGGCTGGGGAGGCAGGCTTGGGTTTTTTGCGCGCAGGCTTGGGGGTGTTGGGGGCGGTCATGGGGGATCGATTCGGGGCTGGTTCAAAGTGGCGGGCATTGTCCCATATCTTGCGGCGTTGGGGCGGGAGGCTTCGCCGCCGGCAAGCCGGCTCCTGGCAAACCACCGCGTAACGCTTTCGCTGGCTTGCCAGCGAAAGCGATCTGCCGCCAATAAAAAAGGGAGGCCTTTGCGGGCCTCCCTCTTTCACACTGCGCGAATCGCCGTTACAGGCTGGAGATCCGTGCGTGCTGCTCCGCCAGCTTGCCCAGGGCCTGTTCGGCCTCGGCCAGTTTGGCGCGTTCCTTCTCGATCACTTCGGCCGGGGCCTTGTCGACGAAGGACGGGTTGGACAGCTTGCCGCCCACGCGTTGCACTTCGCCTTGCAGGCGCTGGATTTCCTTGTCCAGGCGCGCCAGTTCGGCGCCCTTGTCGATCAGGCCGGCCATCGGCACCAGCACTTCCATCTCGCCCACCAGGGCTGTGGCGGACAGCGGCGCTTCGTCGCCGGCAGCCAGTACGGTGATGGATTCGAGACGGGCCAGCTTCTTCAGCAAGGCTTCGTTCTCGGTCAGGCGACGCTGGTCTTCGGCGCTGACATTCTTCAGGAACAGCGCCAGGGGCTTGCCCGGGCCGATGTTCATTTCCGCGCGAATGTTGCGAGTGCCGAGCATCAGGCCCTTGAGCCATTCGATGTCGTCTTCGGCGGCCTGGTCGATGCGGGCTTCATTGGCCACCGGCCAAGGCTGCAGCATGATGGTCTTGCCGGTGCTGCCTGCCAACGGCGCCAGGCGCTGCCAGATTTCCTCGGTGATGAACGGCATGAACGGATGCGCCAGGCGCAGCGCCACTTCCAGCACGCGCACCAGGGTGCGACGGGTGCCGCGCTGGCGTTCAACCGGCGAGTTCTCGTCCCACAGCACGGGCTTGGACAGCTCCAGGTACCAGTCGCAGTACTGGTTCCAGATGAACTCGTACAGGGCCTGGGCGGCCAGGTCGAAACGGAACTGGTCGAGTTGGCGGGTGACTTCGGCTTCAGTGCGCTGCAGCTGCGAGATGATCCAGCGGTCCGCCAGGGACAGCTCGTAAGCTTCGCCGTTCTGGCCGCAGTCCTCGCCCTTGTCCAGCACGTAGCGCGCGGCGTTCCAGATCTTGTTGCAGAAGTTGCGGTAACCCTCGACGCGGCCCATGTCGAACTTGATGTCGCGACCAGTGGTGGCCAGGGAGCAGAAGGTGAAGCGCAGGGCGTCGGTGCCGTAGCTGGCGATGCCGTCGGCGAATTCGGCGCGGGTCTGCTTCTCGATGGCTTTCTGCAGTTTGGGCTGCATCAGGCCGGTGGTGCGCTTCTGCACCAGGGTTTCCAGGTCAATACCGTCGATGATGTCCAGCGGGTCGAGGACGTTGCCCTTGGACTTGGACATCTTCTGGCCCTGGCCGTCGCGGACCAGGCCGTGCACGTACACGGTCTTGAACGGAACCTGCGGCGTGCCGTCTTCGTTCTTCACCAGGTGCATGGTGAGCATGATCATCCGGGCGACCCAGAAGAAAATGATGTCGAAGCCGGTGACCAGCACGTCGGTGGGGTGGAAGGTCTTGAGGAAGTCGGTCTGCTCCGGCCAGCCCAGGGTGGAGAAGGTCCACAGGCCCGAACTGAACCAGGTGTCGAGGACGTCGTTGTCCTGCTGCAGGGCAACGTCCGGGCCGAGGTTGTGCTTGGCCCGTACTTCCGCTTCGTCGCGGCCGACATAGACCTTGCCCGACTCGTCGTACCAGGCCGGAATGCGGTGGCCCCACCACAGCTGGCGGCTGATGCACCAGTCCTGGATGTCACGCATCCAGGAGAAATACATGTTCTCGTACTGCTTGGGCACGAAGGCGATGCGGCCGTCTTCCACGGCGGCGATGGCAGGTTCTGCCAGCGGCTTGGTGGAGACATACCACTGGTCGGTCAGCCACGGCTCGATGACGGTGCCGGAACGGTCGCCCTTCGGCACTTTCAGCGCGTGGTCGTCGACGCTCACCAGCAGGCCGGCGGCGTCGAACGCGGCCACGATCTGCTTGCGTGCTTCGAAGCGGTCCAGGCCCACGTACTCGGCCGGGATCTTGCCGTCGATGCTGTCGTTCAGGCTGCCGTCCAGGTTGAACACTTGGCAGGCCGGCAGTACGGCGGCGTTCTTGTCGAAGATGTTGAGCAGCGGCAGGTTGTGGCGCTTGCCGACTTCATAGTCGTTGAAGTCGTGGGCCGGGGTGATCTTCACGCAGCCGGTGCCGAATTCGGGGTCGCAGTAATCGTCGGCGATGATCGGGATGCGGCGGCCCACCAGGGGCAGCTCGACGAATTTGCCGATCAGGGCCTTGTAGCGCTCGTCTTCAGGGTTCACCGCTACGGCGGAGTCACCGAGCATGGTTTCCGGACGGGTGGTGGCGACGATCAGGTAGTCGTTGCCTTCGGCTGTCTTGGCGCCGTCGGCCAGCGGGTACTTGAGGTTCCACAGGAAACCCTTCTCGTCGTGGTTTTCCACTTCGAGGTCGGAAATCGCCGTGTGCAGCTTGGTGTCCCAGTTGACCAGGCGCTTGCCGCGGTAGATCAGGCCGTCTTCGTGCAAGCGCACGAAGGCTTCCTTCACCGCTTCCGAGAGGCCGTCGTCCATGGTGAAGCGCTCGCGGCTCCAGTCCACGGAGGAGCCCAGGCGGCGGATCTGGCGGCTGATGTTGCCCCCGGACTGATCCTTCCATTCCCAGACTTTCTCGAGGAATTTTTCCCGGCCCAGGTCATGGCGATTCTGGCCCTGGGCTTCGATCTGGCGCTCCACCAGCATTTGCGTGGCGATACCGGCGTGGTCGGTGCCCGGCTGCCACAGGGTGTTGCGACCCTGCATGCGGCGGAAACGGATCAGGGCGTCCATGATCGCGTTGTTGAAACCGTGGCCCATGTGCAGGCTGCCGGTGACGTTAGGCGGCGGAATCATGATGGTGTACGAGTCGCCCGCACCTTGCGGAGCGAAATAGTTTTCGGACTCCCAGGTCTGATACCAGGAAGTTTCAATGGCGTGCGGCTGGTAGGTCTTGTCCATGGGAGGCGGGAACCTGATCTGCTTTAAGTCGGAAAAGCCGACGAGTATAGCTTTTCAGGTCAGCCGCAAGCTACCGGCGGTAATCGGCGAGCGCA